>Ga0073934_10000904_pt1 | contig 77629 bp, 69 predicted proteins | sample LarsenN4metaG_FD_76834 | JGI IMG/M metagenome (GOLD analysis project Ga0073934, IMG submission 76834) | Hot spring sediment bacterial and archeal communities from British Columbia, Canada, to study Microbial Dark Matter (Phase II) - Larsen... ...
ACCGGCTCACGCGCGCGGCCGCGCTCGCTCGTGGGGTGGGCCGAGCGCACCAGGTGCTTGGGTCGCACCTCGCGGAGCTCCTGCGGCCGCGTCGCGCACGAGTCGTCGCCGTGGTAGGGGCACCGGGCAGCGAAGCGGCAGCCCTCGGGCGGGTTGACCGGGCTCGGGACGTCGCCGGTGAGGATAATGCGCTCGCGCTTGCGCTCGACGGCCGGGTCGGGGACGGGCACGGCGGACAGCAGCGCCTTCGTGTACGGGTGCAGCGGGTTCTCGTAGAGCTCGTTGCGGTCGGTCATCTCCATCATCTTGCCGAGGTACATGACGCCGACGCGGTCGCTGATATGGCGGACGACGGAGAGGTCGTGGGCGATGAAGAGGTAGGTGAGCCCGAACTGGTTCTGGAGGTCTTCCATCAGGTTGATGATCTGCGCCTGGATGGAGACGTCGAGCGCGGAGACGGGCTCGTCGGCGACGATGAAGTCGGGTTCGACGGCGAGGGCGCGGGCGATGCCGATGCGCTGGCGCTGGCCGCCGGAGAACTCATGCGGGTAGCGGTTGGCGTAGTAGGGGTTGAGGCCGACGACGCGCATGAGGTCCTGGATGCGTTCCTTGCGCGCGCGGCTGCCCTTGGCGAGGCCGTGGATCTGGAGGGGCTCGCCGATGATGGAGCCGACGGACATGCGCGGGTTCAGCGAGGCGTAGGGGTCCTGGAAGATCATCTGCATCTTCCGGCGCATGCGGCGCAGCTCGCCGGCGCCGAGTGTTGTGAGCTCCTGGCCGTTGAAGACCACCGAGCCGGCGGTTGGCTTGTAGAGCTGAAGGATGGCGCGCCCGGTCGTGGACTTGCCGCAGCCGGACTCGCCGACAAGCCCGAGGGTCTCGCCCTTCTTCACATAGAACGACACGCCATCGACGGCCTTCACGTCGGCGATCTTGCGCTGGATGAGCAGGCCGGCGGTGACCGGGAAGTACATCTTCAGATCCCGGACATTGATCAGGATGTCGGATGCCGTCTCGACGCTGCCGAGGTCTACCGCCTGCGTGGTCATGTCGTTCGCCCGCCTTCCATCGCGCCGACGGAGCCGCCAGAGGCGCTCGCGTCTGTTCCATTGGTCGAGCTCGCCGGGATGGTTTCGACGGTGGGCATCACCCAGCATGCGGCGACGTGCCGGTCTTCGCCGGTGGGCATGAGCGGTGGCACCTCCGTCAGGCACTTATCGATTTTGTAGGCGCATCGCGGCGCGAAGGAGCAGCCGGCCGGACGATGCACGAGGTCGGGCGGTACGCCCTCGATCGGCACGAGGCGATCCTTGCGGCCCTGGTCGAGGCGCGGGACGGACTTCAGCAGGCCGATGGTGTACGGATGGCGCGGGTTGGCATAGAGGTCCGGTGCGGTGGCCATCTCGACGGCCTTGCCGGCGTACATGACGTTCACGCGGTCGGCGTAACGGGCGACGACGCCGAGGTTGTGGGTGATGATGACGACGGCGGTGCCGAGCTCGCGCGAGAGGCGTGCCATGATCTCGAGGATCTGGGCCTGGATGGTCACGTCGAGGGCGGTCGTGGGCTCGTCGGCGAGCAGGAGTTTCGGGTTACAGGAGAGCGCCATGGCGATCATCACGCGCTGGCGCATGCCGCCGGAGAACTGGTGCGGGTAGTCGTTGAGCCGGCTCGCGGCGGCGGGGATGCCGACCATCTCGAGCAGTTCGGCGGCGCGGCGCCGTGCGGACGCCGGGTCCATCTTCAGGTGGAGCTCGAGCGCCTCGGTGAGCTGGCGGCCGATGGTGAGGACCGGGTTGAGCGAGGTCATCGGTTCCTGGAAGACCATCGCGATGCGGTTGCCGCGGATGTGGCGAACCTCGTCCTCGTCCATCTTGAGGATGTCCTGCCCCTCGAAGAGGATCTCGCCGCCGACGATCTTGCCGGGGGGATTCGGGATGAGGCGGAGGATCGAGAGGGCGCTCACGCTTTTGCCGCAGCCCGACTCGCCGACGAGGCCGAGCGTCTCGCCTTCTTCGACGTCGTAGGAGACGCCGTCGACGGCGTGGACGACGCCTTCCTCGGTGTTGAACTGTGTTCGCAGGTCGCGGACCTGGAGCAGGGGGGCCATCTAACCTCCTCGCGGGCGCGAGCCGGTCCCGTACGGCGTCGCAACCGGTGCTGACCGCGCGCTGGGCGCGGGGCGAGCGGTGCTGGTGGGGAAGAGGAGACTCGAACTCCTACGCCTTGCGGCACGTGATCCTAAGTCACGCTCGTCTGCCAATTCCGACACTTCCCCTCCCGATGGATAGGTGAACTGTGTTGCCGGAACGTCGCCTCACCAGCCGTGCCAACGTTATACACGCAACCGATGCCAGTGGGCTACCGGTGGCGCTTGCCATGGATAGCGTCGGGCGTGGGGCGTGACGTCGAGGCAATCTGACATAAGTGTAGCGCGGGTGTGGCGCGCGATGGGGGCCGCCCGGAACGCGGTTCGGCGATACTGGGTGCATGGCGTTGCCGGAAGTGGCCGTGGGGCTGATCGTCGCGGAGGATGGGCGGCTGCTGCTGCAGCATCGCGACGACAAGCCGGGCATCATCAACCCTGGGCGCTGGGGCTGCTTCGGCGGGCACGTCGACCCCGGGGAGCGGGCGGCGCACGCCTTCGTCCGTGAGATGGATGAGGAGTTGGGCTGGCGGCCATCGCACTTCGAGCCCTATCGGCGGCTCGAGGTGGACAGCGACGGCTGGCACTTGATGTCGAACACGTTCGCGGCGCACCTCGATGTACCTCCGGAGGCGCTGCGGCAGACGGAGGGGCAGGGGCTCGGGCTGTTCGCGCCGGACGCGCTGCCGGAGGGGATCGTCGGCGGTATCGTGCCGCTGATCCGCGAGTTTGCGGCGTCGGACGCGTATCGTCGTGTGCGGAAGCGCTGGGACGTGATCACGGCGACGGGGATCATCGTCGACGGAGACGGGCGGTTCCTGCTGCAGCTGCGCGACGACAAGCCGGGCATCGACAACCCGGGGATGTGGGGGTCGTTCGGCGGCCGCATCGAGCCGGGCGAGACACCGGCGGACGGGTTCGTGCGCGAACTGCGCGAGGAGCTGGGCTGGGCGCCGTCGCGTTGTGAGCTGTTTGCCGCGGGCGCGTACCGGCCCGACGAGCGCAACCAGTTGATCTACGTGTACGCAGCGCGGCTCGACGTGCCGCCGGAGGCGCTGGTGCTCGGGGAGGGGGAGGCGCTGGGGCTGTTTGCGCCCGACGAGCTGCCGGGCAGCACGGTGCCGGACTATGCGGCGCTGCTGCGCCGGTTCGCCGCGAGCGAGTTGTACACGCGGCTCCGTGATGGGGCGTAACGTTGCGCGAGCGGTCTCATCTGAGACGACGAGGCTACCGCGATCGTTGTTAGACTGAAAAGCTGTGCCTGCAACGAGAGCGAAGACGCGACACATGTCTGCGGGCGTGATCCTCGTCGACCGCGAGGGGCGCGTGCTGCTGCAGCTGCGTGATGATGACCCGGCGATCATGTACCCGGACCACTGGGGGATCACGGGCGGCGCGGCGCAGCCGGGCGAGTCGCCGGAGGAGACGGCGCGGCGCGAGGTGCGCGAGGAGACGGGCCTCGAGCTCGGGACGATCGAGCCGTTCCGCGCGTACTACTTCGAGGAGACGCGGACGGCGGCGGGCGCGCGGGCGACGTCGCGGCGGTCGGGCGCCGACTACGAGCTGTATCTCTTTCACGCGCCGTGCGATCTGCCGGCTGGCGAGATGTCGTGCGGCGAGGGGCGCGAGCTGCGCTTCTTCGCGCCGGACGAAGTGGACGCGCTCGACATCGCGTACAACCACCGCAAGGTGCTGGCGGACTTCTTCGCTTCGCCGGCGTACCTGGCGTACGTGCGCGGGACAGCGTTTGGGGCGGAGTCGGACGCGGATGTGATCGCGGGGTTCCGGGCGTCGGTGGCGGCGGGCGAGCCGTGGTTCGAGGCGCTGCTGGCGGCGATCGCGCGCTGGCGGCGGCCGGAGGAGACGGTGGAGGGGCGGCGCTACCGGTACCTCGTTGGTGGCGAGGCGTTCGACTGGCTGCTGCTCGCTGAGCGCCTGCTGCTCGAGACGGATGGCGCGGTGGACGCGGGCGAGCGCGAGCGGCTGCTCTTCGAGGCGCTGGCGCCGGCGGCGGAGGAGGACGCGTCGTGCGCGCCGGTCGCGGATGAGCGGCTACGGGCGTCGTTCGGCGAGGCGAAGCACCGGGCGCACCTGAACTATCTCTATGGCGTGACCGTCGAGGAGGCGCTGCAGTACGCGGTCGAGCTGGAGCTGCAGAAGGAGCGGGCGAACCTGCGGATCAAGGACCGGCTGTCCGATGACGAGCGCGTCGACCCGCTGTACGAGCGCATCTACGGCCGGCCGCGGGCCGAGCTGCTGGCGGAGTATCGCGCGGAGCGGGGGATGGCGGACGCGGATACGATCGCGCTGAGCGATCTGCGTGAGTTCGCGTACTGGCTGTTCAAGTACCGGGTGCAGAACCAGGAGCCGGCGCGGGTAGCATCGGACACGCGGAAGGCGCTGGCGCAACTCTCGGCGATCGAGCTGGCGGCGCGGCGACGGCGGGAGCGGGCTCGCGAATCGGCCGGTCCGTAGCCGCTCGTGGGCGGCTGGCGGAAGCGTCCGGCGATTTGTCCGGCCGGCGCCCGTCCGCGCCCGATAGATCGTCGCGGTCGTCCCGCCGAGCGGGACAGGTCTGAGGACCTGTCCTTACGTGTGTGTGCGGGCGCCTGTACGATCCTCCCATGGGCAACGAACAGTTTCTGCACACGCCGATCACGCGGTTTCAGCCGGACGGCGACCGTACGCTGCGGGGGTTTGTCGAGGCGCTGGGTCGCACGGGCGGGCAGCCGCGGCGCCTGGCGCGGGCCGTGGAGCTGTGGGACGCGATGCTCGAACGCAACCGCGTCGTGTTCCTGTCGGTGGCGGGGGCGCCGGTGCCGCTGGGGTTCGGGCCGGCGATCGCGTCGCTCGTCGAGCGGCGGGCGGCGGATGTGCTGGACATCACGGGCGCGCAGCTCACGCACGACATGCTCGAGATCATCGGCTCGAAGCACTACCAGGGCGAGGTGCAGGCGGATGACGCGGCGCTGGCGCGCGAGGACGTGAACCGCTTCTGGGACACCTTCGGGGACGAGGCGGACTACCGGCGCGTCGAGCCGATGATCTTCGAGTTCGCGCGGGGGCTGCCGGACCGGCCGATGACGACGCGGGAGTACATCTACCGCATGGGCGGCTACTTCAAGCGCATCGCCGAGCAGCCGGGCATCCTCGTCGCGGCGTATGACGCCGGCGTGCCGGTGTACTGCCCGGCGATCGGCGACTCCGTGCTTGGCATGGACCTGGGCTTCTTCCGTGCGGCGGAGGGCAAGCGCATCGTATTCGATGTCGTGCAGGACGTGTTGGAGATGACGGCGATCGTGCTGTTGGCGGAGGAGCTGGGGCTGCGGACATCGACGGTGATCTTCGGCGGCGGCGCGCCGCGCAACCACATCCAGCAGGCGCAGATCGGCACGTACATGTTCAAGGCGAAGGGGAAGGGCCACGCCGAGGCGGTGCGCTTCAGCATCGAGCCGGTGGAGACGGGCGGGCTCTCGGGCTCGACGATCTCTGAGGGCATCAGCTGGAAGAAGTTCGACCCGCAGGTGGAGGCGGCGGAGGTGTTCCTCGACGCGAACCTCGCACTCGCGGTCACGTCGTCCGTTGTCGGGGGGCGGCCGCCGGATGATGTGTTCGGGTATGTGCACGAGGATGACGGTACGCTGACGGTCGTCGCGGGCGGGGAGCGGTACAACCTCTCGCGCAAGTTCGGCTTCTAGCCAGGCATCGAAGGCAGGCCCGATGCGGGACAGCGAAGGCCGTGGCCCGGCGGCGGGCGCCATCGCGCCGGTGCGCGCGATCGTGCAGCCGCTGCAGCAGTTCCTCAGCACCGAGACGCTCGGCGGCGTGCTGCTGCTCGCCGCGACCGCCACAGCACTTGTCTGGGCCAACGCGGCTGGCGATTCCTACGCCGACGTATGGTCGCGTCAGGTCGGCCGCACGGCCGTGTCACTGCACCTCGACCTGACATTGCGGGCGTGGGTGAACGATGCGCTGATGGCGGTCTTTTTTCTCATCGTCGGGCTGGAGATTAAGCGTGAGCTGTTGCGCGGCGAGCTCGCGTCGCCGCGGCGGGCGGCGCTGCCGGCGGCGGCCGCGCTGGGAGGTATGGCAGCGCCGGCGGCGGTGTACCTGGCGCTCAATGCCGGGCAGCCGGGTGAGCACGGCTGGGGCATCCCCATGGCCACCGACATCGCCTTTGCGGTCGGCGTACTGGCGCTGCTCGGGCCGCGCGTCCCGCTGGCGCTGAAGGTCTTCCTGCTCGCGCTCGCCATTGTTGATGACATCGGCGCGATCGTGGTCATCGCTGTCGCCTACACGGGCGACCTCGAGCCGTGGTGGCTGATCGCTGGTGTGGCGCTGGTGGCCGGTGTCTGGGTGCTTGCGCGTACGGGCGTGCGGTCAGTGTGGCCGTACATCGGGCTTGGCATCGTGGCCTGGCTCGCGGTGCACGAGTCGGGCGTACACGCGACGATCGCGGGCGTCGCGCTGGGCATCGCGATGCCGCTGCAGGCGCACGGCGAGGCGGGCGCAGCGGCGCGCGACTCTGGCGCGCCGCTGGTAGAACGGCTCGAGCATGTGCTGCACCCGTGGACCAGCTTCGCGGTGATACCGCTGTTCGCGCTCGCGAACGCGGGCGTGGCGCTTGGCGGGGATGCGATCACGGACGCGCTGTCATCGCGCGTGGCGCTCGGTGCGGCGCTGGGGCTGATGCTGGGGAAACCGGTCGGGATTACGGTCGCCGGTCTACTTGCGGTGCGGGCGGGGCTGGCGGCATTGCCGGACGGGGTGTCGTGGCCGCAGCTGGCGGCTGTGTCGCTCGTTGCGGGTATTGGCTTCACGGTGTCGCTGTTCATCACCGGGCTGGCGTTCGACGACGCTGGCTTGCGCGATGAGGCGACGATCGGGGTGCTCGGCGGGTCGGCGGTGATGGGGGTGCTGGGGTTCGCCGTGTTGTGGCGGACGAGCGGGGAGGCGCCGGGCGCGTAGCCCGGGGCGGCGCCGGCAAAGGGCGATTTCGTCGATGTTGACGGAATGTCACAACGCCTTGCACCGGCGGCCGCCGGGCGGATACGCTCGCGGGCGGGGCGGCGTTCCTATAGGGGCGCATGAGCACGCCGGGGGGAGTGATGGGTGCGAGGTCCGGTCTGGACATTGGGTCATGGATGGCGGAGTTGCGGCGTTGCACGCGCTGCCGCACGCGGTTCGACACGGCGCCGTTCTGCGAGGCGTGCCTGCGCGACCTTGACGCCGACCCGGCGGAGAAGCGCAGTGTCCTCTTCCCTCGCCTGGCAGGCGCGGATGCGCTCAGTTGCTAGCGGGGGTTGAGGGATCGCGCTCAAGCGTTGCGCGCTCATCGACGCAACTGAGAGAGCCGGCCCGAAAGGCCGGCTCTCGATTCTTGTTGCGGGCGACGGCAGGGACGGGCCGGCAAGAGGCCGGCGTGTGTTTTAGCTGGCGCGCTCGGAGGCCTCGTCGGTGGGGCCGCGGAGCTTCGAGTAGCAGTTGCTGCAGTACACCGGGCGGTCGCCCCGGGGCTGGAAGGGGACCTCGGTCATGATCCCGCACTCGGCGCAGGTCGCGGGATGCATCTGGCGGGGCGTGCGGCCGCCGAACGAAGCGAAGACGCCGTAGCGGACGTAGCCCTCCTCAGGCTCCTGGACGCGCGTGCTCTTCCGGGCGCTGCGGCACGACGGGCAGCGCACCGGCTCGTTCTGCAGGCCCTTGTTCGCGTAGAACTCCTGCTCGCCGGCCGTAAACGTAAAGTTCTGCTTGCAGTCGCGGCAGACGAGTGTCTTGTCGGTAAAGCTCAACTACTCCTCCTCAGGAGACAAAAATGTGCGGCCCGCGAGGCCGCACTTCGATGCCGAGCCCGTGACCACCGCTGCCAGTATATCGGCTGCGAGGCAGGCGCCTCAACAGTGGGGAAGTGCCCGATGGGGGCCGGGAGGTGAGGTCGGAGGTCAGAGGCCAGATGTCGGAAGGGCGCTTCAGGGGAGCGCCTTAGGCGGGCAGGTGAGCGCGAAGGCTTGCCGGGAGGGGCAGGCGGCGGGCGAGGATGGCCGCTTCGTCGCTGTGGAGGAGGCGGGAGGCGGTGTAGAAGACGACGCCGCCAATGGCGATGCCGCCGACGACGGCGAAGGCTGCATCGGACTTGCGGCCGAGGTCGAGCATGCCCGCGAGGCGGAGGACGGCGAGCCACAGCAAGAGGACCTCGGCCATGAGCACCGTGGCCATGAGGGTGCGGACGAGCGAGCGCCAGAGCTGGACCGCGTCGTAGCCGTCGATGCGGCGGCCGAGCGTCCGCCAGAGCAGCCAGCATTCGACGATCGTGGCGATCGAGAGCGACGCAGCGAGGCCGTCGATGCCAAAGGGCCACACGAGCGCCAGCGAGAGGACGAAGTTGATGGCCATCGATGTCAGCGCGAAGGCGACCGGCGTGCGAGTGTCGCTGAGCGCGTAGAAGCCTCGGCTGAGGATCTCGATCGCGCTATGCGCGAAGAGCGCGACGGCATAGAGCATGAGCGCGCCCACGACGAGGTCGGTCGACGACGCGTCGAAGGCGCCGCTGCGCAGCAGGAACGCCGTGATGGGCTTCGCGAGGACGACGAGGCCGACGCTCGCCGGGATCGTCAAGTAGAGGATAAGGCGCAACGCCGTCGACAGCGTCTCGCTCATCTCGTCGACAGCGCGGTGGGCCTGCTCGGCCATCCGTGGGAACGCGGCCGTCGAGATCGCCATGCCGAAGAGGCCAAGCGGCATCATGACGATCAGCCAGGCGTAGTTGAGGGCGGAGATGGCGCCGCTCTCGAGCGTCGACGCGAAGAAGGTGGCGATGACGAAGTTCAGCTGGAACGCCGCAAGGCCGATGACGCGCGGCCCCATGAGCCGGCCGACCTCGCGCACCGCGCGGTCGCGCCAGTCGGCGAGCGGCTGCCAGCGCATACCGACGAGGCCGAGCGCGGGCACCTGCACGGCGAGATGCAGGAACGCGCCCGCGACGACGCACAGAGCGAGGACGCGTACGTCGTCCGAGATCAATGCGCCGGCGATGATCGCGAGGTTGTAGAACATCGGCGCGATGGCGGGCGCCCAGAAGTGGTGGCGCGCGTTCAAGATGCCCATGAACATGCCGCTCACGGCGAAGAGCACCGGTGACAGCATCATGATGCGCGTAAGGTCGACGGCGAGCGACGTCAGGTGCTCATGCTGGCCGACGTCCTCGCCGAGGCCGGGCGCGGTGAGCGGCACGAGCACCGGCGCGAGCAGCAGCCCGAGCACGGCGAAGGCGAGGGTCGCGATGAAGACGAGGTTCAGCACGGATGACGCGAGCTTCCACGCCTCGCGCTCACCGTCGCGCTGTAGCACGCGCGCGAACGTCGGGATGAAGGCGCTGCCAAGCGTGGCGCCGGCGAGGAGCTGGAAGATCAGGTCGGGCAGGCGGAACGCCACGAAGTACGCATCGAGGTCCGGCGATGTGCCGAACTGATGCGCGATGGCGACGGTGCGGACGAGCCCGAGGAGGCGGCTGCCGAGGAAGCCGAGCGCGACGATCGACGCGGCCATAGCGAGGCTGGGTGCCTCGAAGATCGGCTGCTCGTCCTCGACGGTGCGCTCCTCTTCGGCGGTGAAGATGCGGGCCTTCAACGTCGTCATCATATCGGCTGGCGGACGCCTCTCCGGGCGGGTGAGTACTGGTCCGGGCATGGCCGCGCGGATCGTAGCGGCCTCGGAGATAGCTCGGCAACGAGACAGAACGGCTGTACATAGCGGCGGCGTTTGGTAGGATGACCCGCTGTTTGCGACGACCTCGAGCGCAGGCGTTCAGCCCGCGCATCTGTGTGTAGCAATGCGAGCTAACGGGAGGCCCCCATGGCACATTCGAAGTCGGCGCTGAAGCGCTGGCGGCAAAACGAGCGGCATCGCGAGCGTAATAAGCCGGTGCGCTCGGCCGCACGGACGTCCGTGAAGAAGGCGCGCATGATGATCCGCGAGGGCGCCAGTGACGCGGCCGAGGCGGTGCAGGCGGCAGCGTCGGTGCTCGACCGCGCCGCGAAGCGGCGGGTGCTGCACCCGAACGCGGCGGCGCGCCACAAGTCGCGCCTCATGCGCGCGCTCAACCGGGCGGCGGCCGCGCCGGCCGAGGAGGCCGCGCCGAAGAAGGCGACGCGCTCGCGCACGGGCGGGACGAAGGCGCCCGCGAAGCCGCGGACAGCCCGGGCGAAGAAGACGGAATAACCGCAGAGGCACAGAGGCACAGAGGTCGTTTCGCGAGCGGCCGGTTCCCTCGGCGCCTCGGCGACCTGTTGACCGCGCGCCTGTTTGTCGGCGAGGAGCGACGCCGTGGGTGATGGGGCGGATGTGGAGGGCGAGGCGCTCGCCGGCTGGGTGGCGTCGGCGGAGGCGTACATCGCGTTCCAGGACGAGGCGGGCGTCGGGCGTGGGGACGCGGCGCGACGGCTGCTGCTCGACCCGGCCATGCTGGCGCAGTGCGGCGATGTCGCCGGGCTGGGTGCGCTGGACCTGGGGTGCGGAGAGGGGCGCTTCTGCCGGATGCTCGGCGAGCGCGGGGCGCGCACGGTTGGCATCGATGTGACGCGGCGGATGGTGGAGGTGGCGGTCGAGCGGGATGCGGGCGGCGGTGCGTACGTCTGCGGGTCGGCGGAGCGGCTGCCGTTCGCGGACGCGTCGTTCGATCTCGTCGTGAGCTACATCACGCTCGTCGACATCCCGGACTACCGCGCGGCGATCGCCGAGGCGGCGCGGGTGCTGCGGCCGGGCGGGCGGTTCGTCGTGGCGAACCTGAGCTTCGTGACGGCGGCGTCGCCGTGGGTGAAGGACGATCAGGGCCGCCGGCTGCACCGGGCGCTCGACCGGTACGTGGAGGAGTCGGTGCAGGTGTACGAGTGGTCAGGTATCGGGATCACGAACTTCCACCGGCCGCTGTCGCACTACATGCAGGAACGCCCGCAGCTCCAGCCCCGCCCCGAGATACGCTGATGTCACGCTCGTTGTTGTCGCGCACGTCACGGAGCGGATTGTTGCGGGATCGAGTGCCTCGACGGTGACCGTCGCGCCAGGCGCTACAGGCGCCTCCCCCGAGATTCGCATCACGTCCTTGCTGGTTTCTGTGGGCGGCGCCGTTGCCACCGGAATAGGCGTCTGGGCGTGACTGACGCCATGAAGCGCGAGCATTGAGGCGAGTACCATTACCGTCAATGCAAGAAGTCTCATACCCGAAATCCTTTCTCACGAAGCTGACTCGACGGGTGATAACGATCAGGGAGGACTGTTGTAGATCAGGTTGACCAGGTTGGCTTCGCTCGTATTGATCCCAAAACTCCAACATGTGCACATGGTCCCGTCAGAATCGTGGTTCAGGTGCAAGCTGTGTCCCATCTCGTGCGTCATGCCGCGGATACGCGTCGCAGAGTTCGCCGTGTCGTAACCCGGCGAGTAACCGTAAGGAGTGATATTGAGACAGATAACTGAGTAGCGTCTGTCCCTATTGAGCGGTCCGAGAGTCCAGTCGTGGCCGTAGTGAAACGAGCGGTAGCCACCGGTGCCGTACGTTGCATTGTAGGCCTGGCAGGACATAACCTGAAAGTAATTTGCGAGGTCGGTATCCTGCTGGGAGTTTGAGTAGACGACGTATTCGCGTCATCGTCTCTCCACTGGTCCATCCGTCGATGTACCGGCGTCCTGTTGCGGTCTGCCAGTTGTTCATCCCGGAGTCGCGCTCCGTAACGTAATAGGTGTAATTGTTGTTCTGGATCTGCCCCTTGCTGTAGGGCCGACCGCTCGAATTGCTCGTCACATGCGGAAGGGCGGTAGCGTCATGATTTGCCAATGCGACCGAAGTCACTCCGAGCAACGCCGCTACCACGGCCAATAAAAGGCAAGAGAAGGACGCGAACGGCTTCTGCATAGCAACACCTTACACGACGAAAGGCGATGTTGGCGGCTTCTGCTGGGGGGCGGATGATCCGGACTTGGGGCACCGACACGGAAGGCTCGCTCAGCATCAGCCCTCTGTGTCTTGTGAGCTGGTCCCATCAATGAACACCGCGCGGTACGCCCGTCGCCTCCCTGCCTGCGCAACTTGCGCCCTAGCCGGCCAATTGTCGCCGGACGAGTGGCGGGCGGATAGAGTACAACTACTCGTTAGTAGGTGGCAATATGCTGGGCGGGGGCAGGAGACCAAGCTCGATCGCGCGGAAGCCCACCCGGCCGCGATGATTGACCTGCAGCTTCGCCAAGACCCGTGACACGTGGTTCGACACTGTCCGCACCGAGATGCCGAGCTCGTCGGCGATCTCGGCATCCGTGCGCCCTCTCGTGCCAGTGGCAGCAGGGTCTCGAGTTCGCGGCTGGTAAGCGCGTCTCGCATGGGAGCCTACCAACGTAGTATCGGCACGCGAACCCGTAGAGGCAACGCCGCGGTACTGCTCGTACCGCGGCGTTGTTCTGCGGCGTGTCGGTTTAGGTCAGCGCCGGCTCCGCCGGTTCGGCCGCCTTCTTGTCCATGACGAGGTCTTCGCCCTGGACGTCGATGACGACGGTGTCGCCGGGGTTGAAGCGCTCCTGGAGCAGGGCCTCGGAGAGGCGGTCCTCGAGCTCGTTCTGGATCACGCGGCGCAGCGGGCGCGCGCCGAACACGTGGTCGTAGCCTTTCTCGCCGAGCCAGTCCTTCGCGGCGTCCGTCATTTCGAGCGTGATGCCCTTGAGGACGAGCTGCTTCTCGAGGTCGCGCAGCTGCAGGTCAACGATCTGGCGGATGTGCTCCTTGGAGAGCGCGTGGAAGACGACCTGCGCGTCGATGCGGTTCAGGAACTCGGGCTTGAAGACGCGCTTGAGCTCTTCGGTCACCTTCTCCTTCATCTTCGCGTACTGGTCCTCGGCCGTCTTCACTTCGTCCTTCTTGACGGCGAAGCCGAGGTTCGACTCGCGGCGGATGAGGTCGGAGCCGACGTTGCTCGTCATGATGATGATGGTGTTCCGGAAGTCGACCTTGCGGCCCTTCGCGTCGGTGAGGTGACCGTCGTCGAAGATCTGGAGCAGCATGTTGAAGACGTCCGGGTGCGCCTTCTCGATCTCGTCGAGCAGGATCAGGCAGTACGACTTGCGGCGGACGGTATCGGTGAGCTGGCCGCCGTCGTCGTAGCCGATGTAGCCGGGAGGGGCGCCGACGAGCCGCGAGACGTTGTGCTTCTCCATGAACTCGCTCATGTCAAGCTTGATCATGTTGTCTTCGCTGCCAAACATGAACTCCGCGAGCACGCGCGGCAGGTACGTCTTGCCGACGCCGGTGGGGCCGAGGAACATGAAGACGCCGATGGGGCGCTTCGGGTCCTTCAGCCCGGCGCGCGAGCGGCGGACCGACTTGGCGATCGCCACGATCGCCTCGTCCTGGCCGATGACGCGGCCGTGGAGGGCGTCTTCCATCTGGAGCAGGCGCTGCGACTCCTCGCTGGCGATGCGCGCCACGGGGATGCCGGTCCACATGCTGACGACTTCGGCGATGTCGTCCTCGGTGACGACGGGCTTGTCGCCCTCGCGCTGCACCTCGAGGCCCTTCTCGAGCGACTCGATGCGCTCCTGCAGTTTGACCTCGCGGTCGCGCAGCTCGGCGGCGTACTCGTACTGCTGCGAGGAGATGGCGGCGTCCTTCTCGCGGCGCAGCGACTCGAGGCCGCGCGTCGCCTCCTTGAGGGAGGGCGGCGTGGCGCTGCGGCGGATGCGGACGCGGCTGGCGGCCTCGTCGATGAGGTCGATCGCCTTGTCGGGGAGGAAGCGGTCGGAGACGTAGCGCGCGGCGAGCTCGGCGGCGGAGGCGAGGGCCTCGTCGCTGATGATGAGCTTGTGGTGCTCCTCGTAGCGCTCCTTGATGCCCTTGAGGATCTCGATGGTCTCTTCGACCGACGGTTCCTCGACGACGATCGGCTGGAAGCGGCGCTCGAGGGCGGCATCGCGCTCGATGTGCTTGCGGTACTCGTCGAGCGTGGTGGCGCCGACGCACTGCAGCTCGCCGCGGGCGAGCGAGGGCTTGAGGATGTTTGCGGCGTCGACCGCGCCCTCGGCGGCGCCGGCGCCGACGAGCATGTGCAGCTCATCGATGAAGAGCACGCAGTTGCCGCTGCTCTTAATCTCTTCGATGACCTTCTTCAGGCGCTCCTCGAACTCGCCGCGGTACTTGGTGCCGGCGACGAGCGAGCCGATGTCGAGCGTGAGCAAGCGCTTACCGTGCAGCGTTTCGGGCACGTCGCCGGAGACGATGCGGTGGGCGAGGCCCTCGGCGATGGCGGTCTTGCCGACGCCGGGCTCGCCGATGAGCACCGGGTTGTTCTTGGTGCGGCGCGAGAGGATCTGGATGACGCGCTCGATCTCCTTCGAGCGGCCGATGACGGGGTCGAGCTTGCCCGCGCGCGCGGCGGCGGTCAGGTCCATGCCGAGCTGGTCGACGGTGGGCGTGCGGGTCGAGGACGAGCGAGCGCCGGCGCCGGCCGACTGCGGCATGCTCTGGGAGAGGATGCGGGTGGTCTCGGCGCGCACGCGCTCGAGGTTCACGCCGAGGCTTTCGAGGACGCCGGCGGCGATGCCCTCGCCTTCGCGGACGAGGCCGAGGAGCAGGTGCTCGGTGCCGATGTAGTGGTGGTTGAGCCGGCGCGCCTCGTCGACAGCCAGTTCGATGACCTTCTTGGCGCGCGGCGTGAGGCCGATCTCGCCGAGGACGGCGCGGTCGCCGCGGCCGATGATGAATTCGACGGCCGAGCGGACCTTGTTGAGCTCGACGCCGAGGTTCGCGAGGACCTTAGCGGCGACGCCGTCGCCCTCGCGGACGAGGCCGAGCAGGAGGTGCTCGGTGCCGATGTAGTTGTGGTTGAAGCGCTGGGCCTCTTCCTGGGCCAGCGTGAGGACCCGGCGGGCGCGCTCTGTGAATTTGTCGAATCGGTCAGCCATCGCGGCGCTCCAGCCTAATTGTTAACTCTTCCTCACCAATGTATCACAGCGACGGCCTCGGAGTCCAGTGCGAGCGGGGTGCCGACCGGATCCCTACCGTTGATGTCTTGTCGGGCGTCGATCCTACCGCCGCGACTCGTGCTCTCCCTGATCTCGATATTCGGATCGCATCCGGCGATCCGGCCCTGACATCTTCAGTCTTGCACATTCAGTCTGGCACATCGTGCAAGCACGATGCGCCGGTGCGCGGCGTTTAGGTCACTCCGTCGACGCGGCCTGCGGCTCGGGCGTGGGCGACTCGTCGTCGGGCGTGGCGCCGTTGTTCTCGCTGGTGGCTTGCGGCTGGTCCGGCGTCTCGGCGGGCGCAGGGGTTTCGGGAGCCGATGCCTGTGATGGCTCCGAAGCCGATGGCTCTGTCGTCTGTGCGTCGACGCCGACGTCGCTGCCGGACGTTACGCCGGCAGCGGCGAACGCCTGCGCCATGGCGGAGGGCGGCTCGGCCTCGGGCGCGCGCGGCGCGGTCGCCGTCTGCGCACGCTCGACGGCGGGGCCGGTCTCTTCGCGCGGCTCGTCGGCGCCGGTCTCCGGGCGCTGGTCCATGGGGCGCGCGGCGATGGTGAGGCCTTCGCGCTCCTCGAACTCGCGCCGCAGGTCGTCGGGGACGCTGAGGACCTCACCGGCGTCGGAGAAGGTGAAGCCCATGCGGACGCCCTCCTCGCGGGCCTCGCGGAGGCTGAGGCCGAGGCGGTGCCGGTCGCGCTCGATGCGGACGATCTTGAGCGGCAGGAAGTCGCCTTCGCGGACGACCTCTTTCGGGTGCTGGATGCGGCGGTCGACGAGCTCGGACACGTGGATGAGGCCCTCGACTGGGCCCTCGATGCGCGCGAAGGCGCCGAACGTCACAAGCTTCGTGATCATGCCGGGGACGACACGGCCGACGGCGTACTTGTCGACGATGAGGTCCCACTCCTCGGGCTGCGCACGGCGCAGCGAGAGGGCGATCTTCTTCGTTTCGGGGTCGACCTTCATCACGTAGACGTCGACCTCGTCGCCGATCTTGTACATCTCTTCGGGCGACTTGTTGCGGTCCCACGAGACCTCGCTGAGGTGCGCGAGGCCGTCGGCGCCGCCGAGGTCGATGAAGACGCCGAAGCTGCGGACGCTGGAGACGCGGCCCTTGCGGATCTCGCCCTCCTTGAGTTCGGAGAGGAGGCGGTCCTTCTGCTGCGAGCGCCACTCCTGGAGCGCGGCGCGCTCGGAGAGGATGACGCGGTTGCGGCGGCGGTTGATCTCGATGACCTTGAGCCGCAGCTTCTTGCCGACGACGGATGGCAGGCCACCATCGGCGTCCTGGTCGGGCCGGACGCCGACGACCTGGGAGAGCGGGACGAAGGCGTGGACGCCTTCGACGTTCACGAGCAGGCCGCCCTTGTTGTAGCCGGTGACCTCGGCCTCGAAGGCTTCGCCTTCTTCGAACCGCTGCTGCAGCACGCGCCAACCGCGTTCGCCGCGCGCGCGGTCGATCGAAAGCAGCACCTGTCCGTGTTCGGACTCCACCTGCATGATGTAGACGAGCACCTTCTCGCCGACGGAGACCTTGCTGAGCGGGTCGGCGCCAAGCGAGTGCATTTCGCTCGGTTGGATGATGCCTTCGGATTTCGATCCGACATCGACGATGACGCCATCGCGCTGGATGCCCATGATCGTGCCTTCGACCACCTCGCCGCGGCGAAGCGATTTGAAGTCCGAGCTCTGGTCCAGCCAGTTCTGCATGCTGAAGGCGCCGTCTCCCCCCGGAGACTGTTCGCCACTACGATCTTGATTCACCAACGCGCTGCGTCCTCCTCTGACAGAATGAGCCGTCCCGGTTGAACACGACAGACCATCGGTCTGATGCCCTCGACCGGTCCGGCTTCTCGCGGAAGTCTAACACACCCAGGTTCGCGGCGAAGCAAGCCGCGCGTTCCCGCGTGCGGCTGGAGCGGGCGTTGAAGACGCGCCTGCTCGCCGCGCGGCGTGGCTCCGCCGCGGGTGACGACGATCGGTAGGCCGCGGTCAGCGCCGTCGCCGCGGCGGACGGTGCTCCCGGCTGGCCAGCACGTCGCGCACATCTCCTCCTCATGCTCCGTCGCCCGGCGGGGCGCGGTTCTATACTTCCGGCGTGCCCGACACGCCCGAGCGCCTGATCCTGATCGATGGCCACAGCCTGATCTACCGCTCCTACTTCGCGTTCCAGGGGAGCCGGCACCAGGGCGCGGTCGAATTCACGGTACGCCGCACGGGCGAGGTCGTGACGGCGGTCTACGGCTTCACGAGCGTCTTCCTCAGCATCCTCGATGACCTCAAGCCGACGCTGGCGGCGATCGCGCTCGACGCGCCGGCGAAGACGTTCCGGCACGAGCGCGACGAGACCTACAAGGCGACGCGCCTAGCGATGCCCGACGAGCTGCGCCGGCAGACAAAACGCATCCGTGAGGTGATCGCTGCCTTCAACGTGCCGACCTTCGAGGTGCCCGGCTTTGAGGCCGACGACGTCATCGCGACGCTCGCGGTACAGGCGAAGGCGAAAGGCGTCCCGGTAACCATCGTGACGCTCGACACCGACCTGCTACAGCTCGTCGAGCCGGGCATCGAGGTGTATCTCTATCGTCCGTATGCGAAAGGGGTCCCGCCGAAGCACTACGACACTGCCGCCGTGGTCGAGCGCTATGGCCTCCAGCCGGCGCAGATCGCCGACCTCAAGGGCCTGATGGGCGACACGTCGGACAACATACCGGGCGTACCGGGCGTTGGCGAGAAGACGGCGACGAAGCTGCTGCAGCAGTACGGCTCCATCGAGGAACTGTACGCGCACATCGACGACGTGAAGCCGGACAAGCTACGGGAAAACCTGCGCCAGCACGAGGCCCGCGCGCGGCTCAGCAAGGAGATGGCAACGATCTCCCGCGACGCCCCGATCCAGCTCGACCTGGACGCGTGCCGGCTGCGCGGGTTCGACCGCGACACGGTCGAGGCCGTGTTCCACGACCTCGAATTCCGCTCGCTGATCCCGCGGCTGCCGGAGTCGCTCGGCACCGCGGCGCCGTCGGCGGACGGAGCGCGCAAGCGGCTGGAACCGCTCGGGCCGCCGCCCGAGGAGAGCACGTACGCGACGGTCACGTCGAAGAAGGACCTGCAGGCGCTCGTGAAGGAAGCGAAAGCGGCCGGGCGCATCGCGCTGCACGTGGAGAACAGCGACAGCAACGGTATGCGCGGCAACCTGATCGGTATCGCGGTCGCGACGGCGCCCGGTAGGGCGGCGTACATCCCCGTCGGGCACAACGCCGAGGTCGCCACGGCGCAGCAACTCGCCACCGACGTCGTCATCGAGGCGCTCCGCCCGCTGCTCGAGGACGACAGGCTGCCGAAGGTCACGCACAACGGTCACTTCGACTTCCTCGTGCTCGCCAACCACGGCGTGATGACGCGGGGATTGCGCTTCGACACGATGATCGCCGCCTACCTGCTCGGCGAGTCGAACATGTCGATCCAGGCGCTCGCGTTCGACCGCGTGCGGATGAATATCCCGCTGCTAATCGACCTGATCGGGCGCGCCGGTAAGAACCAGATCCCCTTCGCCGCGCTGGCGATGGACACGGCGTGTGACTATTGCTGCCGGCAGGTCGATGCGCAGCTGCGCGCCGCCGACGTGCTCGCCGCCGAGCTGAAGGCGCGCAACCTCTGGCCGCTGTTCGATGACGTGGAGATGCCGCTGATGCGCGTGCTCGCCGGGATGGAGCTGACGGGCGTGGCGGTCGACCCGGCGCCGCTCGTGGCGATGTCGCGCGAGATGCAGGAGGAGCTGCAGGAGATCGAGCGCGAGCTGTACGCCGTCGTGGGGCACGAGTTCAACATCGGCTCACCACAGCAGCTCTCGCATGTGCTGTTCGAGGAGTTGCACTTGCCGAAGACGCGCAAGACGAAGCTCGGCTACACCACCGACGCCGTCGCGATGGAGCAGCTCCGCGGGCTGCACCCGGCCGTCGACCTGATCATGCGGCACCGCGCGATCGCGAAGCTGAAGGGGACGTACGTCGATGCGCTGCCCGCGCTGATCCACCCTAGGACGAAGCGCATCCATACGACGTTCAACCAGACGACGGCAGCGACGGGGCGGCTGTCGTCGAACGACCCCAATCTCCAGAACATCCCCGTCCGCACCGGCTATGGCAACCGCATCCGGTCGGCGTTCATCGCGCGGGACATCGGCAAGGACCCGATGCTGCTGGCGGCCGACTACTCGCAGATCGAGCTGCGGATCATGGCGCACCTCAGCCAGGACCCGGCGCTGATCGAAGCGTTTCGGGCGGACGAGGACATTCACGCCGCAACGGCGGCCAATGTCTTCGGCGTACCGCTCGACGAGGTGACCGCAGAGCAGCGACGGCGGGCGAAGGTGTTCAACTTCGGCGTGCTGTACGGGCTCTCGGAGTACGGCCTCTCGACGAAGGAGCGCATCCCGCGCGAGGAGGCGGCGGAGTTCATCCGGCGCTACTTCGAGAAGTACCAGCGCGTGAAGGCTTGGCGCGACGCCACGATCGAGAAGTGCCGCCGCGACGGCTGGGTGGAGACGCTGATGGGACGGCGCCGCTACATCCCGGAGATCAAGTCGCCGAACTTTCAGATCCGGTCCGCGGGCGAACGCATGGCGATCAACATGCCGGTGCAGGGCTCGGCGTCGGACATCATCAAGGTCGCGATGAACCGCATCGACGACGAGCTGCGCGAGCGCGGCCTCGAGACGAAGATGATCCTGCAGGTGCACGACGAGCTGATCTTCGAGGGGCCGAAGGCGGAGCTGGATACGGTGCGAGAGATGTGCCTGCGGATCATGCCGCAGTCGCTCGACCTCGTGGTGCCGCTGCGCATCGATATCAAGACCGGCACGTCGTGGGGCGAGCTGGAGGTGGCGAAGGGGCCGCTGGTGAGCGAAGCCGAGGCGGAGCTGGAGTTCGCCGGGACGGCGTAGGCGGCGCACAGCGTTGCGGTCTCGCCTCACCTCCGCATACGATGCCGCCATGTGGGAGTATGCACTCCGCGCGAGCCTGTCGCGCGCGGCCGGCGTCATCCTTGCGATGGCCTTGCTGCACGCGACCTGGATGCATTTCGTGCCGTTACAGCCGGTCGTCACATTCCCCGAGTACACGGAGCTTGCCCGGCAGCTCCGGGCGCAGCAGTTCGAGAACATGTCATGGACGACTCTGCGCCACTACGCGCCCGCGGCGACCGCGCTGGCCGTCGTGGCGGCAGTGACGGTCGCACTGGACCTGGCGGAGGTGCGCCGATTTCGCCGGCGCGCCGCGTCGTTGGCGGCCTGATGCCGATCGAAGGCCACTACGAGCCGAACAAATGGAAGTTCGCGGCCGACCAGGTGGAACGGTATGAGGCGACCGGTGGCAAAGAGGGCGCCGACCTCAACGGCAAGCCGACCGTCATCCTCACGACCCGCGGCCGCAAGACCGGCTACGTGCGGAAGACGCCGCTGATGCGCGTCGAGCACGACGGCGTGTACGCGGTCGTCGCGTCGATGGGCGGCGCGCCGAAGCACCCGGTTTGGTACCTGAACCTCAAGGACACGCCTGATGTCGTCCTGCAGGACGGGCCGACCGTGCGCGAGATGCGGGCGCGCGAGGTGTTCGGCGACGAGAAGGCGGTCTGGTGGCAACGCGCGGTTGAGGCATGGCCGGCGTACGCGGACTACCAGAGGCGCACGACGCGCGTCATCCCGGTCGTCGTCCTGGAACCCAAAGAGCCCGCCGGCTAATCGCCGACGTTAGCGCGACCAGGCGTTCCGATCGGCCCAAACCTCACCCGCTAGAATCGCCGTGTGACCGAGCCTGTCCCCCCGTCGCGCTCGCGCCTCGCACTTGGGCGGCGCGCGTTCGACTCCGCGTACGCCCGCGCCGACCGCGCCCTCGACCGCGGCCAGCATCACGTCTTCCGCTTCCTCTGGTTCTTTCTGCCCGACACCTCAATCGCCCGCGACGCCCGTTTCCAGGCGATCATGGCGTCGCGCTTCTTCTCCGACGCGGGCCAGCAGGCCCTGACGTACGGCGCGCTGATCGCGGTCGTGCGCGGCGGCGGCTCAGCGTTCGAGGCGGCGCTCGTCGGCGCGGCGGCAATTTTGCCGCCGGCGCTGTTCGGCCTGTACGGCGGCGCCGTCGCCGACCAGCTGCCGAAGCGGGTGGCGCTGGCGGCGATCTACAACCTGCAGGCGCTCCTGTGCATCTTCGTCCCGCTGCTCTTCGGGACGGGGCTGCCCGCCGTCCTGTTCCTGATCTTCGCGGTCCACACGCTCGGCCAGGTGTCCGGGCCGAGCGAGGGGTCCGTCATCCCGCTCGTCGCGACGCAGGAGCAGCTCGCGTCGGCGGCGTCGTTCATCGCCCTCGCGTCGAACGTCGGTACGGCCTTCGGGACAGCGCTGCTGGCGCCGATCCTCGTCCGGGTGTTCGGCGAGCAGGCCGTGTTCATCGTCGCCGGCGTCATGCTCGCGCTTGCCGCCAGCCGCGTGTTCGACCTCTCGACCCGCCAACCGGAGCCGGCGGCGGCGCAGCGCTTCGATTGGCGGCGGCGGCCGCGCCTCGACGTCCGCGGCACGCTCCGTTGGCTCGCCCACGAGCGCGCCGTCGCGACGATGATGTTCGTCGCGGTGCTGGCGGGGACAGCGAGCATCGTCGTGCAGACGCTCGCGCCGCGCTACGTGAGTGCCGTGCTCGGCGTCGACCCGGCGGACGCCGTCTACGTGTTCGGGCCGTCGGCGATCGGCCTGCTGATCGCGCTCGCCGTGACGCCGGCGCTGATCCGGCGCATCGGTGAGCGATTCGTTGCGCTCGGCGGCTTCGTTCTGACGACGGCGGTGCTGCTGCTGCTCGGCCTCCTTGACCACGACCTCGCGGACCTCATCGCGCCGGTGAACCCGGTCCGGCTGCTCGAAGTGTTCGGCCTGTCGATCGATGACGAGCTGGAGGCGGCGGGCGCCCTCGCTATCGTCCTCGGGTTCGGGCTGACGATTACGGCGACCTCGGTGCACACGTACATCAACCGCCGCGTACCGCTTGCATACCAGGGCCGCGCGTTCGCGCTGCAGACGACGCTGAAGAACGGCACGGCGATCGTGCCGCTTCTGACCCTCGGCGGTGCCGCGACGGTATTCGGGACGGCGAACGTGCTGACGGTCGCGCCGCTCGTGCTGCTCGCGCTGGCGTTCCTGCTTGTCCGCCTGAGTTTCGCCTTCGCCGGGCACGCGCCGCACGGCCAGCTCGACGTCTTCGCGTCGTTCTGGGAGGAGTCGGAGTCGCCCGTGGTCGCGCCGCCGGATCGCGGCAGGCCACCGCGCGGAGGCTCAGGCGCTGCGCAGGCTGCGCAGGAACCCCGCGAGGATGGCGAGCATCAGGGCGCAGAGCGCGGCCGTGAGGGCGACGCCTTGTCCCGGCCCGGCGCCGACGAGCAGCTTGCCCTGTAGCCACGGGATTGCGAGGCCGCCCGCGTTGCCGAGCGTCACCGTCGTCGCCGTCGCCTCAGCGCTTGAGCCGCCCGCGGCGATGGCCACCGTCGACGGCCAGATCGGTCCGAGGCAGAGGCCGGCCGCGAACGCCGCGGCGGCGCTTACGGCGATGCTGCCGGACGCCAGCGCCAGCACGAGCGAAGCGACGCCGGCGCCGACGATGGAGACGGTGAGGATCGCCAGCGCATCGCGGCCGCGCGCGAAGTAGACCTCGCTGACGATGCGACCGAGGGTGAGGGCGAGCCAGTAGCCGGCGGAGAGGGCGGCTCCGGCCATGACGCCGGCGCCGGCGGTCTCGCGCGTGTAGGAGGACACCCAGGCGCCGAGGCCGAACTCCGCGCCGACGTAGAAGAACAGCACTGTGCCCATGACAAGCACGATGCGGTTGAGCATGAAGCCGCCGGCGCGCTCGTTGGCGATCGCGCGATGTACGCGCACGTCGGCGAGCGCCACCACCGCGCCGGTCGCCGCCAGGGCCACGGCGACACCGGCGTACACGAGGCCGCGCTCAGCCGTGGCGGCGAGCATGGCACCGGCCCAGAGCGGGCCGGCGACCGCGCCGAAGCCGAAGAAGAGGTTGAGCCGGTTGATGCCGGATGGGACATCGTCGTAGGTGCGCGAGATGAGGATGTGGGTCGCTGCCACCATCAGGCCGTCGCCGGCGCCGAGGACGGCGGCCGAAGCGAGGATGAGCGCCCAGGCGGGCGCGAAGCCGATGCCGAGCGAGCCGAGCGCAGCGGAGGCCACGCCGGCCAGGATCAGGAGCCGCGCATCGACGGCATGCAGGCGTACGGCGACGAGCGCGGACATGGTGATCGAGCCGAGGAACAGCGTCGTGAGCATGAGGCCGGCGGTGTCGAGGGAGACACCGGCATCATCGGCGATGAAGGGAAGCGCGGGGCCGAACGCGCCGGCGTAGGCGCCGACGCAGAAGAGGGCCATGAACGAGGCGACGTGCAGCAGGCGGTAGTCGGGCGCCGGGTCGATCGTCTTGTCCACGGTCTGAGCCTACGCCATCGACGCTCGTGACGACGCTGTTCCGACGCCGCGAGGATCCGCTGAAGCAGGAGCAGCGGCGCGGGCCAGCAGCCCGCGCCGCGAGAGTTCCGCGCAGAGCGTCCGGCTACGTCGCGATGAACAGCGGCGCCAGCACCAGCGTGATCGTCGCGAGCAGCTTGATCAGCACGTGCAGCGATGGCCCGGCGGTGTCTTTGAAGGGGTCGCCGACGGTGTCGCCGACGACGGCGGCCTTGTGCGCTTCGCTGCCCTTGCCGAGCGGGTTGCCGTTCTCGTCTTTGAGGCCGCCGGACTCGATGAACTTCTTCGCGTTGTCCCAGGCGCCGCCGCCATTGTTTAGCACCGTTGCCATCATGATGCCGCCGATCGTGCCGATGATCAGCACGCCGGCGACCGCCAGCCAGCCCGAGGCGTTGTCGTACTCCACACCCGCCACCACGACACTCGAATCGCGCGTGTAACGGAAGATCAGGCCGACCGCGATCGGCAGGCCGACGGCGAGGATGCCGGGCAGGATCATCTCGCGCAGCGCGGCGCGCGCCGTGATGTCGACGGCGCGGCCGTAGTCCGGGCGCGAGGTGCCGGCAAGGATGCCCGGGTCGGAGCGGAACTGGCGCCGCACCTCCTCGATAATCGCGCCACCGGCGTTGCCGACGGCCCGGATCGCGAGCGAGCTGAACAGGAACACGAGCATGACGCCGAGCAGGCCACCGACGAAGACATCGACGTTCGCCAGGTCGATCGGCAGCTCCGCCGTGAGCGGGGCGCCGAGACGCTCCTTCACCTTGTCGAGGTACGCCGAGAAGAGCAGGAACGCCGCGAGGCCCGCCGAGGCGACGGCGTAGCCTTTCGTCAGGGCCTTCGTCGTGTTGCCGACGGCGTCGAGCTTGTCGGTGATCTCGCGGGCGCCTTCGGGCGCGCCGGACATCTCGGTGATGCCGCCGGCGTTGTCGGTGATCGGCCCGAAGGTGTCCATCGAGAGGATGTACGCGGCCGACATCAGCATGCCCATCGTGGCGACGGCGGTGCCGAAGATGCCGGTGGTGAAGCCCGGGATCGCGGGGTCGATGTCCGCCTGTGAGCCGAGCGCGAAGGAGATGACGAGCGCGAGGCCGATCGAGATCGCCGTCATGGCGGTCGTCTCGAAGCCGACGGCCGTACCGATGATGATGTTCGTGGCCGGGCCGGTGCGCGAGGCGTCGGCGATTTCCTTCACCGGTCGCCACGAGCCGGCGGTGTAGTACTGCGTGATGTAGACGAAGGCGATGCCGGTCGCGATGCCGACGAGGCCGCAGAAGAAGAACCAGTACCACTCGTGGCCGAGCATGACGTACGTCGCGATGAAGAGCCCGACGATGGAGAGCGCGGACACGATGTAGTAGCCGTAGTTCAGCGGCGCCATCGGATCCTGCTTGCTGTGCGGGTCGTCGTCCGCAAAGAACGGCACCGAGATCAGGCCGATCATCGTCGCGATGATGCCGAAGGAGCGCAGGACGAGCGGGAACATGATCCACTCGATGTCGCGGGTGACGGTGTAGATGGCGACGCCGAGGATCATGGCGCCGATGTTCTCGGCGGACATCGACTCGAAGAGGTCCGCGCCACGGCCGGCGCAGTCGCCGACGTTGTCGCCGACGAGGTCAGCGACGACGGCGGCGTTGCGGGGGTCGTCCTCGGGGATGCCGGCCTCGACCTTGCCGACGAGGTCGGCGCCGACGTCGGCGGCCTTGGTGTAGATGCCGCCGCCGAGCTGGGCGAAGAGAGCCACGAAGCTGGCGCCGAAGCCGAACCCCACGATGAGGAAGGGTGCGATCTGCGGCGGGTTGTCGAGCAGGCGGCTGTAGACGAGGAAGATGCCGGAGACCCCGAGCAGGCTGAGCGCCACGACGAGGAAGCCGGAGACGGCGCCGCCGCGGAGCGACACGGTGATGGCGTCTTTCAGGCTCTTTTGCGCGGCCGCGGCGGTCCGCAGGTTCGAGCGGACGGCGATGAACATGCCGATGTAGCCGGCGAGGGCGGAGCAGGCGGCGCCGACGAGGAAGGCGATACCGGTGAGGAGCCCCTCCTCCCATTTGCCGACGGCCTCCTCCGAGCCGAAGCCGACGGCGTTGTTCTGGAAGACGATGGGCTTCACGCCCTCGGAGATGGAGCCGACGATCAGCCCGACGGCGATGGCGGTGAGGACGGCCATGATGGCGATCGTCCGGTACTGGCGCTGGAGGAACGCCATGGCGCCCTCGAAGATCATGCCGGCGATCTCCTGCATCGCCGCAGTGCCGGTATCGCGCCGCAGCACGTCCCAGGCCAGCCAGAAGGCGAAGAGCGCCGCCGCGGCGCCCGTGATCGGAACCAGCGGTACGAGTTCCATGCGATGCTCCTCCAACAGCCCGCGCGGCGCGCGGGCGCGATGCGCCGGACACACAAATGGAGGCGCCGCCGGCACCTCCATTTCGGCCGCGCAAGTCTAGCGACCATCCGATCATCGAGCAAGCATTATCGCCTCCCGAGCGGGGGCGCGACGGTTGTCATGGATTTCTTAGCCGCCGCTCAGGCTTGCTTCGTGCGGGCGAGCCTACACTCGTCGGTACGGGCGAGCCGCGCCGACACGCGCTTCACGAAAGGACGGACACCGTGGACAACGACGACGCGCCCATCGGACGCCTGCTCTCCCGGCGCGAAGCGCTGGTTGTGCTGGCCGGCGGTGCCGGCGCCGCGCTCATCACCGCGGCCTGCGGGAGCGACGACACGGCTTCGCCGACGGCCACGACCGGGTCCTCGCCGACCGGCGCGGCGGCGACGGCCGGGGCGGACGCGACACCGGCCGCGACATTGGCGGCGATGCCGTTGTGCATTGTGCGGCCGGCGCTGACGGAGGGGCCGTACTTCGTCGATGAGAGGCTACACCGCGCGGACATCCGCGCGAACACGTCCGACGGCGCGGTGAGGGACGGCGTGCCATTGGCGCTGACGTTCAACGTCTCGGAGGCCGGCGCCAACGCCTGCACGCCGCTCGCCGGGGCCCAGGTCGACATCTGGCACTGCGATGCGCTTGGCGTCTACTCAGATGTCAGCGACCCGAACTTCAACACGAAGGGCCAGGACTTCCTCCGTGGCTACCAGGTGACCGATGCGGACGGCCGCGCGCAGTTCACGACGATCTATCCGGGCTGGTACCAGGGACGCGCCGTGCACATCCACTTCAAGATCCGCAATGCCGACGCAGCCGGCCGGCACTACGAGTTCACATCGCAGGTGTTCTTCGAGGACGCGCTTTCGCAGCAGGTGTACGCGAGCAACGCGCCGTATTCGGAGAAGGGGACGGCCTTCCTCCGCAACGCGCAGGACGGCATCTACCAGCAGTCCCAGGGCCAGCTGGTGCTGGCGGCGCAACCGTCGGGCAATGGCTACAGCGCCGCGTTCGACATCGGCCTGCAGCTGACGAGCTGACGGGCTCAGTCGAAGAGTCCGGGGAAGTGCCCGCGCTCGATGCGCAGGATTTCGGCATAGCGGCGCGCGTCGTCGAGGTGGCGGGCGTCACCGGTCTCGCGGTGGCGGTTGAAGGCGTCGAGCATCTTGTCGCCGATGAGCTGCAGGTCGAAGCCGAGCAGGTAGCGGTCGCTCATTTCATTGAGCGCATCCACGTAGACCTCGAAGCCCTCGGCGAGGCGGGCGAGTGTCCGCGGCTCGTGCTCGCAGTCAGCGTGGTCGTCACGCGCCGCCATACGGTAGGCGGTGCGGCCGGTCGAGACGAAATAGGCGGCATCGACGGTGCGGGCGGCGCGGCGGCGCAGGGCGGACTTCGCCGACGGCCGCCGCCGCACTGGCCGGAAGACGCCGGCGAGGAAGAGCGCGCTGTCGGCGTAGCGCCGGTACGCCTCGAAGACATTCGTCACGCCGAGCGGCCGCCGCTCGGGGTCGAGCATGTCGCTGAAGTACACCTGCCGCGGCCGGCCGTGTTCGTCGGGGGGGAAGAGTTCGCGCACGTCGAGATAGCGGTCGAGCATCGCCCCGAGGTATTCGATGACATCGGCGTGGCGGCTGTGCCGGCCGACGTAGAGCACCTTGATCACAAAGAGGTCGAAGAGGGCGCGCGAGGCGATCGCCTTTGGCGTGCCGATCTCGTCGTAGACGGCGGCGATCAGCTCGTCGACGGCGCGCACGAAGCGCCGGTCGGCGGCGTTCTCGCCGTCGTGCCCGGCGATGACCTCCTTGAGCTCGCGTACGCGTGCTTCGATCACGCCTCGACCTCCCGTTATCGGGATTCTAGCGCTGCCGGCCGACGGCTGTGTTACGCGCGTCAACCGTCACGTCGGACGTCTGTCTTCATGGTCGGCAGCGGTGGTGGCGCTCGAACGGGGGCGGGGGCCGTAAGATGACGGCATGAGGAGCCCGCGCATCGGTGTCCTTGCCCTTCAGGGCGACTTCGCGGAGCACATGGCGGCCTTCGCCCGGCTTGGGGTGGGGGCGGCCGAAGTGCGGCTGCCGGCCCAGCTTGAGGGCCTCGATGCGCTCGTCGTCCCCGGCGGCGAGAGCACGACAATCGCCCGGCTGCTGCAGATCTACGAGCTGGACGAGCCGATCCGGCGCGCCGGCCGGGCGGGGCTGCCGATCTGGGGCACGTGCGCCGGCGCCATCGTGCTCGCACGCCAGGCCGACCTCGACCGGCCGACGCTGGGCCTGATGGACATCGCTGTCCGCCGTAATGCCTTCGGCCGGCAGGTGGACAGCTTCGAGGAGGACCTGGTGGTCAAGGGCATCGATGGCGGCCCATTTCATGCCGTGTTCATCCGGGCGCCGGTCATCGAGTCGGCGGGCCGTGGGGTCGAGGTGCTGGCCCGCCTGCCGGACGGGGCGATCGTCGCTGCCCGTGAGGGCGCGCTGCTGGCGACGGCGTTTCACCCGGAGCTGACGCCGGATACGCGCTTCCACGCGCTCGTGGTGGAGATGGCACGCCGGTACCACGACGCCTCTGGCGCGCCGAAATAGGGATTTCGCCGACGGTCCGCGCCCGCGGGCGGCCGGCAACCGCGATACAATGGCTGTAGCACAATCAGGAGCTGCCTCGAGCGCTGATGGCCAACGCCCGCACCGTCCTTCCCACCGACCTTCCTGCGTTGGTGTCTTACGACGGCCGGGTGTACGCGAACGAGGCGGTCACCCTCGACCGCCTGGGCACCGAGGACTCGCCGCACCCGATCGAGACCGCGCTAGAGCAGTGGTTGAGCTTTGCGACTGGCCGACACACGTGCGTGAGCGTCAAGGGCGCGACGCTCCGCGGCCTCGTCTCCGCCCGCAAGCGCGGTTCGAAGCAGGCGTGGGAGATCGACTGCCTGATCGACGCTTCGGAGGGCGACACATCGGTGATCCTCAGCCTGCTCGACCGCATCGTCGATGCGGCGGGGCGCTCCGGCGCGATGAAGGTGTTCCTGCGGCTGCGCGATGAGAGCGACATCCGCGAGCCGGCGCTCCGCTCCGGCTTCCAACCGTACCGTCGCGAGACCGTCTACCGGCGGTCAATCGCCGGAGACGATGGCGTACGCACCCCGGAGGGGCTGCGCCGGCGGGCCAGGCCGGACCATTACCCGATCTTCCAGCTCTACAACGAGCTCGTGCCGGTGGAGGTGCGGCGGCTGGAGGGCATGACCTTTGAGGAGTGGTTGGCCGCGCAGGAGTCGCTCGGCCGCACGGCGCAGTACGTGCTGCCGGACGACGGGCGCATCGCCGGCTGGCTGAGGCTCGCCGGCGACGGCGACGTCGGCCGCTTCGACCTGGTCGGCGACGGGCGTGTGCTCGACGCGCTGATCGATGGCGCGCTGGCCAAGCTAGCAAACCGCAGGACGGCGATCGCCTGCGTGCCCGAGCACCAGGCGCTGCTCGCGCGGCGCCTCGTGGAGCGAGGTTTTGACGCCGACGAAGGGTATGTCGTCATGGCCCGCCGTACGGTCCGGCCCATCAAGTCTCGCGTGAAGGTGCCTGCCGTCGTGCAGACGACCTTCGGATAGGCAGCGCATCGTGGAACGCATCATCACCGACGACCTCGACCTCCTCCTCGCCGCGTTGCCGCCGCACATCGCCGAGCCGCTGCAGGACAGCGAGGACAACCGCGACCTGCTGGAGATCGTGATGGACCTCGGCCGCGTGCCGGAGGCGCGCTATCCCGGCCGTGAGATGGTGCTTTCGACGCGTGAGATCGCCCCGGAGGATATCGACTACGTCGTCGCGCGCATCGGCGCCTTCGGCGATGACAACCGCGCCGGCATCGAGCGGACGCTGCACCGGATCTCGTGCATCCGCAACCGCCGCGGCCGCATCGTCGGGCTGACGTGTCGCGTCGGCCGCGCCGTCTACGGGACGATCCGGGTCATCGAGGACCTGATCAAGACTGGGAAGAGCACGCTGATGCTCGGGCGGCCGGGCGTCGGCAAGACGACGATGCTCCGCGAGGTGGCGCGGGTGCTCGCGGACGACATGAACAAGCGCGTCGTCATCGTCGACACATCGAATGAGATTGCGGGCGACGGCGATATCCCGCACCCGGCGATCGGCCAGGCGCGGCGCATGCAGGTGCCGACGCCGGCGCTGCAGCACGCGGTCATGATCGAGGCGGTCGAGAACCACATGCCGGAGGTCATCGTCATCGATGAGATCGGTACGGAGCTCGAGGCGGCGGCGGCGCGGACGATCGCGGAGCGTGGTGTGCAGCTGGTGGCGACGGCACACGGCAACGAACTCGAGAACCTGATGATGAACCCGACGCTGTCAGACCTCGTCGGCGGCATCCAGTCGGTCACCCTCGGCGACGAGGAGGCGCGGCGCCGTGGGACGCAGAAGTCGATCCTCGAGCGCAAGGCGCCGCCAACGTTCGATATCGTTGTCGAGATCCAGAACTGGGACCGCGTTGCCGTGCACCGCGACGTGGCCGAGACGGTCGACGCGCTCCTGCGGGGCTACACCATGCCCGCCGAGGTGCGCGAACTCGACGAGGCCGGCGAGGTGCGCGTGATCGAGACGCCACGCTCGGCGGCGCTGGCCGGCCGACGCGGTGACCGGGCGCGGCAGCGCCCTGGCTTCGGCTCGTCGAACGGCAGTGGCGCGCTTGCGGCGGAAGGCGACGGCGACGGGCGCGGCGGCGGGGCGGAGATGCCGCGCCGCATCTATCCCTTCGGCATCTCCCGCAACCGGCTCGAACAGGCGATCCGCGAGACCGGCTCGCGGGCGACGATCGCGGACGACCTGCAGGGCGCGGACGCCGTCATGACGCTGCGCACGTACTTCCGGCGCAAGCCGCAGGCGATTCGAGATGCGGAGGCGCGCGGCATTCCCATCTTCGTCCTCAAGACGAACACGGTCGTCCAGATGGAGCAGAGCCTCCTCGCGATGAACTCGTGGAACGCTGGCCCGATGGAGGCGGCAGGCCCGCCGGTGCAATACGCGATGCAGGAAGCGGAGGATGCGATCGCCAGCATGCTCAACGGCCAGGACGCGACGGTCGAGCTGACGCCGCAGAACGCCTACATCCGTCGCTTGCAGCACCAGCTCGCGCAGCGCTACAACCTGGCGTCGCGGAGCGCCGGGCGCGAGCCCTACCGCCGCGTGCGTATCTACCGCGAGGACCTGGGCTGGCCCGAGGAGTCGTACTAACCGCGGGCCGCGATGACCGCGGCCCGTTTCGCCTCGGCGGCGCGCGCTGCGTCCAGCCGCTCGAGCCCGAAGTAGTCTTCGCGTCCGGCGAAGACCATCGCGTCCGCGATTGCCGTATGTCCCGCCACGTCTCGGATCGCCCGAAGCATCTCGTGGCAGACCCAGCGATAGGCGGGGTGCCCCTGCGGCGACGTGCGCAGCTCGATCATGTGGAGCGCCTCGCGCGCGTCCATCTGCATGGCGAAGCGGATGCGGTACGCCATCGGCACCGCGTACGGCGCCACCGCGTCGAAGCCATCTGCGCATAGCCGGCGATACACGGTTGCCGCGCCCTCCATGGACGCGTGCCAGTCGCCCTCAGCGCCGACCGCCCGCATCTCCTCTGGCACGTCGTAGCCGAGGTCGGGCGAGAGCGGCTGCCACTCGATGGTCAACATGCGGTGACGCTGCAGGTCGCGGAAGGCGCCGTAGTCGGCGACGATGTCGAACCGGTAGGACGTGCGCTCGAAGGCGCGGCCGGGTTTGTGGCGCCGGTTGCGCCGCTCGCCGACATAGGCGCGCAGCAGGTGCGCGCGTTCGTCCGGGGCGATCGCACGCACGCGCTCGAGGACGGCCGCGTCGGGCGCGGCGCTGATGGGGTAGAGCGCGGCCGCGAGGACCTTCAGCTCGCCGTCGGGGTCGAATTCGGTCAGCGTCACGGTCGGGCCATTGTTGGGGGGCGGGGCAACGACCTGAGGGGCCAGTGCGACGAAGCGCTCGGCCGTGTCGCGCAGGTACGCCGACCACGCCAGCCCGCGCTCCGGCTGGTCGACGCGGCGCATGAACACCGGGATGACCTTCCGCAGCTCCGTCAGGATGCGCGCGCCAGTCTCGCGCGCCTCGGCGAGCGGATGCGCCTGCAGCCGGAGCAGCAGCTGCTCGAAGGCCTGCGCCGAGCCGAAGAGGCCGACGTTTGCCGTCGTCGCTGCTGGCAGCAGTCCCCGCAGGATGTCGCAGGCCTTGGCGCGGATGCTCTGACGGTAGACGGCATTCGAGTCGCCAGGGTCCTTCGGGAAGCGCTCGCGCAGGTCGGCCTGCAGCGGCTCGAACCAGCGCGCATAGGTTTCGAAGCAGGCGTCCATCGCCGCGCGGTACGGCGCCTCGTGCGCGGTCCCCACGAGTTCCGCAGGCGTGTGGTAGCGCCAGCGGCCGCCCGGGCGGTCGTGGTAGGGGATGTAACGCGTCGACTGCTCGAGGTAGGACATCAGTCGTCCCCACTCGAGCACCTTGGTGAGGATGTTCGACGCGTCTTCGACCGCGACGTGCGCGCCCACGAGCTGTGCGACGGAGTCGTCGCCGTACTCGATCAGCACGCGCTCGTAGAGCGCGTTCGCCCGATCGGCGCCGGCCTGCACCGTCGCGTCGAGGGCGGCATCCGCGTCGTGGAACTCATCGAGGTAGAGGCGTCGGAGCGACTTCGGCGAGCGGGAATAGCGGGCGAACAGTGCGCCCTTCACGACGTCGGGCATGCCGGTGAGCGCGAACACGGGGCCATCGATGTCGGTGAACCGCTCGGCGAGGATTGAGCGTTCGTGCTCGGTGAAGCCTTCCGGCCCTTCGGACATATGTGCTACCTCCGTGCGCCGCATTGTAGCGCGCGCGCAGTGACATCGGCGTGCAGCCCCGCAACATCACGGGCGGGCGCGCGGCCGGCTAAGGGAAGGATCTGCGGAGCGGGCGCGACAACGCGGATCGGCGCCTGCCCGCGAAGCGAAGGCGCTCAGCGTCCGACGATCTGCACCGGGACGCCGTTCGTCTGGGTACGCTCCAGGGACGCTGTGGGGCGGCCGGTGGCGGATTCGGTCTGCAATTCGACGCCAATGCCGTTCGCTCGCAGCGTGGCAACGGCTGCGGCGAGGTCGTCGACTTCGATGACGAGGCCGGCCATGCCGGTACCGCGCTCGGCCGCGACCGCGGCGAGGGGACTCCCCGGTACTGGCTGCACGAGCTCGATGGCCATGTTGCCTGCATCGAGACGGGCGGCGTTCGTCTCGTTGGCGCGCGTCTCGGGCAAGGCAAGCGTGGAGCGCCACGCGACGAGCGCGGAAGCGACATCGTCGGTCGCGATGATGACCCGCTGCAGGCGCGCGCCGCTGAACGCGCGCTGCTCCGGGGCATTGTCGTACGCGGCGCCGTGTGGTGCGCGCGACTGCGGCGCGAACGACTCTGGCGTGTGCTCGATGAGGAGTGTGGCGACACCGTGCGTTTGGGGGCCCTTCACGGTCGCGACAAGTGTGCCGGGCTTGACACCGCGGCGCGGCCCCCCGGTTTCGATGCCTCGATCGGCGAGCCGCCGGCAGGTCGCCTCGATGTTGCCGACACCCCAGGCGAACCCCCAGAGGCGGTCGGGCTTGCCGAGGCCTTCCTCGGGCTGTTCGGCGCCGCCGCTGATCTCGATGGTGGCGTCGCCGAGCCGGTAGAAGAGGATGCGCGTGTTGCGTTCGGGGAAGGTGCGGTCAAGCGCGAGCCGCGCCTCGATGCCGTCGCTCCACACGCGGCGCGCTGCCTCGAGGTCGGCGGAGAGGATGACGACATGGTCCAGGCGTGTGACGTATGCGCTGTCGTCGGCGTCGGGCGCGGCGATGGGGAGGGCATCGGGCGGTGAGCGGTGCTCGATGAGCAGCAGGCGCAGTCCGTTGGTCGTCGACGGCGAGGCCCAGGCGTTGCGCCATGCACGGACGGCGCCCGTGGCGATATCGCGGCCGTCGCCGTCGCGCGGGTCGGCGATCTCGATCCCGTTGTGCCTTAGCGTCTTGACGGCGCGCTTGATATCGCGCGTGCCGATGGCGAGCGCGTACGGCCCATCGCCGCGCTCTTCGAGGGCGCGCTCGAGCTCGCCGCGCCAGCGTTTGTCCTTCGGCTTGCCGGCTGACGGGGCGAGCAGTTCGATGTACGTGTTGTCGATGCGGAAGAGCGTGTTCGCGGTGCCGTAGAGCGGATGCTCACCGCGCCAGGACGGGCGACGCCCGAGCAGCGCGACGTAGTCCTCGGTTGCCGCCTCGAGGTCGCGCACGGCGATGATGACATGGTCGAGCGTGAAGTCGGGCATCAGCCGTGCGCCTCGGCTTCGAGCGGCTGGCAGAGCTCCACGAGTGTGCCACGCATGGCGTTCGGATGCAGGAAGCAGATCCGCCCGGCCAAGCCGATGCGGGTCTGATGGTCGATCATCTCGGTGCCGCGTGCCTTCAGGTCTTCCAGCGAGGCCTCGATGTCGTCCACCTCGAAGCAGATGTGGTGCAACCCTTCACCCTTGCGCTGGAGGTAGCGTGCGACGCCGTTGTCGTCCACGACGGGCTCGAGGAGCTCGATTTCACTGTCGCCGATCGCGAGCAGCGCGGCCTTGACGCCCTGGTCGTCCATGGTCCGCAGCGTGTGCAGTCTAAGACCGAGGACGTCGCGCCAGAAGGTCATTGCCTGCTCGATGTCGCGTACAACGACACCGACATGATGCACGCGTCGGATCATCGCGGGCGAGTGTACCGAAGGGATCGCGAATGCGCGATGATCCGGCAGCTGAGCATCACTCCGACAGCCAGTTGAGGCGGCGGCCGACGCGCACATAGAAGTCCGATGCCGGGCCGAGGCGGAGGAAGCGCGCGACGTGGTCGCTTGTCCGCACACGGACGCAGTCGCCGCCGGTGAGGTCCTGGTCGGGTTGGCCGTCGACGCTCATGATGGCGTGCTGACCGGCGGCAATCTCGATCTCGACGCGCGATCCGGCGGGCAACACGATGCTGTTCGCTGGGGCGAGGTGCGGTGCGACGGGTGTGAGGACAATCTCGCGCGATTCGGGGTAGAGGATCGGCCCGCCGACGCTGAGGGAGTAGGCCGTGCTGCCGGTCGCCGTCGCGGCGATCACGCCGTCGGCGCGGTAGGTCCCGATCGTCGTCGAGTCGGTGCGGACGGCGAACTGCACAGTGCGTCCGATCGCCGCGCGCCCGACGACGACGTCGTTGAGCGCATGGAAATGCTCACCGGTGTCCTCGCCGGCCCGCAGGGTCGTCGTCTCGATCAAAGCCCGCGATTCGACACGTCCTTCGCCGGCGACGACCCGCTCGAGCGCATCGAACAGCTGCGCGACGCTGACTTCGGTCAGGAAGCCGATCCGTCCGAGGTTCACGCCAAGCAGCGTGACGGGATGCGGCACGACGGAACGTGCCGCGCGAAGCACTGTCCCATCGCCGCCGCAACAGATCATCAGGTCGGTCCCGGGGACGTGCGCCGCATACGCAGCCTCATCCCAGGCGGAGGCCACCCAGACCTGCGGGACGAGCCGGGCGGCGCGTTCGCGTACCTGCTCGGCGACGCTGCGCGCTGCTTCCGACTTCGGGTGGTACGTGACACCGATGCACTTCATCCGACGAGCACGATAACACGCGTGTTTCGCGCAGGATCGTGACCTGTGGCACTGCAATCGTCGCACGGCGGGACGTATGGTGAGAGTGGGACGGGAGGATCGAGAAAGGAGGCCGGAAGCCTGACCGACAAGCGGTGTGAAGCCGCGGTACAGTTCTCCGGTGCCCCGACCCGCAGCTCGCCGAAACGATAACGCTCGAAGGCGCGGAGTGGAGGCGGAGACCCGGTCGGAAACGACGCGGCGACGCCTACTGAGTCCCTAACGGACCCGTGAGCGAGTCGAGGGAAGGGACACCGGGACGCAACCCAGAGAGGAGGCCTGGCATGGATGCCAGGCCTCCTGCTATCGGCGCGGTCGAAGCGCGCTGGCGGGGCGTTAGCGTAGGTTCGTCAGCGCCGCGCAGATGCGGGCGATGTTGTCGCTGGCGTTCGCTGCTCCATCGAGGGCGACTCCAGCCGCCAGCTCGCCGGAGTCCGGCGGCTCGCTGCGTTCGCGCTGGCGCACATAGGTTTCCCAGCGGGCATCGGACACGTCGCCCGCGTCTCGCCGCAGGAGGCGCGATCGAATGATCTCGTCGGGCGCGTCCACCCAGATGAGGAGCATCGGCACGCTCGCCGCCTCGGCGACAGCCCGGGCGCTCGTGCGTTCGGCCCGCTCGATGTGCGTGGCATCGAGTACGACGGTGCGGCGGGCGTGCAGGTGCTCCTTCGCCCGCTGCCGCATCTCGCGATAGACGCGCGCGCGTGCGGCGGCGTCGTAGGCGGGCGTGACCCCGGCGAAGAGCGCGCGCCGCACGGCGTCGCTGCGGATCAGCACGGCGCCGATTCGCGCGGCGAGCGCGGCGGCGATGTGGCTCTTACCGGTACCGGAGAGTCCGCCGACGACCAGCAGGCACGGCCCTTCATCGGCGAGGGTGTACTGCCGCGCGAGCGCCATGTGGCGGTGTGCGCGCTGGCGCGCGGCGGCGGCCTCGTCAGCTGCGGCCTCGCGCTCGCGCGCGGTGATGCTCTCGACCTTCGCGCGCACGAGTGCGCGATAACAGCGGTAGAAGGGCAGGACGTACGACAGTGTTTCGTCGTCCCAGGCGAGTTCGACGTAGCGTCCGGCGAACGCGTCGCTCAGCTCCGGATGACCCCGGGCGTCGAGGTCCATGGACAGGAAGCCGACGTCGCCGGCGATGTCGCTGCAGCGCAGCCGGTCGTTGAACTCGATGCAGTCGGCGAGACAGACGCCGCCGTTCTCGCGAATGACGATGGAGTCTGATCGCAAGTCGCCGTGGCCGTCACGGACCCGTCCGGTGGCCGCCCGGCCGGCGATGACGTCGCGCGCTTGAGCAAGGAATCGATCGGCGTACGCCGCGAGGCGCGGCAGATCGGTGCGGTCGACCGTATCACCGGCGAATTCGGCGAGTTCGTCGAGGTTCTCCCGCCAGATCGCCATCACGGTGTCCGGCGTGCCGAATCGGGCGATCTCCGGGCTCGATTCCGCTCGCGTGTGGAACGCATGCACGGCGCGCGCCACGTCGTAGAGCAGATCGGGCGTTGCGCCGCCGGTCGCGACGCGCGCGGAGAGCCAGGATGCTTCCGGCAGCCGCCACATCTTGACCGCGTGTTCGACGACGTCGCCGTCGCCGTGGAACGCGAGTTGGCCGCGTCTCGCGACGACAGCGACGACGTCGAGGTAGACGCCGTCGCAGGCGCGCCGGTTCAGGGCGACTTCGCGTTCGCACATGGTGCGGCGGAGTGGAGGCGTGCTGTAGTCGAGGAAGCCGAAGCGGACGGGCTTCTTGATCTTGTACGCGTACTCGCCCGCCAACAGTACCCAGGAGATGTGCGTCTGGATGACCCGGACGCCGTCGCCGACGGGGTGCGGATAGGCGCGCGGGTCGCGCAGCAGATCGATCTCAGCGGGCTCCATTGGTGGCTGATCGTAGCGCGCCAGCTAGTCGCGGCGCCGTGCGGCGTCCGGCTGGACGAGGAGCACGGGCGCGACTCCGGAGCGGACCACTTCCTCGGCGACGTCGCCGAATACGCGGTGGATGATGCCGCTCTGTCCATGTGTCCCCATGACGATCACGTCGGGCCGGTGCTGCATTGCATACCGGATGATCGCTGAACCGGGCGATGGATCAACGAGGGCGACCGTTTGCGTCCTCGTCGTGGCAGGCAGGCGCAGGGCGAGCGTCCGCAGGTAGTCGATGCGCTCATGGACGGCGCGGGCGATGGCCTCAGTGCGGTCTTCGGCGAACTCTACGGCGGGACCCTCGATGACGACCGCTGCCGTGGTCGACCCGGTGGCTGCCTTCAGCGTCTGGACGTCCACCGCGCGTTGTGGGGTGGCGGGTGGCGGCTTTACGACGGAGAGCAGCGTCACCTCAGCGCCCGGCATGTGCGCCATCTCCTCAAGCTGCGGCAGGATCGCCTCGCCGCAGGGCGAAGCATCGAACGTTGCCAGAATCTTCATCACGCACCTCTCCACCTGGAGGCTAGCGTGAGCCGGGCATGGCGGCGTCTGCCAACCGGCGGTTGAACTGTGGCCAATCGGCCCTCGTGGGAAGCGGGCTTGACGCTGGCTTGTCGGGCGGCAGGCGAGTGTGTGTAATAGCCGCGGCATGCGCGGATATGAGGCATCGAGCAGTACCAGGTCGCCGTGACTAAGGACGAGCAGGCGCTCAAGATTTACCAGTGGGCCGCTGGCGCGGTCAGCATGCGCATGGCCTACATCGGCCTTCGCCTCGGCCTACTGCGCTTGATCGCGGACGAGCGAGATGGAATCGACGCTGAAACGCTGGCGGCGCGGGCGGGGCTCGATGCGCGCTACATCCGCGCCTGGGCGAAAGCGGCGCTCGCCGGCGAGCTGCTTGAGTTCGATGCTGCCAGCGGCCGCTTCAGGCTGGGGCCGTTCATGGGGGCGCTGCTGCTCGATGACGAGGACTTCCAGTACGCCGCCGGGCTCGTCACCAATTTCGGCGTCGAATCACGTCTGCTCGACCGGCTGATCGGCTGTTTCGCGGAGGGGGATGGCATCCCGTTCGCCGAATTCGGCGAGGAGATGGTGGAGACGATCCATGCGTTCTCCAAAGCGGCGTACGAGCTGTTCCTGCCGAACGTGCTGCTGCCCGAGCTGCCGGCGCTCGTCGAGCGGCTGCGGGCCGGCGGGACGATCCTCGAGATCGGCTGCGGCGCCGGCGCCGGGCTCGTTTCCCTCGGGCGCACGTTTCCGAACTCGACGGTCACAGGCCTGGACGCCGACCCGACGTCGATCGCCGTCGCGCGCCGGCGGATCGAGGAGGCGGGGCTCGGCGAGCATGTCCACGCGGAGGAAATGCGCGGCGAGAACCTGACGAGCGAGGACGCGTTCGACTTCATTTACACCCAGATCTCGCTGCATGAGATGGACGATGCCCGGCTGGTGCTGGCGAACGCCTGCCGCGCGCTCAAGGACGACGGCACGCTGTTGATCACGGAGATCCGCGGCCCCGAGCGGGTGGAGGAGTGCACTGGCCCGTACAACGCGGTCCTCGCCGACATCGACCTGTCGTACGAGATCCCGCAGGCGCTGGCGAAGGGCGGGCATGCGGTCGGCTTCTTCACGCGCGCGGAGATCGAGGAGATGGCGCACAGCGCTGGGCTGCGCACGGTGCGGGAACTGGACCTCGAGCAGCCGTTGTATGCGGCGTTTGTGGCGACGAAATAGCGCCTGCGGCGGGGGCTCAGTAGCTGAGGAAGCTGCCTTCCGCTGTTTCGAGGTGGTGCACGTCGTTCAGCCGATAGAGCGCGCGGATGCCGTCGCCTGCGGCGACGATGTTGATTGAGGTGTGCGCGGGGCGGAAGAACATGTCATACGCCGACGCGATCACGTAGCCGGCGTAGGCGTTGATGACGCCGCCATGACAGGCGATGACAACGCGTTGGTTCGGATGCGTCGCGATGATCCCTTCGATGGCGTTGATGACGCGCCTCCGGAACTCGGCGCTGGGCTCGGAATACGGGTAGATATCCCAGCTTTTCTCGCGGATCATCCGCTGGCGCGTGCCCATCAGCACCATGCGTCCGATGTAGTCGACGGGCGTGCGGTCGGGCGGGATATCGCGGAACACGCCGACCTCTTCCAGGTCCTTGAGGACGATGGGATCGAGCCGGTGGTGCCGGGCGATCTCCCGCCCGGTCTCCAGGGCGCGCTGGAGGGGGCTCGCGTAGACCGCGTCGATGCGTTCGGTGGACAGCCGCATGGCGACGAGGCGCGCCTGCCGGTATCCGAGCTCGCTGAGTGGCGGGTCGAGAAGCTGGGCGACCGGGCCGTTAGGGTCGAACGATTGCTGGCCGTGGCGCACGAGCAGCAGCTCGGTGATGTTCTCCGCGCCGGAGAGGAAGGCGATGTCGAAGGCGCCGGGCACGCGCTGGCGGGCGGCCCTCTCCTCCACGCGTTCGGCGATCTCCTCGTTCGCCCGGTGTTCGTCGGCGGCAGGCGGCCCCGAGGTCATCGCTACTTGTGTGTGCGGAATTCGTCGAGGTGCTGCCCGATATCGATGTATGCGTCGGCGACTGACTTCAGCTCGGCGGCGATCGCCTCGCCGAACGCGACGACCTCGACGCGCACTCCACGCGACGCGATCAGCTCGACCAGCCGGGCGAAATCGCCGTCACCGGACATGAGGACGACGATGTCGAGCCGGTCCGACATTGTGAGGATGTCGATGGCGAGCTCGATGTCGAAGTTCGCTTTCATGGAGCCGTCGGCGAAGCGCTTCAGTGGCTTGGTGATGATCCGATAGGGGTGGCCGACGAAGTGGTGGACGAAGCGCTGGTTCTCGAGCTTGGCCTGCGGGTCATCGCTGATCGGCGCGTAGGCGCTGGCGCGGACGAGCTGACGGCCGCGCGTGAAGTAATCAAGCACACGACCGAAATCGAGCGAGATGTTGCGGCGCTCAGCGGCGTAGATCAGGTTCGGGACGTCAACGAAGATGCCGACGCGCGGATTCGCGGTCAGCGCGCGCTCGCCCTGGCGCTGCAGCGAATCGATAGCGCCCTGCAGCGTACGGAGCGCGGCCGCGACGTCGCGGGTGAAGGCCTCGAGCATGGCGGTCTGCTGCGCGATGGCGTCTTCGAGCGTCGCCGGCGCCGCCGTCCGGGGTGCGGGCTTCGGCGCCGGGCCGTCTCGCTCGGGCGTGGCGACAGCCGCGGTGGTCGCCGCGGCCGGCTTCTTTCGTCCGCGTCCGCCGCGCGTGCCGCGGCGGCGCTTCGCGGGGGCGACGCCGTTCGAGTCCGCGGGCCCATGCTCCTCGGGGGCCGTGGCGAGCGAGGAGGGCGTTGGCATCGGCGCGCCGAGCGGTGCCGCCGCGGCCTCGGCGGCCCAGTCGATCCGCGGAGGCCGCGCGGGAGCGCGCCGCCGTGGCGCGGCTGGCTTCTTCTCTGTGGGCGCTGCGGCGAGTGTGCGGCGTGCCGGCGCGGCGCCGGTCCGCGCAGCCGCGGGCTTCGCGGCGGGCGGCGTCGCGGCGGCGCGCGCTTCCGCGCCCTGCGCCGGGCGGACTGGCTGACGTGCATCAGTCGCGCCCTCCGTGGTTGGCGCGCCGTCCGCTTTCGAGCGGGTGTCGCGGCGCGGCGCCGCGCGTGTCTTGCCGAAGAATCGGACCATCTAGGCTCCTGCGAATTCGAGCACGCTGCAGCGTGCCGCTACCTGCTTTGCCACGTCGAGGAACGCGCGCGCCTGCGCGCTCTCCGGGGCGGCGGCGACGATGGGCGTCCCGGCGTCGCCGCCGCGGCGCGTGTCCGGATCGAGCGGGAGTTCGCCGAGGAACTCGAGCCCGAGGTCGTCCGCCGCCTGGCGTGCCCCGCCGTGCCCGAATATATCCGTGCGCTCGTTGCAGTGAGGGCAGACGAAATAGCTCATGTTCTCGACGACGCCAAACACGGGCACGTTCAGCTTCTCGAACATCGCTACCGCCTTGGCCGCGTCCTCGAGCGCGACGTCCTGCGGCGTACTGACGATGACGACGCCGGAGATCGGCGCCTCCATCGACATACTCATCGAGGCGTCGCTGGTGCCGGGTGGCAGGTCGATGAGCAGGTAGTCGAGCTCTCCCCAGTCGATGTCGTGCAGGAGCTGCCGCACGGCCGTGCCGATCATTGGCCCGCGCCACACGACCGGCGTGCCGCGTGGCAGGACGAACCCGATCGAGCAGAGCTTGACGCCGTGGCGCTCTTCGACGCGCAGGCCGCCGCCCTCGACGTGGATGCCTTGCGGGACGCCCATCATCGTCGGGATGTTGGGGCCGGTGATGTCGGCGTCGAGCAGGCCGACGCGCGCCCCGAGACGGGCAAGCGCGACGGCGAGGTTGCTCGCCACGGTGGACTTGCCAACGCCGCCCTTGTTGCTCGCGATGGCAATGATGTTGCGAACGCCCTCGACGGGCTTCTGCTGGGCGCCTGGCCGGTGCTGCAGGACGTTCGCCTCCATCGTGACGTTCGCCTCGCGGACGCCGGGCAGCGCGAGCAGCGCGCGGCGCGCCTCGTCCTGCATGCTCTCGCGCACAGGGCAGGCGGGCGTCGTCAAGACGATGCGCACGTCGACGACGTCGCCTCGGATCTCCGGTTTCTGGACGAAGCCGAGAGAGACGATGTCGCGGTGGAGGTCCGGGTCCTCGATGGCGCTGAGCGCCCGCAGCACGTCTTGTTCAGTCGGGGCCATGGGAGTTGCCTCGCCCGGCCGCCGCGTCGAGCGCGACGGGGATGATATAGCGACAGCAGTCGGCGCAGCCGGCAGCAGGCGCGGCCGTCCGTATTTCAACACCCAGGAGGTGCAAGAGGAAGGCTTCATGCCAGACGCACGGGCCTTCACGGGTCACCATCGAGCGATACGGGCAGGAATAGTCGCGTAGCTCGATGCCGTGCTCCGTCACCGCCGTCTCGGGGAAGGCGCCGTAGCTCCTGAGCGTCTGCGCGGCGACCTCGACGGCCTCCTGCGGGGGACGCAGACTGATCGTCGCCCGATGCCGGGCGCCCAGCGAGGCCGCGGCGCGCTCGAAGAGGCGGGCCCGGCGGGCCACGGGCGAGCCCTCGAGATCCGCTGGCTCGAGGTGGCCGGCCTCCTCGACCAGCACCTGGAGCAGACGGTCGTAACCATCGGCGACGCGGCGGTGGCCGTCGTCGGTAAGGACGTAGCGGTAGTGTGGCCTGCCCGTTGGCCGCCGCACCTCGCGCGCGTCGACGAGCGCATCGCGCTGGAGGGCGACGAGGTGCTGGCGGATGGTCATCGGCGCGAGCGCCAGGCTGGACGCGAGCTCGTCCACCGTACAGCCGTCAGTCCGCTTGAGGAGGGCAAGGATTTCGGACTTGGTGGACCGCATCTGGTTCAGTCTAACTGGCCGGGCAGGGCAGCGACAGGTTATGAAGGTAACACAAATGAAATAAGTAGAAACCGTAGGCAGCTTGACGCGGTAGAAAATATAGTGCCATACTAGTGCACCAACCACCCCTCCCAGACGTATTACCAGCGATGAGCGGCATTGGGGGGCGAGAGGAGAAGGAGATGCCAAAGACTATCGCGAAGGAACCGCGTCCAGCCGCCGAACGGCCGGCATGCGCCCATCGTTGGGTGATCGCGAGCCCGGATGGCGAGTTCAGCCTCGGCCGCTGCAAGATCTGCGGCCTCGAGAAGCAGTTCCCGAACTCCGCCGAGGACTACCTCTGGGAGCGCAGCGTGCCGAAGTCCCGCTGGACGGGCCGCGCCGACGGCAACAGCTACGACGGCTACTAAGCCGTCCCGCCGAGGCCAAGGCCCCGCTCATGAGGGCCGCGAGTCATCGCGGCCCTCATGCTGTCCGTCGGGGCCGAGAGGCACCTAGTTGCTAGAAGAGGCGGAGCGGCGCCGCTTCGTCGACCGCCTGCTCGAGGCACGCCGGGTCGTCGTTCGCGACGGCGTTGACCCTCCTCGACACCGGCGTGGGCACGATTCTGTCGTCAGGGCACGGGAGCAGGAGTTCGCGAAGGGCGGTCGCCTGGCGGGCGCGCCGCGCGTCGTCCGTTGGCACGTGCAGCCACTCGTCGACGGCCTCCGGCGGCAGGATCACCGGCATGCGGTCGTGCACGGCGCTGACGGGGCCGTTCGCGGCGGTCGTAATGATGGTGAACGTGAGCCTGCGGGCATCTGCCGGGTCCGACCAGGATTCGTATAGGCCGGCGAACAACAGGAGCTCTCCCGAATGCGGCGGGTGAAACCACAGCGGGCGCCGTGTCGCTTTGTCGCCAGTCCACTCGTAAAAGCCGTCAGCCGGGACGACACAACGGCGGCGCTCGAAGGCATCGCGGAAGGCCCGCGCTGTGGCGACGGTCTCGGCGCGGGCATTGATCTGCCGCGCAGCGCCGCGCGTGTCTGGCGCCCAGCTATTGACGAGGCCCCAGACGGCAGGCACCAGCTCGCGCCGCTCATGCCTGGCCCGGACGACCCAGTGCTGGTCGGTGGGCGCGATGTTGTACCGCGGGCGGTACAGCGGCGCGTAGTGCGGATCCGCGGCGGCGTCGAGCAGGCGCTCGAGCTCATCGAATGCGCGGATCGTGAGCGTGAACCGGCCGCACATGCCCGAAGTGTACCGACGGTCGCGGCCGATGGACGCCGGGGGCGGCCCGGCTAGACGGGGTCGCGACGCTGGAGTCCGGGCCGTGCGGGGTCCGGCTTCCAGAGCTTCCAGATGTCGCGGGCCAGGAGGTCGAGGCTACCGACTTCGCCGAAGACGTAGCCGTCACAGGCGTCGAAGTGCAGCAGCACGAGGTCGACGATCTGCTCGCCGTGGAGCTGCCACCACTGCGGCGGGATTTCGCGGACGTTGCCGCCGCGCCCTGGCACGTAGGGGCTCGTCTCGAGCGCGAAGCGTGCGAAGTCAATCGGGTCGCCCTGGTCGAAGGTCCAGCGCACGTGACGGCAATAGCGCATCGGCAGGTTGGACTGACCACAGAGGACGCAGCGTACGGGCGTCGCATCAACCGCCTCGGCAGGCAGTGTGGGCCGCTTCATCTCGGCTCTCCTTGGCATACCACCCCGCTGATCCGAACGAGTGCGGCGTGTCTCGTGTTTCGCCTTGGGTGGCGCCCCTTGACGGCGTGCGAAGCATGGGTGCCGCGTGCTTGACGGAACTGCGCGCCCGGCCCTAGAATTCGCGCAACAACTGAATACAGACGCTCTTATCGAGAGTGGTGGAGGGATCGGCCCGACGAAGCCCGGCAACCCGCGAGCAGGCGGGTGCCAAATCCGACCTCGCCGGCGGGCGGGGAAAGATGAGAGAGAACGCAGACTTCTCCACCATCACCCGCGGAGAAGTTTTTTTGTTGCCTGAGGAACCGATCGCCCCGATCGTGTGGCAGGGCCGCTCGTTGCGGTTCATTGACCAGACGCGCCTTCCGGGCGATGTCGACGTCGTCGAGACCGCGGACTGGCGCCGCGTCGCCGAGGCGATTCGGCGCCTCGAAGTGCGTGGCGCCCCACTCATTGGTATCGCGGCTGCGTACGGGCTGGCGCTCGCGGCGCAGGCGGGCGAGGACGTGCGCGCGGTGGCGGCGGCGCTGGTCGCCACGCGGCCGACGGCGGTGAACCTGCGCTGGGCGGTTGAGCGGGTGCTTGCCGGGGCGCGCACGGCTGATGCGGTGGCGGTGGCCGCGTGCGCGATCCACGAGGAGCAGCGCGACGCCGACGGGCGGATGGCGGCGATCGGGGCTGGGCTGTTGCCGGCCGGGGCGGTGGTCCTGACGCACTGCAACACCGGGGCGCTGGCGACCGGCGCGACCGGCACGGCGCTTGGCGTGATCAAGTCGGCGTATGCGCAGGGGCGGATCAGCCGTGTGTTGGTCGACGAGACGCGGCCGCTGCTGCAGGGGGCGCGGCTCACGGCATGGGAGCTCGGCCGCGCGGGCGTGCCGTACGACATCATCGCTGACGGCGCGGCTGCCGGGTGCATCGCCCGCGGCGGTGTGCAGGCGGTGCTGGTCGGCGCGGACCGCATCGCCGGGAACGGCGACACCGCGAACAAGGTCGGCACGTATGGCCTGGCGCTCGCGGCGGCGGCGAACGATGTGCCGTTCTACGTGGTCGCGCCGACATCGACGATCGACAGCGCCGCGGCGACGGGTGAGAGCATCCGGGTCGAAGAGCGAGATGCGGACGAGGTGCTGGAGTTCCACGGCGTGCGGGTGGCGCCGCCCGACGCCAGCGCGCTGAACCCGGCGTTCGATGTGACGCCGGCGCGATACATCACGGCGATCATCACGGAGGCTGGCGTCGCCCGACCGCCGTACGGCGCCGCGATCGCCGCGCTGGCGCGCGAGCCGGCGGTGGCGCGATGACCGCCGCGCGGGCGGGCGTCGCCGTGATTGGCGGCTCGGGGTTCTATGAGATGCCGGGCGTCGAGGTCGTCGGCCGCGTCGATATCGAGACGCCGTACGGCTCGCCGTCGGATGCGATCGTGCTCGGCAGAGTCGCGGGTGTGGATGTGGCGTTCCTGCCGCGTCATGGGGCCGGGCACGTGCTGTTGCCGGCGGAGATCCCGCAGCGCGCGAACATCTGGGCGCTCGCCTCGCTGGGCGTCGAGCGCATTATCTCGGTCAGTGCCGTCGGCAGCCTGAGGGAGGAGATCGCGCCACTGCATATGGTCGTGCCGGACCAGCTGATCGACCGGACGCGCGGCCGCGCGTCGACGTTCTTCGGTAATGGCATCGTCGCGCATATCGGGTTCGACCGGCCGTTCTGCCCGGCGCTGTCATCGGCGCTCGCGCGGCAGTGCGCGGAAGCCGACGTGACGACGCACCCGGGCGGCACGCTCGTCGTGATCGACGGCCCGGCGTTCTCGACGCGAGCGGAGTCAGAGTTGTACCGCTCGTGGGGGGCCCACGTCATCGGCATGACGGCGCTGCCGGAGGCGAAGCTCGCGCGGGAGGCGGGCATCTGCTATGCGACGCTGGCCTGCGTGACCGATTACGATACGTGGCACGAAGGACATGAGACGGTGTCGGTCGAGCTCGTCATCGAGAACCTGGGTCGCAACGTGGCGCGTGCCCGTACGATCGTGTCGGCGCTGATCGCCGCGCTCCCGGCGCGCGACTGTGCCTGCGGCTCGGCGCTCGATACCGCGGTGATCACGGCGCCCGACGCGATCCGCGACGAGCGCCTGCGCGAGCTCGCGCCGATCCTGCGCGGACATCCGATCGGCGCGCGGTTGCATCGTGAGGAGGCGCTGGCATGACGCACGCCGAGCGACGCACCGCGGCCCGCCGCATGGTTGAGCGCGTGGCCGTGCGTGCGCTGACGGACCGCGCCGAGATCAGGCGTGCGCTTGCGGGCCACCGGCCGTACGCGGCCTATGCGCTCGGCCAGCTCGACCCGGCGCTGTTCCGGCTGACCTCGTGGTGGGTCGCTGCGGGGGCGCGGGGCCGTGCGCTGGTACTGCATTCGCGCGGTGGCCTGGGCAATGCGACGTTTGCCCTCGGTGCGCCGGCCGAGCTCGACGTGCTTCTCTCGTTGCACCCGGGCCCGCGCCTTACGTTCCTGACGTGCGAGCCACGTCACCTCGAGACGGTGCTGCGCCATTTCGACCTCGACCAGCGGCAGACGATGATCCGCATGCAGGTGACGCGCGAGACGTTCCGGCCGAGCTACGGCGAGGTGCGCCGGTTGGGCGGCGCGGACGCACGCGACCTGAACCGGCTGTACCGTACGGACGGCGTGCCGTCGTTCTATTCACCGCGCCAGCTCGAAGATGCTGTCTACTTCGGCGCCGAGCGCGAGGGACGGTTGGTCGCCGTCGCCGGTACGCATGTCATCTCGCACGACAGCGAGATCGCCGTCGTCGGCAACGTGTACACGCACCCGCGCTACCGCGGGCAGCACTTCGCGCAGGCGACAACGTCGGCGGTGACTGAGGTGCTGTTGCGGTCGTGTCGCGAGGTTGTGTTGAGCGTCGACCCGACGAACGACGCGGCGGTGCGGGCGTATCAGCGCCTCGGGTATGTCGAGGTAGCGCGCCTGATCGAGGGCGCGGCGTCGCGGCGTGAGATGACGGGCGCGGCCGCGGCCGCGCGTCGGGCGCTCGCGCGGCTGCGCGGCCGGCAGCAGGGCGTGGAAGTCGTCGAGCTGGCGCGACCGTGACGGGAACAAGCGGAGAAGCGGCGCTGGCGCCGCGGGATGCCGGCGTGGCCGGCGCACAGGAAGGACAGGAATGACGACAGAGACGACAGCAAGCGACGTGCGGGACCTCCGCCTGGCGGAGGAGGGCGTGCGGCGCATCGAATGGGCGGCGCGGGAGATGCCTGTGATCCGCCAGATCCGCGAGCGCTTCGCGAAGGAGAAGCCGCTGCGCGGGCTCCGTATCGCTGCGTGCCTGCACGTGACGACCGAGACGGCAAACCTGATGATCGCGCTGCGGGAGGGCGGTGCGGAGGTCGCGCTGTGCGCGTCGAACCCCTTGAGCACGCAGGACGACGTGGCGGCGGCGCTCGTCGCCGAGCACGGCATCGCGACGTTCGCGATCAAGGGTGAGGACAACGACACCTACTACAAGCACATCGACGCGGTGCTCGACGCCAGGCCGCAGGTGACGATGGACGACGGCGCGGACCTCGTCGCGCGCCTGCACCGGGAGCGCACGGACCTCATCGGCGCGGTCATCGGCGGCACGGAGGAGACGACGACGGGCGTCATCCGGCTGCGGGCGCTGGCGGGCGAGAGCCGGCTGAAGTACCCGATCATCGCGGTCAACGAAGCGAACACGAAGCACATGTTCGACAACCGGTACGGCACCGGGCAGAGCACGCTCGACGGTATCACGCGCGCGACGAACGTCCTCTGGGCGGGCAAGACCGTCGTCGTCGCCGGTTACGGCTGGTGCGGCCGTGGGCTCGCGAGCCGGGCACGGGGCATGGGCGCGCAGGTTGTGGTGACGGAGGTCGATCCCCTGCCGGCGCTCGAGGCCGTGATGGACGGCTTCCGGGTGATGCCGATGGCCGAGGCGGCAAAGATCGGCGATATCTTCGTGACGCTCACCGGCGACATCAACGTCATTGACCGCCACCACATGGAGGTGATGAAGGACGGCGCGATCGTCGCGAACTCCGGGCACTTCAATGACGAGATCAACCTGCAGGCGCTGGCCTCGATGGCTGAGGCGCGGCGCGAGGTCCGGCCGTTCGTCGAGGAGTTCACGCTCGGGGACGGGCGGCGGCTGTTCGTGCTGGGGGAAGGGCGCCTGATCAATCTCGCGGCCGCCGAGGGCCACCCGGCGAGCGTGATGGACATGAGCTTTGCGAACCAGGCGCTGTGCGTTGAGCACCTGGTCCACAACGAGAAGCAGCTGAAGGTCGAGGTCTACCCGGTGCCGCACGAGATCGACGCGGAGGTGGCGCGCCTCAAGCTCGCGGCGATGGGGATCGACATTGACACGCTGACGGACGAGCAGCGGAAGTACCTGACATCCTGGGAATCCGGCACATAGGAAGGACATCGAGATGACGACGACATTCATGACCGCGCCCTCGCTGACGCTGACCTCCGAGTCCGTCACCGAGGGCCATCCCGACAAGATGTGCGACCAGATCTCGGACGCGGTGCTGGACGCGATCATGAAGGACGACCCGATGGGCCGGGTCGCCTGTGAGACCGCGTGTACGACCGGTCTGGTCGTGGTGATGGGGGAGATCACGACGAAGACGTACGTCGATATCCCCGCTATCGTCCGCGATACCGTGCGTGAGATCGGCTACAACAGCCAGCACTACGGGTTCGACTGGGAGACGTGCGGCGTCATCGCCTCGATCAAGGAGCAGTCGCCCGATATCGCCATGGGCGTGGACCACGCGCTCGAGGCCAAGCAGGGAAAGCTGCGGGACGAGCTCGACACCGGCGCGGGCGACCAGGGGATGATGGTCGGCTTCGCGTGCGACGAGACGCCGGAGTTTATGCCGCTAACGATCGCGCTCGCCCACCGGCTGTGCCGGCAGCTCGCGTACGTGCGGAAGATGGGCGGCCTCACGTACCTGCGCCCGGACGGCAAGTCGCAGGTGACGGTCGAGTACGCGTACGGCAAGCCTGTGCGCGTCGACACCGTCGTGATCTCGACGCAGCACGACCCGGACATCTCGACGGAAACGCTGCACACGGACGTGCTCGAGCAGGTGATCAAGCCGGTGCTGCCGCCCGACCTCGTGCGCGAGGCGCCGCGCACGTTGATCAACCCGACGGGCCGCTTCGTGATCGGCGGGCCGATGGGCGACGCCGGGCTGACCGGCCGCAAGATCATCGTCGACACGTATGGCGGCATCGCGCGGCACGGCGGCGGCGCCTTCAGCGGCAAGGACCCGACGAAAGTCGACCGCTCGGCGGCCTACGCCGCGCGCTATGTCGCCAAGAACATCGTCGCGGCCGGCCTGGCGTCCCGTTGCGAGGTGCAGGTGTCGTACGCCATCGGCGTCGCGCATCCGACGTCGGTCGCGGTGGAGACGTTCGGGACGGGGCGTGTCGGCGACGACGTGATCCGGAAGCTCATCGACGCGCACTTCGACCTGCGGCCGGCGGCGATCATCCGCGACCTCGACCTGCGGCGTCCGATCTACAAGCCGACTGCGGCCTACGGCCACTTCGGGCGCGATGACATCGACGCGCCGTGGGAGCGCACGGACAAGGCGGAGGCGCTCCGGGCAGCCGCGGGATTGCGCCGCGCCGAAGGCGTCCCGGGCGCGTAGGGTCAGCGCTACAGCAGCAGGCCGCCCGAGGGGTGGTAGCGGTCGAACTGGCCGAAGGGGACGTTCGCCTTGAGGAACGTCCATTGGGAGACGCGCCACCCGGCGTCGAGCAGCGCGCGCATGAGCGTGGCGTTGTGCGAGACCACCCATGCCTCGCCGTCCTCGATGCCGTGCTCACGCAGCCAGCGCGCGCAGAGACCGAGAAGCGGTAACTGGTCTTCAGGCTCGTACGCGGCCATCGGGCCGAACCAGCCGCCCTCCTCCGTGTAGGCGTAGCCAGCGAACTCGTGCCCGCGCAGCAGCGCGAACGCCGCCGCCTCGACGCGGCCGCCCCAGGTCCGGTAGAGGTCGTGGTCGGCCCCGCGCTCGGCCCCGAAGACCGTGCGGTCGAGCGCATCGACGCGTTCGCGCCAGCCGTCACACTCGACGATGCGCTTGGCACTGCAACCGTTGGGCAAGGCCAGGTTACACAGCGGCGCGACCGGGCCCGAAAGCCGGTAGCCGACGGCGCGAGCGAACATGCCCGCCCGCATGTAGAGTGATTGCGCGACGGGTGACGTGGACGAGACCACCGAGTACACCCGTGCGCCGCGCTCCTCGCCGTACGCCATGGCGCGCCGCAGCAGCTCCTGACCGACGCCTTTGGCGTGTACCTCCGGTTGGACGAAGAGCTGACAGAGGAACCAGATGTCGCCGCGGATGATCGCCTGCGTGTAGCCGACGACGAGGCCGTCGATCTCGGCAAGCCAGGAGCCGTCCGGGTCGGTGCTCAGGATGTGGCCGAAATGCGGGGCGAGGGAGGGCAGCCAGCCGGCCGGGTCGCGGCCCTGCTCCCGCGCCAGTCCCTCGAGCGCAGCCTTGCGGATGTACGCCGTCACCTGTACGTCGTGCGCGGTCATGCGGCGGTAGGCGACGTTCGGTTGGCGCTCAGGCATCGGGCGACACGAGCACCTTGCACAATCCGTCGCGGCCGTCGGACAGGCGTGCGAAGGCGTCGGGTGTCGCATCAACGCCGACGACCTCGCTGATCAGGGGCGCGACGTCGGCCTTGCCGCGGGCGATGATCGCGGCGGTTTCAGCGAATTCCGACCGCGAATAGCCGAGCACGCCGACGTACGTGTACTCGTTGATGATCGTGCGTAGGATGTCGAGCGCGTACGGCTGCTCGCCGACGCCGGCGAGGACGACGCGGCCGCCACGCGCCGTCACATCGGTGCAGCTCGCAATCCCGGCGGGCAGGCCGGAGGCGTCGACGCTGATATCGGCGCCATCGCCGGCTGAGAGCGCCTGTACCGTCGCGACGAGGTCCGTCGGCTCGACGACGTGCGAGGCGCCGACCCGCTCGGCAACGGCGCGGCGCCCGGCGAGCGGCTCGGAGACGACGATACGCTGGCCGCCGGCGTAGCGCGCCGCGATGACGGTCAGCAGTCCGATAGGCCCCGCACCAGCGACGACGAGGAGTTGCTCCGGGCGGTAGCCGCCCTGGGCCAGCGCGTGGCGGGCCACGGCGAACGGTTCGGTGAGTGCCGCCGCCCGCAGGTCAGCGCCATCGGGGAGCGAAACGATGCTCCGCTCCGGCACGGTAACGTACTCGGCATAGGCGCCCGGGCGGGTATACCCTATGCTGCCGGATCCCATGACGCTGGCGCGACAGAGGTTCTCGCGACCGCGCTCGCAATAGGCACAGGCGCCGCAGCCGGCGCCCGGATTGGCGACGACGTGCTGGCCGACCGCCACTGTCGGCACACCTTCGCCGATGGCGACGACGCGGCCGGAGAATTCGTGCCCCATCACCGGCTGCATGAGGCCGAGGGCCCGCGGCGGGTTCGGCATCTCGTACTCGTGCAGGTCGGAGCCGCAGATGCCGCAGTATGCGACCCGCAGCTTCACCTCGCCCGGCCCGGGGTCGGCGTCCGGCAGGTCCACGACCGCCATTGCCTTGCTGCCCGTGAGCGCTGCAGCCTTCATCGCACCTCCGTCGTGCGAGGCACCATAACCGACGAGGCGCAGGTCGGCGACTGCGGCGGGGCCGCGGGCAAAAGGGGCGACGGGGACAGACGCCACCGTTGGGGTGAAGCGGCGCCCGGCCCCGTCACTCGCTACAACGCCGGCTCGACCGCCAGGGTTAACAACCCGCCGCGTCCGATTTGGCGCAGCGGAGCGAATCTCGCGCATTCCCTTAATGGGCCATACGCCTAAGGGGCCATACGCCGCGTGCATGGGACGACATGACCAGCACCGCCCGAAGTGCGAAAGTAACGATGCGGGTAGCGTGCGGCACACGAGGCGCACCCACAGCGGAGGATAACCGTGAACGTGCTCGTATCCGGTGGGACCGGGTTCGTTGGGTCGGCCGTCGTCGAGGAGCTGTTGCGGCGCGGCGAACGGGTTGCCGTCCTCGGGCGGGACCCCGGGAGGATTCGCGAGCGCTTCGGCGACCGCGTCGAGGCGCGCGTGGCCGATGTGCGCGAGCCGGCGCAGCTCGCGAGCGCGTTCGCCGGGATGGACGTCGTGGTGAATGCGGTGCAGTTCCCGAACTCGCCGATCGAGAACCCCGGGAAGGGATGGACATTCGAGGAGGTCGACCTCAAGGGCACACGCAACCAGGTCGACGCGGCGAAGGAGGCCGGCGTCCGGCGGTTCGTGTATGTCAGCGGCGTCGGGGCTGCGAAGGACGCGGCGCGGCACTGGTTCCGCTACAAGTGGGAGGCGGAGCACTACCTGCAGAACAGCGGGCTGGAGTGGGTGGTGGTCCGGCCGACCTGGGTGTACGGACCAGGCGATGTCTCGCTCAACCGCTTCCTGGGCTTCGCCAGGCGCCTGCCGTTCGTGCCGGTGTTCGGAGACGGCAAGCAGTCCATGCAGCCGGTGTTCATCGACGACGTCGGCCGGGTCGTCACCGATGCGGCGCTCGCGCTGGAAGCGGCGAACCAGCTCTTCGAGCTCGGCGGGCCCGAGGTGATGACGATGGATGACGTGCTGCGTACGGCGCTGGAGGTGGCCGGCAAGAAGCGGCCGATCCTCCACCAGCCCGCGGTGCTCGGGAAGGTCGTCGGCACGCTCGCCTCGGTGCTCCCGACGCGGCCGCTCACGGCCGATGCGATCGACTTCATCACGGAGCCCGCGGTGGCGGACAACACGCGGCTGCTTGAGGTGCTGCATCCGCGGCTGACGCCGCTTCGCGAGGGGCTCGCTACGTACCTCGCGCCGGAGGCGGGGACCTCGCGCTAACAGGCGCCTGTTAGCATGGCGTGGTGCGCTATCACATCGTCACGCTCGGTTGCGCCAAGAACGTCGCGGACAGCGAGCGCATTGCGCGTGTCCTCGGCGACGGCGAGCACGAGGAGGTGGCAGCGCCAGTTGCGGCGGACGTCGTCATCGTCAACACGTGCGGCTTCATCGATGCGGCGAAGGAGGAGTCGGTCGACACGATCCTCAGCCTGGCAGCGGCGAAACGGCCTGGCCAGCGGCTCGTCGTCGCCGGTTGTCTGACTGCGCTCCACGGCGACGAGTTGAGGGCCGAGGTGCCGGAGATCGACGCGGTGTTCGGCGCCGAGGAGTGGGCAGGGATCGGCCGCGACATCGCGCAGCTCGAGCCGGCGCGGCTTGAGGAGCCGCCGTTCGACATCCCGGAGGCGGCGGCGCGTGTGACGGGCGCGCGGCCGAGCGCATATCTCAAGGTCTCGGACGGCTGCAACGCGCCGTGCACGTTCTGCATCATCCCGAAGATGAAGGGGAAGCTGCACAGCACGCCCGCGGACGAGCTTGTGGGCGAGGCGCGGCGGCTTGCTGCGGCGGGGGTGAAGGAGATCGTGCTCGTCGCGCAGGACTCGACCGACTACGGTCGCGACCTCGGCCTGCACGACGCGCTGCCCGACCTGCTCGAGCGCCTCGCGGCGGCGGTGCCGGAGGTGCCGTGGCTGCGCATCATGTACGCATACCCCGGGCATGTCACGCGCCGACTTGCCGAGACGATGGCGGCGCTGCCGAATGTCGTCCCCTACATCGATGTGCCGTTGCAACACGCCGCGCCGTCGGTGCTGCGCCGCATGCGCCGCCCGAGCAACCCCGCAATGGTGCGCGAGATGATCGCGATGCTGCGGAGGGCGATGCCTGAGGTGGCGATTCGGACGACGTTCATCGTTGGTTATCCGGGCGAGACGGATGACGAGTTCCAGCAGCTGCTCGCGTTCGTGCGGGAGATGGCGTTCGACCACGTCGGCTGCTTCACCTTCTCGCCCCAATCCGAATCGCCCGCGGCGCACGCGGCGGACCAGGTGCCGGAGCGCGTCAAGCGCCGGCGGCAACGCCAGCTGATGGAGGTCGCGCAGCAGGTGTCGCTGATCCGGAACCGGGCGATGGTCGGCCGTGCGATCGAGGTGTTGGTCGAATCGACCGACGCGGGCGACCGCGAGGGGGCGGCCGACTTCGTCGTCGGACGCAGCTATCGCGACGCGCCGGAGGTCGACGGGCTCGTGCTGCTGCGCGGTCGCTTCGCACCGGGCGACTTCGTCCGCGCGCGCGTGACGGAGGCGCTCGCGTACGACCTGGTCGCCGAACCGGCTGGCTGACGCCGCTCTCTAGTCCTCGCCCATCGCGATCACCTCGCGGTCGACGGCGATCACCTCGGCATCGAGCCGGCTGTCCTGCACGAAGGCGATGACCTCGTCGACCACGCGCTCGCAATGGGAGGCGGAGTTGGCGACGCAGGCGACGCCAATGCGGGCGATCTGCCAGGCGTCGTTATCGGCGACCTCCGCGACGGCGACGCCAAATGTGTTGCGCAGGCGCTGGGACACGCTGCGCACGACCTGCCGCTTGTCCTTGAGCGAGCCGCTATCGGGCAGGCGCAGCGTGAGGCGCAGGATGCCGACGTTCAGATGGCGGCCTCTTCCTCGACGGCCGGCTGCTCGACCTGGGGCAGCGGCGGCAGATCCTCGGGCTTCTCGAGGCCGAAGTACTCGAGGAAGCGCACCGTCGTGCCGAAGAGCGATGGCCGACCGATGACCGGCGCACGCCCGACCTCCTCGATGAGGCCGCGCGCCATGAGCGTGCGAATCGGACCGTCGCAGTCGACGCCACGCACCGCCTCGATGTCCGCGCGTGTCACCGGTTGCCGGTAGGCGATGACGGCGAGCGTCTCGAGCGAGGCGTTTGTGAGCGGCGGGTGTTCGAGGCCGAGGAAGCGCTCGACGTACGCGGCGGCGTAGGGCGCCGAGACGAGCTGCACCTGCTCCCCGATCCGCTGCAGCCGCACGCCGCGGTCGCGGCAGGCCTCTGCCAGCTCGTCCAGCGCGCGTTCGATATCGGCCCGTGGTGTGTTGACCACACGCGCGAGTGCCGCGATCTCGACGGGTGTGTCGGCGACAAACAGTACGGCCTCGAGCACCGTCGCCAGTTCGTCGGGCGGTGGCGGTTCGATCAGCTTAGGCTTGCGCTTCTTCAGATGCGTCGGTGCGTCGTCCGTCGTCACGTTCCTCCTCGGCCCGGGGCCGCTCCCATCCCGTCGCCACATTGTGGCGGTTCACGAGCGCGTCGGGAACCCGCTCGTGCGATGACCGGAGCCGCAGTTCACGATAGTGCAGCCGCGCCCGCGGCCTCTGCGCGAGTGGGATGCCCAGCTGCCGCTCGACGAGCTCGTGCGCGCGCCGACAGGCATCGTCGGCCGCCTGCGCGAGGTCTGCCCCGGGGTCGACGTGGAGGTCGAGGACGACCTCGACGCGCTTGCCACGGGCGGCGACGATGCTCTCGCACGAGGCGATGTGCGGCGCGCGCAGCACCTCGGCGTTGATGCGCTGTGCGATCTCGCCTGTCGTGATCACGGCGTCGGCCGAGCGCACGTTGCGCACGCGGAGGCGCTGCGTCGGCGAGGGCGTCAGCTCGAGGATGAGGATGCTGAGGCCGACGAAAGAGACGACGGCCGCGAGCAGCGAGGTCACGACCTTCGTCTCGCGGTCATTGTGGCGGCGGAGCCAGCCGGCGAAGTCCTCGACGCGGTCGATCGATGCGTCCGGTGCGCCCCAGGCGAGCACGATGAGCAGCAGTGCGGCGAAGACGACGAGGAGCGTAACGACCACGATGACGAAGCGGTTGACGGCGTCGATGGTTTCGCTCATATGGCCTCCCCGACGATGACGCCGTCGTCGCGGACGGCGCGCAAGCGCGCCGGCGTGATCGTGTTGCGCAGGTCGCGCGCCGAATTGGCGACGACGCGCAGGTAGTTATCGGTGAGCCCGTCCCAGCATGCGGGCGCAGCGGCATTCGAGGCGCGTTCCCAGAGGACGGCCATCGTGCGGCCGAGGAAGCGCTCGGTGAACGCCCGCTGGCTCGCGGTGGCGGCCGCCAGCAGGCGCTGCGTGCGCGCGTGCTTCACCGGATATGGCAGGTGGCCGGGCAGCTTGTCGGCCGTCGTGCCGCTGCGGCGCGAGTAGGGGAACACGTGGACGCCCGCGAACCGCATCTCCTCGACGAATGCGAGGCTCTCGGCGAAGTCGGCGTCGCTCTCGCCCGGGAAGCCTGCGATGACGTCCGTTGTGATCGCTGTATCGTCGCCGACAAACGCACGGATCTGGGTGACGGCTCTGCGGAAGTCCGTGGTGGTGTAGCGGCGGCGCATGGCGGCGAGCGTGCGGTCACAGCCGCTCTGCAGCGCGAGGTGGAAGTGACGGCAGAGCCGTGGGTCCTCCCAGAGCGCGAGCAGCTCGGGCGTGATGTCCTGCGGTTGCAGCGAGGAGAAGCGGATGCGTGGTACGGCCGTTTCGGCCAGCACGGCGCGGATGACATCGGCCGGCTGGAGAGCGCCGGCGTCGCGGCCATAGGCGCCGAGCTGGGTGCCGGTGAGCACGACCTCCTGCACGCCGTCCGCCTCGCGCGCGAGCACCTCTCGGACGACGTCAGCGACGGACTCGCTGACCTCGCGGCCGCGGGTCTTGGGGACGATGCAGAAGGCGCAGACGTCGTTGCAGCCCGCCTGGACCTTCACGAAGGCGCGCGTCCGCAGGCCGCGCCGGGACGGCGGCGGGTGGCGCTGGCCAGCGACGGCGGCCAATGCGGCGACGATGTGTGCGGCGATCTCGCGCTTGGCGGCGTTGCCGAGGACGAGGTCGGCGCCCGTCGCGCGCGCGGCGGCGGGGTCAGTCTCGACATAACAGCCGGTGAGCGCGACCGGTGCGTTGGGTGCGAGGCGGCGTGCGAGGCGGACCATGTGCCGCGCTTTGCGGTCGGCGACGTGGGTGACGGAGCAGGTGTTCACGACGAATGCGTCAGCCGGGGCGGGACGATCGACGACATCGATCCCGTGCTGCAGCAGCTCGCGGGCGACCGCTTCGGAGTCTGCCTGGTTGAGCTTGCAGCCGAGCGTGATCAGCGACACGCGGGGCCGTCGCGCGAGGGCATTGGGCATCTCGTCGAGATTTGCGGTGACGATGATGCGGGCCTCCCTGCAGAATCGCCCGCATCATAGCCCAGCAGCCAAGCGGCCGCGGAGCCCCCGCAGCGTCATGAAGGATGCTAGGCAGCCTTCGTTGTGCGGCGTGCCTGGTACGAACAGACGCTGTAGCCGCACACGGGACAGGTGGCGCACCCCTCGGCATGGACCAGGGGGCCACCGCATTCGGGGCAGTTCTCGGCGCGTGGGACAATGATGGTGCGGACTCGAACGCGACGCATGGCGGTCTCCTTCGGCGCACGTATGTTCTGATGGCGTGAGGATATGCGAACACATGTACGATGTCAAGCGTGGGGGGAGACAACGGCCAGATTGGCGGAGTAGGCTCGCATCGTGCGAGTGCTCGTGGCGCCGCAGGAGTTCAAGGGCACGCTGACCGCCGGTCAGGCGGCTGCGGCGATCGCGGCCGGCGTGCGCACTGTGCTGGCCTCGGCGGAGGTCCGCGAGCTGCCGATGTCCGATGGCGGCCCTGGCCTCGTCGATGCGCTCCTGGCGGCGCGCGGCGGGGAGCGGCGGACGGCGACGGTCCACGACCCCCTGATGCGCCCGATCGAGGCGTCCTGGGTGCTGCTCGCCGATGGCAGTGCGGCGATCGAGATGGCAGCGGCGTCTGGGCTCGTGCTGGTCGAGCCCGAGCGCCGAAACCCGCTCATTACGACGACGTTTGGTACGGGCGAGCTGATTGGCGCCGCCCTTGATGCCGGCTGTCGCGAAATTGTCATCGGCTCAGGGGGGAGCGCGACGATTGACGGGGCCGCGGGCGCGGCGCAGGCGCTCGGTGTGCGCCTGCTCGACGAAGACGGACACGACCTGGCAGCGGGCGGGGCGGCGCTTGCGCGCCTCGCACGCATCGACATGTCGCCTCGGCATCCGCGGCTGGCGGACGCGCGCCTGCGCGTCGCGTGTGATGTCACGAATGTGCTCTGCGGGCCGCACGGCGCAGCGATGGTGTACGGGGAGCAGAAGGGCGCTTCCGCCGACGCGATGCGCCGGCTCGACGCGGCGCTCGGGCGGTTTGCCGAGGTGATCCGGCAGCAAGTCGGCGTGGCAGTGGCGACGCTGCCCGGGAGCGGCTCGGCGGGCGGGCTCGGCGCGGGGCTCGCGGCGCTCGCGGGCGCGACGCTGGAGCCGGGATTCGAGCTGGTCGCGGAGGCAGTGGGGCTGCGAGACGCGATCGCGGCGAGCGAACTGGTGATCACCGGCGAGGGCCGGCTCGACGCCCAGACGCACTACGGGAAGACCGTGGCCGGTGTCGCCGGGCTGGCGCGCGAGCGGGCGATACCGATTGCCGTCGTCGCGGGGAGCGTGGATGCGGGGTTTGACACGCGCGCGGACGGCTTTGTCGCCGTAGAGGCGGTGGTGCCGTGGGATGCCGAGCCCGAAGAGCGCGATGCGGCTATGGCGGACGCGGTGGACGCGGTACGGCGCGCGGCGGAGCGGCTGGTGCGGCGGCTCATCGATACGGGAGCGATCGCGCCCCGTTAGTCGCGCCGGCGAAACCTGCGCGCGGGGCGTCGCGGATCCGGCGCGTTCGGCGCGATTCCCGCTCCCGCAGATGCGTCGCTGGCGTCGTCGTCTTCGTCCATGAACGCTTCGTCGTCGTCGCCGGGGAGCGGCCCGGGCGTCATGGGCCGCTCCCACCAGAAGTAGACGAGCAGCACGAAGAAGATGCAGGAAATGATGAGGAGCAGTAGGCCGTGCGCGTTGCCGCTGATCAGCGCGAAGAACGTGGGGATGATCAGCGCGAGCTGTCCCGCGAATGGCGTCCACACGAGCAGGCGGTAGCGCTCGCGTTGCCAGGCGAGCAGCGCATAGAGCGCGGACATGATGATCATGTGGCCGCCGACGGCCGCCTGCGCCGAGCGCGAGCCTCCGAACGAGAGGCCGGCGAGGCCGCCAGTGAACAGCGCGAACCCTTCGAAGAAGGACCAGATCGCGAGGACGATCAGGATGACGCGGAACGCGCCGTAGTTCGTCACGACCCCCGTTGCCGCATGGCGGACGCCGCCGGACGCGGGCGTACCGCTGGTCGGGCGGTCGGAAAGGTTGGCGCTCATATCAGAGCGTATCCGTCTGCCGCGGCAGGTTGGCAATCAACAGGATGAGGAACACGGCGGAGGCGACGATCGGGAGGACGGTCTCGCCCCCGGTGAGGTCGCCGCGCGCCCAGTGGAACCCTGCGGAGAAGATCGCGACCACCTGCTCCACCGTCGCGAGCCAGAGCACGAAGCGGTGGCGCACAGGGTTGCTGGCGGCGTAGAGGTAGGCGAGGCCGAGGACGAGCGTCGCGCCGGTGTAGGCGCGCGCGCCGAGGACGCCGTCGACGCTGCCGATCTCGAGCAGCGAGGTATTCGTGAGCTCGAGGGCGAAGGCGACGAGATCCCACGCGGCGAGGACGAGGAGCACAAGCTGCAGCCTCGCCTGCGACGTCGCGTCCATGCGGCCGATCGGACGCAACTGCCCGCGCGCCACGACGGACCTCCTGTCGCGGCAGCGTAGCACAGCGGGGGCTTCGCGCTGAACGGCTTACCCGCTTTCACGTTTTTCGGGTAGCATGATGGCGATGCCAGCCGCGCCGATGCTCGCGCCCGCCCCGCAGTCAATCGAGCCACTTGGCGGGGCGCATACGCTCGGCCGTGACCGCACGGTCATTCTCGCCCGCGAGGCGGCGCGGGCCGCGGGCGCCTTGACGGCGGCGCGTCGCCTGCAAGAGGCGCTGGCGCGGTACGCCGACGTGCACTGGGAGGTGCGGGCGGCGCCGGGGCTGGGCGAGCGTGAGGGCGTCGTTGCGGCGCTCGACCGCCGGATCGAGCGGCGCGAGGGCTACCACCTGACGGTTGGGGACGAGCGCATCGGTATCGTCGCGCGCGATGCCGCCGGGCTGGCGCACGCGTTCTCGACGCTGACGCAGCTGGTGCGGCAGTACGGGCGCCGGCTGCCGCAGCTGCACATCGAGGACCACCCGGACTTCGCGCACCGTGGCGTGATGCTCGATGTCAGCCGCGACAAAGTGCCGACGATGACGACGCTGTATGGCCTTGTGGACATGCTCGCCGAATGGAAGGTGAACGAGTTTCAGCTCTACGTCGAGCACACGTTCGCCTACGAGGCCCACCGCGCCGTCTGGAAGGATGCGTCGCCGATCACCGGCGAAGAGGTGCTGGCGCTCGATGCCTACTGTCGCGAGCGGCACATCGAGCTGGTGCCGAACCAGAACAGCTTCGGGCATCTGTCGCGCTGGCTGACAAAGCGCCCGTATCACGATTTCGCCGAGGCGCCGCGCGGCACGAAGCTTCCCTGGGGCTACCTGCCGCCGTCCACGCTCGACCCGCATGACCCACGCTCGCTGTCGCTGATCGACGGCCTCTACGCGGAGCTGCTGCCGCACTTCAGCAGCGGACGCGTCAATGTCGGCTGCGACGAGACGTTCGACCTCGGCGAGGGCAAGAGCAAGCGCGCCTGCGAGGAGCGTGGCGTCGGCCGGGTCTACCTCGACTTCCTGCTGAAGATCTACGCGCTGTGCGAGAAGCACGGCCGATCGATGCAGTTCTGGGGCGACATCGTGATGCAGCACCCGGAGCTCATTCCCGAGGTCCCACGCGACGTAACGGCGCTCGAATGGGGCTACGAGGCAGACCACCCGTACGAACGCGACACGAAGGAGTTCCGCGCGTGCCGCCTGCCCTACTACGTCTGTCCGGGCACGGGGAGCTGGATCTCGTTTGTCGGACGCACGGACAATGCGCTCGCGAATATTCGCAGCGCGGCGACGCATGGACGTAAGAACGGCGCCATCGGCCTGCTGAACACGGACTGGGGCGACAACGGTCATATGCAGCCGCTGCCGGTCTCCTGGCTCGGCATGCTCTACGGCGCCGCGATGGCATGGTCGCCGGGGCGGTCGGCGGGTATGGATGTGGCCCGCGCCGTGAGCCTGCATGCGTTTGACGACCCGGGCGGCGTCAGCGGCCGCGTCGCCTTCGACCTGGGAAACGCGCACCAGCGTTCGGGCACGCGTTCGCGCAACGGCACGCTGCCAGCGCAGTTCTACTTCCTGCCGCTCGAGAGCGACTGGCCGATGCACCGCGTGCGTGCGGGCGGGTTCGAGGAAGTCAGCGAGCGGCTCACCGCCGTGGGCGCGAAGCTCGACCCGGCGCGGATGCGCCGTCCGGACGCGGCGCAAGTGGTCGACGAGTATCGCTGCGCGGTCGAGATGGCGGACATCGGCGCCGCGATCGGCGCGGCGAAGTATGCGCGCGTGACGGGCGAGAGCGCGGGGAAGCAGCGCGGGCGCTGGCGGCGCATCGCGCGCCGGCTCGACGCCGTGGTGCCGGAGTACGAGCGGCTGTGGCTCGCGCGCAACCGGCCCGGCGGCCTCGCCGACAGCGTCGCGTGGATCACGGCGCTGGCGGCGGCAGCCCGCGCGGCGGCGCAATAGGTCGACGACAGGAGCAGGGTCGGGCAAACCGGGCGCCACGACCACCGTGTCTTCGCGGCCTTGTGGGGATGAATGGTGCAGTATGAGATCGCGCCCATCCCGTCAGCCGGCGTGGGACGAGTGAGGGGACTCGTACCACCGGTTGCATCCCGCGGACATAACGGCGGGGATGGCGTCACGTTTCAAGAACCGGCGGCGGAGGGAGAAGTGAAGGCGTGCGGCACGCGCCGGCAGTTTGAAGCACGCTGCGGCCATATATATCGGACACCGTAGCCGCAGGGGCGCAACGTCCCTATACTCCTCTGCGATGCAGCGACGAATTCTCGCCGTCATTGCGCTCGTCGTGGTGAGCGTGACGCCGCTTGCGATGGCAGCGTGCGGCGGCGACGGCGGCGACAACAAGGATGCCGAGACGCCCACGGCGGAGGCGTCTGTGGCCGCCGATGTGACGCCAACGGCGACGCCGCATGTCGATGTCCCCGCCGGTCTGCCGGAGATCGCGGTCGGCGCGGCGCTCCTGAAGGACCCGATCCAGCTCGCGCGGCTGACGCTGTACCAGCAGGTGCCGTGTGCGACGAATCCGTCCGGCGGTGGCGCGCCGCCTGCGTGCCGCCCGGAAGAGGCTGATGGCACACCCGTCAACGTCTTCCCGTATTCGGCGTGCGAAGGGGAGTGGGTGCGCCCGGAGCAGGTGCCGCAGCTGTATCGCGACGCGCTCCGGGACGGCACGGCGCGCATCCTGGCCGCGTACAAGCCGAAAGCGCTTGTCACGCTCTTTGGGCAAGGGTTCGGCGCCGACCTCGTCGTGGTTATGAGCACGGACACGGCTTCGCCGGTCGCGCAGGCGTCGGCGTTCCACATCAAGGACGGGCGCGTCGCCTGGCTCGAGCGGGGGTGCAACCAGAGCCCGGCGACCTTCGTCGCGCCGGACCGAGTCGACTCGTTCATCGTCCAGCCGCACGACCTGCCCCCGAGCTAACCGGTATCGTACCCGGGGCCGGAGCGCAGGAGTGCTGTCGGTCCAGACAGTACGTCAATCTCCACCGCCTCATCGCATACCGGTGATCCGCCGCCTCGCGTGGCGCGAATGAATCCTCGAGGCCCATGTGTGGCGGCGTTGATCATGCCGTTGCCCGAAGCCCGTGTTCAGGACGGAACGCGACCGAGGACTGGCCGCGTAGCAGCATGAAGGAGGAAGCATGAGACGGCTCATATCCCTGGTCGGCGTTGCGGCGGTGCTCGCCGTTACGCTGATCGCCGGCGCCGGTACGACCTCGGCGGCGGACCACGGCGACGCACCGCTCGCCAAGGCCAACCACGCGCTCGACATCGCCGATGTGTACGTGTTCGGCGGCCAGAACGGGCGCGTTGTCCTGGCCATGACGGTCAACCCGCTGACGATGCCTGGCGACACGCCAACCTTTGACACCGCCGGCCTGTACCAGTTCAAGGTCGACACCAATGACGACGCTGTGCCGGATGTGTCGTACAACATTACGTTCGGCACGCCGGACGGGGACGGCTCGCAGACCGTCACGGTGCGCCGCGCAGAAGGGCCGCAGGCAGACGAGCTCTCGGACGGCGGCGCCGATGTGGTGACCGGCAGCACGACGCCGAAGCCCGGCGCGCCGGCGATTGGCCAGGCGGGGTCGAGCCGCGTCTTCGCTGGCCTGCGCGACGACCCGTTCTTCTTCGACCTCAACGCCTTCAAGGCGGGACTCGCGTTCCGCAACCCGGGCAACAACTTCTTCGCCGGCTTGAACGTCTCGGCGATCGTCCTCGAGCTCGCCCCGACCGACTTCCTCGGCAACCAGGGCGACACGACGGCGGGCGTCTGGGCCGTGACGAGCAAGAACGGGACGGTGGTCGACCGCATGGGCCGGCCGGCGATCGCGACGGTCTTCATCCCGGCGGACCAGAAGGACAACTTCAACCAGACGAAGCCCGTCGACGACGTGACGAAGTGGAAGTCCACCGTCGTGGGCGCACTGCAGAGCCTGAAGGCTGACCCGGCGCTGGCGGATGCGCTGCTGCCGGACATTCTGACCTTCGACCTCAACCGGCCGTTCGGGTTCCTGAACGGACGCCAGCTCAGCGATGACGTTATCGACGCCGAGCTGCAGCTGATCACCAAGAACCCGGCCGCGTCGGACAACGTCGCGAGTGACAGCGCGTTCACGACGTCGTTCCCGTACCTGGCGCCGGCGAACACGGCGGCGGCGCCAACCGCCGTCCCGGCGGGGTCGCCATCGGCCGCTCCGGCCGGCGGCAGCCCGACGGCGCGGCCGCCCGTGACGCCGCCGAACACCGGTACGGGCGATGCGTCTGATGGCGGCGTGGGCATGACACTGTGGATCGTGCTTGCGGTCGCCGGCGCGGCCGCAGTCGTCGGCGGTGGCGCCATCGCGGTGCGCGCGCGCGGCCGCTGAGGTGAGGCGATGAGGGGTTGGCCGCTCGCCGCACTCATCGCCGTAACCATCATCGCGCTGACCGCGTGCGGGGGAGGCTCGTCCGGCCGGGCGGCCTCCCCCGCGCCGTCTTCGCCGGATGCGGCCGCCGCAACGGCGACGGCCGCCCGCAGCGACCAAGAGGCTCGCATCGGCTTCCTTGAGACGCGCGCCGCGGGCGACCCGCTCGACACGCTCAGCCTGAACCTGCTGGCCGCCGAACACATGCAACGCGCGCGCGAGACCGGCGACGTGGCGGAGCTTTCGATCGCGCGGACGGCGCTCGACCGGTCACTCGCCATCCGTCGGGCTGACAACTACGACGGACTGGCGCTGGCGGGGGCGCTCGCGAGCACGCAGCACGACTTTGCGCGGGGCCTCGCGCTTGCGCAGGAAGCCATCGCGCAGAAGCCGTCGGAAGCCTATGCGTACGGCATCCTCGGCGATGCCATGATGGGGCTCGGCCGGTATGACGCGGCGGCCGACGCCTACGCCCGGGCGGCCGCGGGCGCTCCGGACGACATCACCACGCTCGGACGGCTGGCGTTGCTTGCGACGATACGCGGACGCACAGACGACGCGGACGGCCTGTGGCGGCGTGCCGTCGACGCCGCGCAGCACGACACGGTGCCGGAACATTTAGCCTGGGCGCACGCCCAGCGCGCGGGCCTGCTGTTCACGCTCGGGCGTCTCGATGATGCCGCGGCCGAATACCGCGCGTCGCTCGATGCGTTTCCCGGCTACGTGCATGCGCTGGCGGGCCTCGGACGGGTGGCGGCGGCGCATGAGGATTGGGACGCTGCCGTCGCGTCGTACTCGCAGGCGATCGAGCGGGTGCCGCTGCCGGAGTACGTTATCGCGCTCGGTGACGTGTATGAGGCCGCGGGGGACGAGGGGCGCGCACAGCAGCAATACGACCTCGTCGCTGCGATCCAGCAGCTTTATGCCGCGAACGGCGTCAACCTCGACGTGCAGATCGCGCAGTTCAACGCTGATCACAATCGTGACCTCGCAGCAACGGTGCAGCGGGCGCGGCAGACGTACGCCGAGCAGCCGAGCCTGCAAGCGGCGGACGTACTCGCGTGGTGCGAACTCAAAGCCGGCAACGTCGACGCCGCCCGGGCGGCGATCGAGCGAGCGCTTGCCACGGGCACGCGCGACCCGCTGGTCCTCTTTCACGCCGGGATGATTTACCGGGCGGCCGGCGATGTGGTGCGCGCCCGCGTGCTGCTGACCCAGGTGCACGACCAAGCGCCGCGCTTCTCCGTCCGCTACGCGCTCGCGCTCGAGGAGGCGCTGGCCGGCCTCTGAGCGCGCCCTGATGCGCCCTTGTTGCCGTGCCCGGCGCTGTCGCTTATCAGCATCCTCGTGGCCTCTCTGCTCTTCGGGCTTGGTCCGCGCTCGTACGGATAGTCGCTCCGTATTCGGTCGTCGACCGACTCGTCTCCCGCCGCGTTACCGCAGCGGCCGTATAGTGAAACGTGCATGATCTCAGGCCACGCCATCGCTGGCCGCGCGGCCGGGTATTGCGGCTCGCGCTTGGGTTCGCCGTAGCCGCGGCGGTAGTCGTCGTCGCCGTTGTACTGGGGCGCGGTCGGGGGGACGGCGACACCACGCGCGCCGTTGCCCCGACCGGGACGAGCGCGAGCGGCACGCCGCTGCCGGCGCCGGGCCCGCTCGATGCAGCTCCGCCCGTCATCGGGCAGCCCGCGCCCGACTTCGCGCTGCGCTCGACCGACGGCGAGCTGCGCCGGCTCAGTGACCTGCGCGGCAAGGTGGTCTTGGTGAACTTCTGGGCGACCTGGTGCGCGCCGTGCAAGAAGGAGCTCCCGGACCTGCAGGCGTTGTACGACGAACGCCGCGCCGACGGGCTCGAGGTGCTGACGATTAACGTCGAAGAGGACGCCGCCGACGCGCGTGCATTCTTCGATGCCCGAGGCCTGACGCTGCCGCTCTTACTCGACAGCGCGGGCACGGTGTATGACCAGTATCGTCTGCAGGGCCTGCCTGACAGCTTCTTCGTCGACCGCGAGGGGAAGATCGCGACGCTGCAGTTCGGCTACCTGACCGCTGAGAAGATGCGCGAGCGGCTCGCTCAAGCGGGCCTCCCGCCGCCGTAGTCACGCGGCGAGGCAGTCCTTCACGGGGCGGCCGCGTTGCACAACACAACGGATGTTGGCGGCGTCGACGAGCACGGTGATGTCGGCGAGCGGGTCGCCGTCGACGAGGATCAGGTCGGCGTCCTTGCCCACTTCGATGGTGCCGATGCGGTCTAGCATCTGGAAGAGCGCGCTATTGGTGCGCGTGGCGCTGACGATCGCCTCCATTGGGCCGAGGCGGCGAGCCTTCTCGACGAGCTCGCTCGCACGGCGCCGCTGCCTCGGCCCGAGCAGGTCGGAGCCGGAGCCGATGGCGACGCCCGCTGCGGCCGCGATTGCGGTACTCGCGGATGCTGAGGCACGAACGGCGTCCAGCTTCTTGCGCGCGTAGTCCGGCGTCGCCTCGGCACGCGCGAGGACGTCGAGGATCACGAGCGTTGGTACCAGGAACGCGCCCTGTGTTGCCATGCGCTTCGCGGTCGCTTCGTCGAGGATGCTGCCGTGCTCGAATGAGCGCACGCCGGCGTCCAACCCGCGCGCAACTGCGCCGGCCGTGTGTGCGTGCGCCATCACGTACGTCCCGAAGGAGGCGGCCTCCTGCACCGCGGCGCGCATCTCCTCGACGCTGAACTGCAAACTCTCGATCGGGTCGTTCGGCGACATGACGCCGCCGGACACCATCAGTTTGACCTGCGTCGCACCGCGGCGGATCTGCTCGCGGGCCGCGTGCCGGACGGCATCAACACCATCGACAATCTCCGGGCGTGCGATGAGCCCCGGGATCGACGGCGGCGCCTCGTCGCTCCAGCGCGGTCGTTGGTCGCCGTGGCCGCCGGTGATTGTGATGAACGACCCGGACGGCAGGATGCGTGGTCCGGCGATCTGCCCTTTGTCGACGGCGAGGGCGAATGCAGGGTCGAGCCCGCCAGCGTCGCGGACGGTCGTGAAGCCCTCGTCGAGGGCGATGCGGATGTTGTCGATGACCTTGAGCACGTAGCTGACGTGGCTTTCGGGTGGCTCATTCGCCGCGTGCTCGATCAGGCCGAAGTGCACGTGCGCATCAGTGAGCCCTGGCATGAGCGTCATGCCGGCGCCGTGGATGCGGCGAGCGTCCTCCGGCGGCCGCACGGCGCCCGCGGCGTCGATCCGCGTGATGCGGCCGTCCTCGACGAGCACGGCGGCGTGCCGGCGCGGGTCGGCGCCCGTGCAGTCCAGCAGCGTGACGTCATCAAACAGGAGCGCCGTCATCCGCCTCCCGCGCGAGCGCGCGCCGCTGTCCGGGGGGACGCACCCGGTTAAGTGTGAGGTGTCTGAGCGGTGCCGTTGTCGCCTACTCCACCAGGCGGACGTTTACCGCGCGGTTGCGCTTCGGGTCGCGCGGATCCGTCTCTTGGTCGAACTCGACTTGCTGGCCCTCGTTCAGCGTGTCGAACATGCCGCGCGCGAGCGCGGAGCTGTGGAAGAAGATGTCTTCCGAAGCGCCCTCGGGGCGGATAAAGCCGAAGCCGCGGTCTCGCACGAGGCGCTTGATCTGTCCGGTTGCCATGGTTCGGGGGTCGTCCTTCCGGTCGCTGCCTGACCGGGAGGCCACCGTCCGCAGGCGCCGCCCGGCCGTTCCGTCCGCTCGACGCCGCATCGTCGACGGCGCCGGCCCGTTCGCTGCAACGGCGCTGCCGACGGTGAGGTGGCAGCGCCGTGTGGCGGGTATTGGGGCTGGCCTGACGGTAGCAGACGCTCGCGGGAGGCCGCAAACGCGAGGACCGTCCGCCGGGTCAGGTCAGGCCGAGCCGCTCGAACTGGTCGGACGGGGCCTCGACGGCGAGCAGTGCGGCGCGCAGCTGATCCGCGGCGTCGCGTTCGCGGCGCTCGCCCGCGCGGTTCTCCTGCTCGTCCGGATCGAGCGACAGGTCGTAGAGATGGTTGCCGGAGAAGCGGCCGTTCGCCCAGTACGGCAACATGTCGCCCGCGACGAACGGCTGGCGGATCACGGGCACGCGGGTTCCCGGCATGCGGTCGAGGCGGGCGCGGTCGTCGGGCAGCGGCAAACGGAGTTCTGGCACTGATGGCACCGGCATCGTCGACCAGCGGTTCGACCACATGGAGAGCGGCGCGTTGTCGCCTTCGGGCGCGCGCGCGTACTTCGTCGTTGCGTCGATGAGATGCACCTCACGCCCCCAGACGCCGGAGAGCGCCCAATCGCGGACGGCGGTCACGTCCCCGCGCAGCAGCGGAATCAGCGATCTGCCGTGCGTGCGGTGCGCCGGCCGCACACCGAAGAGATCCGCGAGTGTGGCGTGCAGGTCCACGGACGTCGTCAGCGCCTGCGACGCGCGGGGAATGATGCCGGGCCAGGCGATCATCAACGGGATGTGTCCGAGCGGCTCGTAAGCGGGGACTGGCGGCTTGCCCCAGATGTCCTTCTCGCCGAGGTAGTGGCCGTGGTCGGTGCAGACGAAGACTGCCGTGTCGGCCCAAAGGGCGTGGCGGTCGAGCGTGTCGAGCACGCGGCCAAACCAGGCGTCGATCATCGTCAGCTTGCCGCCGTACTGGGCACGGACCTGACGGGCCTGCCGCTTGTCCAGGACGCCGCGCTTCGAAGCGGCCGCGGTGTACGGCGGCCAGATGAGGTGCGGGCCCTGCCAATCCGCGTCATAGAGCGTCGCGTACGGCTCCGGAGTGTCGAAGGGCTCGTGAGGGTCGAACTCGTCGATGAACAGGAAGAAGCGGTCGTGGTACCCGGCGTTGTCGTCAAGCCAGCGCGCTGCAGCCGTCATGGTGCGCGGGCCGGGGAAGTCGGACTCGTCGCGGAAGTAGCCGCGGCTGTGGTCGTACGGCATCCAGCGGCGGCCCATCAAGGGCGCGCCGAGCCACGACGGGTCCGGGCGGGTCTTCCACGGATCGCTTTCGTGTCCGCGTTCGTACTGCCATGCGACGAAGTCGGTGTGGTAGTTCTCGCCGCCAACCTCGAACAGGTGCGGGTGGTCGGAGATGAGCTGCGTGGTGACGCCAGCAAGGCGGAGGTCCGCGACGATCGACTGTTCCCAGATCTCAATCGAGCCCCAGGGCTTCCAGAGGAAGTCCAGCGCGCCGCAGAGGATGTCGTGCCGCGCGGGGATGCAGGGGAGCGAGCCGGCATAGTGTTTCTCGAAGCGGACGGACCGGCGCGCGAAGCGGTCGAGGTTTGGCGTGGCAAACTCGCCGCCGCCATAGGCGCCGATCATGTGGCGGTTCAGGCTGTCGAGCAGGATGACGACGGCGTTCTTCGGTGCGAGGGTTGTCGAAGGCTGCGGGTCAGCGGCGTCCACCGGCGCCCATCATACGGGACCGGTGACGCCGGTGCGCGCGCCCGGGTCGGGCTCGCCCGCGCGGGCGCCGTGGACTTCGACGAGTGGGATGATCTCGAGCGGCCTGGCGCGCGCTGGCCGACGGGCGAAGAAGTAGTTCCAACCATCGTTGTATGCGGCGTGCAGCTGAAACGCGCTTGCCGGCTTGCCGGCCTGTACGTGCGCCCGATAGCGACGCCAGACGGCCGTGACGGGACAGTCGTAACAGACGAGGTCTCGGCGCTCGTGCGAGGGGTCGTTGGCGAACATGCGGCGCGCCGCACGGAATGCGTCGTTGTTCCACACGTCGCGGAACGCCCGCCTGTCCGCGCTGTCGACCGTGCCGACCTCGGCGAAGTCGTCCTCTTTGTAGAACGTGGCGCAGCAGGGTGCGACACCGCCATCGTTGTGGACCACGCCCTGTTGCCAGAGGTAAGAGCAGCGGCCGACGGACGGGTGGAAGCCGAAGTTGTAGCGCCCCTCGCTGTCCCAGTCGGGGCCGGCTACCCATCCCTTCATGAGGCTGAACTCGATCTCGTGCTCGCGGGCGAGCGCGCGGGCGGCGTCGACTTCGTGGGTGTTGTGCGCGAAGAGGTGGTAGGAGTAGACGATCCGAGGTGTGCTGCTGCCGAGCCGGCGCTTCGCCGCGTTCAGGCGGTCGACGTTCTCGAGCACGAGTGCGAGGTCGCCGCGCACGCGGTACTGCTCGTATACGGCCTGTGTCGCGCCGTCGGCCGACAGGCCGATGACGTGGAGGCCGGACTGGACGATCTCCTCGGCTCGTTCGTCGGTCATCGGGAAGCTGAGGTTGGAGCTGATGACGGTCGCGACGCCCCGGTTGGCCGCCATGCGGATCATCTCGGGCAATCGTTTGTTGAGGAGAGGCTCGCCCCAGTTGTAGAACTCGACCTGCAGGAGGTGGTCGCCCAGCTCATCGATGAGGCGGCGGAAATCCTCGACGTGGAGCATCGACTTTTCGCGACCGAGCTCTCCGACGCCGGTAAAGCACTGTGGGCAGCGCAGATTGCAGACGTTGGTCGCCTCGACGGTGAGGACGAGTGGATAGGCGCGGACGCGCTCGACGCCACGCCACATCTCATAGCGGGAGCGCCAGTAGTTCAGCAGCCGCTTCCGTGTCAGACGCATGCCGGGGTAGGCCGTCGGAAGCAGGCCCGCGCGGGCGGCGGCGGCCATCTTCCGGCTCCGGTTGATCGCTTTGCGGACGAGGGCTGGGCGCATGTCCACGCTTCGGTTTGGTATGGGCGGGGCTTCGTTATACCTGATTGAACGAGGCGGCGGGCCCGATCGTATCGGATCGGTGGTCCGGGCCGCCCGCCCCGCTTGCCTCGACGGGCGGCTAGAATCGGCGTGATGCAATTCAAGGCCCTGGCGCTCGACCTTGACGGCACGCTGCTCACATCCGGCGAGGCGATCAGTAGGCGGAACTTGCGGGCGCTGGCGGCGGCACGCGACGCTGGCCTGGTGGTCATCCTGGCGAGCGCTCGCTGGTATCAGCTGGCGGAGCGCGTCGCACGTCAGGTGGGTGCCGCGCCGCCGGTCGTTGCCTGCTCCGGGGCGCAGGTACGCCGGCTCGATAACGGCGCCGATCTCCTCGATGTCCGCCTGCCGGCGGATTTCACCCGTGCGCTTTACGCGATCTGCGATGAGATGCGGTGCATCGCGACGGTCGCCCTCGACGAGGATGTCTGGGTGAAGATGGACGGCGGCCCGCCGGAGGGTTCGTTCGCGCCACCTGAGATGCGGTTCACGCGCTCCCTCGCAGTCGACGCGCGAGCGCCCGCGCGCATCGCGCTCATTCAGGGGTCCGAGGCGGTCGCGCGGATCAGGCACGACCTCGGTCCGGCCTGGTCCGACAAGGTGCACTTCATCGAGTCGATCTCGAGCTACGGCAAGCCGATCCTGACGCTGACGGCGATGGGCGCGCACAAGGGTAAGGCGCTCGCCGTCGCGTGCGAAAACCTGGGCATCGACCCGGCCAATGTTGTGGCGTTCGGTGACTCCGGCAACGACGTGGAGATGTTCAAGGTCGCTGGCGCCTCAGTCGCGATGGGACAGGCGACAGAGGAGCTCCGCGCGGTGGCGACGTTCGTGTCGGCGCGCAACGACGAGGACGGGGTCGCCGTCGCGGTGGAGCGCCTGCTCGAACGCGGTGGGTTCTGATGGCGCGCGGCGCATCTCACCGGGCGCCGAGCAGCAGCTCCATCACGAGCTGGTCGAGCCGCTCGTGCCCGTAGCCCTGCGCCGCAAGCGTATCGATGTCGTACGAGGCATTCCGCAGCGCCGCGATGCCATCGCTCGACGGCCCGTGGGGTAGCGTGGGCTCGCGAAGCGCAGCCGCTTTTGCGGCCGCGAGCGCCTCCTGGATCGCGGGGTCCTCGTGGAAGCGCCGCGCCTTCTCGCGGAGGATCAGGTAGGTGCGCATACAGCCGGCTGCGAAGTCCCAGACGCCCTCCTCATCTTCGGTGCGATATGCATGCGCGTCGAAATGGCGCATGCCGTCCCAGCCGGCATCCTCGAGGAGCTTCACGAGGTAGAAGGCGTCGCGCACGCCTTCCGAACCGAACCGGAAATCCTGGTCGAACTTGCCGATCCGCTGCGCGTTAAGGTCGATGTGGAACAGCTTGCCGTGCCAGAGGCATTGGGCGACGGCGTGATGGAACGAGAGGCCGGACATCGTCTCGTGGGCGAACTCGGGATTGAGGCCGACCATCTCCGGGTACTGCAGCTCGTCGATGAAGGCGAGGGCGTGCCCGACCGTCGGCAGCAGCATGTCGCCGCGCGGCTCGTTTGGCTTCGGCTCGAGCGCGAAGCGCAGGTTGTAGCCCCGGTCGCGCGTGTAGGCGCAGCAGATGTTGACGGCCTCGGCGTAGCGGTCGAGGGCGCTGCGGACATCTTTGGCGGCGTCGCATTCCATGCCTTCGCGGCCGCCCCACATGACGTACACGGTCGCGCCGAGCTCGACGCCGAGGTCAATGGCGTCGAGGGTCTTCTTGATCGCGTAGCGGCGCACCTGCGGGTCGTTCGCCGTGAACGCACCGTCTCGGAACACCGGGTGGGCGAAGAGGTTCGTCGTCGCCATCGGCACGCGCATGCCTGTCTCGTCGAGGGCGGCGCGGAAGCGCCGCACGATCGCGTCGCGCTCAGCGAGCGACGAGCCAGGCGGCACGAGGTCGTCATCGTGGAAGTTCACGCCGTAGGCGCCGAGCTCGGCGAGCCTGCGGACGGCGATGACGGGGTCGAGCGGTGGCCGCACCTCGGCGCCGAACGGGTCGCGGCCACGGTTACCGACGGTCCAGAGTCCGAAGGTGAAGTGGTCCTCCGGCACCGGCGTGTACGCATCGTGTCGGCGCGTCGTCGTGGCGTTGGTGGTCATCGGGCCCTCTCGCTCGCGTCCTGGGCGGCCTACTCGAGTGGAGGCGCGCGAGGCAAGTATCGCGCGTCGCAATGAAATCGTCACGCGAAGCTGGTACGTTTGCACCCTGCCGGCGTCGTCGGGTTGCCGAACACTGACCGTGGAGATGAGGACGTTGATGGTGGCTGTCGCTACCGCCGGGGCGGCGATGACGCTGCTCGCGTGCAACCAGACGGGCCTCGGCGAGAGCCCGCGGGCGACGTTCTCGCAGCTCGCCTGCCTCGACGCGAACGGTGATATGCGTGTCAATGCCGCGGACGCGGCGGATGCGTCGAAGGTGCCGGACTTCAACGCGGACCGGCGGCACGATGGCGAGGACGCCGCGTTTCTGCAAGGGATCGACATCCGGCTTGACCCGCAGCGCGCGAAGGACGCATGCGACAAGAAGTCGGACACGGGCCCCGAGTACGCGGTTGCGCACGGTTACTTCGACCCGGCCAAGGTGTCGTGCGACGCGGCGGACGCGCGTGCGGTGCTGCTCGTCGGCGTTGGCGGCGGGGTCGTGAATATCAAGGACAAAGCTGACGCGGCGGGGATCCGGCAGATCATCGACGCGCTCCAGAAGAAGCTCGACGGCGAGGGCGTGCAGACGATCGCCGTGCTTGCCGGCCCGGCGATGGTCGGTGCCGAGAACGTCCACGCCGGGATGGAGGACTGGATGACGCACGCGGTTGAGGTCTATGTCGACCGTTACCCCTGCTTGCGCGCCATCCTCGTCGGCCACAGCCACGGCGCGGTGACGACGGATGTCGTGGCAGCGCGGCTGGAGGGCCGTTACGCCGACCGCATCATTGCGGACGTTGCGCTTGACCGGACGACGGTGCTCTACATCGGCGATACGCAGACGCGGCCGGTCCACGCGCACGTGATCAACGTCTATCAGACGAACGATAAGACGTTCGGCGGCGCGCCGTACGATGCTCCGAATGTGGACAACTGGGACGCAAGTGGCGAGCTGGGCCCGAAGAATGGCGACAAGGGCGGCGCGCTGCAACCCGTGATGCATACGACGATCGACAACTCGAAGTCGGTGCGCGACGGGATCGTCTCGCGCGTGCTGAGCGCCGCCGCACTTCCGTCGAACTAGTTCGCTCTTCGCGCCCGGCAACGGGCCGACCGGTGAAGCGCGCGGCGAGACCTCGACCCAGTTGGCACGCTTGCGGACTTCCTCGTCGAAGCATGTTGGTCCGGCGCTGCAGGCGAACGTGGGACTGATCTGACGCCCAACCGCGGCGTGGTTGCGGCCGCGACGAATGTGCGAAGGTGCGAAGGCGCCGACGACGGCGACCAGCGAGCGCCTCGGACAGCCTCCTGCTGCCCTGCATACGTGGACGCGGCGTACCAGAAGCCGACCGCGGGTCTACCACTTCACCTGCTCCTCTGCGCAGGGGACGCCGTTCTGGCGTGGTCCAAGGGGTCGCGGATCGGCTTCACAGATGTGGACGTGCCTGCAACCCGGCGACGCCGGCGCGTAGAATAGCGCACGTGAAGCTCTCGATCGTGATCCCCGTCCGTAACGAGCGCGCGACGGTCGTGCCGCTGTTAGAACGCGTGCGCGCGGTCGACTGCGGCATGCCGAAGGAAATCATCGTTGTCGACGGGGCATCGACTGACGGCACGCGCGAGGTGTTGCGCTCGCTGCCCGCAAGGGACGACCTTGTGCTCGTGCTCGAGGACGCCGCGCGCGGTAAGGGCCGCGCGGTCCGCACCGGCTTCGAGCGGGCGACGGGTGACATCGTCATGGTCCAGGACGCGGACCTCGAACTCGATCCCGGCGAGATCCCGTCGTTGCTGGCGCCGATCGTCGCGGGGCGGGCCGAGATCGTGTTCGGCTCGCGTTTCAAGGGGCGCGGTCGGGGTGCGACGCCGTGGCTGAGCTACGCGGGCAACCGCGGGCTCACGGGGGTGGTCAATGTGCTGTATGGCGCGCGCCTGACGGACATCCTTACGTGCTACAAGGTGATGCGCACGGAGACCGCGCGTTCGCTCGACCTTCGGTGCGACGGCTTCGACCTCGACGCGGAGATCACCTGCCGCCTCCTGCGCGCGCGCCATCGCATCGTCGAGGTGCCGATCTCCTATGCGCCCCGATCCGCGGCCGAGGGCAAGAAGTTGAGTCCGGGCGTGGGCTGGAGCGTGTTGCGCGTGATCGTCCGGACGCGGTTCGTGACGGCGCCCCTCCGGCAGGCGCTTCGGGCTGAGCCGCCGCTGGTGCAGGAGCCGGAAGCGATGACGACGGCCGGCCGGCGCGAGGACTGACGCGCGCGACGCGGCCGGTTCAGGCGGTGCCGCGCAGGCCGAGGGTATCAGCGTTCGACTTGAGCGCTTCGATGACCTCGGCGATCAGCGCGTCGAGCTCGACGCTAAGCTGGTGGGCGCCGTTGATGATGTCGTCGCGGTTCACCTGCCTGGCGAAGGCTTTGTCTTTCATCTTCTTCCGCACCGACGCCGGCTCCACTTCGAAGATGCTCTTGTTCGGCCGTATTAGCGCGACGGCCGTGACGAAGCCAGTGAGCTCGTCGACCGCGAACAGCGTCTTCGCCATCGCGGTCTCGCGCGGCACGCCGGTGTAGTCGGCATGGCCCATGATCGCGGTGCGGATTTCCTCCGGGTAGCCGCGTTCGGTGAGGATCTTGTTGCCCTCGTAGGGATGGCCTTCGGCTGTCGGCCAGCGTTCGTAGTCGAAGTCGTGCAGCAGGCCGGTGATGCCCCAGAGTTCCTCGTCGGCGCCCTGTTTGCGCGCGAAGTGACGCATGACCGTCTCGACGGCGAGGCCGTGCTTCCGCAGGCCGTCCGATGTTGTGTATTCGCAGAGGAGTTGCCATGCCTGTTCGCGGTCGACCGCCATGCGTCCTCCTATGTCTGTGCCGGGCCGATCGTAGCGCGCCGGTTGCGGGAAGGCAGGAGAGGCCTCCCCTGCGGGAGGCCTCTCCGAGGTCGCCGAATGAACCGAGCTAGCAGGCGCCGAATTGCGCCGCGACGAGCCCGAGATCGCCGGCGGTGATCGAGCCGTCGCGGCTCACGTCGAAGCCGAGCACGTAGTTGGGACTGGTGCTCGGGCCGAAGTGCGCGGCGACGAGTCCGAGGTCGGCGGCGGTGACGTTGCGGTCGTCATTGACGGACGCAATCTCGCGGCCGTCCTTGCAGCCGTCGCCGTCACTGTCCTGCACGAGCGGGTTGGAGCGCCACGCCTTCACCTCGACGCCGTCGCTGATGCCGTCGCCATCGGTGTCGAAGGCGTTCGGGTTCGTGCCGAGCGCCGTCTCGACGCCGTTGGCGAGCCCGTCGTGGTCGTTATCGGGCGACGGGGATGTGGGCGGCTTGCTCGCGGAGTTTGCCGGGTCCGTGCCGACGAGACACTCGAAGCCGTCGGCGACCAGATCCCCGTCGGTGTCGAGCTTCAGGGGGTCGGTGGGCCCGGACGCGGACGCGCAGGGCGGTCCGGCGGTCTCGGTGGTGTCGGCGATGCCATCGTTGTCGTCGTCGGCGTCGCACGGGTCGCCGTCGGCGTCCGAGCGAGGCTGTGTCAGGTCGTCGAAGGGGAAGGCGGGCGGCAGGTCGACGAAGTCGCCGTCGGAATTGAGCTGGGTCGGGTTCGCGATGAGCGGGCAGTTGTCGACGATGATGTTCGTGTTGTTGTGGGCGTGCGGCGTCGTGGCCTTGAGGTCGCGGAAGCCGTCGCCGTCGGTGTCGACGTTGCAGGGGTCGGTGCCGCCGGCCAGCTCACCGAGGTTGGGGACGAAGTCGCCGTCGTTGTCGGCGGGGCCGCCTTCGGGCACGAGGACGTGCAGGCACGTGTGGTAGACCTCGTAGCCGTCGTTCATGGTGTCGCCGTCGGTGTCGGGGTTAAGCGGGTTCGAGTGGTAGACGTCGACCTCGGGGCCGTCGAGTACGCCGTCGCCGTCGCTGTCCGGATTATTGGGGTTCGTGCCGGTGGTGTTGACCTCGCGGCCGTCCTTGAGGCCGTCGTTATCCGTGTCCGCCTTCTTGGGGTTGGTGCCTGTGGTGTTGACCTCGACGAAGTCATTGAGGCCGTCGTTGTC
>Ga0073934_10000905_pt1 | contig 77608 bp, 69 predicted proteins | sample LarsenN4metaG_FD_76834 | JGI IMG/M metagenome (GOLD analysis project Ga0073934, IMG submission 76834) | Hot spring sediment bacterial and archeal communities from British Columbia, Canada, to study Microbial Dark Matter (Phase II) - Larsen... ...
AGACGTCGGGCGGCAGCACGTTCGAGGATGTCGACCCGGCTACCGGCAAGACCCGTCTGGTGACGTTCCGCCAGGTCCGCGGCCACCCGTTGCTGGTCAGCGTCGGCCTCGATCACAACGAGATCTTTCAAGGATCGCGGAAAGACTTTCTGCTCAACTGCATTGCCGGCCTGATCCTCACGCTGATCATCCTGGTTGCGATGGAACGCATCCTGGCGACCGAAGCAAGGGCCCGGCAGAAGGCGGCACAGCTGCAACTGACGCTCGAAAACATGAGCCAGGGCATCATGCTGGTCACCAGCGACCTTCAGATCCCGATCATCAATTCGCGCTGCGCGGAACTGCTCGATCTGCCGGCAGCCTTCATCAAGGACCCGCCACCCTTCGACCGCCTCGTGCAGTACCAGCCCAAGGCCGACGTGCAGCAACGGTCCGCCCTCGAAAGCGGCGATGCCGGCGCGATGGGTGCAGGCACGGACTCGACGCAATTCACGGTCTCCGAGCGCACGATGCCGAATGGCAATGTTATCGAGGTCCGCAGCGGCCAGCTGCCGGACGGCAGCGTCGTGCAGACCTTTACCGATATCACCAAGCGGCGCGAGGCGGAGGAATACATCGCCCGGCTGGCGTCGGAAGACCCGCTGACCGGGCTGCCAAACCGACGTGTCTTCCGCAATACGCTGGAGGAACTGTGCCGGCAGCACCGGGCCGCAGCGGGCGCCGAGGGCGCCGATTTTGCAGTCCTGTTCCTCGACGTCGACCGTTTCAAGGTCATCAACGATACGCTCGGTCATCGCATTGGCGACATGCTGCTCCAGGAGGTGGCGAAGCGGCTGAAGACGTCGCTGCCGGAATCCAACATGCTGGCCCGCCTCGGCGGCGACGAGTTTGCCGTCGTTGTGCCGGCGATGCGGTCGGTGTCGCTGCTGGAGACGCTCGCCAGGCGCATCGTCGAGACCGTGGTCCAGCCTTACGAGATCGACGGCTACCAGATACGCTCCAGCATCAGCATCGGCATCGCGGTCGGACCCCGCGACGGCGAGGATGTCGACGAGTTGCTGATGGCTGCCGACCTTGCGCTCTACGCGGTGAAGGCGGAGGGCCGCGGCAACTACAAGTTCTACAATCGCGCGATGAACACCGAGCTGAGCGACCGCCGCAACCTCGAGATGAACCTGCGCGACGCGGTCGAGCGCAACGAGCTTGAGCTGCACTACCAGCCGATCATCGACCTCAAGCGCAACGCCATCACGGGTTTCGAGGCGCTGGCGCGCTGGCGGCACCCGGTCCGGGGCATGGTACCCCCCGCCCTCTTCATTCCAGTGGCGGAGGATACCGGGCTGATCCTCTCCATCGGCGAGTGGGCGCTGGAAGAGGCTTGCCGGCAGGCCGCACAATGGCCGGACGACTTGACCATCGCAGTCAACCTCTCGCCGGTCCAGATTCTGGCACCCAACCTGGTGGAGGTCGTGCAGCGCGTGCTCGCCGACTCCGGCCTGCCCGCGCATCGCCTGGAGATCGAGATCACCGAACGCATCATCATGGAGGACACCGATCACACGCTGTCCAACCTCCACCGGCTCAAGGACCTCGGCGTGTCGATCGCGATGGACGACTTCGGCACCGGCTATTCGTCGCTCAGCTATCTGCGGCGGTTCCCGTTCGACAAGATCAAGGTCGACCGCACGTTCGTGTCCGACCTCACCGAAGGCACCCAGCACGCCGTCATCGTGCAGGCCGTGGTCAGCATCGCGCGCGCTCTCGGGATGACGACCACCGCCGAAGGCGTCGAGGTCGGCTTCCAGCGCGAGTATCTGGCGGCGCTGGGGTACGACCAGGCGCAGGGCTACCTGTTCTCGCCGGCAGTGCCGATCGAGCAGGTCCCCGGGCTCATCGCCAAATGGACGGGCCAGGCCTCGATCGCGGCGTGACGCCGGCGACCGAGGCCTCTCTCCCCTCCCCGACCGAACCGTTCAGCGACGCTGGGCCTCGTGCCACAAGAGGAACAGCCCGGACGCCACCACGATCGCGGAGCCGCCAAGCAATGCCGCTGTTGGCGCATCGCCCCATACCGCGAACCCGATCACCATCGCCCAGACCAGCATCAGATAGTAGAACGGCGACACCGCGCTCGCCGGCGCCAGCAACAGCGCCCTGGTCCAGGCGTATTGCGCGCCGGCGTTGGCAACGCCGCCGAAGGCCATCATCGCGGCATCGGCGGCCGTCGGCCACTTGAAGCCGAACACCAGCAGGAAGCTGTGGCACACCGCCATGATCGCCATCTGCCACATCAGCAGCGTGCTCGGCGATTCGGTGGCGGTCATGCCGCGCACCGCGACCGTAACGCTGCCGTACATGACCGCATTGGCAAGCGCGAACAGCGCGCCGATCTGGAACGCGTCGGCGCCCGGATTGGTGACGATCACCACGCCGCTGAATCCGGTCAGCAGCACGCACCAGCGCGCCGGACCTGCGTGCTCCTTCAGCCACAGGATGGAAAGCAGCGCCGCCCACAGCGGTGCCGAGAAGCTGATGGCGACCGCGCCGGCGAGCGGCATCAAGCTCACGGCGACGACGGTGAAAGTCTGCGAGATTGCCTGCGACAGCCCGCGCGCGACATGGGCGCCCGGCCGTTGCGTCGCAAACACCGCAAGGCCCGAGACCGGCAGCACGATCATCGCGCAGACGATCAGTCCGGAGAGCGACCGGACGAACATCACCTCGCCGACCGGGTAGATCGCGGCCTGCCATTTGGCGACCGCCGCCGCGACGGCGAGCAGCATGGTGGCCACCACCATCCATGCGATGCCGAGCGGCACGTTGTCGGTGGGCTTGGCGAATGGCGCCGTGCCGGGACGGCGCCCGGGCATGAGCAGGCCGCCGAGACGCGTGCCCGCGTCGAGCGCATGACTGGCGGCGCGCCGCAGGGCTTGCGCCGGGGGCGTCGCGCGCAATTCGACATCGCGGGAAGGAATCGTTGTCATCAGGCCGCCGCGTCGATGAAGCCGCTGATGAGATTGCAGCCGTGCAGTTGCGGAACGATGTCGCCGGCGTCACGCAGCGGAACGATTGCGTCCGGCATCGCGGCGAGCGCGGCGAGGAACTCGCGCCGCGCCGCCTGGGCCGCTTCGATCGTGACCGCCTCGAAGCGGACTTTGGCGCCGGCGGTGAGCCGCGCCAGCGCGGGCAGATCGGCGGAGATCACCGTCGCGATCTTCGGATAGCCGCCGGTGGTCTGCCGGTCTGCAAGCAGCACGATGGGCTGACCGTTGCCCGGTACCTGCACCGAACCCGGCGCGACGGCGTCGGATGGGATGTCGAATCCACGGCTGTGGCGCAGCGGGCGGCCCACAAGCCGCATCCCCATGCGATCGCTCGCGCCGACGGTGAACTCGGTTTCGAAGAAGGCCGCGACCTCGCCGTCCGGGAAGCAATCATCTTGGGGGCCTTTGATTGCCCGGATGCGAGGCCGCGGCCTAGGGCTGAATTCTTTGAAGCAGACTTCGTTACGCTCACTGGCGCGCGTGCGCCGAAGCGGCACGCGGTCGCCGGCGACGAGGGCGCGGCCGCCAATGCCGCCGATGCCGCCGCGGACATCGGTGGCAACGCTGCCAAGGACCGGCGCCAGCGCGAATCCGCCCTCGACCGCTAGATAGAGCACGCTGCCGCCGGTCAACGCGCCGATATGCAGCACCTCGCCGCGGCGAAGGCGCAGACTGCGGTTGGCGGCGGCCGGCCGGCCGCGCGTCGCGTTCATATCCGGACGAATCTCGATCTCGGCCTTTGCGCCAACGACCGCGACGCGCACGTCATCGGCTTCGACCGCGAGCGTCGGCCCGAGACACGCCACTTCAAGCGCACCGGTCGCGGGCACATTCCCGGCCAGCAGGTTGGCCGCGCGCAGGGCGACCGGGTCGAGTGCACCGCTCACCGGCACCCCGAGGTGCTGGCTGCCGACACGCCCGATATCCTGGATCGTCGTCAGGAGGCCAGGGGCCACGATGTGCAGGGCCGGTGTCATGCGGCGGCATCCCTTGCGTCATCAACCGGCGCCCAGCGGCTATCGGCGGCACGGCCGCGCATGTCCTCGTATTCGCGGACGGATACCGGGACGAAGCCCACGCGGTCGCCCGGCCTGAGCAAGGCCTGCCGATCCCAAAGCGGGACCGGACAGCGGCCGATGAGATGCCAGCCGCACGGCGTTTCCTGCGGAAAAATGCAGGTCAGCGTCGTCGCGATCGCCACCGAGCCGGCCGGAATTTTCATCCGCGGCGAATGCCGGCGCGGCAACGCCAGATCGGGAGCAAGGTCACCGAGATAGGGCTGTCCGGGCAGGAACCCGAGCATGTAGACATGGTAGGTCGGCGCGCTGTGGCGCTCGGCCACCTGCGCTGGGCTGAGATTCGTCGTGGCCGCGACCTCGGCCAAGTCGGGCGCCAGGCTCTGGTCGTAGCAGACCGGCAGCCGCCAGAGCCGCCCCGCCGTCTCAGCCGGGAGCAACCCCTGTACCAGCTCGCCGACGCGCGCCGTCAGCGCGGCGTAAGGCACCGCGAGCGGTTCGTAGTAGATCATCAGCGAACGGAAGGTGGGCACGCATTCAACGACGCCCGCAATGTTGGCGTCGCCGATGCGTTGCGCCAGCGCCAGCACGAGATTGCTGAGCGGCCGGTCGACCCGGTCGCCGAACTCGACCACCAGTCCGGTGTCGCCGGCGGCAAGCATTCGGTACGCGACCACGGCGTCATCCCCGGTATGCACTCACTCCGCCAGTGCCGGTGCCGGCACGGCTGGCAGTTCGCCGGATGACGCCTGCGCCGCGGGCAGGAACCACGGTTTGACGGCGGTGCCGCGCCGCAGCGAGTACATGTAGAAGATCGGCATGCATTCCGGAAACAGGCACCGATAGTCGCTGCCGTTGAAGGTCACGAAGATCGAACGCGGAAACGCAAACTGCACCGCCCGTTTCTCGATCATGTTCATCTGGAGATAGCGCGCGGCGCCCTCCTCCGGCGTCCCCTCGCCGCGGAACCACTTGGCGGCGCAGGCGCCGAGCTTCGCCAACACCTTCTCCGATACCGGCTCGTCGTCGAGATCGATCGCTCCGGCCGCTTCCGCGGCGAACACGAGCTCGCCGAGCCAGCAGCCATCGAAGCCGCGCGCGCGCGCCGCGCCCTCCACAGCAGCGAAGTAGTCCCCCATCGCATCCGGCGCGTGGCCGTTCAGGGCCGCATGCGTGTCGGTGAAGATGAGCTTGAAGGCGGCGCCGGGCTCATAGACCTGGCCGACCCGCGCCGCCAGGGACGCGAGATAGTCGAGGCACGCGGTATCCGGCTCCGCAAGCGACCGGCGGGGCCCCTTGCCCCAATAGAGGACGAATGGCACCGGCCGCATGCCATGGACCGCCTCCGCGACGGCCTGGAGCATCGCCTGCGGCGTGTCCGGCTGCTCGCGCTTGAAGGCCCAGGTATTGAAGGCCTGAAGGACCTTGTCCGGCGCCGGCGCCTTGTATTGCCGCAGCGGCGCCGGGCGTCCGGCATGAATGGTGGCGTGGCCGTCCGCCGATCGGCGGAAGGAGTTGCCCGGGACGACCGGTCGGCCGTATGGGCGCGCGCGCGTGGTCGCGGCCGGCGCGTTGGCGCCGGTCGCCAGCATTCTCTGGTTCAGCAAAGTGGCCCCGCATCTGTTGTTATTGCGGGTGTTAATATTGATTAATACATGGTTAAGGTCAATTATTTCTTACTATTTACTATAGTTAACACAGTATTAAGGTTAAGTCGGAACTTCGCCCACGTGTGGCACGTTGGTACCGTCGTCCTGCGTCGGACGGACCGGCAGCGGCGGCCCGAACGTCGCGCCCCACTCAGCCACTTGCCTTGTTCACTCGCCGTATTCATGTGCCTTATTCCCGACTGCCCCGCGCTCCAGCGCAGAGCCCAATCATTTGACGCCGCATCGCTCCTATGACCCTGTCGGACATCATGACCCTGCCGGACCTGCGCGATCGCGAGCAGTTTGCCCTGTTCCTCGACTTCGACGGCACCCTGGTCGCGATTGCCGACCGCCCGGACGCAGTCCGGTTGGATCGCTCCACCCTGCAGGCGTTGGCCGACCTCGACCGGCTTCTGACCGGTGCGCTCGCCATTATCACCGGGCGGGAGATCGCAGCGGTCGACCGCTTCCTGGGTCCGCTGCGTTTGTCGGTCGCCGGTGTGCACGGCTTGACGCGGCGGGACGCACAGGGCCGCGTCCACACCCCCGCCGTGAACGGCGAGTTCGCATCCGCCGTCGAGCAGGCAACCTGGCCGCTGCTGCAGAGGCACCCCGCGCTGTTTCTGGAATACAAATATGGCGCCGTCGCCCTGCACTATCGCGCGCATCCTGAGCTCGAACAGGCCTGCATCGCATTGATGGAGAAGGCGGTCCAAGACCTGTCGAATGTCGAACTCAAGCGCGGCAAGATGGTCGTCGAGGTGAAGGCCGCGGGCGGCAACAAGGGCGGAGCGATTGCCGACTTCATGAACGAAAGCCCGTTCGCGGGACGCACGGCCGTATTTGCAGGTGACGATATAACGGACGAAGATGCATTTGTGCTGGTCAATGCGCGCAATGGAATCTCGATCAAGGTCGGTCCAGGCGAAACCAGCGCCGCCTGGCGGGCAGAGGGAACGGAGGAATTCCTGGCATGGCTCCGGCGCCTGCCATCGCAACTCGGAGGATGACACAGCGTTGCAGACACTCGACCTCGGACTGATTGGAAATTGCAGCATCAGCGCGCTGATCGATCAGCGGGCCAGGATCGTCTGGTGCTGTCTGCCGCGGTTTGACGGCGATCCGGTCTTCCATGCCCTGCTCGGGGCGCCGCAAGAGGCGCCGGATGACGGCGTGTTTTCGATCGAGATCGAGAACCAGGCCGGGACGACCCAGCGCTATGTCGAGAACACGGCGGTCCTGAAGACCACGCTCCAGGGCGAGACCGGGACCGTCGAGATCACCGACTTCTGCCCGCGCTTCTACACTCGCAATCGAGCGTTCCGCCCTCAGATGCTGGTGCGCAGGATCGTGCCGATCGACGGCAATCCACGCATCAGAATCCGGCTGCGGCCGCGCTTCACTTATGGCGCCAAGGCGCCGACCATCACCTACGGTTCCAATCACATCCGCTATGTGGGCGACCGGCTGACGCTGCGACTCACCACCGATGCGGCGATCGACTACCTGCTCGAAGAGATCGCCTTCAAGCTGACCGAGCCCATTCATCTGATCCTGGGACCTGACGAGACGCTGACCGAAGGGCCGGCAGAGACCACGGAATCCTTCCTCAAGCACACGACCAATTACTGGCGCACCTGGACGCACCGGCTGGCGGTGCCGGTCGACTGGCAGCAGGCGGTGATCCGGGCCGCCATCACGCTCAAGATGTGCAGCTACGAGCCGACCGGCGCCATCGTCGCCGCGATGACAACCAGCATCCCAGAAGCGCCCAACAGCGAACGCAATTGGGACTACCGCTATTGCTGGGTGCGCGATGCGTTCTTTGTCGTGCGCGCGTTGAACAGCCTCGCCGCCGTCCGCACGCTCGAAAACTATTTCCGATGGATCATGAACATCGTCGACGATGTGCATGCCGGCCACATCCAGCCGGTGTTCGGAATCACGCTCGAGCGCAAGCTGGTCGAACGGACGATTCCCCACCTGCCGGGCTATCGCGGCATGGGGCCGGTGCGCGTCGGCAATCAGGCTTACGAGCACTTTCAGCACGACACCTACGGCAACCTCATCCTCGCGGCAGCGCCGGCCTTCTTCGACACGCGCCTGTTCATGACCCCCGGCGCCGCCGAGTTCGCCAAGCTGGAGATCATCGGCGAACGGGCCTTCCACCTCTACGACAAGCCCGACGCCGGCATCTGGGAGCTGCGCTCACGGGCGCGCGTCCACACCTCCTCCAGCCTGATGTGCTGGGCCGCCTGCGACCGGCTGGCGAAGATCGCCGGCCACTTCCAGAATGACGAGCGGGCGCGGTTCTGGAGCGAGCGCGCGAGGACGCTGCGCGAGGTCATCCTGGCGCGTGCGTGGTCGCAACAGCGCAATGCTTTCGTCGAAAGCTTCGAAGGCTCCTCGCTTGATGCCAGCGTGCTGTTGATGGGCGAGGTCGGGTTCATCGCGCCGAACGATCCCCGCTTCGTGGCGACCGTCGAGCGCATCGCGCAGGTTCTAGGAACCGGGCCTCATTTGAAGCGTTACGAAGATGCCGACGATTTCGGAAAACCTGAAACTGCCTTCAACGTATGCGCCTTCTGGCAGGTCGACGCTCTGGCGCGGATCGGACGACGCGAGGAGGCGCGCGAGAAATTCGAGGAGCTGTTGCGCGCCCGCAATCATCTGGGGCTGATGTCGGAGGACACCGACGCACGCAACAACGAGGCATGGGGCAATTTCCCGCAGACCTATTCCATGGTGGGCATTGTAAACGGGGCAATGCGGTTGTCCCGCTCCTGGGAAACGGTGGTATGAGCAGGCTCGTCGTCGTCTCGAACCGCGTGGCCGACCTGGAGTCTGGCGTCCAGGCCGGCGGGCTTGCGGTGGCGGTCAATTCCGCGCTCGAGGCAACCGGCGGCCTGTGGTTCGGATGGGACGGCAACATCGTCGAGGACGATGCGGATCGGACGCTGAGCACCGTTCAGCGCAACAATGCGACGGTCGCCACCATTCCGCTCACCCGGAGCGAATACGATACCTATTATCTCGGGTTCTCCAACAAGGTGCTGTGGCCGTCGTTTCACTATCGGCTCGGACTCCTGGATTACGAGAGCACGTTTGTTGAGGGCTATCGGCGCGTCAACGCCATGATGGCGGACCACTTGGCGAAGCTGATCCAACCGCAGGACCTGGTCTGGATTCACGACTACCACGTCATCCCCCTGGCCGCAGAACTGCGCAGCCGCGGGATCACGGCGCGCATCGGCTTCTTTCTTCACATTCCATTTCCGCCGCCGGACGTGCTGGTCGCGGTGCCCGACCACGCCTGGCTGGTGGAGACGCTGTTCGCCTATGACGTCATCGGATTCCAGACGACGTGGGACGCGACCAATTTTCAGCGCTACGTCCTGGAACAGGCGAATGGCGTGCTGAAAGCCGGCGGCCGGATGTCGGCCTTCGGCCGCACCGCCACCGCCCGCAGCTTTCCGATCGGCATCGACGCCGACTCATTCCACGAGATGGCGCACACATCCGAGGCCGAATCCCAGATTCGGCTCCTGGCCCAGCGCACGCTCAATCGCGCCCAGATCATCGGCGTCGATCGGCTCGACTATACCAAGGGCCTGCCGGACCGGTTCCGCGCCTTCCGCCGGTTGCTCGAACTGTACCCCGAGAACCTCAAGCGCGTGATCTTGATGCAGATCGCGCCGCCGACGCGCGAGGAGGTGTCGGCCTATATCGACATCCGCGAGGAGCTCGAAGGTCTGTCCGGCAACATCAACGGCGAATTCGGCGATTTCGACTGGACGCCGGTGCGCTACATCCACCGCGCCATCCCGCGCGTGACGCTGGCCGCGCTGTTCCGCGGCAGCAAGGCCGGCCTGGTGACGCCCCTGCGCGACGGCATGAACCTCGTCGCCAAGGAATACATCGCGGCGCAGGACAAGGACGACCCCGGCGTGCTCATCCTCTCCCGCTTCGCGGGCGCGGCGGAGGATCTCGAGGAATCCCTCATCGTCAATCCCTATGACGTCGACGACGTGGCCAACGCCATGCAGCGGGCCCTGAAGATGCCGCTCGCGGAGCGCCGCGAGCGCCACCGTGCCCTGATGGCTCGCGTGCGCAGCCGCGACGTCAATCACTGGCGCGAAGACTTTCTGGCAGCCTTGAGCACGTCGCAGGAACGGTATGCTGCATGAGCACCCGACGCCTGGTGGCCGACGCGGGCGGCACCAACATACGCTTTGCGCTTGCGGACGCGACCGGCGGCATCGAAGCGGCGCGGACCTACCTCGTCGAGGACTTCCCGACATTTGCCGATGCTCTTGACGCCTATCGGTCCGACACCGGCGGGCTGAAGCGTGTGGGCGCCGTCGCGGTGGCGGCCGCCGGACCGGTCGACGGCGACACCGTCAAAATCACCAACAACGACTGGACGGTCGACCGCGCCGCCATTGCGGCCGTCCTGGGGAATGTGCCGGCCGCCCTCGTCAACGACCTGGAAGCCGTTGCGGCCGCGCTGCCGCACCTCGCGGCCGCCGATCTTCGATGCATCGGCGGGCCGGCGCCGACGCGCCCGGAATCGCGGACGATGCTCGCGGTCAATGTCGGAACCGGCTTCGGTGCGGCCAGCGCCATCCGCCGCGGTGGGGCATGGTGGACCTGCCCGAGCGAAGCCGGCCACATGACGCTCGGCCGGGTGGAAACGCAGGCGGAGCTGGCCGCTGACGCGACGGTTGAAAGCGTGCTGTCAGGCAAGGGGCTGGCCGAGCTTGCGGCGCAGCTCGCCGGTGCCGACGATCGGACGATCGACAGGGCCTGCGACGCGGCCGCGGTGCTCGCGCGCGCGTCGCACGATTCGGCTGCGGCGCGCGCGGTGGACCTGTTCACCGCCGTTCTGGGCCGCGTCGCCGGCGACCTAGCACTTGCCAGCTGCGCCTGGGGCGGGGTCTATCTCTGCGGCAGCGTTGCGGTCTCCTGGTCGGCCAGCGCCGATGCGGAGCGGTTCCGCGACGCGTTCACGCGCAAAGGACCTATGCGGTCCCGCATGCTGAATGTCCCGTCCGCGGTGGTCCTTCGCGACAACGTCGCCCTGTTCGGGTTGGCGATGATGCCGATGCCCGGCTGACATCGCCGCGAACCGGAAGCGCAGCCGGGGCGTTAAGTTCCATCGTGGCGTCAGTTCCGCCACATTTGTTCGCGATCGGTCCGCCCCGATCGATTTGCCGTTGCAGGTTGTCCCATGAAGTGTCTCACGATCGGCAGCGCCACCATCGACACGATCGCCATCATCGCCAGCGACCGTATCGAGCGCATGAGCATGCTCAATGCCGATACGTCGTTCCTGCTGCTCAAGGAGGGCAGCAAGACCGAGGCGACCGAGGTCTCGACCCACACCGGCGGCGGCGCGGTCAATGCCGCGGTCGGCATGTCCCGGCTCGGCTTCGATGCCGGCGCGCTGGTGAAGCTGGGCAAGGACGCGCGGGCCGAAACCGTGCTGGCCCGCCTCATGGCGGAAGGCGTATCGACGCGCTGGGCACTGCGTGACGGGCGCGCGCCTACCGGGGCATCGGTGATGATCTCTTCGCACGACCGCAACGCCGCAGTGTTCACCTTCCGCGGTGCCAATACGCTGCTGGAGCCCGGCGACCTCAAGGACGAGGCCTTTGCCGTCGACGTGGTCTATGTGGCGTCGCTGTCCAACGAGTCGGCGGAGTGCTTCCCCGCCATCATCGCCAAGGCGAAGGCGGCGGGCGCGCTGGTCACGGCCAATCCCGGCCCGCGCCAGCTCGCCGCGCGCGGATATGCCTTCGAGCGCTGCCTGTCGCAGATCGACGTGCTGTCGATCAACCTCGCCGAAGCCGAGGTGCTGCTGCCTTCCTTGATCGCCCGCTTCGGCGAGGGCGGGGCCGGCATCGACGGCGACAACCTCCCGCGCCTGGCCGAGCGCGGATTGACCGGAAGCGGCTTCCACATGAGCCTGCGCGCTTTCATGTCGGCGCTGCGCTCGATGGGGTCGCGGCATCTGCTGCTGACCGACGGGATGGACGGCGCCTATCTGGCGACCCGCGACCAGATGCTCTACTGCCCCGCGCTCAAGGTCCCGGTCGCCGGCACCGCCGGTGCCGGCGATGCCTTCACCTCCACCTTCGCAAGCTTCATCGCGTTCGGTCGCACGCCTGACGAGGCCCTCCGTGCCGCCAGCATCAACGCCGCGAGCGTTGTCGGATATGTCGATACCCAGACCGGCCTGTTGCAGCGGAGCGAGCTGGAAGCACGCGTGGCGGCCAAGTCCAGGGAGCTGCCGATTCGGCGCTGGCACCTTGCGGCGCCCGACGGAACGGGCGAAGTGGCCGCATTGCGGCGCCAGCCGGTCTGATCCGACAAATATTCCCGGGTTCCCTCGGAACGGCTCCCGGCCGCCGGCGTTGGCCCCGGCCACCAACCCAATGAAAGCATCAATGAACGTCACCAGATACCTCTCGATGCTGTCGGCGCTGGCCGCGTTTGCGGTTGTTGCTGCAATTACGTTGAATGGGCACGGGCCGAGCCGGCTGGCTTCATCATCGATAACAGTCGGGCAGCGGTAGCCGCCAACCGGCGACCGCCTGCTGCGCTTCGGCCGGAACCGCCGTGTGCCAACAGGCGCAATCCGCAGCAGCCCGACGGTAATTGCAGACGTCAGCCGAGCGGCAGGGATGCGAGCGAGGGGACCTGCTCGACTCGCATCAGATCGTCGAACAACGATTGTCTCAGACGGGCCGGGCCGTCCTTGCACAGCCGGTCGAACTTGAAGCGCAGCTGCTCATCCGACAGTGGCGTCTGCGGACAGCCGAGGAAGCTGTCCGCGGCGCCTTCGAAACGCCGGCGATCGCGCAACGTGACCGTGATCCGCGCTGCCCAGCCCTTGCGACCGCCGGTGCTGGCCGTCCGCACGCGGCGGGCGAGGTCGCGGATGCGCGGCTCGGCGGCAATGCGATCGTCATACACATCCGGATCGCGTGGATCGTGATAGGCCGCGAGCGCGAGGTTGAATGGCACGCTGTATTGCGCCTGCATGATGTCGCCGGGGCTCGCCTCGGCATGGTGCGACACCACCTTGTCGGACGCGTCGACGTCGATGTCGGCGATGTCGTCGCCGGCGAATCCGTGCTGCTCGATGAATCCCCGCAGCAATTGCACCGGCACGTGCGAGGTCACGTGGCAGGCATAGCGCTTGATGCACAGCCGCTCGATCTCCCAGGTCTCGCCGAGGTCCTTGACGAGCAGGCTCGCGTCGTTCTCCTCACAGAACGCTTCCAGCACGCCGAAACGGCCTTCCAGCACGGTCGGCGGTCCTTCGTAGCCGCGCTGCGCAAGCCGTGCCGCCAGGACACCGGCCTCGGCGGCGCGACCGAGGTGCAACCGCTTGATCATGCCGCCGGAGCGTGACTTCGCAAACGCCAGCAGGCCGCCACCGAGCGAACCGGCAATGCCGAAGGCATTGGCCGTGTGCTCCGGCGACAGCCGCAACAGCGCGGCGCAGGCCGCCGCGGAACCGAACGGTCCCGTCATGCCCGGTGCATGGAAGCCGACCTTCTCCGCCGAATGCAGCGTCGCATTGCCGATCCGGAACATCACCTCGATGCCGGCGACGATGGCGGTGACGAGATCGCGTCCGCTCGCTCCGCAGGCCTGCGCCATGGCAAAGGCCGGTAGCGCCACGGTGGCACCACCGTGCACGCCGGACGCCGGATTGCGCAGGTTGTCGAGTTCGAAGGCATGCGCGAAGGTCCCGAGCGCGAGCGCCGCCTGCGGGACGTGAAACGACTTGCCTTCCACGCCGGGCAGCCGGCATGGCCCACCTGCCCCGCTTGCCTCAGCCTCCGCCAGCACCATCTGCGACCAGGGAAGCTTCCTGCCGAACACGGCGCAGGCGATGGCGTCGGTCAGGCAGACTTTGGCCTGTCTGATGACGGGCGGCGGCAAATCCTCAAATCGTAGGCTGACGGCGAAGTCTGCCAATTGCTGTGCCGCCGTCTGCTGCGCCCGGTCGAGCATGATCACCTATCGCGCCGATGCCGCGGCAGCTTGCCGAGCCTGCGCGCCGGCAAACTGAGCCGCGTTGCGGCCGGCAAGCCGGCCGAAGGTCGCGCCCGACATCAGCCCTGTGCCGCTGGCGTAGTTGTGGAAGAACAGGCCGCCGACCATTTCGCCGGCGGCATAGAGGCCGGGAATGGTACGGCCGTACAGATCTTCCACCTCCCCCTGCCTCGAAATCTTCACGCCACCGAACGTGAACGTCACTCCCGTCGTCACGTGGTAGGCATGGTACGGCGGCGTATCAAGTGCCACCGCCCAGTTGGTTTTCTCGATCGCCAGGCCCTTGGTCCTGCGCCCGTCCAGGATGTTCGGATTGAACGGCACGTCGCTGACGCAGGCGGCGTTGTATTCGCGCACCGTGCGCAGGAACGCCTCGGGATCGACGCCCTCAAGCTTGGCCGCCAGCGCCTCCAGCGTGTCCGCCTCCGCCTTGGTGACGCGGCGGATGCGGTATTCGCCGCGCAGCAGCGGATGTGCCTTGGCGTCGAATACCTGCCAGGCGAACATGCCGGGCTGGCGCATGATTTCACCACCGTACCTGGCATAGGTGTGGCTGTGGAAATTCAGCCCCTCGTCGACGTAGCGCTCGCCGCGCGCGTTGACGATGATCCCGAACGGATAGTTGTGCTTCTGGAACTGGTCGCCGACCGTGAGGTCGCCATAGGGCGGTGCGTTGATGTCCCAGGCGACCGAATGGCAGCCGGAGAAATGGCCGTAGGGACGCGCGCCGATCGCCAGCGCCATGGTCAGCCCCGCGCCCATGTTGAAGCGCGTGCCGCGAATCTTCGCCAGTTCCCAGCCAGGCCCGAGATACTGGGCGCGCATCGCCGGGTTCGACTCGTAGCTGCCGCAGGCGAGCACCACGGCACCGGCCCTGATCTCGATGCGCTCCCCGTTGCGCTCGGCGACGACGCCGGCCACGCGCCCGCGCTCGCGGATGAGTGCGACGGCCGGCGTCTCGTAGGCGATCCTGATGCCGCGACGCTCCGCGGTGGCGTAGAGCGCCTTCAGCATTTCCGGGCCGCCGCCCCAGATGTGCAGCGCCAGCCCGCCCCAGAACTTGAACTTGCCGTCGACCTTGTAGGCCTGGCGGCCGAGCCCGGGCTGAAGCTTGACGCCCTGGCGATGCACCCAGGCGGCCGTCTCCAGGCTGTTGCGGACCAGGATTTCGCACAAATCCTGGTCGGTGCGGTATTGCGTCAATTCAAACATGTCGTCGAAATACTGCTCCTCGGTGTAGGAGCCGAAGTCGACGTTCGAGAGGTCCTCGTTCGCCAACGAGGGCAGCACCTTGATGAGATCCTCGACGCCGGCATAGGCGAAGCGGAAGGCGCCGCCGGTGAAGTGCGAATTGCCGCCGCGCTCCTCGAACGGCGCGGCTTCCAGCATCAGCACCCGCGCGCCGTGCTCGCTGGCCGAGATTGCCGTGCAGAGCGCGGCATTGCCGGCGCCGACCACCAGAACATCGGGTCGTTCGCGCGCGAGATCGGCCATGTCAGGCATAGGCACGGCTGCGCGCCGCAATCGGTGGCGCCTTCACGCCGGCGGCGATGACGTCGAGAATCTGCGCAACGTCCGGCAAGGACTCCAGCGCCGCGCATTGCGCGATCAGGGCTTCCATCGCCGGCGTATCGAGCGCGATCTGCGCGCAGTCGCGGAACTTCGCCTCCAGCGCCCCCGCCGGCAGCGGATGCCCATTGTCGCGCCCGACCGGATGGCTCTGGCGATGCTCGAACGTCTCGCCGTCCACCGTGGTGATGCGCAGCCGGCAATGGAAGCGGGCGTCCGCCGTTGCCGCCGGATCGGCTGCGGCATGCACCCGCGCCGCCAGCGCGCGCGCCACGGGATCGCGCACCGCTGTGTCGGAGAAATGCTCCATGCTGATGATGCCGTGCATGAGCGCGCGCGCCAGCACGTATTGGATCGAAAACTTGCCGTCGAGCCCGCTCTTCGGATCGGGCCGGTTGGTATGCGCAAGCCGGCTGGGATGGGTCCAGGATTCGATCCTGGCAACGCGCTCAGCCTTGAGCGCGTGCGTTTCGCGCAGCGCCAGCATGGCGTCGACCGCGGTATGCGTGGAGCCGCAGCAGGGATGGCGCTTGAAGGCGATGCCGGGATCGGCGAGATCGTAGGGATCGCCCCAATGCTCCAGCAACCGGTCCGCGTCGAAGTTACCGGCGCCGTTATAGACCGCGAAGAATCCCTGCGGATGCTCAAGCGCGCCGGCATTCGCGGTCATGCCCTCCTTCGCCAGCAGGGCGGCCAGCAGTCCGTTGCGCGTCGTCTGCCCGACGTGGAATGGCTTGGTCATGGTGCCGAAATTGGCCTTGACGCCCGCCGCCATCGAGGCCGCCAGTGCCAGCGCGGTCGCGAGTTGGTCGGCGTCGAGCTTCAACAGGTGACCGCAGGCTGCCGCGCTGCCGAAGGTGCCGAGCGTCGCGGTCGGATGCCAGCCCTTGTCGTAGTGATGGAAATTGACCGTCCGCGCGAGCCGCGTCTCGCATTCGAAGCCGGCCGCATAGGCCGCGACGAACGCCCGGCCGCTGGCGCCCGCGGCGATCGCCCACAGCGCAGGCAGGAGTGGCGCCGACGGATGACCGCCAAGCGTATTGTTGCAGTCGTCAAAGTCGAGCGCGTGCGCCGCCGTGCCGTTGATCAGCGCGGCGGTGAGCACATCGACACGATCGTCGGTTCCGAAGATCAACGCCGGTCCCGTGCCGGCCGTCCGGCGCAGCGCGCGTGCGACCGTCGCCGTGGTCTCGTCGTGCGCGCCTGCCAGCGTCACGCCGATGGTGTCGAGAATTCCCTGTTTCGCCGTTGCGACGGCTTCGTCCGGCAGCCCCTCATAGGTCACCTGCGAGATCCGATCCGCGAGTGCGCGCAACAGCATGGCCCGGCTCACATGGCGCTCTATGGTACGCCGACTGTAGACAGCCGAGTCCGGGCTGTCTAGATTCCGAGCCCCGGGAAACAATGCTCCTTCGCCTTTTCGCGCCGACAAGAGAGCCGCGATGACGGCCACGTGGCTTGATCGACCTCGCAATGCCGAAAGCGCGGCGTCGCGTTTGCGCGCCCTGATCGCGCGCAGGACGGCATGCGCCGCTCCCGGCGCCTATGACGGCATCTCGGCCTTGCTGGCGAAGCAGGCCGGCTTCGAGGCGCTCTATCTTTCCGGCGCCGCGTTCTCCGCGTCAATGGCATTGCCCGATCTCGGCCTATTCACGCTCGACGAGGTCGCGGGCAAGGCACGCGAGATCGTGCGCGCATCCGACCTGCCCCTGATCGTCGACTGCGATACCGGCTTCGGCGAGGCGCTCAACGTAATGCATACCGTGCGCGTCATGGAGGAGGCCGGCGCCGCCTGTGTGCAGATCGAGGACCAGCAGTTGCCGAAGAAATGCGGTCATCTCAACGACAAGAAGCTCGTGCCAATGGACGAGATGTGCCGCAAGGTGGCGGCGGCCAGGAAGGCATCGACCGGAATTCTCATCTGCGCGCGCACCGACGCCGCCGCCTGCTCGTTTGACGACGCGGTCGCACGCGCGCGGGCGTATCACGACGCGGGCGCCGACATCATCTTCGTGGAAGCACTCAATTCGCGCCAGGATATCATGCGCGCGCGCCGGGAGATCAGCGCGCCGCTGCTTGCCAACATGACCGAGTTCGGCCGCACGCCGGAGCTGTCGCTCAGGGAATGGGACGAAGCAGGCTACGAGATCGTGATCTTCCCGGCCTCCGCATTCCGGGTCGCGGCCGGCGCGGTGCAGCGCTTCTACGCCAGCCTGCGCAAGGATGGGCACGTCAGTGAGCACCTGCCGCAGATGATGACGCGCGCTGCGCTCTACGACGCCATCGGCTACTACGACTACGAGGCGCTCGACACCTCGATCGCCAGGACCGTGCTTCCCGATCGCTAGGCCGTTCCGGCCGCTACGAGGATTTTCATGGCCGAGCATTCCGGCGGCGACAACGTCCACACCCGCAAGATCGCCGAATTCGTGGCGAATGTCCGCTACGATCAGATTCCGGAAACGGTGCGCGAACGGCTCAAGCTCCTGATGCTGGACGCGCTCGGCTGCGGCATCTACGGCGCGAAGCTGGAATGGTGCCGGATTCTCCAGGAGACGCTCGGCAGGCTCGACGCGACACGTACGACGTCGATCTGGGGCACAGCGCAAAAGCTCTCGTCGACCAACGCGGCCCTGGTCAACGGCACCCAGGTGCAGGGCTTCGAGCTCGACGACGTGCACCGTGTCGGCGTGATGCACTGCGGCTCGGTCGTGCTGCCGGCGCTGATCGCGGTGGCGGAGAGCCACGCCGACCTGAGCGGGCGTGCGTTCCTGGTGGCTGCGCTGACCGGCTACGAGATCGGCCCGCGCGTCGGCCGATGCATGGGCCAGGAGCATATCGGCCAGGGCTGGCATTCCGGCGCGACGCTGGGCGTGTTCTCCGCCGCGGCCGCCGCCGCACGCGGGCTCGGGCTCGACGCCGACCGCACGGTCCACGCGCTCGGCATCGCCGGCACCCAGGCCGCCGGATTGATGGCTGCGCAATACGGCGCCATGGTCAAGCGCATGCACGCCGGTCGCTCCTCGCAGAGCGGACTCTACGGTGCGCTGTTCGCCCGCGACGGCTTCACCGGCATCGTCGACGTGTTCGAGGCACCCTATGGCGGCTTCTGCACCACGTTCTCGCGCTCCACCGACCGCTTCCGGATGGAGGAACTGAGCGCGGGCCTGGGCGAGACCTTCGAGACGATGGGGATCGCGCTGAAGTTCTACGCCTGCGTCGGCTCGAACCACACCACGCTCGATTGCATCCGCGACATCCAGAAGCGACGACCGTTCGCGATTGCGGAGCTGGACAAGATCGTGGTGCACGGTTCGCGCGTCACCGTCGACCATGTCGGCTGGCCATACAAGCCGGAGGGCCTCACCTCGGCACAGCTCAACCTCCCCTATTGCGTGGCGACGCTGCTGATCGAGGGCGACTGCTTCGTCGAGCAGTTCAGCGAGGCAGCCGTCTCCGATCCCGCACGCATGGCCTTGTCACGCAAGGTCGCAGTGATCGAAGATCCCGCCATCACCGCCCGCGGCCCGAAGTACCGTCACATGGTGCGGGTCGACGTTTACCTCAGCGACGGCTCGGTGCATTCGGAGACGCGCGAGGCGCCGCGCGGCAGCGAGCTGTCGTTCGCGAGCCAGGATGAGATCGTCGGCAAGTTCCACAAGCTCACGCGCGATGCGATGCCGCAGAAGCAGCGCGACGCGCTGGTGGACGCCGTGCTCGGCCTGGACGACCGCAAGGACAGCAGGGACCTGATCCGCCTGCTCGCCTGCGCGCCGTAACACCGTCTGCGCCGCCGCCAGCACCAGCCCGCCCGCGCCGCCGGCCATGGAACGTCCCGGCGGCGCCGCACGTTATCTTGAAAAGCCAAACGACTGCCCGGAGGTTCCCGATGGAACGCCGAGAGGGCCCACTGGTCACCGAAACACCTGCACCGACCGCGGGATCGATCGTGGTCTTTACAATTGTCGTCGCGCTCCTGTTCGGCGGCATGTACCTGTTGTTCCCGGACGGCGGGTATCGGCCGACCGCCTCCAATCCGCCCGCAACGGTGGCGGAGCAGCCGGCAACGCCACCGGCCACCACCGGCCAGGGCGGCAATATCAAATAGCGGTCGGAAGGAGAAACGGCTTCGTCAGCGGCCGCCGGGCTTGAGCACGTCGGCGACCCAGTCCCACATGGCGTGCACGCCGATCGTGATGTTGTCGACCTGGCAGTGATGGAAGCCGCCTTCTTCGCGGCTGAAGACCCGCAGCGTCTTCTGCCGTGAGCCGACGGCATCGAAGCATTGGTGCGCGAGCGCAAGCGAAATCTGCTGATCGCCCTCCCCGTGCAGGAGCAGAAACGGGCAACGCATCTTCTGCACGATGCCGTCGAGCCTGAAGCCTTCGAGCTTTTTCAGCGCCGCCGCCTCGCTGTCGACGCCCAGCACCCATTGCAGATGCTCGGGCGGCACCGACAGCGCAAGTACCTTGCCGGAGGCGAGCTCCTCCAGCCGCCGCTTCCAGATCGCGTGATAGTCCCACTGCGCGCCCCAGGCTATGCAGCAGGCGTAGCGCGGCTCCAGCGACGCCGCGCGCGGCGCGTAATAGCCGCCGAGACTCAGCGCCATCACGCCGATGCGTTCCGCGTCAAAATCGGGACGCGCGGCGAGCCATTCGTACACCGGCGTGGCGTAGCGCTCGGTCTCCGCGATCAGCGGCAGATTACGGAAGCGTACGCTCTCGCCGTTACCCGGGCCGTCGACCACGAGGCAGCCGACGCCGCGGGCGGCGAGGTCGGCGACGGCGTAGCCGTAGCAGATTTCCTTGGTGACATCGAAGCCGTCGAAATAGACCATGGCCGGGGCCGGACCGGGGCCCGCAACCGCGCGGTCCGGATGCACCAGCAGCGCCGGAAGGCTCGTCCCCTCATAGGGAATCTCGACATGCTCGATGCGCGGCGTGCGGATGATGCTGGCGGCGTCACGAAAGGTGGTCACCGACTTTCGGTACACCTCCATGCCGCGCGGCGTCTTCGGCTGCAGGAAGCGTTCGCCGGTCTGGTAGTAGCGGGTCGATCGCAGGAAGCACGACGCGGCGGTCAGCGCATGGCCGTCCTTTTCGGCGGCGCGCCCACGCGCCTCGATCCGGTCCCCCATGCGGGTCCATTCCTCAAACCACGCGTGGTCGTCGCCGACCTTGTCGCGCAGCGCGCGCCCGACGCGGTTGACCTCGTCGATCTCCGCGCCGCCCCAGGGCGCGCCCGAGAGGCAGATCATCAGACCCATCGACCAGCGGTAATTGTCGGGGAAATAGAGGAAGGCCGGATCGTCAACGCGCTCTGTCACAGGCGATCTCCCGAGGCTTCGATCCGGCCCTTGCCGGGGGGCGAGCCGGTGCCGCGACAATTATCGGGTTTTCGGCCGATCGGGAAAGGTCCGCTCCCTTGACCCGAGCCGGATCTTGCCGATCAATGCCCTCGAACGCCCGCGCCAACTATCCCGGACATGTCAGCAAGCGCCCCGCCCCCGCAGCAAGGAGACCTCATGAGCAACATGCCGATCTACGAGATGCTGGCTCAAGCCTTCGCCGGCGAAGAGGCGGACACGCAGGTCGTTACGCGCGGCGTGAGCACTGCGCCTGCGCCATGGCGACGGGCTATTACGCCGCCCGCAAGACCGCGATCACCTCGCCCACCATGCGCCGGGTCAAGACCAAGGGCTACGGCGTGACCTGAGCCCGCGGCGCCAGGGTGGATCGTGTTCCTGCTCGAACACCACGGCAAGGAATTGCTGGCGTCGCACGGCATTGCCGTGCCGGCGGGCGCGTTCGTATCAAGCGGCGGCGACCCGCAGGCACTCGCCCTGCCGGACGGGCCCCTGATGGTGAAGGCGCAGATCGCCGCCGGCGGCCGCGGCAAAGCCGGGCTGGTGCGGGCCGCGGCCTCGCGCACGGAGGCGACCCGCATCGTCGGGCAGCTCGAAAGCACCGGCGCGAACGGCAAGCCGATCCACGGCTTCCGCATTGAGCAGCGCATCGATTTCATCCGCGAAGCCTATGTCAGCCTGTCGGTGGACGCCAAAGCGGCGCGCATCCGGCTGATGGTTGCGCCCGAAGGCGGCGTCGATGTCGAGGCGGCCGCAACGCAGCGAAGCATCCTCAGCGATCCGGAAGGATTGCCGCAGGCGGTGAAACAGCTCTGCGCAACATTGCCGCCGGACATGCGTGCCGTGCTGCACGATGCATCGATGCGGCTTGCCGATGCCTTCCTGCGTCACGAAGCCACGCTTCTGGAGATCAACCCGCTGTTCATTGTCGCGGGCGGCCGCTTCGTCGCCGGCGACGTCAAGCTTGTCATCGACGACAACGCCATCCCGCGCCAGCCGGCGATCCGCGCACTCTTAGAGCAGCATCCCGGCATCTATCCGGAGGCTGCGCGCAAGCTCGCGCACGGCTTCGACTATGTCGAGGTCGACCCGCAGGGCGAGATCGGGCTGATCACCACCGGCGCGGGACTGAGCATGCAGCTCATCGACGAGCTGAAGAGCCAGGGCTGCCGCCCGCTGAACTTCTGCGATATCCGCTCCGGCCAGTTTCGCGGCGACCCGGCGCGTCTGGTTGCGGCGATGCGCTGGATCGCGGCGCGGCGGACCGTGCGCGTCGTGCTGGTCAACATCTTCGCCGGCATCACCGACCTCGCCGAGTTCGCGCGCCTGCTGGTGCAGGCGGCGGCGCAGGTGCCGGAGCTGCGGGTACCGATCGTGGCACGCCTGATCGGCCGCAATCTCGACGACGCACGGCAGATTCTGGATGCATCGGCGCTGGCGGTGACGCTCGAGCCCGGCCTCGACCGCGCCGTCGGCCTGACGCTTGCCGCGCTCGATGCAAACGGCGCGCACCGTGGATAGCGCGCTGTTCGATCCCACGGTGCCGGTGATCGTGCAGGGCATCACCGGCCGCGCGGGACGCATCCACGCGCAGTTGATGCAGACCTATGGCACGCGCTTGGTCGGCGGTGTCGCGGCGAACGCAACGGCGTCGCGCCAGCCGGTCGCCGGCATTCCGGTGTTCGCGTCGTGCCGCGAGGCGGTCGCGGCCACCGGCGCGCGCGCAAGCCTGCTGATGGTGCCGCCCTTCCAGGTACGGGCCGCAGTCGACGACGCGCTCGCCGGCGGCGTCGAGCTCCTGGTCTGCGTCACCGAAGGCGTGCCGGTGCACGACGCGATCGCTGCGGTGCGGCAGGCGCGCGAGCGCGACGCGGTGCTGGTGGGCCCGTCGACGCCGGGGCTTGCGGTTCCCGGCCGCATGAAGATCGGCTTTCTGCCCGACGCCGCGTTGATGGCGGGGCCGCTCGGGGTGATGTCGAAGAGCGGCACGCTGTCGTATGAACTGTGCTACCGGCTCGCCCGGCGCGGCGTCGGACAATCCCTGTGGATCGGCGTCGGCGGCGACGCCGTGAAGGGTGCGCGCTTCGCCGATCTTGTTCCGCTGTTCCGGTTGCATCAGGAAACCGCGGCACTGCTGGTGATCGGCGAGATCGGGGGCACCGAGGAGGAGGACCTGGCCGAAGCCCTGCTGCGCGAACGCTTCGCCAAGCCGGTGTTCGCGCTGCTCGCCGGCACGACTGCGCCCGAGGGCATCACCATGGGGCACGCCGGCGCCCTCATCCACGGGACCCGCGGTACCGCGGCCTCGAAAATCGCCGCCCTTGCCGCAGCGGGCGTCCGCGTCCACGCCACGATGCGTGCTATCGTGGCGGACATCGTTCAGAGACTGAGAGCCGATCGATGACGGGCGCATTCCGCTTCAGGCTGACGGACGAGCAGAAGCAGATCGTCGGCACCGTGCGCGAATTGACCCAGGGCGAGTTCAAGCCGCGCGGCCTCGACTACATGAACGGCGCCTTTCCCTGGGAGAACATCCGCCGGCTCGCGGAGCTGGGCGTGCTCGGCATGGCGGTGCCGCGCGCCTATGGCGGCTCCGAATTCGCCGTCTTCGATACCGCGCTCGTGCTCGAGGAGATCGCCAAGGGCTGCTACGTCACCGCCATGGCGGTGCTGGGCGAAGTCGGCGTGCAGACCCGCATCATCGCCACCTACGCGCCGGAGCCGATCAAGCGGCGGCTTCTCCCGGCCGTCTGCAAGGGCGAGTGCATCCTGGCGATCTGCATGACTGAGCCGCACGCCGGCACCGATGTCGCAAGCTATACGACCAATGTCGAGGTGCATGGCGCAGCGCTGCGGCTCAAGGGCGTCAAGACCCTGTGCAGCCGCGCCGAGGAAGCCGGTGCGTTCGTGGTATTCACGCGCGTCAACGGCCAGCCGGGCGGCAACGGCATCGGCTGCGTGCTGGTGGAGCAAGGCACGCCCGGCCTCGTGCTGTCGGGAAAATTCCACACCATGGGCGGCGAATATTTGCACGAGGTGCGGTTCGAGGACTGCGAGCTGCCGGCGCAGAACCTGCTGCTGGCCGAAGGCGGACTCAAGAAGCTCCTGTCGGCCTTCAACACCCAGCGCTGCCTCAATCCCTCGATCTCGCTGGGACTGGCCGAAGGGGCGTTCGATGAGGCGCTGCGCTACGCACGGGACCGCTCCGCCTTCGGCCGGCCGATCGGCGAGTTCCAGGGCATGCGCTGGAAGCTTGCCGACATGTACAACGATATCGAGGCCGGCCGCGGCCTGCTCTACCGCGCCTGCGCCACTGCCGATCCGTTCCCCGACGCCATGCTGGCGGCGCAGGCCAAGGTCTTCTGCAACGAGATGTCGATCCGCGTCACCAGCGAAGCCGTTCAGATCTTCGGCGGCTACGGCTTCACCGACGAACAGCTGGTGTCGCGGCTCTACCGCGGCGCGCGCTACGGCAGCCTGGGCGGCGGAACCTCGGAAACGCTGCGCGACCTGATCGGCAAGCGGCTGATGGGCCAGGCCGACCTGACCGACGGGATTCTCGGATTTTCGAGCTTCTGAGCGACTCTTGCGACAGCGCCTCTGCTCGTCCCACGGAGAGGCCGTGCCTCACTTCGTCGTGGCGAGCCCCGAATCGCGCGCCACCTTCGTCCACTTGGCGACTTCGCTGGCGACCCGCGCGGCGAACTCCTCCGGCGTCGAGCCGACGGCGTCGGCGCCTTCCGCTTGCATGCGCTTGCGCATCGCCGGCGTCTGCAACAGCGCTCGTAGTTCGCCGTTGATCTTGGCGACAACGTCGCGGGGCGTGCCGGCAGGCGCCAGCATGCCCTGCCACGAACTGATCTCGTAGGCCGGGAAGCCGGACTCGGCGATGGTCGGCAGCCCGGGCAGGTACGGCAGGCGCTTGTCGGAGGCGATGGCGATCGCCCGCAGTTTCCCCGCCCGCACGTGATTGATTGCGCTCGGCACCAGGCTGAAATGCGCCTTGATGTGGCCGCCAAGGAGTGCGTTGTAGACGTCCGCGTTGCCCTTGAATGGCACGTGCACGAGATTGACGCCGGCCATGGACTTGAACATCTCGCCGGCAAGGTGCGTCGACGTGCCGGGGCCTGACGACGCATAGTCCAGGCCTTTCGGGTTCGATTTCGCCAGCGCGATGAACTCCTTCAGATTGTTCGCCGGCAGTGACGGATGCACCACCAGCATCATCGGCAGCGAGGCGATCTCGGTGATCGGCGCAAAATCCTTGACCGGATCGAAGGACACCTTCTGAAGGACGGGGGTGACGGCAAAGGCAAAGGTGGTGACCAGCAGCGTATGACCGTCGGGCACCGCCCTGGCGACCACCGCCGTGCCGATCGCGCTGCCTGCGCCCGGCCGGTTGTTGACGATCACGGTCTGCAACCAGCTTTCGGTGAAGCGCTGCGCAATGACGCGGGACAGGTTGTCGGTGGTGCCGCCCGCCACGAACGGCACGACCAGCTCGATCTGCCGGCTGGGGTAAGTCTGGGCGATCGCCGGTGCCGCCGCGGTCGTCGCGGCGATCAAGACCGAAATCGACAGAAACCGCATGGCTCGCCCCTCACGTCAGGCCGTCGTGGCCGTCATGCCGTTTGTATCCGGTGCCGCCCGGTGCTCCGGAGGCGCCACAAGGGCGCCTCCGTTGTGTTACGGATGGATGCCGCGCGCGCCGGCCTCACTGCACCGGCTTGGAGCGATCCACGGCGGCACCCCGCAGATAGACCGCCGCGATGCGGCGCGTATTGGTGATATTCTCCACCGGATCGGCATCGAGCACGATGAAATCGGCGCTCTTGCCAACCTCCAGCGTGCCGGCGTCGGCAATGCGCATGAACTCCGCGCCGTTGCGGGTCGCCGCAACGATCACCTGCATCGGCGTCATCCCGGCCAGCACCATGTCCTCCATCTCCTCGTGCGGCCCCCACGGGCGATTGCCGTCGGTTCCCATGGTGATGCGCACGCCGGCCGCATTCATCTTGGCCAGGTTGCGGGCCTGGATGCCGTGGAAGGCCTGCGTCTTCGGACGGTCGGTATTGGCCGCTTCGAGCTTGGCAAACTCCTCGGGCGACATGCCTGCCCGCATCCAGCTGCGGTCCACCTTGACGCCGCGGTCCGGCAGGTTCGGGATGAGGAAAAGGTGCGGCCGCTGCTTGAACATTGCGACGGTTTCGTCGTCGACGTCGCGGTCGCGGACGCCGTGCGCAAAGGAATCGAGGTTGGCGCGCATGAGGCCCTTGGCGTCCTCCATGTTGAAGATATGCGCAGTCACCCGCAGCTTGCGCTTGTGCGCCTCGTCGATAATGGCGCCGTAGAGCTCGCGTGAGCTTCTGGTATTTGCCGCCGCGGTCGTCGACCCACAGCTTGACGATGTCGACCTTGTGCTGCGCGAGCTCCTGCACCGCCTTGCGCGCTTCCGCTTCGGTCGTGATCCATTGCTGGCGTACCACCGCGACGCGGCCGGGCTCGGGCATCGTGATCCCTCGTCCGGCGCTGAAGAAGCGCGCGGCGCCGGGGATGGCCTCGCCACGCATGGGGAGCAGATCATAATTGTCGGTGCCCATGCTGACGGCGGCGCTGACGCCCCAGTAGGCGCGCTGCTTCAGGTCGCGGATCAGCCGGTCGCGGGTCGGACTCAGATGCACGTGGGTGTCGATCAGGGTGGGCATCACGGTCTTGCCGGCAAGGTTCACGCGCTTGGCGCCAGCCGGGATTTTGACATCCTTGGCGTTGCCGACCTGCACGATCCGCGCGCCGTCGACGACGATGGTGCCGCTTTGGACGACGCTGCCGTTGCCCACGACCAGCCGCGCACCTTCGAACGCCGTGATTGCGCTCTGCGCGCTGGCCGGGACCTGAAGCCCCATGAGCAGACCAAAGGTCATGGATGCCGCGACGGCGGCCAAATCTGCTCGGCGATACATTGGAAACCTCCCCACGTTTTTTGGTTGGACCGCGCCACTGTACCCGGTCTCGCAAAGCGATGGGAGCCCGGCTCCAGCTTCAGCGTGCGGCGCGATTTTTGGGCAATCAGTCCAGAGATTGAGCACATTGCCTGGCCCTTCCGGTCGTAATTGCTCACAATTTAGGCAAAGCGATTTGGCACCGATGGGTTGCTGAGCACACTCCGGTCCCCGGCTTCGGGGCGTCTACCTTCGCCCCGCGGAATCAATGGCTTGCAGCGCGCGGAGGCGCTGGCACAGTCCTTGCGTCGCATCGCGCCGCGAGCCGGCGCAAGGCCGTTCGCACGCGTCAAACAGAGGACATCGCGATGACGACTCCAGTCAAAACTGTCGCAAGACGAACGGTGCTGCGGGGCGGGCTGGCTGCCGCCGCCGGTCTCGTCTGCGCACCCGCGCTGATGACGAGCGCGCGGGCCCAAGGGCCCATCAAGATCGGAATTCTCCATTCCCTCTCGGGGACGATGGCGATCAGCGAAACCACGTTGAAGGACGTGATGCTGATGCTCATCGAGGACCAGAATGCCAAGGGCGGCGTGCTCGGCCGGAAGCTGGAAGCGGTGGTGGTCGATCCGGCCTCGAACTGGCCGCTGTTCGCCGAGAAGGCGCGCGAGCTCATTTCCAATCACAAGGTCTCGGCGGTGTTCGGCTGCTGGACCTCGGTTTCACGCAAGTCCGTGCTGCCGGTCTTCAAGGAGCTGAACAATATCCTGTTCTATCCGGTCCAGTACGAGGGTGAGGAAAGCGAGCGCAACGTGTTCTACACCGGCGCCGCACCGAACCAGCAGGCGATCCCCGCCGTCGACTACCTGATGAAGGAAGAGAAGGTCGTCCGCTGGGTGCTCGAAGGAACCGACTACGTCTATCCCCGCACCACCAACAAGATCCTCGAGGCCTACCTCAAGTCCAAGGGCGTCAAGGACGCCGACATCTCGATCAACTACACGCCGTTCGGCCACTCCGACTGGCAGACGCGGGTCGCCGCCATCCGAAAATTCGGCTCGGCGGGGCGCAAGACAGCGGTCGTGTCGACCATCAACGGTGACGCCAACGTGCCGTTCTACAAGGAGCTCGGCAACCAGGGCGTGGCTGCCAAGGATATTCCGACCATCGCGTTTTCGGTCGGCGAGGAGGAGCTTGCCGGCATCGACACCAAGCCGCTGGTCGGCCATCTCGCGGCGTGGAACTACTTCCAGTCGGTCAACGTGCCGGCCAATGCCGCGTTCATCAAGCGCTGGAAGGCCTTCACCAAAAACCCCAAGCGCGTCAGCAACGACCCGATGGAAGCCCACGTGATCGGCTTCGAGATGTGGGTCCGGGCCGTGCAGAAGGCCAAGTCGTTCGCGCCGGACGCCGTGATCGATGCGCTGCCGGGGATCACCGCTCCCAACCTCACCGGCGGAACCTCCACCATGCTGGCCAACCACCACATCACCAAGCCGGTGCTGATCGGCGAAGTGCGGGCGGACGGGCAGTTCGACGTGGTGTGGAAGACGCCCAACCTCGTGCCTGGGGAAGCCTGGTCGCCGCACCTTGAAGGCTCGCGCGACTTGGAGGCAGACTGGGTCAAGCTGAAATGCGGCAACTACAACCGCGTCACCAAGCGGTGCGGTGGGTAGCGGTACTGCCAGCGCTTCTGCGGGAGGCCGCGCGCCTCCCGCGCCATGCCGGGGTCTGACAATGCGCCTTCTGCGCCGCGGCGTTTCGTCGCTCGTTGTCATGCTTTGGATCATGCTGTTCGGCGTGGCTGGCGCGCATGCCCAGGGGATCGAGAGCGCGCTGGCGGGCTTCACCGCTGACAGCTTTGCCGACACCGACACGGCGGTCGCCGCGGTCGCCAAGGCGGGCGGCCCGATGGCGATTCCGATCATCCAGGCCTTGCAGGATGGCCGCCTGCTGTTCAGCGCGGAACAGAAGAGGGTCTATGTGCGCGACCGCGCGGGAACGGTGCTCGACGCCGCCACCGGCAAGCCGGCAGCCGCCCCGCCTGGTGACCTCAACCCGGTGCGGGTCAACAACCGCGTGCGCCGGGCGATCGACGCTGCAATGGGCAGCCTGACCCTGTTGTCGCCCGACCCGGCGCGTCGCCTCGACGCGGCCCGCGCCGTGTTCAAATCGAAGGATGCCAACGTTCTCGCGACGCTGGTTGCCGCGATCCAGAAGGAAACCGTTCCCGCCGTCCGCCGCGCGCTGGTCGAGGCGCAGGCCGCCGTCGTTCTGTTCAAGCCCGACGCCAGCGAAGCCGACAAGCTCGAGGCCGTGGGCGTCATGCGCCAGCGCGGCGACCAGGACGCGCTCGCCCTGTTGTCAAGCCTGCCGGAGGGAACGCCGGACGCCGTCAAGCGGGCGGCGCAGGATGCCATCGCGACCATCCAGGGGCAGCTCGCGGTCTGGGCGGCGGTGCAGAACGCCTGGTACGGGCTGTCGCTCGGCTCGGTGCTGTTGCTCGCTGCGATCGGGCTCGCCATCACGTTCGGCGTGATGGGCGTCATCAACATGGCGCACGGCGAGATGGTCATGCTGGGCGCCTATACCACCTTCGTGGTCCAGGAGTTGATCCGCGCCCACAATCCCGCGCTGTTCGACTATTCGCTCCTGATCGCGATCCCGCTCGCCTTCCTGGTCGCCGGCCTGGTCGGCATCCTGATCGAACGCGGGGTCATCCGTTTCCTCTATGGCCGCCCGCTGGAGACGCTGCTGGCCACCTGGGGCATCTCGCTGATCCTCCAGCAGGCGGTGCGCACCGGATTCGGCCCGACCAACAAGGACGTCGGCAATCCGTCGTGGATGAGCGGCTCGTTCGAGGTCGGCTACATCACCATCACCTACAACCGGCTGTGGATCATCGTGTTCACGCTTTTGATTTTTGTGCTGTTGCTGGCGCTCCTGCGCTTCACCCATCTCGGCCTCGAAATGCGCGCCGTCACGCAGAACCGCGCGATGGCCGCGTCGATGGGCATCCGCACTGCCCGCATCGATGCGCTGACCTTCGGGCTGGGCTCGGGCATCGCCGGCCTCGCCGGCGTGGCGCTGTCGCAGATCGACAATGTGAGCCCCAATCTCGGCCAGGGCTACATCATCGATTCGTTCATGGTGGTGGTGTTTGGCGGCGTCGGCAATCTCTGGGGAACGCTGGTGGGCGCCTTCACGCTTGGTATCGCCAACAAATTCCTGGAACCCTATGCCGGCGCGGTGCTGGCCAAGATCGCGATCCTCGTCCTGATCATCCTGTTTATCCAGAAGCGCCCGCGCGGACTATTCGCGCTCAAGGGCCGGGCAGTCGAGGCATGACAGGATGGCCTCTCCTTCACCTCTCCCCGGGCGGCCTCGCCCCGCAAGAGCGGGGAGAGGGTCGGAGCACAGCATGAGCGCGTTTCCGCTGACACGCGCGCTCGATCGCGGCGCCCTCATTTTCGTGGCCCTGCTGGCAGTGATTGCGATCGTCGTGCCGATCCTCAATCTGTTCGTGCCGCCGTCGTCGCCGTTCCACGTCTCGACCTATCTGGTGGCGCTGTTCGGCAAGTACATCTGCTACGCGCTGCTGGCGCTGTCGATCGACCTGATCTGGGGCTATTGCGGCATCCTTTCGCTCGGGCACGGCGCGTTCTTTGCGCTCGGCGGCTACGCCATGGGCATGTATTTGATGCGCCAGATCGGCGGCCGCGGTGTCTACGCGCACCCGATCCTGCCCGACTTCATGGTGTTCCTGAACTGGACCGAGCTGCCGTTCTACTGGTACGGCTTCCAGTTCTTTCCCTATGCTCTGCTGATGGTGGTGCTGGTGCCGGGCGCATTGGCCTTCGTGTTCGGCTGGTTTGCGTTCCGCAGCCGGGTGACCGGCGTCTACCTCTCGATCATCACGCAGGCCATGACCTTTGCGCTGATGCTCGCCTTCTTCCGCAACAATTTCGGCTTCGGCGGAAACAACGGCCTCACCGACTTCAAGGACATCCTCGGCTTCAACGTGCAGGCGCAGGGGACGCGCGCGGCGCTGTTCGCCATCTCGACGGTCGCGCTGATCGTGGGCTTCCTGATCTGCCGCGTGATCGTGACCTCGAAGCTTGGCAAGGTGCTGATCGCCATTCGAGACGCCGAGGCACGCACCCGGTTCCTGGGCTACCGCGTGGAATCCTACAAGCTGTTCGTCTTCACCCTGTCGGCCTGCATGGCCGGCGTCGCCGGCGCGCTGTACGTGCCGCAGGTCGGCATCATCAATCCGAGCGAGTTCTCGCCGGCCAATTCCATCGAAGCGGTGATCTGGGTCGCCGTCGGCGGCCGCGGCACGCTCACCGGAGCGGTGCTGGGCGCGGTCGTCGTCAACTACGCCAAGACCTATTTCACCTCGGGCTTCCTTGCGCCTTACTGGCTGTTTGTTCTCGGCGGCCTGTTCGTCGCCGTGACGCTGTTCCTGCCGCGAGGGATTGTCGGCACTGTCGAGTATCTGACGGCCCGGCGCCGCGAGCGCGCCGCAGCAGCCGCGGCAAATGCGGCCGACAACGCGGCGCCGCCGCTCGGCACGGCAAGCCGGCCGGCCGAATAGGGGAGCATGATGAACGCGCCGCGCGTCGCCAACTCGATCCTCTACCTGAACGGCGTCACGGTGTCGTTCGACGGATTCAAGGCCCTCAACAACCTGTCGTTCGCCGTCGAGGAAGGCGAGATGCGCGCCATCATCGGCCCGAACGGCGCCGGCAAGACCACCATGATGGACGTGGTAACCGGCAAGACCCGGCCTGACGCCGGCGACGTCTATTTCGACGGCACCGCCGATCTCACCAAGCTCGACGAGACGCAGATCGCCGAGCTCGGCATCGGCCGCAAGTTCCAGAAGCCGACCGTCTTCGAGATGCATACGGTCGAGGACAACATCCTGCTCGCGCTCAAGAGCAACCGCCGCGTGCGCGGCACGCTGTTCTGGCGCGAGACCTCCGAGATCGACAGCCGCATCAACAGCATCCTGGAGATCGTGCGCCTGAAGGCGGTCCGCGACCGCAGCGCCGGCAGCCTCTCGCACGGCCAGAAGCAATGGCTGGAGATCGGAATGCTGCTGGCGCAGGAACCGAAGGTGCTGCTGGTCGACGAGCCGGTCGCCGGCATGACCGACGCCGAGACGCAGCAGACCGCGCACCTTCTGAAGGAGATCAATCGCGACAAGACCGTGATCGTGGTCGAGCACGACATGACCTTCGTGCGCGAACTCGGCGTCAAGGTGACGTGCCTGCATGAAGGCACGGTGATTGCCGAGGGCGCCATCGACCAGGTGTCGGCGAACGAACGCGTCATCGAAGTCTATCTCGGCCGGTAACCATGCTCGATGTCCGCGCGATCGATCTGCACTACGGCGCTGCGCAGGTGCTGCGCGGCGTGTCGCTGGTCGCCGAGGCCGGAAAAGTCACTTGCGTTCTCGGGCGCAACGGCGTCGGCAAGACCAGCCTCCTGCGCGCGCTGGTCGGGCAGCATCCGATCAGCAAGGGGTCGATCGAATTCGACGGCCGCGACATCGCCCGGCTGTCGCCGCCCGATCGCGCCCGCCTGGGCATCGCCTATGTGCCGCAGGGCCGCGAGATCTTCCCGCTGCTGACGGTCGAGGAGAACCTCAAGACCGGCTTTGCGCCGCTCGCCCGCAACGACCGCAACATTCCCGACGACGTGTTTTCGCTGTTCCCGGTTCTGAACAACATGCTGCGCCGGCGCGGCGGCGACCTGTCGGGCGGGCAACAGCAGCAACTCGCGATCGGGCGCGCGCTCGTCATGCGGCCCCGTCTCCTCCTGCTCGACGAGCCGACCGAAGGGATCCAACCCTCGATCATCAAGGACATCGGCCGTGCCATATCCTACCTGCGCAGCCTCGGGCAGATCGCCGTCGTCCTGGTCGAGCAGTATCTCGATTTTGCGCAGGAACTCGGCGATAACTTCGCGGTGATGGACCGAGGCACCGTGGTCTATGCCTGCACCCGCGCGACCATGGATGAAGCCGCGCTCAAGCGCGCCCTGGCGATCTGAGCGCGTGCCGTGACGCTTCAGTCCTCCGATGACGTGGTCGTGGCGGATGTGATGACGGCGATGCCGGATCGCGATTTTGCAGCCAACCGCGCGCGCGGCCGGATCGCGCTTGCGGTCGCCGCCACGTCGAGCGTGACCCGGCGCCGCCGCGTCCATGAGAGCGGCTCCCTACGCGTGCGCTTTCCAGGACCTCCCGCGCCGGAGCTGGAAGCCGTCATTGTCAATACCGCCGGCGGCCTGACCGGCGGCGACGCATTCGCGATCGACATCGCGGTTGAGCAGGATGCACGGCTAGTCGTCGGCACGGCGGCCGCGGAAAAGATCTACCGCAGCCTCGGTCCGCCAGCGACCGTCGATATCGCCATCAAGGTCGACGCCGGTGCAGCCCTCGACTGGCTGCCGCAGGAGACGATCCTGTTCGACCAGGCCGCACTGCATCGGCGCATCGCGGTGGACCTGGCCGAGACCGCGCGACTGTGCCTGGTCGAGTCGCTGGTGTTCGGCCGCACCGGCATGGGCGAGGCCGTCGAACAAGGCCGGGTCAGCGACTGCTGGCGCATTCGCCGCAACGGCCGCCTCATCTATGCGGAGGGAACACGACTGTCCGGCGATATCTCCCGCACCCTTGCCGAACCGGCGGTCGCCGATGGCGGCGTCGCGATCGCGACGGCGCTCGTGGTGCCTGCGGACGCTGCGGCGGCCGACGCCATCCACGCCATCAGCGGTGAATTCCGCGGCGAGGTCGGCGTATCCGCCTGGAACGGCCATGCGCTACTGCGCTTCTGCGCCCGCGATGGCGCGATTCTGCGCCACGATGTCGCCCGCGCGCTCGCGGTGCTGCGGGCCGCGCCGCTACCGCGGCTGTGGATCAACTGACGAGGCTGTCGATGTTTCTCACACCACGCGAGAAGGACAAGCTGCTAATATCGGTGGCCGCCATGGTGGCGCGCCGGCGGCTCGAACGCGGCGTCAAGCTCAACCACCCGGAGGCGGTGGCGCTGATTACCGATTTCATCCTCGAAGGTGCCCGCGACGGCAGGACGGTGGCGGAGCTGATGGAGGCGGGCGCGCATGTCGTCACCCGCGCGCAGGTGATGGATGGAATTGCCGAGATGATCCACGACGTGCAGGTGGAAGCGACGTTTCCGGATGGGACGAAGCTCGTCACCGTGCACGAGCCGATCCGATAGGAGAGAGTCGTGGCGTTCGAGTCTGACCCCATCGCATCGAAGCTCAATGAATTCGTATCCACCCACGAGGCCTATATGTGGTTATCGTGGTTCGACGAACTGAAGCCTGCAGAGCAAGCCTTGCTGGCGATCTGGGAGCTTGAGCAGGAGGTTTATAACGGAGGGTTCCCGCAGTACTTCCAGAATTCCAGCGGCGACCGGGTGCCTGTCATATCGGACATTCTGCGAACCGTCGGGGCAGACAAGGCCGCCGCGGTTGTCGAGAGTGCGATTGCGCTGGTTGGCCCAAATATACCCTGGCAGGACCATGTGAAGCGATATCGAGCGGTCGAGGAACTGTCGGGGAAAAGCAAGGACAAACTCCATGATCTCGGCCGCGAACTCTATGATGAATTAGACAATCTCAACGCGCTGTTGTTTCGCTATTTGTCGAGACACCGCGAGCAACTCGATGCTCCTGCAGACTTTTGGACGGAGGCTACAACGCAATGATTCCCGGCGAACTATTCATCAAGGACGGCGAGATCGAGCTGAATGCCGGCCGCAAGACGGTGACGCTGTCGGTCACCAACACCGGCGACCGGCCGATTCAGGTCGGCTCGCACTACCACTTCTTCGAGACCAACCCGGCGCTGACATTTGACCGCAAGAAGGCGCGCGGCACGCGGCTCGATATCGCGGCGGGAACCGCGGTGCGCTTCGAACCGGGGCAGACCCGCGAGGTACGGCTGGTCGCGCTCGCCGGCAAGCGCACGATCTACGGGTTCCGGCAGAACGTGATGGGGAAGCTGTGATGAGCGACGCTTTGAGGAGTGGGCTGCGATGAGCAGAGCCCCAAAAGCGATGACGGGCGGACTTGCGCCCACCCGCCACGCTCTCAGCGCTGCTACCCGCTGCTGGGAACCAGGATCAAGTCAGCCCTATGATGCGATGCCGGTAGCGGCCTCAGCACCCAGACCAGCTTGGTCTTGGCGACGCCCTCGATCGGCAAGCCGACCGTGAGCATCTGCCTTGAGGGTAGCGCAAGACGAACGCGAGGCAATCGAAACCGCATTGCCCACAGGTGCTGGGGATAATGTCGGGGATCAATTGAGGCACACGACGAGACCGCCATGTCGATGAAAATATCCCGCGCCGCCTATGCCGACATGTTCGGCCCTACCACCGGCGACCGCATGCGGCTTGCCGACACCGACCTCATCATCGAAGTTGAAAGGGACTTCACCACCTATGGCGAGGAGGTGAAATTCGGCGGCGGCAAGGTGATCCGCGACGGCATGGGGCAGTCGCAACTCACCAACCGGCAGGGCGCGGTCGATACCGTCATCACCAATGCGCTGATCCTCGACCACTGGGGGATCGTCAAGGCCGACGTCGGCATCAAGGACGGCAGGGTTTTTGCCATCGGCAAAGCCGGCAATCCCGACATCCAGCCCGGCGTCAACATCGTCATCGGCCCAGGGACCGAAGCGATCGCCGGCGAAGGAAAAATCCTCACCGCCGGCGGCTTCGACACCCACATCCACTTCATCTGCCCGCAGCAGGTGGAGGAGGCGCTGATGTCGGGCGTCACCTCCATGCTCGGCGGCGGAACCGGACCGGCGGCCGGCACCAACGCCACCACCTGCACGCCGGGGCCGTTTCATATCGCGCGCATGATCCAGGCCGCCGACGCGTTTCCGGTGAATCTCGGCTTTGCCGGCAAGGGCAACGCCGCACGGCCGGCGGCGCTGGAGGAGATGGTCAAGGCCGGCGCCTGCGCGCTGAAGCTGCACGAGGACTGGGGCACGACGCCGGCCGCGATCGACTGCTGCCTATCGGTCGCCGACGACTACGACATCCAGGTGATGATCCACACCGATACGCTCAACGAGTCGGGCTTCGTCGAGGACACCATCAAGGCGTTCAAGGGCCGCACCATCCACGCGTTCCACACCGAAGGCGCCGGCGGCGGACACGCGCCCGACATCATCAAAGTGGCGGGGCTGAAGAATGTCCTGCCGTCGTCCACCAACCCGACGCGGCCGTTCACGCGCAACACCATCGATGAGCATCTCGACATGCTGATGGTGTGCCACCATCTCGACCCGTCGATCCCGGAGGATCTGGCCTTCGCCGAAAGCCGCATCCGCAAGGAAACCATCGCGGCGGAGGATATCCTGCACGATATCGGCGCACTGTCGATGATGTCGTCGGATTCGCAGGCGATGGGGCGGCTCGGCGAGGTGATCATCCGCACCTGGCAGACCGCCGACAAGATGAAGAAGCAGCGCGGCCGCCTGAAAGAGGAGAAGGGCGACAACGACAATGCGCGGGTGAAGCGCTACATCGCCAAATACACCATCAACCCCGCCATCGCGCACGGCGTATCGAAGCACATCGGCTCGGTCGAGACGGGCAAGCTCGCCGACCTCGTCCTGTGGTCGCCGGCGTTCTTCGGGGTCAAGCCGGACATGATCATCAAGGGCGGCTCGATCGTGGCAGCGCTGATGGGCGATCCCAACGCCTCGATCCCGACCCCGCAGCCGGTGCACTACCGGCCGATGTTCGGCGCGTTCGGGCGCGCGCGGACCGCGTCGTCGGTGGTGTTCGTGTCCAAGGCCGCGGCCAAGGCAGGGCTAGGACGCAAGCTCGGCGTGCAGAAGCAGCTCGTCGCGGTGGCGAACACGCGCGGTGGCATTAGCAAGAAGAGCATGGTCCACAATGGTGCCACGCCCGATATCGAGGTCGACCCCGAAACCTACGAGGTGCGCGCCGACGGCGAGCTTCTCACCTGCGCGCCGGCCGAGGTGCTGCCGATGGCGCAGCGGTATTTTTTGTATTGACCATGAAGCGGGCATTCGAGGTCAAGTCCGCGGGACGGTGGCAGGAGGCCGCCGCGGTCGACCGTGTGATGCTTGACGCCGACGGGCGACTGCGCCGGCGCATGCTGCTCACCGGCGAAGGCGGCACGACCTTCCTGCTCGACCTGCCGAAGCCGACGGCGTTGCGCGACGGCGACGGGCTCGTGCTCGACGACGGCTCGATCGTGCGGGTGGCCGGCAAGCCGGAGCCGCTGATGGAGATCGCCACGGCCGACGCGCTGCACCTCGCCCGCCTGGCCTGGCACCTCGGCAACCGTCATGTCGACGTGCAGGTCGTGGGCGACCGGCTGCGCATCCGCCGCGACCATGTGCTGGAGGCGATGCTGCGCGGGCTCGGCGCGCACCTCACTGAGATCGAGGCGGTGTTCGATCCCGAGCCGGGCGCGTACGATCATCACGGGCATGGTTATGAATCGTAGGATACCAGGGGGCCGCCTCGTGGTTCGAGACGCCGCCCTTCGGCCGGCTCCTCACCATGAGGCGAAGCCAGGGCCGAAACGGGTGAAAGCCCACATCCTGAGGAGCGCGCCGAAGGCGCGCGTCTCGAAGGACGGCGGCCAGCCCTTTGGCACCGCCGCGCTCTACCGGCTCATGGCGTGGCTGTCGCCGGCCTACCCGGTCGGGGCGTTCTCCTATTCGAGCGGCATCGAATGGGCCGTGGAGGCCGGCGACATCAACGAAGCCAGCACGCTGCATCGCTGGCTCGCGGCCATGATGAGTAACGGTGGATTCTGCGATGCTGTGCTTCTTGTACATGCCTATCGGGCCGTCGACGCCGGCGACGATCACACCTTGAACGCCGTAGCCGACCTCGCGGCGGCTTTCGCCCCCTCCAAGGAGCGCTTCCTCGAAACAACCGCACAGGGCCGCGCCTTCATGGAGGCGACGCTGGCGGCGTGGCCCTGCACGGCACTCGAACGATGGACGGCAACGCGGCCGGGCCCCCTCGCCTATCCGGTCGCGGTCGGCATCGCGGCCGCCGGGCACGGCATTGCGGTGGAGCCGGCGCTGGCGGCATACCTCCAGGCGGTGGCGGCCAACCTCGTCTCCGCAGGCGTCCGGCTGATCCCGCTCGGCCAGAGCGACGGGCAGCGCGTGCTCGCCGCGCTGGAACCGGTCGTCGCCGGGACCGCGATCCGCGCGCTCGCCGCATCGCTCGACGACATCGGAAGCGCCACCTTCCGCGCCGACATCGCGAGCATGCGGCACGAGACCCAGCACACGCGCCTGTTCAGGAGTTGAGCATGCCGGCAAGTCCTCATGGTCCGCTGCGGGTCGGCATTGGAGGCCCGGTCGGCTCCGGCAAGACCGCGCTGATGGACGCACTCTGCAAGCGCCTGCGCGACCGCTTGCAGATCGCCGCCATCACCAACGACATCTATACCAAATGGGACGCGGAATACCTGGTGCGTTCGGGGGCGCTGGCGCCGGAGCGCATCGCCGGCGTCGAGACCGGCGGCTGCCCGCACACCGCGATCCGCGAGGACGCATCCGCCAACCTCGCCGCGATCGCCGATATGCGCGCCAAGTTTCCCGACCTCGATCTGATCCTGGTCGAGTCCGGTGGCGACAATCTGGCCGCCACCTTCTCGCCGGAACTGGCCGACCTGACCATCTACGTGATCGACGTGGCCGCAGGCGAAAAGATCCCATCCAAAGGCGGACCCGGGATCACGCGCTCCGACCTCCTTGTCATCAACAAGATCGACTTGGCACCGCATGTGGGCGCCTCGCTCGACGTGATGGAGCGCGACGCAAAGCGTATGCGCGGCGAACGGCCGTTTGTCTTCAGCAACCTTCGCAGCGGGCAGGGCCTGGACGCGATCGCCAGGTTCATCGAAGCTACGGGCGGGCTGACGTAGCGAGCCCGCGTCTCTGGCCGGAAGTGCGCGTGGCCACAACGACGCCAGCACGATCGTCGGTGCATGGCTCTTTGGGGTCTCCTGGAACGCCTGCACGCGCCGGTCGTTGCCACAGGCACGGCGCGCTACGCGGCGCCCCAAACCTCTTCCGCAAGTTCCACGACAAGCCGAAGCTTCGCCAACTGGTCCGCCGGTGTGACGAGGTTGCCTTCCACGACGCTTGCAAATCCGCATTGCGGACTGAGCGCCAGTTGCTTGGCATCGACGAACTGCGCCGCCTCATCGATCTTGCGCTTGATCTCGGACTTGCTTTCGAGGTCCGGCCGTTTGGTCGTGATCAGGCCAAGCACGACCTGCTTGCCTTTGGGCATGAATCGGAGCGGCGCAAAGCCACCGGAGCGCGCATCGTCGAACTCCAGCAGGAAGCGATCGGCCTCCAATCCCGCAAAACAGGCTTCCGCAATGCCGTCGTAGGCGCCCTGCGCGATCCAGGAACTGCGGGCGTTGCCCCGGCAGATGTGGATTCCGATGGTGGTCGCAGGGCCGCGGTTCTGGATGCACGCATTGACCAGGCGGATGTAGCGCGCGAGCCGGCGATCCGGATCGTCGCCGTCGTCGATCACCTCCTGTCGCAGCGCCGGACTGAGGAAATAGCTCAGCAACGGATCGTCGATCTGGATATAGCGGCAGCCGGCCTGCTCCAGGGCCGCGATTTCGTTTCGGTAGACGGCGGCAACGTCGGCAAAGAACGCCTCGATGTCGGGATAGACCGTTTCAGAGACGGCGTGGCGGCCGCCGTGGAAATGCAGTCGCGTCGGCGACGGGATAGTGACCTTGGCGGCACGCGACGTGACCGACGCCAGAAAGCGATAGTCATCCAGGACAATCGGTTTTGACGCCGACACCTTGCCGACCGTCTGCACCCGCTTCGGCACATGCTTCGGCTGGCCCGCGCTCTGGGTGAACCCCTGCCCGGCGCCCGCGGCGATGACCACGCCGTCGAGCTTGCTGATGAAATCGACGTACCAGTTCTCGCGTCGAAACTCGCCGTCGGTGACGACCGGAAGCCCGATATCTTCCTGCAACCGCACGACGTCACGGATCGCGGCGTCTTCGACGTCCCGGAGCGCCGCGGCGTCGATCTTGCCCGCTTGAAAATTCGCGCGCGCCGCATGCACAGACGGCGGGCGCAGCAGGCTGCCTACGGTGTCGGCGCGATAGTTCGCCCGCTCGGTCATCGTCTGCGATCCAGGGTCGAGGCGAATTTGCAGAAGCCGGACATGCGTGGCAATGATCGATTGTGCAATCAACCTTGAGCGGCCGGATGCTGCCGCCTAGACTTTTGACGCTTGCCGATTGGTCGCAGGCGATTGGACGCCGCCCCATTGGTCGCAATGCGTTGCACGGTTAGACTGCGGCCCCCATGCATTGACAGGAGTGCACTGTAGCCGTGTCGAATACGCCGTCGCAAGTGACCGGGCGCCTCGCGGGAAGCAAATCGCCAAGCTATGTCCGCGCCGTCAACGAACCGGAAGCCCGCGCGAGCCGCTATACGGCGCGCTTCATGCTGGCCGGCGACATCGCCTACGTGCTGTCGGCGGCCGAGCTGAAATGCACGCCACCGGCGCACGCCCGCAATCTCCTGCGCGCACTTGTCGATCTTCTAGGCGACCTGTCCAGCGTCGATACGACCAGACCTCCCAGCGACATCGTCGCGCAGCGCGAGGCCTGGATCCAGGACAAGGTCGGGCGGGCGGACGCAGCCTGGCTTCACCTCGGCCGCAATCGCGGCGAGAGCCTGCGCTGCTACCTGCCGCGCATGTTCTTCCGGGACACCTTGCACGCGCAGCGGCGCGCGATCATCGATATGCTGCGCAGCCTGCTCACGCAGGCAAGGCCCACGCTGGAGGCGATCGCGCCCAACTATCATCACCTCCAGCATTCCGGCTTCACCACGGTCGGGGAGTACCTCCTGTCGTGGGCGGCGGTGTTCGAGCCGCACCTGCAACGGATTGACCAGATCGACCAGCGCCTCGACAACGGCCCCTCGGCGTTCGGCGGCCGCCGCGTGGTCCGCGACCTCTACGACCGGGTCGCCGACCGGCTCGGCTTCTCGCGCCGGGCGCGGCTGCGCCGCGACGGCATCTGGGTGCACAGCCAGTTCACCGAGCCGTTCTTTCTGCTGTCGATGATCGCCGTCGATCTCGCCCGGCTGGCGCAGGATCTGCGCATCTGGATGACGCCCGAGTTCGGCCTCTTTGCGCTGGCGGACGAGCACGCCGGCGGCAGCAGCGCGCTGCCGCACGCCAAGGTTCCGTTTGGCCTCCAGTCGGTCATCGGTGGGGCCACCATCGCCGCAACGCGGCTCGCCGGCGAGATGGCGGCCGCGATCAACCCCTCCGAGGGCTCGGAGCCGATCTACCAGTCGGCAAGCCTCTACGGCACCGCCACCGACGTCGTTGCGTGGACCACCTACATGTCCGACGTCGTCCGCGGCGGCCGCTTCGACCTCGAGGAAATGAAGCGCAAGTCGAGGCTCGACTATGCCGGATCGAGCGAAGCGCATGACCGCCTCGTGTACGATTTCGGCGTGCCGTTCCGTACCGGCCACAAGCTCCTGGGGGCGCTGGTCAGGAGCCATCACCTCGGTGAGCCTGCGCCCGACCTCAACGCCATGATCAAGGCGGAGACCGGACTCGATGTCGCGGTCGACCAAGCCGAGATCACCGACATCATTCTCGGCAGGACGTTGTCGCCGACGACCTTCGACGTCGCGATGCTGCACGAGACCTGGGAAGCCTTCGACCGGCGGCTTCGCCTCGCGGAAGAGAATGTCCCGCAGCAAAGTCCGACCGAGGCCGCCATCGATCGCCTGGTCGCAGAGGCCAAGGCCTGGATTGCCCACACGAGGGAGGATTGAATGAGCACATGGCATGCATGGATCGGTGGAGCGCTCGCCGCACTCCTCGTGACATCGGAGGCGTCCGCCCAGTATCCGGAACGGACGATCCGCATCATCGTCCCCTATACGGCGGGCGGTACGGTCGACATTCTTGCCCGCGCGCTCGGCGAACGGATGACGGCGGCGTGGAAGCAGCCGGTGGTCATCGAGAACCGTCCCGGCGCCGGCGGCAGCATCGGAGCCGAGGCCGCAGCCCGGGCCGCGCCGGACGGCTATACCCTGTTCATGTCCACCAACGCGCCCCTGACGATCAATCCCTGGGTCCAGAAGGGCGTAAACTATGAAGCCGCGCGCGACTTCGCGCCGATCACGATCGCCGGCGAGAACTCCGTCATCCTGGTCACCCATCCGTCGGTGCCCGCCACGAGCATCAAGGACCTGATCGCCTATGTGAAGAGCAAGAAGCCCGGCGAACTGTCTGCCGGCACCTCCGGGCAAGGCACCACCGCCCACCTGTCGCTAGCGCAGTTCAACAAGCGCGCGGGCGTCTCGGTAACGCATGTCCCGTATCGTGGAGGCGTGCCGAGCCTGACGGCGGCCCTGGCGAACGAGGTGCCGATGACGTTCAGCGACATCGTTCCGGCCATGCCGCTGGTGCGCAGCGGTAAACTTCGCGGCCTCGCGACCACGGGCCCGCGCCGCGCCGGCATCGCGCCGGACATCCCGACCATGAGCGAATCCGGCCTCCAGGGTTTCAACATCGTTGCCTGGGTTCCACTGGTTGCCCCGGCGGGGACTCCCAAAGACATCCTGGCCAAGATTTACGAGTTGGTCGCGCGCACGTTGAAGGAGGAAAGCTTCCGCAAGCGCATCGTCGGGATGGGCATCGACCCGGTCGGCATGCCGCCAGCCGAGTTTTCCGACTTCCTGCGCAAGGAGATCGCGCGCTGGAAGGTGATCGTCGAGGAGGCGGGAATCCAGCCGCATTAGCGACCCGGAAGGCCGCGACGCGGGCTATCGGCGCCGCACAAGCATGATCCCGTCCCCCACCGTGATGAGAACGCGATCGCCGCGCTCGTCCTTGGCGATCTTGGCGTTGAGGTCGCGCACCGCACTGACGTTGAGCTGCGTCACGCCCGGATCGGCAACCCGGCCTTCACGCAACATATTGTCAATGGCAATGAGCCCGTGCGGCCGCACCAGCCGTAACGAGGACTCGTAGTAGGCGTCGTAGTCTTCCTTGTTGGCATCGATGAAGACAAAATCGAACTCCTGCCGCTCGGCGATCAGGGCCTCCAGGGTATCGACGGCGCTGCCGAGCCGCAGCTCGATCCTGTCGGCAAGCCCGGCCTTCCCCCAGAACCGGCGCGCGACGTCGGTCCACTCCTCGCTCTTGTCGCAGGCGACGATCCGGCCCTCGGGCGGCAGTGCGAGCGCCATGCACAGCGAGCTGTAACCGGTGTAGGTACCGACTTCGAGAACGCGGCGAGCGCCGATCAGCCGGATCAGGAACGCGAGGAAATGCCCCTGCTCCGGTGAGATCTGCATCCGCGACCGCGTCATGGTCGATGTCACGTCACGCAGCTCCGCCAGCAGCGGATGCTCGGCAGGCTGATTGGCGACGAGATACGCGCGGATGGTCTCATCAAGGCCGTAGGTCGCTCGCGTCATGGGAACCGATCTCGTTGTCTATTTCTTGATCTGCTCGTGGCCGCCCAGTCCCGGCTTGAACCTGCCGGCCATGAAGTCGCCGATGCCCTCGTCCTTCCAGTTGCCCGCGGCCTGGTGCACAGCGAGCTCATCTTCCTTGGCGTCGGTGTAGTTCATGGACGCTTCCCAGGTCATTTCGAGCGAGAAGCGATAACTGTCCTTCGTGGCCTTGAGCGCGCTTGCATCCTTGCCCGCGATGTCCTTCGCGATGGCCATCGTCTCTGCCCTGAGCTGAGCGAGCGGAAACGAGAAGTTCACCAGCCCGATCTGCGCCGCCACCTTGCCGCCGAACCGCCGACCGGTGAGCGCATAGAAAAGCGCGTCCCGCGGACGCAGCAGATTGGCGAGCGATTTGCTGACGGCGCCGCCCGGAAACCCCTTGAAGTTGATCTCCGACAGTCCGAACGTCGCCTCGTCCGCCGCGATCGCCAGATCGCATCCCTCGACAATGGAGAACGCGCCGCCAAAGCAGTAGCCATTGACCATGGCGATCGTGGGCTTCGGGAAATAGCGGAGCGTCCGGCCCCGCCACTCGGTGGCGGCGCGGATCACCTTGTCGTAGCGCGCGGGCTGGTCCTTGAGCGCGTGGAACACCTCCTTGAGGTCCATCCCGGCGCAGAACGAGTCCCCTGCTCCCGTGATGACCAGCACGCGGGCCTCCGCATCGTAACGCAGCGCTTCGAGGGCATTGGTCATGTCCTCGTGCAGCTGCGGGTTCATGGCGTTCTTCTTGTCGGGCCGATTGAACGTGACCACCGCAACGCCGTCATCCTTCTCGATCTGCAAGGTGTCGTAGGTCATGTGCGCTCCATGTCGCGCTGATGATTGCAGAGGCCGGTCATATCGCGCGTGCCCTGCCCGCCCACAAGGGCTCGCGCAGCTTGTATTTCTCGACCTTCCCGTTGGGCAGCTTCGGAAGGCTGTCGACAAACCGGATGTCCCGGGGGCGCTTGTAGGAAGCGACGCTCTTCACGCAATGGGCGATGATATCGTCGGCGTCGACGGTCTGGCCCGGGCGCCGCACGACGAACGCGACCACCGCCTCTCCCCAGCGCTCATCCGGTCCTCCGACCACGGCCGCTTCCAGCACGGCCGGATGATTCGAAAGCGCGTTCTCAACCTCGCGGGAGTAGATGTTCTCTCCGCCGGAAACGATCATGTCCTTCAGCCGGTCGACGACATAGACGAAACCGGAATCGTCCAGCTCGCCGATGTCGCCGGTGTGCAGATAGCCGCCGACGATGGTTTCGCGGGTGGCGGCATCGTTCTGCCAATAGCCGCGCATCAGGCCGTCGCTCCTGATGACGATCTCGCCCCGCTCGCCCGGCGCGCAGTCGCCGCCGTCGGGCCTGCGGACGCGAACGTCGCAGCCGGTCATCGGCTGCCCGGCGGAATTCAGCCGGCGCACGACGTGGGGTGGACCGTCCAGAACGTGCTGATGCTGGTGCAGCAGGCAGCCCGGGCCGCCCGACTCGGTCATGCCGTAGACCTGGGCGAACAGCGGTCCCAGCGCCTTCATGCCGCGCCGCAGGATGGCCTCGGGCATGGGCGCTGCCGAGTAGAAGATCTTGGCCAGCGACGGCAGCGCCCGATGTGCATCCGGACAGGCATCCAGCAGGTCGTTCAGCATCGTCGGCGCCAGCAGGGTCTCGGTGACGCTGTAGTCCTGCATGCTCCTGACGAACGGCTCGACACGGAAGGCGCGATGCAGGACCACCGCACAGCCATGCACCGACCGGGTGAGACAGGTGTTCTTGGCACCAATGTGATAAAGCGGCATGGCCACCGCCACGCGGTCCGTCGGGCGCACGCCCATGTCGATCGCCGAGACATAGGCCGACCAGAGCTGGCCGCGGTGTGTCAGCATGACGCCCTTGGGCCGCCCGGTGGTGCCGCTGGTGTAGATCAGGTAGGCAACGGTCTCGGGCGGGAACGCTGCGACCGGCGCCGCCGGCTCCTCTGCGGCCAGCGCGCTTTCGTAATCGACATCGGGACCATCCCCGCCGAACGTGATGACGTGCGCCAGCGCCTTGCGCGCCGCATTGCCCAGTCGATCCAGCAGCGCGGCCTCGCAGATCACCACCTTCGGCCCGCTGTCGCCCAGGATGTAGGCCACCTCCGGCTCGGCCAGCCGGTAGTTGATGGTCACTGTCGCCCAGCCGCCGAGTTCGCCCGCCGCATAGACCTCCAGGTATTCCGGGCAGTTCTGCGCCAGGATGGCGACGCGATCGCCCACCCCGACGCCGAGACGCTGCAAGGCGCGCGCGAGCTGGAACGACCGGCGGGCGAACTCGCCGTGAGAAACGGTGCGCCCCTCGAAGATGATCGCCGGCTCGTCGCGCCGCAGCTGCAAATTCCGGAGGATCAGCTGTCCCAGCATCGACCCGGTCACTTGTTGGCGTAGGTGGGAGACTTGTGCCACCGCTTGCGGCTGTGGGTCATGCCGAGGTCGGCGAACATGGCCGCGAGCCGCAGCGGCGCGCCGATCCCCTCCACGACCGGAACGCCGAGCTGATCGCGCAGCCATTGCGGGTTCATCGTCACCGGACACTGGGTGATGCCGGTCGGGATGATCACCTCGGCGCGATCCTGGTCGATCAGCTTGCGCGCTGCCTTGATGAAATTCTCGATCATAGCGTCCTTGTTGGCCGCGATGTCGGGAAGGTCGAACCCGGACGACTCCATGCCCACCACCTTGTGGGCCATGCCATACCGATTGAGCAGCATGGACAGATTGCCGAACTGGTTCTCGTGGTAGCAGATGAGACCGAAGCGGTCGCCGAGCAGCGACGCCAGGTGAAGCGAGCACTCGAACGGTGCGATCACCGGGATGTCGACCGCTGCGCGCCCGCCGTCCAGACCCAGGTCCAGGAACCCGAGCGGCACGGCCGCCTGATAGCCCTCCTTCTGAGCGCGGTGAAACGCCTCGATCACCGTCGGAGCGACCAGCGTCATTTCACACTGGGTCATCCCGTAGAAATAGGGCGTGATCGGCGCCCGCACGATTCCGACCTCCACTTCGGAATTCGAGTAGGAGAGCGCCACCTGCTCGCGCCGCGTCGCCTCCTCGGATGGGTAGTCACCAACGATGAATGCCACGCGAACCATTGTCGCCCTCCATCAGAGCTCTATCGAGGCTGGGTCTGCTCAAGCCCGAACTGCGTTCGATCGACTGTCATTCTTGCCTCGGCATCGAGCAATTTCTGCCGGAAGTGCTCCCAAGGCCGATTGATGTCGAACTCGTGCGGCTCGAACAGCTCGGGCTCGTTCATGACCGCGATCGAATCCCGGAGCGCGAGCGCGGCCGCCTGCATGCGCGCGTTGACGTCGGCATAGACGGCATAGACCGTCGCCTGCTTGACCGACGTGCCGACCACGACGTTGCCGTGCCCGCGCATCAGCGCGACCGGCGCATTGCCGAGGGTCCTTGCCAGTGCGGCGCCGCGTGCGATGGTCGTAACTTGCATGCCGCGCTCGTTGCCGCGGGCATCGCGAATCTCGAAGTTCGGCGTCTCGAGCGGCAGAAAGCCCGCCTGCACGATGATGGGACGCAGCGTGACGCCGGCCACGCTGAACGGAATCACGGCCTGCGAGTGCGAATGGATCACGGCCTGGACATCCGCGCGCGCCTTGTAGATTTCGCCGTGGATGTAGCGCTCTCCGTTGACCTTGCGGCCGCCGGCATCCACCGGCTGGCTGTCCGCCACCCGGTACTCGATGACGTCTTCGACCCTGACCAGGGACGGAGGAAGCGCATAGGGCATGAAGAACCGCTCCGGATCGGTCGCAGACCGCACGCTGACGTGACCGAAGCTGTCCAGCACGTCCTCGTTCAAGAGGATCTTGTAGGCCGTCACCAGGTCGCTGATGCGTTGCGGATTCATGACGTTTCCGGGCAGGTTGCTGGACGCACAGGTCACCTTTGACTGGCATTCGGCTGGGCGAGCATCAACCGGCATCGATCTAGGCCTAGGGGAAACGCCATCAACCCCTCAAGATCGATTATGAAATCAACCATTCGCGTTCACTTTGTCCGCCTTCCCGCTAGGCCCCGAACGCCTCCGCGCCAGCCTTGGCGACGGGCTCGTCGTCCTGGTCGATCCCGGAAACGGCGATTGCGCCGATGCACTCCTTGCCATGATGAATCGGGATGCCGCCCTCCACGCCCAGGAGGTCGGGCATCATCAGGAAGCCTGCCTTTTCCTGCACGCGCGCGGCGAAGGCTGCGCTCGGCCGGCCGCGCAGTGCCGCCGTCCGCGCCTTCAGCGTCGCCAGTTCAACCGTGTTGACACCGTTATGATCGGGCCGCTCGAGATAAAGAAGGTGCCCGCTGACGTCCACGACTGCGATGGTGGGCTCGCGCTTGATTCTGGCGCCCGCCGCCCGGCTCGCTGCGGCCATCTTCATTGCGTCGTCAAGCGTCAGCGCGGGCTTCATGCGCACGGGATATCTCCTTTCCGAGGACAGTCCGGGCAGCCAGGCCGTAACCTGCAATCCCGCGTTCCAGCGGTCAACGTCCTTCGAGATTGATTGCGGATTCAACCTCGATGCAGCCGGCGACGGAGGTTGCCGGCGCCGCGCAATGCCCCGATCGGTCGGCGGCCCTTCAATCGTGGCTGCCGGACGAACGAACGAATTTTCCACGCGGCCGGATGATCGCGCTTTGCGTCCGCTGCTCGAAGACGTGGGCGACACACCCTGCCGAGCGGGACAGGGCGATCAGGCCTCCGGCGGCCTGGTGCGGCAGTCCCAGGGCTCGGCAGAGCACGACAAGCCCTTCGCACAGGTTGATTCGGGACTGAATGGTCGGGAAATGACTCTGGATCACTTGCAAGGCCCGGAATGCCTGGCTGCCGTCGGCTTGCAGGTTCAACGCGAGTTCCAGCATGACATCGGCACGCGGGTCGTTCTGAAAATACAGCCTGTTGTCAAATCCAGGGCTCGACCGGCGGGGCGCCGCCGGTCGCGCTGCGGTAGCCGAGGCTGCGGTCGACGGATCATTGTCGAGGAGCGTCTCCAGCCGGTCGCACCACAGACCGAATTCCGAACCGAAATGCACCTGAAGCGCGGCCAGGATGCAGGAGGGCAGGTCGCATCCCGCAGAGGCGGAGATGCGCGCGACAAAGACCGGCGTCGTCAATTCGTGATCCGCCATGAGCACGAGAGCAGCATCCAGCGCGCGCACGTTCCTCGGCGTTGTCCTGATGCCGAGCATGCGCGCGAGGCCGTGGGCGATGCTCTCGCCGTCCTTGAGCGGAGCATATTCGCGCTTGGGCCCGAGAACGCCGAACGCGCCCGCCATCGTGCCGAGGATGGCCTCCGGTGGACAGGGCCGCCCGCGCAGACCCGGGTCGGAATCCCACGCCCTGGCGAGCAACACGATCGATTGCGTCAGGACATGGCGGAAATCGGCCGGGCCGAACGTCCTGAACTCGGCCGCCGACACGATTGCGGTCCGTTCGCGACTCCACGCCGTATCGGGATGCCGCAGCTTTCCGGTCCAGAGATATTCGGCCACCGACTCGAACGACTGGTGGCGGCGCGCGAGATCGATCGCCAGCCTTTCGCGGTAGCGCGGTCCATCCGCCGTGATCTCGGTAATGGCCGTTTCGAGGATGGGCTCGCCCCAGTACATCGCGCCGGCGGCGGCCGGCCCATGTCCGGACCGTGCGAGGCTGCGCGACTTCAGCCGATGGATGTCCTCGCGGTTGTAGTAGCTCGTGCGATGACCGGGCTCCAGACGGCGCCGGATCAGCCCGCGACTGACATAGGAATAGAGCGTCTGCGGCTTGACCTGGAGAATTCGGAGGGCATCCCGGCTGGACAGATAGTCGTCATCCCCCGGAACGAGGCCCTGCCCGCTTCCTCCCAGCGTACTTGCGGAAACCATTGTCATCTTGGGTCAAATGCGCGGCGATTTTAGCGCGAAATCGCAAGGCCGCAATGCGACCGCTGGCGCGCGACGGCAGCCGTCGTCCCCGCGCCGCAGCAACGCGATCCGCAGAGACTCCGGCTTCACTTTCCGGCGCTGATCGCCCGCAGAATCCGCGCAATGTCGGCCGCCGGCGTATCCAGGATGTCCGACACGACCTGCTGGAGCCGCGCGCCGGTCCACGGACTGATATCCAGCTTCTGGCGCTTTGCGTCTTCGTGCAGCATCGGGTCTTTGATCGCCAGGTCGAACGCGCGGCGCAGCGCCGCAACGCGCTCCGCCGGTACCTTGCCGTTGGTTGCAACCGGTCGGCCGGGGCTGACGGCCCGCGACAGGAACTCGAAGACCACCTTCTGCTCCGGCGTGCGCGCCAGTTCGCGCAGCAGTGGGACGTTCGGGAACTCCGGAGATTTTTCCAGGCCGGCCTGGAGCAGCGGATGAAACGCTGCGGCACCGTCCGGGCGCGTCGCAAAGAGCGCCGGCAGGTTGGTGGTCGACCGGCCGTCCGCTTCACGGCGCTCGACCGCAAGATTCATTTCTGCACCGGTCCGATAGCCGATGATGCTTCGGAACCTGGTGCCCAGGAGGCTGTTGCACACGGCGATCAGGGTCTGCTGAGTATCGGCGACCCCTGCGCCTGCGAGGCGGACCTCGCGCCTGGTTGCATCGTCGAGCGTGCGGATTCCGGATTCACGGCTGGTCACGAGAAAATAGTTCTCGTCGCTCATGTTGCCGATCCACTGAAGGGACCGCAGATCGATGTTCGCCGTCTTGATGTTTCCCAGCACCTGATCCATGGGCGCGGTCGACGTCACCATCGTGAGAACGGTGCCGTCGTGCGGGGCGACATTCATGGTGTAGTTGAGAGCGGTCAGGCCGCCGCCGCCCGGCATGTTCACCGGAATGGCTTCGGGCGAGCCTGGCACGTGCCGCACCATGTAGCGGGCCAACAGCCGCATATACAGATCGTAATTGCCGCCGGGTGCCGCCCGGATGACAAATCGAATCTGCTTGCCCTGATAGAAGTCGGCAACGGGATCGGCCGCCGCAGCGCCTGCCGCCAGAATGACGCAAGCCACCGCTGCAATGAGACGGTATCTCATCCAATGACCCTTCCAGCCTGTCGTGGGTCCGGAAATGGTGCGAGAAATGGCTGGCGAAGGCAATCGTCGATTCTGGAATCAACCTTGATTCGCAGGCCCTTGACCGGCAATCGGTGCGGCAAACTGACCACGCGGGAGGCAGGCGACAAGTGCTACTGACGAAGCCGCCGCGCCCACGCCTGTCGTGCACAGGCGCCATGGCGGCACCCGAGGGGCGCAGTTCCCGGCATCGGATACAGTGCCGTGATGTGGTTGCCAGTAGCGTTCCATCGTAGTGTAGCGACGGAGCCGTTCATCATGCGGAGGCAGGCGCGAGCGCAGCAGTACCGGCAAGGTGGTCCATCTCGGCACCGATGAACAAGCCGCACGATCTGAAGTACGGCAACATGCCGGAGATCGGAGGTCATCGGCATCGGGCTGCTTCGCAGCGAGGTCGTGGGCGAGAACGCAGAGATAACGGCAACAGACACAGACCGACTTGGGGAAACACCATGGTACATGCGATCAAACGGCGCACAGCGGGGCTTCTCATCGCCAGCCTTGCCTTCATCCTGGCGGCTCCGACCGCGGGCCGGGCGCAGGCCACGGACTATCCCAACCGGCGCGTCACCTTCATCGTCGGGTTTGCCGCCGGGGGATTTGCCGACTCGACTGCGCGCTGGGTCGCGGCGAGGCTGGGCGAGCGCACCGGACAGACGATCGTGGTGCAGAACATGGAGGGCGGCGGCGGCATTCGCGCCGCGCGCGCCGTCGCCATGGCGCAGCCCGACGGCTACACCATCCTGGTCACGACTACCTCGCTCGCCATCAACGAGTCGCTCGTGCCGGATCGCGGCTACACCGCGGCATCGTTCGAGGCGATCTCGCTGCCGGTGGATGCGCCCGAGGCGCTCTCGGTCAGCGCCAAGGGGCCGCTCAAGACCCTCGCCGCGGTGGTGAGGGAGGCGAAGGCCGGAAAGGTGTTCATGGGATCGGCCGGCATCGGCACCGGGTCGCACATCTCCGGCGAATATTTCTTCAAGGTGCTGGCGAAGGCGCCGGTCAAGCACATCCCGTTCCGGGGCGGCAATCCTGCGATGCTTGGCCTTCTCCAGGGCGACATCACGGTGCTCGCCAGCACTGCGACGGGAAACCTGACGCGCAACCACCGCAATGGCGACGTGATCGGCATCGGCATCGCAGCGCCCAAGCGCTGGCCGGCGCTCCCGGACGTGCCGACGTTCACCGAGTCCGGCTATGCCGGGCCGCCGGCCGGGTCATGGACCGGCTTCTTCGCGCCCGCCGGCACGCCCGAGGCCGTGCTCGCGAAGCTCAACAGCGAGATCAATGCGATCATGCAGGAGCCGGAGATCGCCAAGCGCTTCGAGAATGCCGGTTTGCAGATTACGGTTCGCGACCGCGCCGCAACCGCGAAGCTGTTCAAGACCGACATCGCCAACTGGTCGACAATGGTGAAGGCGGTCGGCCTGGCCAAGTAGGCTGCCGAGGCGCCGGAGAGGTTGATGGCTGGAGCGGCGGGCATGGACGTCCTTGAGACGGATGTCCTGATCATCGGCGGCGGGTTTGCCGGTTGCTGGGCGGCACTGCGCGCCGCCGACCTGAACGCGACCGTCACCCTCGTCGACAAGGCCTATGTCAGTCGCAGCGGCGCATCGACGATGTCCGGCGGTATCACGACCTGTCCGCTCGACACCGACGATCTCGATGTCTGGGCCGAGGAGTTCATCGTTCGCGGCAGCTACATGTGCGACCAGCGCTGGACCTATCAGCTACTCGAAGGGCAGCGCGAACGCATCAAGGACTATGTCCGCTGGAACGTCCCGATCTCACGCAGCCCCGACGGATCGATCCGCCGGTTCGCCAGCCGCGGCATGGTCAATGTCCGCGGCATGCAGTATCAGCCGAAGGTGGCGATGCGCGAGCTGCGCCGCCAGATCACGGCGCGCGGCGCACGCATCCTGGATCGCCTGTTCATCACCGAACTTCTGACCGCCGACGGCGAATGGCCGACCCGCACCGGGATCGCCGGCGCCGTCGGCTTCGACGTCTACAATGGACGCTTCATCGTGATCAAAGCCAAACGCACGATCGTATCGACCGGCATGATCGCGATGAAGGGCACGCACAGGGTCGACAACGACTGTGGCGACGGCGCCGCAATGGCGTTCCGGGCCGGCGGGCGGCTCGTCGACATGGAGTTCACCTTCGGCGGCACGTTCAACGTCTTGATGAAGAAATTCGATTTCCCGAGCTACAACGTCGCCGTCGCCCACGGCGCCCGCCTGATCAATGCGCGCGGCGAGCGCTTCATGCAGCAATACGACCCCGAGCGGCTCGAACGCAGCGAGCTGTCCCACGTGGTGGCGGCCTTCGCCAAGGAGATCGTCGACGGCCGCGGACCGGTCTTTGTCGACCTGCGGCATGTCGATGACTCCTACTGGAGCGACATCGCCAGGCTGCATCGCGGCGGCTCGATCCTGCTGACCGACCATGTGCCCGACCCCAAGACGCATCCTCTGCCGATCGAACCGACCTGGGGCATGTGGGCGAGCGGACGCAGCGGCCTTCAGATCGATCTCGGCGCCCGCACTAATCTCTACGGCCTGCTCGCGGCCGGATCGGTCGCCAAGAACGATGCCACCGGCACGCATGCCAGCGCGGGCTCGCCGACCGCGTTCTGCAAGGTGTCCGGCTGGTACGCCGGCGCGACGGCGGCGATCGAGAGCCGGGAGTGCCAGCACCCTGTGATCAAGGACGATCTTCTGAGGATGCTGCGCGAACAGGCGCTCGCGCCGTTGCGCCGGCCGACGTCGTCAAACACGCCCGACATCCTTCACGACGATCTGGCACGGCTCGAAGCGAGCGTCGTCGACGGGATGATCCTCAATGGCGAAAAGCTCACGCGCATGCTGCGGACGACCGAGACGGTGCTGGAGGCGACCGGAACCTGCCGGGCGAACGATCTGCACGACCTCGTCAAACTGCACGAAGCGCGCAACGTCGCGCTCTGCGCCGGCGTGGTCTACCGCTCCGCGCTCGACCGGACCGAAAGCCGCGAGCAGTTCTTCCGTGAGGACCATCCGATGACCGATCCGTCGTGGTTCTGCTGGCATGGTGCGACCATGAATTCCGCCGGCGGCGTCGACTTCGACCGGCAGGCATTTCCAACCGAAGGCGCGAAGCTTAAGCCTGAATCCCCCGACACGCCGAGCCTCGGTCCGATCGGCGCAATCATCCGCGGCGAACGCGCGGCACTGGCATGTTCATGAGCGATCCCGCCAACGGCAAGCTATCGATCAACCTGGAAACGTGCACGGGCTGCGCCCTGTGCGTGCTCGCCTGTCCGGTCGATGTCATCCGCATGGATGCGGCGACCGCCAAGCCGGTGATCGCCTATCCACGCGACTGCCAAGTCTGTTACCTCTGCGAGGACGACTGTCCGACGCACAGCATCAGCCTCAGTCACGACATCAGCAACTCACGACGCTACAGCACCTATGACGAGTTTGGGCTGAAGATAGCCGACTCGCAGTCGTAGGCTAATTCCTGCGCTGCCTGTCATCGAACCGGATGGATGAGTTGCCAAATCCGTTCCGGCGTTGCCGGCAACGGAACGTCGGTGACAGCGTAGGGCGCAAGCGCGTCGACGATGGCATTGATGATCGCGGCCGGCGCGCCGACATTTCCGGGTTCGGCACCGCCCTTCGCGCCCAGCGGATTGAGCCTGGTCGGGACCGGGCGCACGGAGCTGACGATATCCGGCATGTTGTCCGCCCGGGGCATCGCGTAATCCTGGAACGACCCCGTGATGAGCTGTCCGGATCGGCGGTCATAGACGATCCGTTCGAGCAGCGTCTCTCCCAGGCCCTGGGCGGTTGAGCCGTGCAGCTGGCCTTCCAACGTCAAGGGATTGACCACCGTCCCCACATCGTCGACGGCGGACAGCCTGACGACCGTGACCATGCCGGTGTCGGTATCGACCTCGACTTCGCAGATCATGCAGCCGTTCGGAAAGGTGAACGGACCGGGATGCGTACCGGCACCGTCGAGGCCGATGCCGAACTCGCGCGCCAGTCCCATCCCCTGGTACGACTTCTTCGCGACATCCTCGAACGCGACCGAACGATCGGTGCCTTTGACCGCGAAGCGGCCGCCCTCGAATTCGATGTCTTCCTCGGAGGCTTCCAGCAGCAATCCCGCAAGCCGCTTGCCCTTTGCGATCACGACCTCTGCGGCCGCCAGCAGCGCGGAGCCGCCGGTGCTCATGCTGCGCTGGGAAAACGTCCCGCGGCCATACAGAACCCTGTCGGTGTCGCCTTGGAACAGCGACACCTTGCCGGGCTCCACGCCCAGCCATTCGCTGATCATCTGCGCGAAGGCGGTCTCGTGGCTCTGCCCGTGGGAATGTGTCCCGACGTGCAACGCCACCGAGCCATTGGGCCCGACCCGGATTTCCATTCTCTCGGACTGATTGCCCGCGCGCTGGCAATGCAGCGCCAAGCCGATGCCGCGGCGCAATCCGCGCCGTTCGCTGTCTGCGCGTCGCTTGGGAAATCCGCTCCAGTCTGCGAGCGCGAGCGCCTGGTCGAGGACGGCTTCGAACTCCCCGCAATCATAGACCAGGCCAGCGGCGGTCTTGTGCGGCATGGCGGTCGGCGGAATGAGATTGCGCCTGCGTAGCGCCACCGGATCGAGACCCAGCTCCCGCGCCGCCTTGTCGACAAGGCGCTCGATCACGAAGCTCGCCTCGGGCTTTGCGGTGCCGCGATAGGATGCCGTCATGGCCGTGTTGGTGAACACGGCCTTGACGACGACATGCATCAGCGGAACGAGGTAGGTGCTGCTCAGGCTGTTGGTGGCGTTGTTCGGCGCGCTGGCCGCGGTCGCGCTCAGGTAGGCCCCAAGGTCGATGGCAACGGACGAGCGAACGGCGAGGATCCGCGCATCGGCATCCAACGCGAGTTCGGCTTCGACCAGCTGATGCCGACCGTGGGCGTCCACCAGAAGACCGTCGCTGCGTTCCATGACCAGCTTCACCGGTCGGTCGAGCTTTCTCGCCGCCCAGAGCACCAGGACATCCTCGGGGTACACTTGGCTCTTCATGCCGAAGCCGCCGCCGACGTCGGGCGACACGATGCGCAGGTCGAGTTCCGGAATTCCCATCACGTCCGAGACGATTTCGCGGAGGCGAAACGGTGTCTGCGTGGTCGAACGCAGCGTGAAACGCTGTCCCGCTTCCCGAAAGGCCACCACCGCCCGCGGCTCGATCGTGTTGGCGGTGACGCGCGGATAGTGCAGCGAGAGCTTCGTGACGTGCGCCGCCCCGGCAAACGCCCGATCGACGGCGGCGCGCTCGCCGCGTTCGAGCTGGAAGCTGACATTGTCCGCCGCGTCGGGCCAGACCTTCGGCGCGCCAGCGGCAAGCGCATCCTCGAAGGTCACGGCCGGCAGCGCCTCATATTCCACCGCCAGCCGTTCGGCCGCATCCTTCGCCTGATGCAGCGTCCGCGCAACGATCAGCGCGACGCCGTCGCCCACATGGCGCACGACATCGGCCGCGAGCACCGGCCGCAAGGGCCGGTAGAACCGGGCGCCGGCCGGAACGGGCGGAAAACCCGGACACGGCAGACCTTTGATGCCCTCGGCAATGACGTCCTGGCCCGTCAGCACGCAGTGCACGCCCGGCGCAGCGCCGGCCGCGCGCGTGTCGATGCTGACGATCCTGGCATGGGCGTGCGGCGACCGCACAACGCAGGCGAAGGCCATGTTCGGCAGGGCGAGGTCGTCGACGAAATCGCCCTTGCCGGTGACGAACCTGTGATCTTCGACCCGGCGCATGGGCGCACCGATTCCGGTGCCCACGCGCTCCTTCCCCACCGCCATGACCCGCCTTACTCCAGGATCGATCGATACCCGACCCGATCCTAAAGCATGATGCGTTGCGGCGAAATCGCAGCACCCCCGAACGCCTTCGTGCCCGCGCCTGCAGGGCAGCCGGTCAAGGCGACGGCACAGGACGCTCCGCCGAACGGGTGGGCCTCCGACTACAATGCGCGCTCGCCGACGAACTGCATGTAGTTGGTCCGGCCCTGCGGCCCGAACTGAATGACCGTGTAGGTCTCGGGCGGTCCGCCTTCCATGCCCGGAGAACCAATGGGCATTCCAGGAACCGCCAGGCCAGTCGCATTCGGCTTCTCATTCAGGAAGCGCTTGAGCGCCAGTGCCGGAACATGGCCTTCCACGACGTAGCCCGCGATTTCCGCCGTGTGGCACGCAGCAAGATCGGATGGAACCTTGAGCCGCCGTTTCACCGCGTCGAGGTCCTTCGTTTCCATGACCTTCAAGGCAAAGCCTGCTTGCTTCAGGTGGTCGGCCCAGCCAGTACAGCAGCCGCAGCTGGGATCTTTGTAGACCGTGACGACCTGGTCTTCGGCCCACCCCTGAGCCCAGGGCAGTGTTGCGGTGCCGGTCAGAAGAACCAGCGCCGAGCGCCGCGTGATCGAGGAAGAATGGGACATCGCTGATCCTCCAAGTCGGGCTTCCTTCTCGCGTTAAAGTTAAGCCCTTTCAAGGCATTCGCCAGTGAACCCGTCGAAGATTTCAAACGCCACCCTGCACGACGCCGCGGCGCCTCGCGGCCGCGACGAGCACTGACCGCGCGCCGCCTGCCAAATCGCCATGGGAAACGCATGGTCTCGTGGACAGGAGCCTTCCCCAATGTGCTAGCTTCGCCGCCCAATCAGGAGCAGCACCAATGCATCGCGGCGTCCAATGGCCAGAACCGACCTTGCAATGGCCGGAAGGCAAGCTCATTGCCTGCACCTTCCGGGTGGCCTATGAGGCGTTCCGCAAGAGCGGCCGCTTCAAACGCAACAAGAAGGACGAGGTCAACGTCACCTCGCTGTCGCACGCCAACTACGGCGGCGCGGTCGGCATCTGGCGGCTGATGGACATGTTCGACCGCCACGGCATCCCGGCCACCATCGGCGCCAACGGGCTCGCGGTCGAGAAATGGCCGGAGACCATCAAGGCCATGCACGCCGCCGGCCACGAGATCGCTGCCCACGGCATGACCAATGACCACGACATGGCCGAGCTTTCGCCTGACGAGCAGCGTCAGGAGGCGCGCGACTGCGCGCGCGTGATCGAGGACTGCACCGGCGAGCGCCCGGTCGGCTGGGTCGGGCCGGGCAATCTGCACACCGAGCATACGCTCGGCATTCTCGCCGACGAGGGCTATCGCTGGTTCGGCGACGCCTTCGACGACGACGTGCCCTATGTCGCGGAGGTCAACGGCAAGCGCATCGCGGTGATCCCGAAGCTCAACTATGCCAACGACTGGCGCGCCTGGTCGGGCGGGCTCGGCAACGCGACGACCTATTTCGAAGGCTTCAGGACCTCATTCGACTTTATATACCAGGAGGCGCTGCGTGGGCGGCCGGGCTGCATGGATGTGATCGTACATGCCGAGCTCGGCGGGCGGCCGAATATCGCCTGCGCGCTCGAGCAGATGATCCGCCACGTCAAGCAACACCGGGACGAGGTCTGGATCCCGCTGCGCCGGGAGATGGCGGACTATCTGTTGTCTGGATCGAACCTGCCGGCGGAGCCGTACCGCCCGCTGGATTGATGCGACGCCACCGTCCCTTGCCGCTTGTTTTTACGAGCCATAGACTTGCGCCATCCAGCAACAGGGGGCGCCATGAAACGGCTAATAGTCCTTCCGATCCTCGCAGCCCTCGCCGCGTCGCTGCCTGCTCCGGGTGTGCGCGCGCAATCCGCAGCTGAAAGAATCTACAAGGAGATCACCGCGCTGCCCGCCGCCGAGCGGCAGAAGCGCCTTGAGGACGGCGCCCGCAAGGAAGGTCGGCTCACGCTCATCCACACCATGCGCGGCAGCCTCAGCATCAATCACGTCGCGCTGTTCCGCAAACGCTACCCGTTCCTCAACGTTTCGCTCGAAGGCGACATCGGCTCGGGCGACGCCGCCGAACGCCTCTATGCCGAGGAGACCGCGGGCCGGCATCTCACCGACGTCATCAATGTCGCGCTGCCCGACCTCACCGCGCTCCTGTCCAAGGACATGGTCGCGCGCTTCATCACGCCCGCGACCGCGAGCATCCTGCCGCCCTACAAGGGCTTCATCGATGGCGAAGGCGGGCGCTGGACGCCGTGGTACTGGAGCGAGCACGGGATTTCGTACAACGACAGGCTCGTGCCGAAGGACAAGGTGCCGACGAAGTGGATGGACCTCTGCAATCCGTTCTTCAAGGGCAGCGTGTCGTTCGACCCGGCGGAGGAGCGCTATCTCGCCGGCCTGCATGCCATCATGGGCGAGGAAGAGACCCACAAGCTGCTCAAGTGCATCGGCGCCAACGAGCCGATCATCCAGCGCGGCCACACCCAGCGCATCGAGCTGATGCTGGCCGGCGATCACATGGTACAGGGCGACAACTACCTCTATCACGGCGTCAACGTGAAACGGAAGAACCCGAAGGCGCCCTACGCCATCTCCTATTCGGTGCCGGTGATGGGCTTCGCCGGCGTCGCCGCCATCAACCGCAATGCGGCGCGGCCGCACGCCGCCGCGCTGTGGACGGAATGGACGCTCTCCCCGGAAAGCCAGAAGTACGTGGCGACGCTGCTGCGCGGCCCGATCGCGCTCAAGCACCCCTACCTGCCCGACGACGCCCGGATCGTTACCTATACCGACGCGCCCACCGACGTCTCCAAGCGGCTGCTCGATACCTGGAACAAGTACGTCGCCAAACGGAACTGATGGCCGCAATCGACCGTGACTGTCATCATCCTGCACAAGCAGACGATCCCAGCAATCCCGGACTGATCGATGTGGTACGGTTGTGCATTATTGAGCATCGGTGATTGCTGGATGCGCGCGTGCGCGGGCGTAACATCCGAATTGAAGGCGAGGTCGCGACTTTGACCGACGCCGCTTCCCCTGCTCCGGCAGAACAACGCCGCTTCCACCTGGGCTGGCGCGAGATCACGCTCGCGCTGCTGATCGTGTTCCTCGCCTACCAGGTGGTCATCCCGTTCATGATGATCATCTGGACGAGCCTCAAGACCGCGCGTCCCGGCGATCCGGAGTTCCTGAGCCTGACGGTCACCTTCGCGAACTATGCGCGGGCGCTCGGCAGCGCTTCGTTCTGGCGCACGACCGGCAATACGCTGTCCTTCGCCTTTGCCTCGACCCTGCTTGCCTTTGTGATGGGCGCGTTCCTCGCCTGGGTGGTGGAGCGCACCAACACCCCGCTTGGCCGCTTCATCGGCTTCGTCCTGATCGCCCGCATCGTCATCCCCGGCGTGCTGATCGTGATCTCCTGGATCCTGATCGCCAGCCCGAACATCGGCCTGTTCAACCAGCTGATGCGGCCCATCACCGGCATCCGCAATGTCGTCAATATCTATTCGTTCTGGGGCATGGTCTGGGTGCAGGCGCTGGAGATGGTGCCGCTCGCCTACCTGCTGCTGTCGGCCGCGTTCCAGGCGATGGACCCGCGGTTGGAGGAAGCCTCGACCATGACCGGCGCCGGCAACTGGCGCACGCTGCGGCGCATCTCGCTGCCGCTGGCGCTGCCGGCCGTAGGCGCGGCGCTGCTGCTCCTGTTCATCATCGCGATCGAGACCTTCGAGGTACCGCTGTTGATGGGCACGCGCGCCGGCATCCGCGTCTATACCACGGAGATCTTCTACGACACCTCGCGCACGCCGATCGACTGGGGGCTCGCCGCCACTTACGCCATGGCGCTGTGCGCGGTGGCGATCGTTCTGCTGTTTGTCTATTTCCGGCTGATCCGCTTCGGCGAGCGCTACCAGACCATCACCGGCAAGGACTACCGGCCGCGCCGCATCGACCTCGGACGCTGGAAATACCTGACCTGCGCGGCCGCGCTCGTGTTCGTGTTCCTGATCACCGGCGTGCCGTTCCTGATGATGCTCTATGCATCGCTGCTGCCGTTCTACCAGGCGCCGAGTCTGGCGGCGTTCGAGAGCATGTCGCTTGCGAACTATCTTTCGGTGTTCGACAGCGCGAAGACCATCACGCCGATGATCAACTCGACGATCCTGGGACCGGTGGTGGCGACGGCGGTGATTTTCATCGTCGCGGCCATCGCCTACTTCGTGCAGAAGACGCAAGTCCCCGGACGCAAAGTACTCGACTTCCTGAGCTTCGCGCCGATCGCGATCCCGAGCGTGGTGCTGGGCGCCACCTTCTTCTGGTTCTACCTGCTGGTACCACTGCCGGTGATCGGTACGCTCACCATCATCGGCCTTGCCTATCTCACCAAGTACATGCCGGTGGCGCTGCGTTTCGTGTCGGCATCGATGATGCAGATCCACTCGGAGCTCGACGAGGCGGCGCAGGTGGCGGGCGTGTCCTGGGCGCGCAATTTCTTCAAGGTGGTGCTGCCGCTGCTGCGGCCCGGTCTGCTCGCCGCATGGTTCTGGGTGATGGTGCACGCCTACCGCGAGCTGACCATTGCACTGATGCTGGCGCGCTCGCAGAACCGCACGGCCGCAGTCGTCATCTTCGATCTGTGGGAAGAGGGATCGTTTCTCCTGCTCAGCGCTTTCGGCGTGATGATGTTCCTGCTGCTCGCGGCCCTTTCAACGATCGCCTGGCTGATCGGCCGGCGCTTCGGCGTGCAGGAGCAGTATTGATGATCCGCGTCGATGGGCTGACCAAGACGTTCACCGCAAACAAGGAACCGGTCGCAGCCGTCGACAATGTCGATTTCGAGGTCGCCGACGGCGAGATGGTGACGCTGCTGGGCCCGTCCGGGTGTGGCAAGACCACGACGCTGCGTTGCGTCGCCGGCCTCGAAAGGCCCGACGGCGGCCGCGTCGTCATCGGCAACGAAACCATGGTCGACGTGGCTGCCGGCGTATTCGTGCCGCCGAATCGACGCAAGCTCGGCATGGTGTTCCAATCCTATGCGATCTGGCCGCACATGACGGTGCTTGAAAATGTCGCCTATGCGCTGGAAGGCCAGCGGACGGCGAAGGCCGAGCGGCACCGGCTGGCGATGACCGCCCTCGACACGGTCAAGCTTGCGCATCTCGCCGACCGCCCTGCCCCGCGGCTCTCCGGCGGACAGCAGCAACGGGTCGCGATCGCGCGCGCGCTGGTCGGCCGGCCACAGGTGCTGTTGTTCGACGAGCCGCTGTCGAATTTGGATGCACGGCTGCGCATGGAGATGCGCGGCGAATTGCGCCGCATCCAGCGCGAGATCGGGCTGTCATCGATCTATGTCACGCACGATCAGTCCGAGGCGCTTGCGGTCTCCGACTGGATCGTGGTGATGAAGGATGGCCGCATCATCGAGCGCGGGCGGCCGCTCGACATCTATCGCTATCCTCGGCATGTTTTCACGGCGCAGTTCCTCGGCACCACCAATCTGGTTCCCGGCACAGTCGACGCGACGGATGACAGCGGGGGGCGGCTCAGGGTCACGACAGCGCTCGGGCCGATCATCGGCATCGACCGCAGCGGCGCGCTGCGGCCCGGCGCCAAGGTCAAGGTCAGCATCCGCCCGGAAGACCTGTCGGCGCAGGCCGTCGATGGCCTCGCCAATACGTTCGATGGTAAGCTGACGAATGCCTTGTTCGCAGGCGTCGCGGTCGAGGCCGAGGTCAGTGTCGGCGGCACCACCCTCGCCTGCCTGCTCAACCGCGAATCCGACCTGACGCCGGGGCGCGCCATCTCGTTGCGGGCCCGGCCGGATGCCTGCCTCATCTTGCCGGAGGAATCAGCATGAACGTCGTGCAGAAGATCGAGCGGTGGCAGCCGGCGGCGACCTGGTCGCGCGACGAGGTGCTGGCGGCCTCGAACGCGGTGCTGGCGAAGCCTGCGGGTGAGGTGAGCGAGCGCGAGGACGTCTTCCGGCTCTCCGCGCTCGGGCTCGACTGGGACATCGGCGTGCGGATCTACGAACCGGCGGCAATCGCGCGCGGTGCCGACGGCAACAAGGTCGGCATCTTCCTGCTGCACGGCGGGGCCGGCGACTACAAGTCGATGGAGAAGTTCGCGCTCATCTTTGCGGAAAAGTTCGGCTTCAAGGTCGTAACCATGACCTTCCCAGGCCGACTCTACCTCGACGACGACAGCCGCGACTGGCCGGGCGACACCATCCATCCCGATGGCAGGGTGCGCACACCGATCTGGCAGCGCGGCGAATACGTCACGCCCGACCAATACGAACTGGTCCGCGACACCGGCAAGCGCATGAAATACGGCACCCGCACACTGGCGCGGGCGAAGCCCGGCACCCGCTTCTACGATCGCATGGCGTCATGGCCGATGGCGTTCGAGGAAGGCATGAAGGAGGCATGCCGCCGGCATTTTCCGGTCGGCGAATTCTCGATCTACGTGCACGGCCATTCCACCGGCGGGCCCTACGTCTCGATGCTCTCGCAGCGCGTGCAAAACATCGCTGGCGTCATTGCGATCGAGAACTCCACATTCGGCACCATCAACGAAAAGAAGCACCAGTGGGGCGGCCATGTCGGCAAGATCGAAGGATTCGCGGCGGTCGCGCCCAAGAGCACCGAGTCATGGAAGGACCCGTTCAACGATCTCTACATCCGCACCTGGCGCGACCTTGCGCGCTATCGCGGCGCGGAGGCGCTCGGCCAGGAAGGCCCGCAGGCGCTGATGCGACTGCCCTGGTTGATGGAGGAAATCCTCGACGCCTGGGACGTGGCCAAGAAGCGGCCGCAGTTCAAGGCGGAATACATGATCACGCACAACATCGTCGGCGCGCTCGAGGCGGCTGCGCGTGCCGCCGCGGCACGGCTGAACATGAACGCCGGCGAGACCGAAAGGCTCGTGGCGCATTATCTCGGGTACACCCGCCCGCTGTCGGGGCCGGGCGTCAAGCCGGTGCCGCCGTTCCTGTTCGTGATCTCGAAGGATTCGCGCGATCACTCGCCGGAGGTCTATCGCGAGGTCATCATCCCGATGTTTGCGGCGATCGACCCGCCTCCGCGCACGCACGTGCTGCGCATGGGCGCGGGCGTTCACACCTACACAAAGCCCGAGCCCGGCCTGCCGGTCGGCATCGCGCCGGCCGCCGCGCAATTCTATGCCGACGCCATCCGGGAGGGATTCTTTGTTGTCTAGCTCGGCAGTGCAGCGTCGCCTCAGCCAAGCCTGAACTCACGTTCAGTAGTCGTCGAAAGGAAGGAGCGTATGCGTCCGAAAATCGAATGGCCCGACGGCAAGAAGATCTGCGCCACGCTCACGGTCGCATTCGAGGCGTTCACCCGCGGCGGCCACTTCAAGAAAGCCAAGGGGCTGGAGGTGAACCTCGTCTCGCTCAGCCATGCCAACTACGGCGGCAACGCCGGCATCTGGCGCATCCTCGAGGTGCTGGAGCGCAACGGCGCCCGCGCCACCATCGACGTGAACGGGCTCGCAGTGCAGAAATGGCCGGACGCGGTCAAGGCGCTGCATGACGCGGGCAACGAGATCGCCGGCCACGGCACCACCAACGAGATCCGCATGTCGGATCTTTCGCCCGACGAGCAGCGCACCGAGATCCGCGAGGTCAACCGCATCGTGAAGGACGTGATCGGCGAACAGCCGGTGGGCTGGGTGTCGCCCGGCGGCTTCCACACCCGCGACACGCTCGGCATCCTCGCCGACGAGGGTTACACCTGGTCAGGCGATCAGTGCGACGATGACCTGCCCTACGTGGTGGAGGTCGACGGCAAGCGCATGGTGATCGTGCCCAAGCACTGGTTCTTCAACGACTGGCGTGCCTGGAACGGCGGCGCTTCCTCGGGCGAGACGGCGTTCCAGCAGTTCAAGGACGGATTCGATTTCGTGCTGGAGGAGGCGCGGCGCGGCAAGCCGGGACGCATCGACGCGCTGGTGCATGCCGAGCTCGGCGGACGCCCCTACATGGCGAACGCCTTCGAGAAGATGATTCGCTACGTGCGGGCGCACGACGACGTGGTCTGGTTCCCGACACGCGACGAGATCGCGGACTACGTCCTCAAGAACACGAATTACGTCGAGCCCTACTCGCCAACCGGGTGATGCCTTGCCGCTCGCGCTAATCACCGGCGGCGGCAGCCTGATCGGCGAAGGCATCGCCTGCGCGCTGGTCGCGCGCGGCTGGCAGGTCGCCGTCACCGATATCAATGCCGATCTGGCGCGCAAGGTGGCCGATGTTGCCGGCGGACTGCCGCACGCCGAGGCGTTCGCGCTCGACGCCACCGACCGCGCACGGGTGGACGCGATCGTCAACACCCTGCTGGAGCGTCATGGCGAGATCGGCGCGCTCGTCAACGCCGCGGGGGGCATGCGCGGGCTCGGCATCCAGAAGGCCGACTTCGCCGACACCACGCCCGCGATCTGGGATCGCATCCTGGCCGCCAATGTCCGCAGCGTCCTGAACTGCACCCACGCCGTGCTGCCGTCGATGATTGCCGCCAGGCGCGGCGTGATCGTCAGCATCGCAGCGAGCCGGGGCCTGCGCGGCGGACCGGGTGCCGCGATCTACTCGGCCGCCAAGGCCGCGACCATCGTATTCGCGCAGTCGCTTGCGCAGGAGGTCGGCGCGTACGGCATTCGCGTCAACACCATCGCACCGGGCAACGCGGAGGCGCGCTGGAAGGCGCAGGAATCGTCCGCCGAGCGCAACCCGCTTGGGCGCGCCACGGCCGGCGCGGACGTCGGCAAGGCTGTCGCCTTCCTCCTGTCCGACGATGCAGCCCACATCACCGGAAGCTGCCTCGACCTTTCAGGCGGCACGGCGCTGCATTGAGGAGCCCGGTATCGGTGCTTTCGAACGTGCGTCGCAGGCATCTCAACTGGATTTGGACCATTCATGACCGCCGTCAACGATCGGAGTGCTGCACTGAACGACTCGCCGGGGTCGTTGCTGCCATGCGGACCGTGCTACAGACCTCTATCTGGTCCCGCTTTCACCAGCCAGGAACCCCGCCGCCCGCTCTCGCGTTGTCACCGAGGGACCACCTCGGGAAGGCCAAATCATGGCTCGGCGCGCGAACTGGAAGGGCTATCTGAAGCTGTCCCTGGTGTCCTGTGCGGTCGAGCTCTATTCGGCGACGACCACTCGCGAACGCACTCGCTTCAACATCATCAACCGCGAGACCGGCAATCGCGTCCGCTACGACGTTGTGGACGCCGAGACCGGCAGGGAAGTCCCGCAGGAGGATCGGGTGAAAGGCTACAAGACTCGTTCCGGCGACTACGTCCTTCTGGAAGAGGAGGAACTCGATCAGGTCGCGCTGGAGAGCACGCACACCATTGATATCGAGAGCTTCGTTCCGCGCAAGGAGGTCGACGCGATCTATCTCGACGAATCCTATTATCTCGTGCCGGCCGACGACGTGGGGCGCGAGGCCTATGCCGTGATCCGCGACGCCATGCGCGAGATGGAATTGGTCGGACTCGCGCGCGTAGTGCTCTACCGCCGCGAGCGAATCTTGATGTTGGAGCCGCGTGAACAGGGAATCGTCGCGACGCTGCTCCGCTACAAGAGCGAAGTGCGCGACTGGAACGACTATTTCGACGACATCCCGGACACCAAGGCGCCGAAGGACATGCTCGCGCTCGCCGAACACATTCTCCAGTCCAAGAAGGCCAGATTCGATCCGTCGAAGTTCGAGGACCGTTACGAGACCGCGCTCAAGACGCTGATTGCCGCCAAGAAGTCGGGCAAGGAACCGCCGTCCTCGCCGCCTCCGCAGCCGAGCAATGTCATCAATCTCATGGACGCGCTTCGCCGTAGTGTGCAGGCCGGGCGACGGCGGCCGCCGGCCGCCCGGCGCACCGGGGCGTCGGCCAAGCGCCGCGGCCGGAAATCGGCTACACATGGGGCCGCAACCCGGCGCAGGAGGCTGAGGCGTGCAAGCTGAGTCGTGACCCGGACGGCGGGAGCCGGCTCTTGGACGCGGTCGTGCCCTACTGACATCAAATGGCCCTCGAGACATATCGCAAGAAACGCAAGTTTGACGTCACGCCGGAACCGCGCGGCCGCAAGGTGCGCGGCCAGGGCCATCGCTACGTCATCCAGAAGCATGCGGCGACGCGTCTGCACTACGATCTGCGACTCGAGCTTGATGGCGTGATGAAGAGCTGGGCGGTTACGCGCGGCCCGAGTCTTGTTCCGGGCGATAAGCGGCTCGCGGTCGAGGTCGAGGACCATCCCGTCGAGTACAACGATTTCGAGGGCACCATCCCGAAGGGCGAGTACGGCGGCGGGACGGTGTTGATCTGGGATCGCGGCACCTGGGAGCCCGAGCAGGACCCGCATTTCGGCCTGGCGAAAGGGCATCTCGATTTCACGCTGCGTGGCGAGAAGCTCCGCGGGCGCTGGCATCTCGTGCGTCTGCGCGGCCGTCCGGGCGAAAAGCGCAACAACTGGCTGCTGATCAAGGCCAACGACGAGCAGGCGCGCACGGCCGCCGAGGCCGACATCCTGGAGGAACGGCCGGAGTCGGTGGTCTCCCGCCGTTCGATCGAAGAGATCGCGGCCGGCAAGGGACGCAAACGCGTCTGGCATTCGAACCGGAGTGCGGGCGAGAATGTTCGCGCCGGTGCGACCCGCGGCAGCAATGGCGCTTCCCAGCGCACGGTCAAGGCCAAGGGCGGGGTATCGCACCGCGCCCGGCTTCCCGATTTCGTCCCGCCCTCACTTGCGACCCTGCGCTACAAGGCGCCGGGCGGCAAGGGGTGGGTCCACGAGGTCAAGTTCGACGGCTACCGCATTCAGGCGCGGCTTGAGCACGGCAAGGTGAAGCTCCTGACCCGCAAGGGACTCGACTGGGTCAAGCGCTTCCCCAATGTGGCGGCGGAGGTGGCGCGGCTGCCGGCGGAGACGGCGCTGATCGACGGCGAGATCGTGGTCGAGAACGATCGTGGCGTGTCCGATTTCGCGATGCTCCAGGCCGCGCTGTCCAGCGGCGAACGCGACGCTTTCGTCTATTACGTATTCGACCTGCTTCACCTCAACGGCGAGGACTTGTCCCGGCTGCCGCTGATCGAGCGCAAGGCCGCGCTCAAGGACCGCCTGGATGAAGCCGACGCCCTCGATGCCATCCGCTACAGCGAGCATTTCGAGGAAGACGGCGCGCTGGTCTGGGAACAGGCCTGCCGGATGTCGCTCGAAGGCATCGTTTCGAAGCGCAGCGACGCGCCCTACCGCGCGCGGCGGTCCGATGCTTTCGTCAAGGTCAAATGTGCCAGTGCACAGGAGTTTGTGGTTGCGGGCTATGCGCCGTCGAGTGTGCTGCCGCGTGCGGTCGGTTCGCTCATCGCCGCCTATTACGACGATGGCGCGCTTCGCTATGCCGGCCGGATCGGCACCGGCTACACGCAGCAGGCTGCGAAGGCGCTGTGGAAAGCGCTGCATCCGCTGGAGCGCAGGACCTCGCCGATCGACCCGCCGCCATCGCAGGAGCGGCGCTCCAATGTACGATGGGTCGAGCCCGAGATAGTGGTCGAAACGCAATTCCGCGGCTGGACCACCGACAATCTGGTGCGTCAGGCGGCGTTCAAGGGCGTGCGCGAGGACAAGCCGGCACACGAGGTGGTCCGCGAGGACGCGGCCGGCGGCGCTCCGCGGATACCGCCGGCCAGCCGGGTGGCGGCCGAGGTGTCGAAGGTTGCGACGAAGAGGACCCGGCGCGCACCAAAAGCAAATCCGGTGCGCAAGGCCGGCAAGCGATCGCACAGCGCCGACGGTGCCGTCAGTGCGGTGCGCTTCACCCATCCCGACCGCGTCTATTGGGCCGATGTGGGCGTCACCAAGCAGGACCTGGCCGACTACTACCGGGCGGTCTGGGACCTCATGGCGCCGCAGGTGGTCGACCGGCCGCTGAGCTTCCTGCGCTGTCCGGAGGGCACCGCAGGCGAATGCTTTTTCCAGAAGCACGCATCGGCGGGGCTGGTGGACGCGCATTTGCGCGCGGTCATCGACACGAAGGGCCGCCAGGTGATCGCGATCGAAAACCTCGACGGGCTGCTCTCGCTGGTCCAGGCCGGCGTACTGGAGGTGCATCTGCGCGGCTCGACGATCGACCGGCTCGATCTGTGCGATCGCATCGTGTTCGATATCGACCCGGGCGAGGACGTACGCTGGCCGGACATCGTCGCCGCGGCACGCGACGTTCGTGAGCGGCTACAGGCGATCGACCTCGAATGCTTCGTGAAGCTTTCCGGCGGCAAGGGCGTGCATGTCGTGCTGCCGGTTGCGCCCGTCGGCTGGGAGACGGTCAAGACTTTCACGCAGGCGTTCGCGCAGGCGATGGCGGCCGACCATCCCGACCGCTACCTCGCAAAAATGACGAAGTCGCTGCGCCGGGGAAAGATATTCATCGATTACCTGCGCAATTCGCTGGAGCAGACGTCGGTCGCGCCCTATTCGACGCGGGCGCGCGCCGGCGCGCCGGTGTCGGCGCCAGTCGCCTGGGAGGAACTGGGGCGCGTCAAGGCGCCCAACCAGTATACAGTGTTGAACTTGACCAAGCGGCTCGGCTCGCTCAGGCGCGATCCGTGGGCCGACATCGGCCGCGTGAAGCAGGCGTTGCCGGACCTGCGGGCGCTGAAAAGACGCGGGTGACATTCACTCCGGCAGCGGGATGAACTCGCTTTCGTCGCCAGGCACGGTGTCGAAGCGGCCGGCCTTCCAGTCGGCTTTGGCCTGCTCGATGCGTTCCTTTCGCGAGGAGACGAAGTTCCACCAGATGTGGCGCGGGCCGTCCATCGCGGCGCCGCCGACGAACACGACGCGCGCATCGGCGGTCGCCGTGACCGTGATGGCGTCGCCGGGCCGCAAGATCAGGAGCTGGCCGGGAGTGAAGCGATCGCCCATGATGTCGATGCCGCCATCGACCACATAAAGCGCCCGCTCCTCGGTGGTGGCATCGAACGGAATACTCGCACCGGCGGTGAGTGTCGCGTCCGCGAACAGCGTCTCGTGCAGGGTCGGCACCGGCGAGCGCGCGCCGAGGAAAGTCCCCGCCACCACCCGCACGCGCTTGCCGTTTTCGCTCACCACCGGCAGCTCGTCGGCGCCGACATGGGCAAATCCGGCCTCGGTCTCCTCGTGGCGGGCGGGCAGCGCCACCCAACATTGCAGACCGTGCAGCGGCTCGCCCCCGGTGCGGCGCTCAGGGGCGGTGCGCTCCGAATGCACGATGCCGCGGCCGGCGGTCATCCAATTGACCTCGCCGGGGCGGATCGGCATGGCGGTTCCGAGGCTGTCGCGATGCATGATCTCGCCGTCGAACAGGAAGGTCACCGTGGCGAGCCCGATGTGCGGGTGCGGCCGCACATCGATGCCCTGGCCGCTGCGAAACTCGGCCGGCCCGAAATGGTCGAAGAAGATGAAAGGCCCCACCATGCGCCGGCGGCTGTGGGGCAATGCGCGCCGCACCGAGAAGCCGCCGAGATCGACGCTGCGTGGCACGATCGTCAGCTCGATGGCATCGCAGGCCGCGGCGTCGCCTGGTCGCGGGTCCTTCTGGGGGGCAAAGCTCATGGTAAACCCTTGATCAGCCTGATATTCCCTCAGGATATCGCGCCCCGCCACGCGGCCGTTGCCGGCGGTTCAGGCCGGCAATGGTATCGGCATGGAACCGCAGGCTATAGACTCAGCCCTCATTGGCAAGCATTCGTGACCCGAATGGGGCCGCTCCACGAGTATCGGACATGAGCAACGTCATCATTGCGCTGCGCACCTTCCTGAGGCTCGCGCTGCCGTATTTCCGTTCCGAGGATCGCTGGCGGGCGCGCGGCCTTCTGGTGGGCGTGATCGGATCGGAACTGTTCGTGGTCTATGTCGCCGTCAAGGTGACCGAGTGGAACGCCGCCTTCTTCAACGGCATCGAGGCGCGCAACTGGGACGCGGTGCAGTTCCAGCTCCTGATGTTCCTGCTCATTACACTTGGTGCGATCCTGTCGGGCATGGGACAATACTGGTTCGGTCAGACGCTGATCATCCGCTGGCGCGAATGGATGACGCGCCGCTACGTCGACCTCTGGATGGCGGAAGGTCGGCACTACCGCATTCGCTTCGTCGACCGGAGCGTCGACAACATCCACCTGCGCATCGCCAACGACGTGCTGATGTTCATCCGGCTCACGCACGAACTCGGCACCGGCTTCCTTAACAGCATCGTGTCGCTGGCGTCCTTCGCGTTCATCCTGTGGACGCTGTCGGCGCTCGCGCCGATGCCGTTGTTCGGCGTCGATCTGTCGTTCCCCGGCTACCTGATCGTGCTGGCGATCGGTTATGCGGCGCTTGGAACGCTGATCGCGCATCTGATCGGAAAGCCGCTGATCCCGCTGCAATTCATGCAGCAGCGCTACGAATCCGATTTCCGTTTCGCGATCGCGCGGGTGCAGGACAACGGCGAGGCGGTTGCGCTGATGGGCGGCGAGAAGGTCGAACGCAACGAGCTCAAGCGGCGCTACGCCGCGCTGGTGGCGAACTGGGTGGCGCTGGTGCGCCGGCAGAACGGCCTCAACGGCTTCATCTTCGGCTACTACCACGTCTCCACCGTGTTCCCCGTGCTGGTCGTGACTCCCGCCTACCTGGTCGGCGCGATCGCGCTCGGCGTGCTGATGCAGGCGGCGCTCGCGTTCCAGCGGGTCGAGGCTGCGTTTGCGTTCTGCGTCACCTCCTATGCCAAGATCGCCGAATGGAAGGCCGTGATGGATCGCGTGGCGCAGTTCGAGGCGGCGATGGCCACCGTCGACGTGCCCGGCCTGGCGGGGGCCGACATCCGCATCGCGGACGAAGCGGCGCCCGGCCTGTCGATCGCCGGCCTCACCGTGAAGGCCGCGGGCGGCGAGCCGCTGGCTGCGATCGCGAGTCTTGCGCTGGCGCCGGGCGAACGCATGCTCATCCGCGGCCCCTCGGGATCGGGCAAATCGAGTCTCTGCCGCGCGCTGGCCGGGATCTGGCCGCTGGGCGAGGGACAGATTCACCTGCCGCAGGATGCCCGCGTTCTGGCACTGCCGCAGCGGCCCTACTTCCCGCTCGGCACGCTGCGCCAGGCGCTGACCTATCCGACGCCGGCGGAAGAGGCCGACGATACCGAGGTCCGCATCGCGCTGGCCGTCACCGGCCTCGGCCATCTGACCGACCGCCTCGATGAGGAGGCCGAATGGGCGACGCTGCTTTCGGGCGGCGAGCAGCAGCGCGTGGGTTTTGCGCGCGCGCTCATTCACCGGCCGGACGTTCTCCTGCTCGACGAGGCGGTCTCGACGCTCGAAGATGCCGAAACGCGTGACCTCTATCGTGTTCTTGCGGAACGGCTGCCGGGTGCCATCGTGATCACGATCGGCCGCACCGCCGAGCTTGCCGCGCTGCACCAGCGCGTCATCGACATGACCGGTGGATCGGTTGCGAGCCGCTCGCCGCGCGCCGCCGACCTGATGCCCGTTCCCGCATGATCCCCGCAACGCCATCGAACCCTTCGGAGGACGCGATGCTGAAGATGAACTACTGGACGGACAAATGGGACCTCGATGTCAGCGTCTGTCCGTGCGACCACCACTTCAACGAATGGGTGGCCAAGAACAAGGTCAAGAACAGGCTGATCTACCATTTCGGTACCGGCACGCACCACCTGATCGGGATCAAGCAGGCCACCAACAAGTCCGGCAACGCCGTGCTCGCGATCACCGCTTCGAAGGAGGAGTACGAATCCTACATCCAGCTCTCCACCGAGAACGCCAAGGTGTCGAAGTCCTATGTGGCCTATTTCGGCGACATCTATCTGACCAACGCGAAGATTCTTCCGGACTTCGACGTGGTGACGATGTTCCATCTGTGCGAGTTCTTCTTTCCGAACACCGCGAGCAAATCCTATGGCGGCATGACCGACGAGAAGCTTCTCGACCTGTTCACTGCCAAGACCAAGAAGAACGGCAACATCCTGTTCTATATGGGTTCGATGGCCTGGAACAAGGCGCTGCCGCTGGTTCAGAAGTGGGAGAAGCGTGCGCCGGTGAAGCGCGTCGGCGAATTCAAGACCCTCCTGGTGTTCCGCAAGACCAAATGACAGACCGCGGCTATCGATCGCCGCGCGCGGTCGAGAGCACCAGCGCGCGGGGAAGCAGGCGGGGCAGCATGGTGGCGAGCCGGTTGGCAAAGCCCGGCACCACCAGGCTGCGGCCCTGCATGAGCCCGTCATAGCCGTCCTGCGCCACGCGTTCGGCGGATCGCAGCAGGAGCCGGGGAAAGTAGTTGGCCGGCATCCCGGCGCGTGCCTGGAATTCGGTTGCGACCGGCCCGGGACACAAGGCAGTGACACGCACGCCCTTCGGCTTGAGCTCGATGTGCAGCGCCTCGGTGAACGAGAGCACGTAGGCCTTGGTCGCGTGATAGACCGCCATGTTCGGCCCCGGCATGAAGCCGGCCAACGACCCGACGTTGAGGATGCCGCCGCGTTGGCGCGCGAGGCTCTCCACAAACCGCAGCGAAAGGTCGGTCAGGACCCGCACATTGAGGTCGACCATGGCGAGCTGTTCAGCGCGATCGAGCGCAGCCGCGGGTCCGACCAGACCGAAGCCGGCATTGTTGACGACGTAGTCCGGTTCCACGGACAACGCGTGCAGGGCATCCGCCAGTCGATCTACGGCGCCAGGGCGGCCGAGGTCGACGGCGAGGACCTGCGGTCTTGGTCCGCCGTCGGAAGCGATCGCATCGGCAAGCGCTGCGAGCTTGTCGTCCCGCCGCGCCACCAGAACGATGGCGTGCCCGTTGCGCGCGAACACGCGCGCCAGGGCGGCCCCGATCCCCGCGGATGCGCCGGTGATCAATGTCGCCGGCCGGTTCGTCGAAGCCTCGTAGCTGCTCGACATCGCGTCACAACCAAGCCATATCAGGGCGTATCGGGCCTGCCCCTCGGCCGGCTCCGCCAGGGATCGCGCGAAGGCTGCGTGGGGAAAAAGGCAACCGCATGGGTCGGCTCTCCGGCAGGACCGTGCTCGTGACCGGCGCCGCCGGCGGCGTCGGCTCCGCCATCTGCCGCGCCGTCGCGGACGCCGGAGGCACCCCCCTCGCCGCCGATCTGAAGCAACCTCGCGACCATGGCCTCGACGTGACGTCCGAAGCGGACTGGCAGCGCGTCACGACCGAGGTCGAGCGGACGGTCGGGCATCTCGACGGCCTCGTCAACGCAGCCGGCGTCGCCGCGGTCGGCAGCATCGAGGGGACCGATTTCACCCAATGGCGGCGCGTGCTGTCGGTCAATCTCGACGGCACCTTTCTCGGTTGCAGGCATGCCTTTGCCTTGCTCAGGAAGCGCGGCGGCGCGATCGTCAATCTGTCGTCGGTCTATGGCCGGGTCGGCAATTCCAATCTGACGGCCTATTCGGCCTCCAAGGGCGGAGTCGTGCAGTTGACCCGATCGGTCGCGCTGCACGGCGCAGGCCTGCATCCGCCGGTGCGCTGCAACAGCATCTCGCCGGCCTATCTCGCCGGCCCGATGCTGGACGGCATCGTCGGTGGCACCGCCTATCCCGGTCTGGTCGAAGGCCATCTCAAGCGCGAGATTCCGCTCGGCCGGTTCGGCACCGCCGACGAGGTCGCGGAGCTGTGCGTCTACCTGCTGTCCGACGAGTCCGCATTCGTGACCGGCGCGGACTTTGCGCTCGACGGCGGGCTTACCGCGCGATGAGACCCGGCCGCGTCCGGCGCCGTGCATCATCCGCCTCGACGCCGTGCCACGAATATGTGTGCCATGGGACCGAGCGCATGCTCGCTCAGGTCCCACCCGTCCTGCGTCGGCCAGAGCGCGGAAATCTCCTGCCCCCTGAATGATGCGCGCGCGCTCACTGCGCCGTCGTGGCAGATCACATCTCCGGCGCCGATCAGCCACTGCATGCGCCCGACCTCCCTGACGAAGCGCGTGCGCTGCAATTCACAGGCCGCGAACATTGTGGTCGTCGGCGCGGTCAGCGCCAGGAGATGCCTGAGCTCGTCGTCCTGAAGGTGGTGCAGGAACAGGTTCGCCGAAACGATGTCGGCGCGGTTGCCCTGGGGACGCGCAAGAAAATCCAGGACCTTCGCCGCCACCGGTTCGACCGTCCATTGCAGCGCCGCGAAGCCTTCGCGCGTCTCGTCGCTCACGATACTCTGCTGATCGAGCAGCGTCAGGTGGACCCCGCGCCAGTACGGCGCAAGCCGGCGGGCGACCTTCAGCATGAAGGTGCCGTCGCCGGAGCCGAGATCGACCAGCCGGCGCGGACTGTCGCCGCGCCAGTGTTTGCGCAGGGTGCGCGCCATGATGCGATCCTGAAGCATCAGGGCATTGGCGCGCTTCAGATCGCGGCGGCAGCGGATCGCGCGCGGATCGTCCGGCGGCAGGCGGTCGAGCAGCTCGGGTTCAACGCGACGCAAACGCACTGTTGTTCCTCAGGACCATGGTTCGGGGTCGCTCGCGCATCGACGACGCCGGAAGCCCGTTGAAGCGGCCGTCCGGCGCGAACGTGTTGACAACCTCCCAGGTCATCGCCGCCCAATCGACGGGCGACAACGGTCCGCAGGTCAGCATCAGGTAGTCGTAGGGTGCGCGCAGGTCGCCCGACATGATGAACTGGTAGTGCAGCCGGAAGATGTTCAAGCGGATCTGCCGGTAGTACGGCGGCGAAAGCAGGTCGTTGAACGACACGTCCCAGACCAACGGGCCGCAGCGGCGGTTGCCGGCGTCGACGCCAATGCCGGCGACCGGGTCGAAGGCCCAGAAGTTCATGGTGTCCCGGCGGGTCTGGCAGTCGATCCAGATGATCGAGGGCTCCGTGGCAACGCGCCGCACGATGTCGCGCATCTTTTGCGCTCTGGGGTGCAGGGCGACGCCGGGCATGACCGATCCGATGGTCAGCAGAATGATGCGCGGGCCGCGCCGTCCGAGATCGGGATCGAGCGTGAGCGCGCGTACCAGGATGGCGGGCGCCAGCGGGCCGCCACCGCTGTGGCCGACCAGCACGATCTCGTCGGCGTCGTTGGCCGCCGCTGCCGCCGTCAGGCGCGCCGCAGCCGCCTCGATGGGGCGGTCGAAGCAGGTCGGCCTGCCCGCGCCGAACGCGCGCATGTGCGGCCAGCAATTGTTGACGCGGATGATGAACCACCGCTCCGCCAGCGGCCGCAGCGCCAGCAGCACCGCGAGTGCGGCGGCCGCGCCCGCCACGATAGCGACCGCCGGATGCGCCCCATATCCGGCCGCCACGCGGCCCGCGATCCAGCCGCCGGCGCCGGCCAAGGCCAGCCAGGCCAGGAGGCCGAACTGAAGCATCCCGATGTGCAGCCAGTAGCGCCATGCCGCCCTGACGGTGCGCCATGTGGTTCCGCTCAGGTAGTCGTCGGCGATCCATCGCAGGGCGCGCGGTATCTGGCGCCACAGTGGCTGCGAAAGATTTTCGTTCAGGGCGCCGTCGTAGCGAACGAAATCGTATCGGGTGTCGACGCTCCAGTTCTGACCGCGGCTCACGATGCGCCAATGCGCGAAGTCATCGGACTCGATCTCGAGCTGTCCGAGCTCGGACGTGGCCGACCAGGTGGCGTTGAATTTCTTCAGCTCCCTCGCGAACATGCGGTAGTAGCCGGTCGGCCCCTGCGGATCGTAGCCGTGCACATAGATGATGTGGCGACGTTTGATCAAACCGATACCCTCGACACCAGGCGCCCGCAGCGCGTCGCCCGGCATCCACTACGATAGCCGCCTTATGGGCGCAACAACCGGTCAGGAAATGTCGAGCGGCGCGGTTCCGGTCGGCCTGCCGCCGGCGTCGAGGGTAATCTTCTCCACGCGCGCCTCGGCCTGGCGCAGCAGTTCCTCGCAACGCTTCTTGAGCGCCTCGCCGCGTTCATAGATCGCGACCGACTCTTCGAGCGGCACCTTGCCCTCTTCGAGTCGCTTGACGATCGTCTCAAGCTCGTCGATCGCCTTCTCGAAGGTGAGCTTCTGGACATCGGAGTTGTCGGTCATGTCGTATCAACCTCGCATCAGCGCCGTGACGTGGGCGGCGACCGAACCGGCCAGGCCCTGAAGATCATAGCCGCCTTCGAGCAGGGAGACCACGCGGCCCTGCGCGCAGGTGTCGGCGATGTCCATCAGCTTCTGCGTGACCCACGCGAAGTCCGCCTCCACCAGGTTGAGGTTGGCAAGGGGATCGCGCGTGTGGGCGTCGAAACCTGCCGAGATGACCACCAGGTCGGGCTTGAACGCGGACAGCCGCGGCAGGATGCGGGTCTCCAATGCCTGCCGGAACTGGGAACCGCCGTCGCCCGGCCGCAGCGGGGCATTCACGACGGTGTCGTGTTCGCCGCGCTCGTCGGCCGCGCCGGTGCCGGGATAGAGCGGCATCTGGTGGGTGGAGCAGTACATCACGCTGGCGTCCGACCAGAAGATCTCCTGCGAGCCGTTGCCGTGATGGACGTCGAAATCGACAATGGCGGCGCGTTCGGCGCCGTGCCTGCGCTGGGCGTAGCGCGCCGCGATCGCGGCGTTGTTGAACAGGCAGAAGCCCATCGGGCGCGCGGTCTCGGTATGGTGGCCGGGTGGGCGCACCGCGACGAAGGCATTGCGGGCCTTGCCGGTCATCACCTCGTCGACCGCATGCACCGCGCCGCCGGCCGCGCGCACCGCCGCCTCGAAGCTGCCCGGCGACATCGTGGTGTCGGCGTCGATTTGCACCAGGCCCTGCTGCGGCGTGGCGTCCCGGATGGCGGTCACGTAGTCCATCGGGTGGCAGAGCGCGATAGTCTCCAGCTCCGCCGCCGGGGCCTGCACGCGATGAAGCATCTGGAAGCGCTCGTCCTCCAGCGCCTGATCGATCGCGCGCAGACGGTCCGGCCGCTCCGGATGGCCGGCCGGCGTACGGTGTTCGAGACAGGCCGGATGGGTGATGAGGAGCGTCGGCATCTGTCAGACTTAATCGTTTCGCGCGCCGCGCGAAAGGCACGCGGAGCGCCGGTGCAAAGCCGCGCCCGCTTGACCCTCTCGCCCTGTGCAGGCGGGCGAGGCTGACGGGAGTCCGCTCCGCGCTCGCCCGTTCCCATCCGCGTCGATATCCAGATCCGGATAGCATCCAAACCAATGCTGCGCCGCCCCGAGGCTTTGATTTTTTCGGAGGGCGCCGGGCGAAGACCCTCCATTTCGGTCCCCTCGAAAAGTGAGGGGGGTGAAGCGCCGAAACGCGCTGGTGCGGAGCGCCGCACCTCGTGGCCCGCCTCGCGGACTGGGCCGGTCTGCGGTTCGCCGCAGACCACCGGCCGATGACGCCGGCCGGCGCGCCTTTCGGCGCTTCACCGCGGCTCTCGGATG
>Ga0073934_10000906_pt1 | contig 77497 bp, 74 predicted proteins | sample LarsenN4metaG_FD_76834 | JGI IMG/M metagenome (GOLD analysis project Ga0073934, IMG submission 76834) | Hot spring sediment bacterial and archeal communities from British Columbia, Canada, to study Microbial Dark Matter (Phase II) - Larsen... ...
ATGCTCGCATGAGAGCCGGATGCGGGAAACCTGCACGTCCGGTTCGACGAGGGGGGAGGGGTGGTGTTACTTTGTGACCCTACTTCCTCCTCTACTCTACCGGTGAAAGGTCTCGACTTATGCTGCTGATGATCGATAACTACGACTCCTTCACCTACAATCTCGTGCAGTATCTGGGCGAGCTCGGCGAGGACGTGAAGGTGTTCCGCAACGACGAGATCACGCTCGACGAGATCGCGCGCCTCAAGCCCGCGCACGTCGTGATCTCGCCGGGCCCGTGCACGCCGAACGAGGCGGGGATTTCGGTGCCGCTCATCCGGCGCTTCGCCGGCGAGATTCCCATCCTCGGCGTGTGCCTGGGGCACCAGGCGATCGGCCAGGCGTTCGGCGGCCGGATCGTCCACGCGAGGCAGCTCATGCACGGCAAGACCTCCCGCATCCACCACGACGGCCGCGGCGTGTTTCGCGGGCTGCCGGACGCCTTCACGGCGACGCGCTATCATTCGCTGGTGATCGAGCGCGCGAGCGTGCCCGCGTGCCTCGAGGTGAGCGCCTGGACCGACGACGGCGAGATCATGGGCGTGCGGCACAGGGCGCTCGCGGTCGAGGGCGTGCAGTTCCATCCCGAGGCGATCCTCACCGAGCACGGGCACGAGCTGCTCAAGAACTTCCTGGGAATTGGTCGGACTTAGGTCCGACAAATTCCTCAGGCAAAACCGCCTGCGAGAAAACGGGAAAAAACACACTGAAACTTTCATTTGACTCCAGCCGCGTGCTCTATTGGGGGCGAAGGATGGCTATCATGCTCGGTTCCATCGGAAATCCGCAGGCGGTTTTGCGCCTAGCAGCCTGTCGGAGGTCCAACCGCGACAGGCTGCTGGGGGGAGGCACATGACGCCGCAGGAAGCGCTCAACCGGGTGATCGAGCACCGCGAGATCTTCCGCGAGGAGATGCTCTCGCTCATGCGCTCGATCATGAGCGGCGAGGTCTCGCCGGTGCTGATCGCGGCCATCATCACCGGGCTGCGGGTGAAGAAGGAGACGATCGGCGAGATCACGGCCGCCGCCGAGGTGATGCGCGAGTTCGCGACCAAGGTGCCGGTGCCGGACGAGCCCCACCTGATCGACACCTGCGGCACGGGGGGCGATGCCGCGCACAGCTTCAACATCTCGACCGCGGCGATGTTCGCCGCCGCCGCGGCGGGCGCCAAGATCGCAAAGCACGGCGGGCGCTCCGTCTCGAGCAAATCGGGCAGCGCCGACGTGCTGGAGGCGCTCGGAGCGAACATCCACCTCAAGCCCGCGGAGGTGGCGCGCTCGATCGCGGAGGTGGGGGTCGGGTTCATGTTCGCCCCGAGCCACCACAGCGCGATGAAGCACGCCGCGCCGGTGCGGCGGGAGCTGGGCGTGAAGACGATCTTCAACATCCTGGGGCCGCTCACCAACCCGGCGGGGGCGAGGCAGCAGGTGATGGGCGTCTTTCACCCCGATCTCGTCGGCATCCAGGCGCGCGTGCTGCAGCGGCTGGGCAGCCGGCGCGTCATGATCGTGCACGGCCTGGAGGGTCTCGACGAGATCTCGATCTGCGGTCCGACCATGGTCGCCGAGCTGAAGGACGGCAGCATCAACGAGTACACCATCGCGCCGCAGGACTTCGGCTTGAAGGTGCACAATGCCGCGGCGATCAGGGTTGACGGGGTCGAACAGTCGAAGGCGATGGTGCTCGCGGCGCTGGGGAACGAATCGGGAGCGGCGCGGGACATCGTCGCCCTCAATGCCGGCGCGAGCATCTATATCGCGGGACTCGTCCCGACCATGGTGGAGGGAGTGAGGAAGGCATTGGCGGTGATCGCGAGCGGCGCGGCGCGCAAGAAGCTCGACGCCTTCATCGCCTTCACCAAGCAATTCAAAGCGGAATGAACCGATGGCTGACATTCTCGAGCGCATCCTCGCTGCCAAGGCCGAGGAGGTCGCGCGATCGAAGCGGGCGAGACCGCTCGAAGCCGTGCGCAAGGAGGCGCTGTCCGCACCGCCCCCGCGGGATTTCGTCGGGGCCTTGCGGTCGAGAATCACGGCGGGCAAGCCCGCCGTGATTGCGGAGATCAAGAAAGCGAGCCCGAGCCGGGGCGTGCTGCGCGAGAACTTCAACCCGGCGGCGATAGCCGCGAGCTACGAGCGCCACGGCGCGGCCTGTCTCTCGGTGCTCACCGACGAGGCGTTCTTCCAGGGCACGCTCGAGCACATGAAGCAGGCGCGCGCCGCCTGCCGGCTGCCCGTGCTGCGCAAGGACTTCATGATCGAGCCCTACCAGGTCTTCGAGGCGCGCGCGGCCGGGGCCGACGGCGTCCTGCTGATCGTCGCCGCGCTCCAGGGTGCGCGCATGCGGGAGCTGGAGGCCGCCGCGCGCGACCTCGGCATGGCGGTGCTCGCGGAAGTGCACGACGCCGCCGAGCTCGAGCGCGGGCTCGAGCTCGCGACCCCGCTCATCGGCATCAACAATCGCGATCTCCGCACCTTCGAGACGAGGCTGGAAACGACGCTCGGGCTGCTGCCGCGTGTGCCGAAGGACCGTATCGTCGTCACCGAGAGCGGCATTCTCTCGCCCGCGGACGTCGCGACGATGCGCGCGAGCAACGTTGGCTGTTTCCTGGTGGGGGAGGCCTTCATGCGCACGGCCGATCCGGGCGCCGAGCTCGGGCGCCTGTTCGCCGAGGACGCAGAGGAAAACAAGAGCTGAACCACGAAGGACACAAAGGACACAAAGGACACAAAGGAGAACGGGTTAACACCCTCATCCCTCATCCCTCCGCCCTCGTCCCTCAGATTTCACCGCCAAGGCCGCCAAGAGCGCCAAGAAAATGCCGAAAGAGGATGGGCAAGCAGGCGTTTTTTCGATTCACCATTCACGAATCACGATTCACGGTCTGTAGGAACCGCCACGGCGATGGAAACCACTCGGATTGTGGCAGAATGGAGCGCATGGTTCCGAGGCTCGATGAACTGATCTCCGCCTTCGACAGGGGGCTGCGCACCGTTTTCGGGCCGGCGCAGTCCGCGCGGGAAACTCCGGGCGAGCGGCTGCCCGAAGCCGCGGTGTCCGAGCAGGAGCGCGCGCACGCGGCGGCGCTGATGCGGGTCAACCACACCGGCGAGATCTGCGCGCAGGCGCTCTACCAGGGACAGGCGCTCACGGCGCGCGACACGCGCGCGCGGGAGGCGCTGGAGAAGGCGGCGCGGGAGGAGAGCGAGCACCTGGCGTGGACCGAGCGCCGGATCGAAGAGCTGGGCGGCCGAAAGAGCCTGCTGAACCCCTTGTGGTATGCCGGCTCGTTCGCATTGGGCGCCGTGGCCGGGCTGCTGGGCGATCGCTGGAACCTGGGATTTCTCGCCGAGACCGAGCGGCAGGTGGTCGCGCACCTGGAAGGTCATCTCGCGCGGCTGCCGCAAGGCGATGAGAAAAGCCGGGCGATCCTCGAGACAATGAAGGAAGACGAGGCGCGGCACGCCACGAGCGCGATCCACCACGGCGGGGGCGACCTGCCCGAACCCGCGAAGGCCGTGATGCGCCTCGGCTCGAAGGTGATGACCGAAACCGCCTTCTGGATCTAGAAGCCGAACCGCAGAGGCGCAAAGGCGCAAGGGAATCGCAAAGTAAACAATAGCGATTCAATCTTTGCGTGGACTTTGCGTCTCGGCGTCTTTGCGGCGAAGCTTTTCACGCTTCCTGGATTTCGAAGTCGTGCGTCACGCGGGCGGTCTTGCCGAGCATGATCGAGGCCGAGCAGTACTTCTCCGCCGAGAGGTGAACGGCGCGCTCCACCTGCTCGCGCCTGAGCCCCTTTCCGGTCACGATGAAATGGAAGTGGATCCTGGTGAAGACCTTGGGGTCCTGCGGGGCGCGCTCGGCGTCGATCTCGACGACACAATCAGTGACGGGCGCGCGGGACCTCGCCAGGATGTGCACGACGTCGTAGGCGGTGCAGCCGCCGGTGCCGATCAACACGGTCTCCATAGGGCGCGGCCCGAGGTTCCGGCCGCCGCCCTCGGGCGCGCCGTCCATCACCAGCGCGTGCCCGCTCTCGGACTCGCCGACGAAGGCGACGTTCTCGATCCACTTGATGCGAGCTTTCATTCTTGCCTCATCGTCGCGGGCTGTGAGCGGTAAGCAGTGAGCAGGAACTTCCAGAGAAAGCCGCATCGAACCTTACCGGTTACCGCTCTCTACCTTCCAATCGTGATTCGTAAATAATACCAGCCGATGCCGATCGCTTCGTGGAAGAAGCGGCTGCTGTCGGTGAGCGCGCCAGCGTCCGGGAGGAAGTCGAGCGCGGTCAGCTCGAAGCGCGTCGCGTAGCCGGTCGGCGCGGGAATGACGGTGAAGCCCGCGCGCTCGAAGGCCAGTTTTGCGCGTGGCATGTGCCACGCGCTGGTGACGAGATAGACGCGGCGCACGCCTGCGCCCTCGAGCAGGTGGAAGCTCGCGCGCGCGTTCTCGATCGTGTTGCGCGAGGCCTCTTCGGTCCACTTGACCGGGACCTGGAAGTCCCGCTCGAGCGCCTGCTTCATCAGCCGCGCTTCCGGCGTGGGGTTGCCCCGGGGCGCGCCCCCCGTGGCGAGCAAGGGCTTTTTCAGCAGCCGCTGAAGGTGCGCGGCGTAGCGCAGCCGCGCGAGCGTCTGCGGCTTGACGGTGTCGGCGCCGTATTCCGGCGCGCTGAAATAGGTCCCGCCGCCCAGCACCACGATCGCCTGCCCGCTTCGGTCCGCCACCGGGTCCTGCGGCGCGGGCTCCAGGATTCCCAGCAGCGAATCGGCGACGAACGGGGTGGAAAGGAGATAGAGTGCGGTCACGGCGATTGCGACAAGCGCGCGCGCAAGCGGCGGGCGGCGCCACGTGAGGAAGAGCGCAGCGAGCAGGACGAGAAGGACGATCCCGGGCGGGGCGAGCAGCGCCGCGAGCGCGTTGGTGATCAGCCATTCCATTGACACAGAGGTCTGATTTGCAATAGAATTCGCGCTTTTCCGAAACGCGTACGCGACAGCGGGGCGAGACCCATGAAGACGTTTTCCGCGAAACCCCACGAGGTCCAGCGCGACTGGTACGTCGTGGACGCCTCCGGCAAGGTGCTGGGGAGGCTTGCGGCCGAAATCGCGCGGCGGCTGCGCGGCAAGCACAAGCCCGAGTTCACGCCGCACATCGACACCGGCGATTATATCGTGGTGGTCAACGCCGACAAATTGCGCGTCACCGGCAGGAAGGCCCAGAACAAGATCTACTACCGGCACAGTACCTACCCGGGCGGCATCTACAGCACGAGCTTCGAGAAGCTGCATGCGCGCTATCCCGACCGCGTGCTCAAGCTCGCGGTGAAGGGCATGCTGCCCAAGGGGCCGCTCGGCTACGCCATGCTGAAGAAGATGAAGGTGTACGCCGGCGCGAGCCATCCGCACAGCGCGCAGCAGCCGAAACAACTGGAGATATAGCGGCATATGGCAACGCAACAACCTCACTACGGCACCGGCCGTCGCAAGAGCGCGGTGGCGCGGGTGTTCCTCAAGCCGGGCAAGGGCGAGATCACGGTCAACGGCAAGCCGGTCGACGTGTTCTTCTCGCGCGAGACCGGGCGCATGATCGTGCGCCAGCCGCTTGCGCTCACCAACACCCTTTCGAGCTTCGACATCCACGTGAACGTGGACGGCGGCGGCGAATCCGGACAGGCCGGGGCGGTACGCCACGGCATCACGCGCGCGCTGATCGATTACGACGCCGCGTTCAAACCCGCGCTCAAGAAGGCGGGACTCGTCACCCGCGACGCGCGCGAAGTGGAGCGCAAGAAGGTGGGCCTGCACAAGGCGCGGCGCCGCAGGCAGTACTCGAAGCGTTAGACTGGTTTGCTCGCGACAAAGCCGCCTGCGGGCGGCTTTGTCGTCTCTGGAATGGCGAAGAACGGGATCAGGGTCGGGATCGTCGGCGGCACCGGTTACACCGGGGTCGAGCTGCTGCGGCTGCTCGCCCAGCACCCGCACTGCGAGCTCGCCGCGATCACCTCGCGCAAGGAGGCCGGCATGGCGGTCGCCGACCTGTTTCCCAACCTGCGCGGCCGGGTCTCCCTCCGGTTCAGCGATCCCTCCGCCGCGGCGCTCGATCGCTGCGAGGTCGTGTTCTTCGCCACGCCGAACGGCGTGGCGATGGGCGAGGCCCGCGCTCTCGTCGATGCCGGCGTGCGCGTGATCGACATCGCGGCCGATTTCCGCCTTAAGGACGTGGCGCTGTGGGAGCAGTGGTACGGCGTGAAGCACGCCTGCCCCGAGCTCGTGGGGGAAGCGGTGTATGGCCTGCCGGAGGTGAACCGCGACAAGATCCGCGAGGCGCGGCTCGTCGCCAATCCCGGCTGCTACCCGACCTCGATCCAGCTCGGTTTCCTGCCGCTCGTCGAGGCCGGCATCGTCGATCTCGATCACCTGATCGCGGATGCCAAGTCGGGCGTCTCGGGCGCAGGGCGCAAGGCGGAGGTGCATACGCTCCTTGCGGAGGCCTCCGACAATTTCAAGGCTTACGGCGTTGCGGGACACCGCCACCATCCCGAGATCACGCAGGGCCTGGCGCAGATCGCCGGGCGCCCGGTGAATCTCGTCTTCGTGCCGCATCTCGCGCCCATGATCCGCGGCATCCACGCCACCCTCTACGCGCCCCTGACGGCGAAGGCCGACCTCCAGGCGCTCTACGAGAAGCGCTACGCGGCGGAGGCATTCGTGGACGTGATGCCGGCGGGCAGCCATCCCGATACCCGCTCGGTGCGGGGCGCCAATTTCTGCCGCATCGCGGTGCATCAGCCGCGCGGCGGCGACATCGCGGTGGTGCTCTCGGTCATCGATAACCTGGTGAAGGGCGCGTCCGGCCAGGCGGTGCAGAACATGAACATCATGTTTGGCCTTCCCGAAGCGACGGGGCTCGAGCAGCTCGCGCTGGTGCCCTAGCGCGAAGCGGAAGCGCAGATAAATCCCGTTCCAACGACTTCTGCCAGCCCCGTTCCAATGACCTCCGCCGGTTCCTCATGATCAATGGGCTGCGACGCGCTTGGAAGACCGACAGTGGAACGGGGCCAGCTCCTGATGATTAATGGTCCGCGACACGCCCGGCAAACGAACATTGGAACGGGATAAACGCAGATCAACGCTGCTCACATCCGTATCGGCGGTTTCAATCGGCTCTTGAGATGATTTCCCGGTTCATCCGCACGCTGCAGCGCAAGTTCGGCATCGCCGCCCCGCGCATGGCGGTGCGCACGCACGTAGCGTGGTACTGGCGCTGGCTCGGCCTCGCCGCGCTCGGCGCGGCGGTGGTCGGCATCGGGTGGGCGACCTATGACTTCGGCATGGAATTCGCCGGCTTCCGGCAGAGCGAGGCCCAGCGCGAGCTCGCCAAGCTCACCGACGAGATCCGCAAGCGCGACGCGGAGATCGCGGAGATGCGTTTCAAGGTGGCGGAGGCCGAGCGGCAGCTGCAGATCGAGCGCGCGACCTACGGCGACCTCGCAAAGCAGGTGAAGACCCTTGCCGAGGAGAATGCCGCGCTGCGGGAGGATCTCGCGTTCTTCCAGTCGCTGATGGCCGCGGGCGGCAAGCAGGGCTCGATCGCGGTCAACCGCTTCCGCGTGCAGCGCGATACCCTGCCGGGCGAGTATCGCTACCGGCTGCTGCTGGTGCAGACTGGGCAGCGCGTCAAGGAATTCAGAGGGGAACTGCGATTCCTCCTGAATCTCGAGCAGGGCGACCGCAAATTCGTCCTGATGCTGCCGCCCGAGGGCGACCGGCAGGCGAGGGAATTCCAGCTCAGCTTCAAGTTCTTCCAGCGCATCGAGGGCACCTTCAAGATCGCGCCCGACGCGGTAGTGAAGAGCATGCAGGTGCGGGTCTTTGAAAACGGCGCGAGTCAGCCTAAACTAACGCAGACGGTGAACGTTTCCTGAGGAGTCGCGACATGTTCGGAAGGAAGGCAAGCAGCAAGCCCCAGAACCGCATCGACTGCCTGATCGGCGCCGGCACCACGATCGAGGGCAACATCACCTTCACTGGCGGCCTGCGCGTGGATGGACGCGTGCGCGGCAACGTGACCGCGGCCGACAGCAAGCCGGGCACGCTGGTGCTGTCCGAGCAGGCGCAGATCGAGGGTGAAATCCGCGTCTCGCACGTGGTTATCAACGGAACGGTGATCGGCCCCGTGGACGCTGCGGAATACGTTGAACTGCAGTCGAAGGCGAATGTCACAGGAGACGTGCACTACAAGACGCTGGAGATGCAGCTCGGCGCCGTGGTCCAGGGCAGGCTGGTCTACCAGAGCGACAGCAAGTCGGAGAAGGTGGTGCAGCTGAAACCGGCCTCAGCCGACTGAGCGGCCGTTTGTGATAAGATTAACTCGAGAAGGTTGACATGAACACGGTAACCGAGAAGATCCCAGACCCGCTGGTCTTCACCGAGGCCGCGGCAGCGAAAGTGAAGCAGCTGATCGACGAGGAGGGCAACCCCGAGTTGAAGCTGCGCGTCTTCGTGAACGGCGGCGGCTGCTCCGGCTTCCAGTACGGGTTCACCTTCGACGAAGCCGTCAACGAGGACGACACCTCGATGCAGCGCGGCGGGGTGACGCTGTTGATCGATCCCATGAGCTTGCAGTACCTGACGGGCGCCGAGATCGACTACCAGGAAGACGCGGAGGGTGCGCAGTTCGTGATCAAGAATCCGAACGCGACCTCGACCTGCGGTTGTGGGTCGTCGTTTTCGGCATAAAACGACTTCAGCCAACGCGAAAAAGGCGGCGATGCCGCCTTTTTTGTTGACGGGGGGTACAGTCCCCTCGCGGGGCCTGGTCACTTTCTTTGTTCCCCCAAACAAAATCACCAAAGAAAGGGGTTCCCCGGTTCGCCGCAGAAAACCGGGACAGACCTGGGGTTTGGGTCTGTCCCGGATTTTCTGTCCCCTGCGCTGCTCGGCCAGGTAGGGCGGCTGCGCAGCTCGCGCACGCTCTTCTTTACCATCAACGACGCCAGGCGGGAATTTTTCAGGGCTAGGCATAGGTCAACGAGACTCGCCCAGTGCTCGCCGACTTCCCCCTACCTGGTCTGCGCTGCTTGGCGGCTCTCAGGGGCCCCAGAAGCAGCCCACTTGGCCCACCGGGTCAGCCCACGGGGTCAGGTCTTACATTGACCCACGGGGTCAGGTCTTACATTGACGCAAAATGCGCTATTCGCAGACCTGACCCCGTTCCCTTCACCGCCTGCCGTGCGAGCCAGGCGAAGGCGAGCGCCTCGACGTGCGCGGGTTCGACGCCAAGGGCGGCGGTGCGGCTTCAGCCATGTGATAGGCTTTGCGCCGATGCCGCCCGATCCGGGACACGCGGTTACGCTTATTTGCCATCCTGAAATCCCCACCCACGCCGTGCGCGGCATAGCTGCGCGCGTGCCCAGAAAGCGCGGACGCAGGCTGGCCGTTACCTGTGTTCTCGAATGCGATCTCGATCGCCTCCCGGCGCCTTATCCCGGCGCGCCGCTGTCGCTCGCGCTTTCGGCGGTGATCGAGGATAGTGACGGCGTGCTCTCGTACTGGGCGCTCCGGCGCTCCCCGGCAAACCGGATTTCCCTCATCCGGCGGCATTCGCCCTCGAGCCAGGAGTTTGCGCGGCAGAAACTTGCCGCGCAAACTCCTTAACGGGTGAAAATTTGCCGCGCGGGCTCCTAAACGGATGAAGGTCGGGATCGAACGCCTGCTGGAGGAGCCGAAGCTGCGCAAGCCACTGGCGGGCCGGCGCGTCGCGCTGCTCGCGCATCCAGCGTCGGTGACGCGCGATCTCACGCACTCGCTCGACGCACTCGCGGCGCTCCAAGACATCCGCCTCACCGCGGCTTTCGGCCCCCAGCACGGGCTGCGCGGCGACAAGCAGGACAACATGATCGAATCGCCGGACTACATCGACGCGGCGCATGGCATCCCGGTCTACAGCCTATACGGGAAGGTACGCCGTCCTACCCCGGAGATGATGGACAGTTTCGACGTGCTGCTGGTCGATCTGCAGGACCTGGGCTGCAGGGTCTACACCTTCGCCACCACGCTGCGCTACGTGCTGGAGGCGGCGGCGCAGCACGGCAAGAGGGTGTGGGTGCTCGACCGGCCCAACCCGGCGGGGCGCCCGGTCGAGGGCACGAAGCTGCGCGACGGCTGGGAGAGTTTCGTCGGCGCCGGGCCGATTCCGATGCGCCACGGGCTCACGCTGGGCGAGCTGGCGCGCTGGTTCGTGCGCGCGCTGCGCCTGGACGTGGAATGCGAGGTGATCGCGATGGAGGACTGGGAGCCGGCGGCGGCGCCGGGCTATGGCTGGCCCCTGGGCGAGCGCGCGTGGGTGAACCCCAGTCCCAACGCGTCCAACCTCGCGATGGCGCGCTGCTATGCCGGAACGGTCATGCTGGAAGGCACGACGTTGTCGGAAGGGCGCGGCACGACGCGCCCGCTGGAGACCCTCGGCGCACCCGACGTCGAGCCGCGCGCGCTACTGACGGCGATGCATGACATCGCCCCGCAGTGGATGCGCGGATGCCGCTTGCGGCCGTGCTGGTTCGAGCCCGCGTTCCACAAGCACGCCGGCAAGCTATGTGCCGGCCTGCAAATCCATGTCGAGGATACGGCCTACGATCACGGCGCCTTTCAACCCTGGCGCCTGCTCGCCCTGGCTTTCAAGGCCCTGCGGACGCTCGCCCCCGAGTATCCGCTGTGGCGCGATTTCCCGTATGAATACGAGTACGACCGGCGTGCCATCGATTTGATCAACGGCGGCGCGTTGTTGCGCGAATGGGTGGACGATCGCGCGGCGGCGGCGTCCGATCTCGAGGCGCTCGCCGGTCCCGAAGAGCGGGCGTGGCTCGAGGAGCGCGAATCCCTGCTGCTTTATCGCTAGCCGCCTGTCGGACTTTACGCCCCGACAGGCTGCTAAAAGGAGTTTGTCGGAGCTCAGTCCGACCAGCTCCCGGGTCAGTCGAGGCGCGCGATGAGGGTGCCGCGCAGGAGATCAAGGCGCCGCGCCAACGGCGCCGCGGCCGCATCGAACACGGGTTTCTGCTCCGCCGTGATCGGGGGCGCCGAGGGCAGCACCACGCGCAGCGGGTTCTGGTGCGCGCCGTTGATGCGGAACTCGTAATGCAGATGCGGTCCGGTGACGAGCCCGGTCGCGCCCACGTAGCCGATGACGTCGCCCTGCGTGACGCGCGCGCCCTTGCGGAGGCCTTTGGCGAATCCCGACAGGTGCGCATACCAGGTCGCATACTTGGATTGATGCCGCAGCACGACCAGGTTGCCGTAGGCGCCCTGGCGGCCCGCGAATTCCACGACCCCGTCGCCTGTTGCCTTGACCCGGGTGCCGACGGGCGCTCCGTAATCGATGCCTCTGTGCGCGCGCCACTGGTTGAGGACCGGGTGGAAGCGCGCGTTCGTGAAGCCCGAGGTGACGCGCGAGAACTCGAGGGGCGAGCGCAGGAACGCCTTGCGGATGTTCCTGCCTTGCGGCGTGTAGTAACCGCCCTGTCCCTCGGCGTACTGGAACCAGACGGCCCGGTAGAACCGGCCCTGGTTGATGAATTCCGCGGCGAGCACCCGCCCTGGGCGCACCGGCTCGCCCTGGTCGTAGTATCCCTCGTAGACGACGGAGAAACGGTCGCCGCGGCGGAGATCCCGGTGAAAGTCGATGTCGGTGGAGAAGATGTCAGCGATCTGGATCGCAATCGCATCGGAGAGGTTGGCGGCGTCGGTCGCCGCGAAGAGCGAGCTGCGGATCTCGCCTGACGCCATCAGCACCCGCCGCTCGAGCTCGAGCGGCTGGTTGCTCACCTTGAAGCCGTCGCCGCTGCGCTCCACCGTGAGCGCGGCGCCGCCGTTCCGGTAGCGCAGCGCGAGCAGCTTTCCCTCGGCGCTCACCTGCGCGCGCACCGCCCGGCCCGGAATCAGCTGATAGAGCGCTTTGGCCGTGCGCGTCGTGCGCAGGAACTCGACGGCCTCGGGATCGTCGGCGCCCAGGCGGGCAATGAGCGCCGCGAGCGTGTCCCCGCGCTGGATGCGCTCCTCGCGCCAGTAACCCTGGGCCGCCTCGGCGCGCAGCTCCACGGCGGGGAGCGCCAGTTCCTCGACCACCCGGGCCCTCGGCACCGGATCGGTGAGGGTGTCGGGCGCGATGCCGAAAGCCGCCACCACGCCGGCGAAAGGCAGCACCAGCGCAGCCGTCATGCGCCGCAACCGGGGATCGCCGATCAGACGCGCCGGGAATCTGCGGGACCTCGGTCCGCCAAATTCCTGAGGCAAGATCGCCTTCGATGTCCCGAACAGCAAAGACCAATGGGCCACGGTTCGCTCTTTTTCTCAGCTCGCGGTAGGCCGGATAAAGTATTTTTGTTCCAATGGACCTCGGTTGGTGAGGCCGTTTTCCTTTAGCAGCTTCGCGGACTAAGAGTCCGGCAAGCTGCTAGAATCACGGAGCTTTCCGCCCCTTGCTGCATGATTTCCCTGATTTTTTTCGGGTGCGGGAAGCTTAGCAGAATTGCCCCCGCAGGCAAACCGTTTTTTCGCATCGTGAAATACCGCACAATGCCCCCGGCATAGCATCGTGACCAGCATCGAAAAGCAAATCGAGACCATCAAGCGCGGCTGCGACGAGCTGCTCGTCGAGGCGGAATTGAGGGACAAGCTCAAATCGGGGCGGCCGCTGCGCGTCAAGGCGGGCTTCGACCCGACGGCACCGGACCTCCACCTCGGCCACACGGTGCTGCTCAACAAGCTGAAACAGCTCCAGGACCTCGGGCACCACGTCATCTTCCTGATCGGCGACTTCACCGGCATGATCGGCGACCCCTCGGGGAGGAACGCGACGCGCCCGCCGCTCACGCGCGCGGAGGTCGAGGCCAACGCGAAGACCTACACCGACCAGGTGTTCAGGATCCTCGACCGCGCGAAGACCGAGGTGGCGTTCAACTCGACGTGGATGGACAAGTTCAGCGCCGCGGACATGGTGCGCCTTGCCGCGACCTCGACGGTCGCGCGGATGCTCGAGCGCGATGATTTCCACAAGCGCTACCGCGCGAGGCACGCGATCGCGATCCACGAGTTCCTCTATCCCCTCGTGCAGGGCTACGACTCGGTCGCGCTCAAGGCCGACCTCGAGTTGGGCGGCACCGACCAGAAGTTCAACCTGCTCATGGGGCGCGAGGTGCAGAAGCAGTTCGGCCAGCCGCCGCAGGTGATCCTCACCCTGCCGCTCCTCGTGGGACTCGACGGCGTCAACAAGATGTCGAAATCGGTCGGCAACTACGTCGGGGTCACCGAGCCGCCGAACGAGATCTTCGGCAAGCTCATGTCGATCTCGGACGAGCTCATGTGGCGCTACGTCGAGCTGCTGTCTTTTGAGTCGCCTCAAAAGATAAATGCCAAGAGGCGCGCTGTTGAACGAGGCGGCAATCCCCGGGATGTCAAGGTCGAATTTGCGAAGGAAATCGTGGCGCGCTTCCATGGCAGGGATGCGGCCGACGCGGCGCTCGCCGATTTCGAGGCCCGCTTCAAGCGCGCCGAGATCCCGGAGGACATCCGCGAAGTGCGCCTGCATGCCGGGGCGGACGGCCTCGCCATCGCGCAGGTCCTGAAGCAGGCGGGCCTCACGGCGAGCACCTCGGAGGCGCTGCGCATGATCGAGCAGGGCGGGGTGAAGGTGAACGGCGAGAAGGTGCGCGACAAGTCGCTCAGGCTCGCCCGCGGCGAGCGCTGCGTGGTGCAAGTCGGCAAGCGCAAGTTCGCGCGCGTGACGATCGGGTCCTAGAACCGATCTCTAAACCGAAAAGCAGGAATTAGCCACAGAGGTCACAGAGCTCACAGAGGGAACACGACAAAGAAGGCTGTCCCAAATCCCATCTCTGTGTCCTCTGTGGACTCTGTGGCAAAAGACAATTAGCCCCGAACCTAGTCGCAGTCGATCGTCATCTCCAGCAGCGCGTAGCTCAGGCCCTTGCCGTGCGCGTCGAGCGCGAGCGAGGTCGTGACCCCGCCCCCAACGCGTGCTCGCACACGAATTGCAGCGCGTGGACGTTGGGCAAGGCGTAGCGCGTGACCTCGCCCGCCACGGTCGCAGCGAGGTGCTGCTTCACCGCCTTCGCGGTCACTTCGTAGAGCAGCTGCTCCTTGGCGGTGCGGAGGTTCACGACGCCGCCGGTGCCCGCGACCTTGGAGAACAGCGCCGTGCCGTCGCGCGCGACGTCGGCGTAGGGAAAGCCGAGGTGCGCCATGTCCGGCACGTCCTTCACCCCCGGATCGGCGTAGTAGCCGCCGGTCAACTGCCCCGCGCACTCGAGCGGGTGTCCGACGACCGTGCCGCGCGCCACGAGCGTGGTGTCGGCGAGGCTCCAGCCGAGCCCGCGGGCGAGCGGCACCACGAACAACAGGGATCGGCCACGCGCCCGGTGATGACGACTTCGGCCCCGCTCGCGAGCGCCGGCAGCAGGGCTTCGGCGCCGAGATAGGCGTTGGCGGAGACGATCCCGCCCAGCTCCTTCAGCGGGCGCCCGCTTTCGAGCACGCGCGCCTCCGGGTCGAGTCGGTCGAGCACGTCGTCCCCGCTCACCACGGCGACCTTCACGGGAACGCCCAGGCGGCGCGCGACCGCCACCGCCCGCTCGCCCGCGCCACGCGGGTTCGCCTGGCCCATGTTCGTGACGAGGCGCACGTGGTTGCGCTTGGGAAGCGGCAGCAGCGCCGACCTGCGCGCGTCGAGCAGGGGATCGTAGCCCTCGCCCGGATCGCGCAGCCTTTTCAGCTGCGCCAGCGCGATCGTGCGCTCGCCGAGCGACTCGAGCACGAGGTAGTCGAGCCCGCCCTGCGCCGCGAGGATGACGGCGGGCTCGATGCGGTGGCGAAACCGGCACCGCTCGCGATGCGGACGGTTCCGCTGGCCTTGATGGCGGCCGCCCTCCGGGCGCGGCGACGGCGAAAGCATGCAGCAATTCGCCGCACATTCGTGCGGCGCCTAAATATTGGCTTGAATGTGAGACACGTTCTTCGGTAGGGAATTTGCCGGCCGGAACGCCGGCAAATGCCTGTTGAAAACCGGCCCGGCGCCGCCGCCAGTCTGTGCACAGAGACGGCCGCCGGGGCAGAGCCGGGCGGCTGCCCCTGCTCATGAACGCATCGAGGAGGTCGAACCGATGCAGGGCGACACGCTGGGTGAGCACGGTTGGCAAGGTGCGCGAACCAAGCCTGGAGGAAATGCGGGCGCCAAAAGAAAGAGCGCGCCGGCCTTGCGACCGGCGCGCCGATCCTACGAGCGAGGAATTGTGGACTGCTCGCTCGCCGCTGACGATCAGGCAATCAGCTCGGGTTTCGGGGCATCGGACTTCTCGTGGCTGTCGGCGACCAATTCGGGCTTCGGCGCGTCCTTCTTCTCGTCGTCTTCGGCGATCAGTTGCGGTTGCTCGGGTTTCTTGACCTCGTCACCGTCGGCGACGAACCAGGGCAACGCGACTTCCAGCTGAGGGATGAGTTGCTGCAATTCCGGCTTCTCGCTTTCGGGTTTCGGGGCTTCCTGCGCGGAAACGCCCGCCGTCAATCCTGCAAGCGCGCCGCTCACTGCGAGGGTCAGTACCAGTTTGCGATTCATGTAAACCTCCGATATCTGTGAAAGTTGAACGTTGGCAATTCGGCCAACGGCCCAATTGGACGCGCGAAGGATACCCAAGGTTTACCTGCACCGCGCATTCTTACGAACATGTAATTCGCGCGTAACACTGATGTAAATCCAGGCACGAATCGTGTCCGGACCTTACGTGGAGCTTACAGACTCGCGGGGGATTCCCTAGCGATACGTTCCTGCGCCAACGTCGCCGGCGGCATGAAAGCGGATGGTGACGCGAAGTCCAGGATTGTTCTCCGACAGCTCGACCGACGCGCCGTGCAAGTCGGCAACGGCCTTCACGAGAGCCAGGCCGAGACCGCTGCCCGGCGTGGTGCGGCTCGCCTCCAGCCGATAAAAGCGGCGGAAGACTTTCTCGCGCTCGGATGCGGGGATGCCGGGGCCCGTATCCGCGACGCACAGTACCGACGTGCCGCCTTCCTGCCGCAGCCCGACGGTAATCGCCGCCCCGGCCGGACAGTGGCGGATCGGGTTTTCGATGAGGTTGGCCGCCATTTGCGTCAGAAGCTCGCGGTCGCCCTGGATCGGCGGGACGCGGTCAACAACGGCCTCCAGTCGCTGGCCGCGATCTTCCGCGACCGGGGCATACGCCTCGCAGACGTTGGACACGATCTTGGCAAGGCTCACGTCGGAAAAAGCCGCGCGCCGCGCGCCGGACTCGATCTGGGAAATCCGCAACAGCGCTGAAAATGTCTCCAGTATGGCGTCGAGCTCCGCGATGGATTGCTCGATAACCGGTTCCCCGCCCGATGCGGCCGTCGCCCGCGCGACCTCGAGCCGGTGACGCAGGCGGCTCAGCGGCGTCCGCAGATCATGGGCAATGTCGTCGGAGACCCGCTTCAGACTCTCCATCAGCGCCTGGATCCGGTCGAGCATGGCGTTCAGGTTGACGGCGAGCTGATCCATCTCGTCGCCGCCTCCGCGCATCGGCACGCGCTTGGCCAGGTCCCCGTCCATGATGGAGCGCGTGGTACGGTTGATCTCGTCGATGCGGCGCAGGAACCCGGCGCCGAGCGCCGCGCCGCCGCCCGCGGCAAGCAGCAGTGTGATGGCGACGCCCCAGCCGAGCGCCCGGAGGATCGCTTCCTGCGCCTTCACCGCCCGGTAACGGTTCTCGCCCACGAGCAGAAACTCGCCGTTCTCGAGCGAGCGCCCCTGGGCCACGACGGGATACGCGTCGGCCGGGTCGCTCCCCTTCGAGGGCCGGTCCGGAAACAGGAAGGACACGGGGAGCACCATCTCGCCTTCGGTGGGTTTCATCGGTGGAAGATTTCCGGCCATGCGCTCTCCGGCCGCATCCTGCAGCAAGTAGTAGCGGCGCGGCGGCCGCAATTCCACCACCCTCAGCTGGATCGCGCGCACGACGCTGTCGAGACCGCGGCCGCGATACAGCTCGACCAGCACCTGCGTCTCGCGCTCCACGGAATCGCTGAGCTGCTCCTCGAGCGCGGCGAGCGTGATCCAGTAGACGATGAAGAACAGGATCGCGACCGACGCCCCGAAGACGGCGGCATACCACGCGAGGAGACGAAAGCTCGTGCTGCGAAGAAAACTATCTGGAGACACTTAGAGAGTATCCCGAGCCGCGCACCGTATGGATCAGTTCCTCGCCGAATTCCCGGTCAACCTTGGCGCGCAGCCGGCTGATGTGGGTCTCGACCACGCTGGAGTGCGGGTCGAAATGGAATTCCCAGACGTTCTCGAGGAGCATCGTCCGCGTCACTACTTGCCCGGCATGGCGCATCAGGTACTCGAGCAGCCTGAATTCCTGCGGCTGCAGTTCGATCCGCTTGCCGCCACGGGTGACCGTGCGCTTCAGCCGGTCCAGCTCGAGGTCTCCGACGCGCAGCACCGTCGCTTCCTCCGCCATGGGGGGGCGGCGCGCGAGCGCGTTCACCCGGGCGAGCAGTTCGGCGAAAGCAAAGGGCTTGGTGAGGTAATCGTCAGCGCCGGCCTCCAGCCCCTCGACGCGGTCGTTGACTCCGCCCAGTGTGGTGAGCAGGAGCACCGGCGCCCTCATTCCCGCGCCGCGGATCGCCTTCACGATGGCGAGACCGTCGAGACTGGGCAGCATGCGGTCTATGACCATGACGTCGTAGCCGCCTCCGGAGGCGAGGAAAAGCCCGTCGCGGCCGCTCGCCGAATGGTCCACCACGTGCCCGTGCTCGCGCAGCCCGTTCGCTACATACGCCGAGGTGTGCGGATCGTCTTCGATCAACAGGATCTTCATCGGTGGGCTTATCGTGTGGCGACACTGCGGAGGGCCCGGCAGGCCGCGCAGGATATTGAACGGACAGCCGCCGCGTCCCCCTTCGTTCCGCACAGGGGGAACACCCTATGGCATCGCCCGTCCCGTCGGTCTCTAAGATAGCCCAGCAGCGCCCGCCTCACAAGCAACCTCCCATGCCGCCAGCCGCCCGCTTACCGAACCGTAAACGCGAGGTAACCGCCCGGAAAACAACGCGGGTGTGCTTTTGTTCTCGCCGATCCACGTCACGAATGTCGCCATGAAGCAACGGTCGATGCGGTTCTTCCAACGCCACACGCAGTGGTCGTCGGCCCGCTTACCCGCTGCCGGATGCGCCGCTCCCCGCAGCTTCCACCGCCGCCCGAAAACCCGCCGCCCCGGGGAACCGCGCGAGCTCCAGCCGCCGCCCGCGCCGCCGATCGTGAAGCCCCCGACGCTGGCGTAGACCTTCTTCTTGAGGTCCTCCGCTATTTGCTGGTAGCGGGCCGAGCGCGACATCAGGATCTTGGCGAGGAGAAAGCGGGCGAGGCAGGCGAGCAGGATGTAGAAGGTCACGCCGCTGCCGAAGATCACTACCGGGAACATCGCCCGGAACGGGCTGAGGTATCGGCGCGCGCGATGACCGCAGTCACCACCTCGACGCCGCTCGCGGCCTCGAGACTGGCGATGCGCGCCTTGACCGCGGCTTCTGCCGCCGCGTCGAGAAACATCAGCCGCCCGGCTTGCCCCACAGCTCCTTCAACCGCGCCTCGCGCCCGCACCCGCTCTTGTAGAACTTGTAGCGCACCGGGTTCTTGAGATAGAAGTCCTGGTGGTAGCCCTCGGCCGCGTAGAATTCCGGGGCCTTCACGATCTCGGTCACGATCTCGCCCTTGAACGGCTTGTTCTTCGAGAGCGCTGCTCTCGAGGCTTCCGCGAGCTTCTTCTGTTCTTCGTTGTGGTAGAAGATCGCGGTCCGGTACGACGAGCCGTGGTCGCAGAACTGCCCGTCCTTCTGCGTCGGATCAATGTTGCGCCGGAACACTTCGAGCAGCCTCGCGTAGCTCACCTTGGCGGGGTCGTATTCCACCTGCACCACTTCCGCGTGGCCGGTGCGCCCCGTCGTCACCTGCTCGTAGGTGGGGTTCCTGGTCATCCCGCCCATGTAGCCGGACACGGTGGCGATCACGCCGGGCACCGGGTCGTAGGCTTCCTCCATGCACCAGAAGCAGCCGCCGGCGAAGGTTGCCTTGGCGGTGGCGGTCTTCGCCGCCGGTTTGAGCTACGCCTGCGCCAGGGCGGGGCCGGCCAGAACGGCGGCCAGCAAGGTAGCGGTCACGAATGCCATGATTCTCATCGGTTTCTCCTCATGTGCCGCGGGTTGCGGCGTTACATGCAGCCCCTCTCCCGCCTTGCCTGACATCACGCTTGGCGCTGGGAGTTTGTCGGGCTTTGGCCCGACAAACTCCTGTGGACCCGTGATTGCGGCGGCTTGCGCCGGCGCAGTTCGGCGAAGGCGTGCAGTTCCCAGTGCCGGATGGCGAGGAGCAGGCTCATCGCCGAGCGCTCCGCGAGCGGCAGGCGCACATCGTCATTGTGCATCTCCGAGAACTCGCGCGCCACGCGCTTCATCCGCGAGACGATCGCGGCGCTCGAGCCCCTCGACACCATGCCGGTCACCAGCATCATGCACTCGTCCGGCCGGTCGAAACGCGAGCGGAAATACTCGTTGTGCGCCTGCTCGTTGAAGAAGCGCTGTATCGGCCCGTCCGGCAGCCACGCGAAATTTTTCGACACCAGGAGCTTTATACGGTTGCCGGGCTGCAACTGGATGAACCCCAGCCGGTCGAGCCGCGCGAGGAGCTGGACGCACTCCGCGCGGGAGATGTCGTAGATGGCCGTGATCTGCTCGAAGCTGACGTGGTTGAGCGCGCACACGGCGGCGAGGAAGAGCTTGCGGTCCGAGACGATCTCCTTCTCCTGCTCGTAGGTGAGCTGGGAGACGAGGTTTTCTTCCTGGTTGAGCGTGCGGGCGAGATCGGAGAACTCGGCGTTGGCGAGCTGGCAGATCTGGTCGAGGCGCTTCAAGGTGAAGTTCTTCCTCGAGAACATGCGCTTCACGCTCGCCTCGGAGAGCCCGAGCCTGCGCGCGACCTGCAAGTAGGTCACGCCCCGCGCCTTGAGCTCCCGCTTGAGCACGTCCACCAGCGCCGCGCTGTGCGCCACGACATCCCCCTTTCCCCGGCCAGCGGGCAAGGTATCACCTAATGCTACCGCCGGGCAAACGGGTAGCAACACCCCGGATTTTCCTTGGCGCCGCCGCCGCTCGCGCCGATGATGGGCTCCGCCTCGCGCCATGACGGCGCGGCGCCGGGGACCGGACAAACACGCGACGAAAGGAGGGCAGCCATGCAAGCTGCGGCAGTGAACAGGGGCCAAAGGGAGAGAGCCGAATGCGCGCGGGCACGCGCCATCATCCGCTTCAACGGGTTGTTGTTTCATGGTCTTGCCACCGCCTCGTTTCTGGAGTCGGCCGCGCCGCTCTACGCGGAGCGCACCGCGCGCGTCTTCGCGCACCATCCCGACGTCGGGGTCTGGCTCGAGCAGGTGTGGCGGCCGCAGCGGGCGGAGCACGGCCGCGAGTTGCGCGGCTACGTCGAGGCCACGTGGCCGGAGTTCGACTGGAACGCGGCCTACGGCGAGTTCCATGAGACCTGCCGCCCGCGCCTGGAACGCGCGGCGGCGCCGGCGAGCCTCGCGCTCGCAGCACTGCGCTTTTGCGCGACCGAAGTCCAGGCCGCCGTCTTCTACCGGGCGCTCGCCCACGGCGCGGACTGCCCGGTGCTGCGCGGGCTCGCACAGGAGGCCGCGCGCGGGCACGCGGGCCATTTCGAGCATTTCCGGTCGGTTTTCGAGCGCTGCGAGCGGCGCGAGGGAATCGGTCTCGTCGCGACCTGCCGCACGGTGATCGAGTGCTCGCGCAGCGCGCGGCGATGCGACGTGGCGGAGGCATTCGAGCCGCTCCGCCGGCATTGGTACGGCAGCCAGCCGGTGCCGGAGCTCGGCTACGGCGAGTTCGTGGAACGAATGGCGGGCTTCGCGCGACGCCACGCCGCGCTCGGCCGCTTCGAGCGCTGGCTGTTCCGGCCGTGGCTCAAGCGCGAGGGCGGCGCGCCGGCGGGCGAGCTCCCCGCGCGCGACACGGCGCGGCGGGCGCTGCCCGCCCCGCCGATGAGAGCCGCCGCGTAGAAACATCCGCCGGAGAGGACACAGAGTTCACAGAGATCTCGGTGGCTGATTCCTGACCTTCATCGGCGGGGCGTTCGTCGGCCCCCCTCTTCGAGGCGGCCTTGCCTGAGGAGTTTCCCGGACTGCGGTCCGGGAAACTCCTGGTGTCACAATAGTGTCATCGCTTCGTCATAGACTGCCGCGCGCCAGGACTGCCGTTCCTACCCATGCCCGCCACCGTTCTGCTCGTCGAGGACGAGCCCGACATCCAGGAGCTGATCGCGGTCAACCTCGAGCACGCCGGCTACCAGGTGAGCCGCGCGCGCAGCGCCGAGGAGGCGGTCGCTTTTGCCCGGGGCGCGGCGCCGGACCTGGTGATCCTCGACTGGATGCTGCCGGGCATGTCCGGGCTCGACCTCGCGCGGCGGCTGCGCGCGGAGGCCCGGACGCGGCACCTCCCCATCATCATGCTGACCGCGCGCGCCCAGGAGCGGGACAAGGTGGGGGCACTGGAGGCCGGCGCCGACGACTATGTCACCAAGCCGTTTTCGCCGCGCGAGCTGCTGGCGCGGATCAAGGCCGTGCTGCGCCGGCGGGCGCCGGAGCTGACCGAGGACGCGGTCGAATTCGGCACCCTGCGGCTGGAGCCGGCCACCCGCCGCGTGTATGGCGCCGGCCGCGAGATCGCGCTCGGGCCCACCGAGTTCCGCATGCTGCACTTCCTGATGACGCATCCCGAGCGCGTGCACAGCCGCGCGCAGTTGCTCGACCACGTGTGGGGAGACCACGTGTTCATCGAGGAGCGCACCGTGGACGTGCATATCCGGCGCTTGCGCCAGGCGCTGGCCGCGACCGGCCACGACCGGTTGATCGAAACGGTGCGCGGCAGCGGCTACCGCCTGCACGCGGACTGAGCCCGCGAAGCGCTGCGCGCCTGTGCGATAATCCGCGCGTCATCGAAGCCCATCCCCGGACGTGCCAGGCCCCTTTTCCCGGATCGCGTTGAACGCCGCCGTGGCCGCGGCCGTCGCGCTGGCCGCCGGCCTCGTCCTGGGCGCTGCTGCGGGATGGGCCCTGCTCGCGGCGGCGCTTGCCTTCCTGCTCCTCCGCGACGCGCGCCATCTGCGCGCCCTGATCGCGTGGCTCAAGGCGCCGCGCGCGGGCGAGGTGCCCGACGCGCGCGGCGCATGGGGAGAGGCGTTTGCGCTTTTGCACCGCCACGAGCGCTCCGGCGCGCGCGAGCAGGGCGAGCTCGCGCGGGCGCTGATACGCTGGCGCAAGGCCGGGCAGGCGCTGCCCGACGGTGTCGTGATCCTGGACGCCGGAAACCGCGTCGAGTGGTGCAACGACAATGCCGAAGAGCATTTCGGCCTCGACGCGAGGCGTGATCTCGGCCAGCCCGTCGTGAACCTCGTGCGCCAGCCCGAGTTCGTGGCGTACCTGGAATCGGGCGACTACGCGCACGCGGTGCAGATGCGCTCGGCGCGGGGCGGGGGCCGTATCCTGTCGGTCCAGCTCATTCCGTACGGCGCCGCGCAGAAGCTCCTGCTCTCCCGCGACGTGACGCGGCTCGAGCGCATCGAGACCATGCGCCGCGATTTCGTGGCCAACGTCTCGCACGAGCTGCGCACCCCGCTCACCGTGCTCGCCGGCTTTCTGGAGACGGTGCGCGAGCTCAAGCTCGACGCCCAGCGCACGCGCGATTATCTCGACCTGATGAGCGAGCAGACGAGCCGCATGCGACGCATCGTGGAGGACCTGCTCGCGCTCTCCGCGCTCGAGTCCGCGCCGCCCCCCTCCCCGGAGAGCCGCGTGGACGTCGCCTCGCTGCTCGGGAAGCTGAAGTCCGATGCCGAGGCGCTCTCCGCAGGCCGGCACCGCGTGACGCTCGAGGCGGAGGGCGCATTCGATCTGCTGGGTGAGGAGAGCGAGCTCGCGAGCGCCTTCGGCAACCTGGTGAGCAACGCGATCCGCTACACGCCGGAGGGCGGCGCGGTGCGGCTCGTCTGGCGCGCCTCGCCCGCGGGCGCCGAATTTTCCGTGGAAGACACCGGCATCGGCATCGAGCCGCAGCACATTCCGCGCCTCACCGAGCGCTTCTACCGCGTGGACCGCGGCCGCTCGCGCGAGACCGGCGGCACCGGCCTCGGACTGGCGATCGTGAAGCACGCGCTCGCGCGGCACCAGGCCGCGCTCGACATCGAGAGCGAGCCCGGCAGGGGCAGCCGCTTCACCGCGCGCTTTCCCGCGCGGCGTGTCGCCCCCGCCGCCGCCCGGCCCGCAACCACCCCAACCAGCTGAGTTTCCCGGTGGCGGTTCGGGCCTGCGCGCGGGCGGGCCGCCCGCGCGCCCGGCCCGCACCTCAACGCGGCTCAGCGAGGTCCGGCGAGAGCCCGGCGGTCAGCACGCGCAGCACGGATCACGCAATGGCGCCGATCCGTGCCCTCTTTCTCGCGCCGCCTGTCATACGGCTGTAACAGTTCCCGCCTATCATCCGAACGTGACCTGAAGAGAGTAAACGACGACAGGAGAGAGCGGATGATCAAGCGGGATGAACTCAAGGCGTTGGGCGCGGCAGCGGTGCTCGCGGCGGGGCTGCAACTCGTGGCTGGTGCCGCGCACGCGCAGGTGATCAAGGTCGACGGCTCGAGCACCGTCTATCCGGTGACCGAGGCGGTCGCGGAAGAGTTCCAGAAGGCGAAACGGGGGGCGGCCAAGGTGACGGTGGGCATCTCGGGCACGGGCGGCGGGTTCAAGAAATTCTGCCGCGGCGAGATCGACGTCGCGGATGCCTCGCGCCCGATGCTGAAAAAGGAGATGGAGGACTGCAAGGCAGCGCGGATCCAGTACATCGAGCTGCCGGTCGCGTTCGACGCGCTGACGGTGGTGGTGAATCCGAGGAACACCTTCCTGAAGAGCATCACCGTGGCGGAGTTGAAGCGCATGTGGGAACCGGCGGCGCAGGGCAAGGTCAGGCGCTGGAACCAGGTCAACCCGGCATGGCCGGACGCGCCCTTGAAGCTTTTCGGGCCGGGCGCGGATTCCGGGACCTTCGACTACTTCACCGAGGCGGTCGTCGGCAAATCGAAGTCGAGCCGCGGCGACTTCACCGCGTCCGAGGACGACAACGTGCTGGTGCAGGGCGTCGCGCGCGACATCAATGCGCTCGGCTACTTCGGCTTCGCCTACTACGTGGAGAACCGCGACAAGCTGCAGGCGGTGCCGATCGTGGAAAAACCGGGCAAGCCGGCGGTGGCGCCCTCGCTCGAGGCCGTCGTCAAGGGCACCTACCAGCCGCTCGCGCGCCCGATCTTCATCTACGTCAACGCGCAGTCGCTGGAGAAGCCGGAGGTCCGGGAATTCGTGGAGTTCTACCTGAAGAACGGCGCGAGGCTCTCGCGCGAGGTGAAGTACGTGCCGTTGCCGGACCGCGCCTACGCGATCAACCTCGAGCACGTCGCCAAGCGCAAGCTGGGGACCGTGTTCGGGGGCATCGCCGAGGTGGGTGTCACCATAGACGAGCTGCTCAAGCGCGAAGGCAAGTTATAGGCGAGCGATCCCGGGTCGCGACGGCCGGGAGGCCGGCGCCTCCCGGCCGTCTTGCCGTGACGGAGCGCCCGTTGTGACGGTTGTGACATCCGCCGATAATGTCGCGATGACCCGGGTTTTGCCAGCCGGCGACCGACTCGCCCGGCGCCGCGCGCGCCTGTGGCGCGAGCGCGCGATCGAATTCGTGCTGTTCCTCGCCGCGAGCGTATCGGTTCTCACCACGGCCGCGATCGTGTTCATCCTCGCGAAGGAATCGGTGGTGTTCTTCAGGCAGGTGCCGCTCGCCGATTTTCTGCTGGACACGCAGTGGACGCCGCTCTTCGACGACGCGCATTTCGGCATCGTCGTGCTGCTGTCGGGGACGGTGGTGAGCTCGGCGGTGGCGCTGCTCGTTGCCGTGCCCGTGGGAACCACCATCGCGATCTATCTTTCGGAGTTCGCCTCGGCGCGCGTGCGCGAGGTGGCGAAGCCCGTGCTCGAGCTCCTCGGCGGCATTCCGACCATCGTCTACGGCTACTTCGCGCTGCTGTTCGTGACGCCGCTCCTGCAGAAGATGATCCCGCAGCTGCCGGGCTTCAACCTGCTCGCGGCGGGCATCGTGATGGGCATCATGATCGTGCCGTACGTGGCCTCGATCTCGGAGGACGCGATGCGCGCGGTGCCCATGGGGCTGCGCGAGGGCTCCTATGCGCTCGGCGCGACGCGCTTCGAGACGGCGGTGAAGGTGGTCGCGCCGGCCGCGACCTCGGGCATCGCCGCGGCCTACATCCTGGGCGTGTCGCGCGCCGTGGGCGAGACCATGATCCTCGCGATCGCGGCGGGCATGCAGCCCAACCTCACCTGGAACCCGCTCGAGCCGGCCGCGACCGTCACCTCCTACATCGTGCAGGTCGCGCTGGGCGACCTGCCGCACGGCTCGGTCGGCTACCAGACCATCTTCGCCGCCGGGCTGATGCTGCTCCTCCTCACGCTGTCGTTCAACGTCGTTGGCCACTGGATGCGCCAGCGTTTCCGGGAAGCGTATTGATGGCCGTGCAAACACCGGCCGCAACACGGGCGCGCATCGCGCGGCGCAAGCGGTGGGACGTGGTCTTCGCCGTGATCGGCGTCGTGTGCCTCATGATCGGGGTGCTCACCATCGCCGCCCTGCTGGCGGACATGGCCGTGAAGGGCGCGCCGCGGCTGAGCTACGAATTCTTCACTTCCTTCCCGTCGCGGCACGCCGAGCGCGCCGGCATCCTCTCCGCGTGGGTCGGCTCGGCCCTGGTCATGGTGGTGACCGCCGCCGCCGCGGTGCCGGTGGGCGTCGCCGCGGGCGTCTACCTCGAGGAATACGCGCCGCGCAACTGGATGACCACCGTGATCGAGGTCAACATCACCAACCTCGCCGGCGTGCCCTCGATCGTCTACGGCCTGCTTGCGCTCGGCGTCTTCGTCTACCAGTTCGGCCTCGGGCAGAGCATCCTCTCGGCCGGGCTCACGCTCGCGCTCCTGATCCTGCCGGTGGTGATCGTCGCCACGCGCGAGGCGATCCGCGCGATCCCGGCGGCGATCCGCGAGGGCTCGTACGCGCTCGGGGCGACGCGCTGGCAGACGGTGCGGCATCACGTGGTGCCGTACGCCACGCCCGGCATCCTCACGGGCGTCATCATCGGCATGGCGCGCGCGATCGGCGAGACGGCGCCCGTCATCACCATCGGCGCGCTCACCTTCATCGCCTTCCTCCCGGTGCGGGAGGAGGCGCCGCTCGCCTCGCTCCTGTCGCTCGAATGGCTGATGGCCCCCTTCACGGTGATGCCGATCCAGATCTTCAACTGGACCTCGCGCCCGGAAGCGGCGTTCCAGGCGAACGCGGCGGCGGCGGGCTTCGTGCTGGTGCTGATGACGCTCGCGATGAACGGCATTGCCCTCTGGCTGCGCTACCGGATGCGCCGGGCCATCAAATGGTGAGAGGGGGGACGCAGATGGCGCGCGAAGCCGACCGGGAGCGCGCGGTGGAGCAGGGGGCGGAGCCGCGCAAGGCCGAGATCAGGGGGCTCAACTTCTATTACGGCGAGGTCCGGGCGCTCAAGGACCTCAACATGGTCGTGCACGACAAGCACGTGACCGCGCTGATCGGGCCCTCGGGCTGCGGCAAGACGACATTCCTGCGCTGCTTCAACCGCATGCACGACCTCTACCCCGGCAACCGGTACCAAGGCGAGATCCGGCTCTACCCCGACGACGTCAACCTGCTCGGCCAGGAGGTGGACCCGATCGAGGTGCGCATGAGGATCGGCATGGTGTTCCAGAAGCCTAACCCGTTTCCCAAGTCGCTCTACGAGAACGTCGCCTACGGGCTGCGCGTGCGCGGGGAGCGCTCGCGGCACGCGATCGACGACAAGGTCGAGCAGGCGCTGCGCGAGGCGGCGCTGTGGGACGAGGTGAAGGACCGGCTGGCGGAGCCCGCGTTCAACCTCTCGGGCGGCCAGCAGCAGCGGCTGTGCATCGCGCGGGCGCTCGCGACCGACCCGGAGATGCTGCTGTTCGACGAGCCGACCTCCGCGCTCGACCCGATCGCCACCGCGAGCATCGAGGAGTTGATGCGGGAGCTCAAGCACAAGGTCACGATCGTGATCGTCACCCACAACATGCAGCAGGCCGCCCGCGTTTCGGACTACACTGCCTACATGTACCTGGGCGAGATCATCGAGTTCGGGCTGACCGACGATGTCTTCTTCAGGCCGAAGCATGCGCGCACCGAGGACTACATCACCGGCCGCGTCAGCTAGGATTCTGCCGGGCCCGGGCCCGGCAGAATCCTTGTGGGAATGAATCCTGTGTAAGGATCCTGCCGCACGAAAGCGCGGCAGGATCCCGGAGGGGCGAGTATGCCGCATACCGAGCATCTTTCGAAGCAGTACGACATCGATCTCGACACGCTGCGCTCGCGCGTGCTGCAGATGGGAGGGCTCGTGGAAACCCAGATCCTGCAGGCGATCGAGGCGTTCGCGACCGGCGAGGCCGGGCTCGCCGACGGGGTCATCCGCAACGAGGCGCGCGTGAACGCCCTCGAGGTGGGGCTCGACGACGTCTGCGGCCACATCATCGCGCGCCGCCAGCCGGCCGCGGGCGACCTGCGCATGATTCTCGCGATCAGCAAGACCACCACCGATCTCGAGCGCGTCGGCGACGAAGCGGAGAAGATCGCGCGCATGGCCAAGCAGATCCGCGAGCGCGGGCCGGTGCCGCCGCCGCGGCTCGCGGACGTGAAGCACATGGCCGACACGGCGCTCGCCATGCTGCGCCGGGCCCTCGACGCGTTCGCGCGGCTCGACGTCGCCGCCGCCGCCGCCGTGATCCGCGACGACCGCTTGATCGACTCCGAATTCCGTTCGGTCATGCGCCAGCTCATCACCTACATGATGGAGGACCCGCGCACGATCTCGACGGCGCTCGACATCCTGTGGATCGCGAAGGCGCTCGAGCGCATCGGCGACCACTCCAAGAACATGGCCGAGTACGTGATCTACATCGTCAAGGGGACCGACGTGCGCCACACCACGATCGAGCAGGTCGAGCGCGAGGCGCTGCGCTCGCCGGGCGGGGAGCGTTGAGCGTTTAGAGGATCTGCCGCAGCCGGGAACACCTCGAGCTTGACATGAGGCCGCGGCCCCATTATCGTCAATCGTCGAACGGCGATATGACATCCCGTGGCCGCGTCCGGAACGTCAAAATATTCACCGATGCACCTGCCTGCCCGCGCCGAGGCCGGGCGTCTCGCGCAGATCGCCAAGGCCTTGTCTCATCCCGCCAGGATTGAAATCGTCCGCATGCTGCACGCCCAGCAGGCATGCATCGGCTGCGACATCGTCGACGGCATCGGGCTTGCCCAATCCACGATTTCCGAGCACCTCCGCATCCTCAAGGAGGCGGGGGTTATCGTCGGCGAAATCGATCCACCGCGCGTCTGTTATTCGCTCAACCCGGCGGCGGTCGAGGCGCTCTTGCGCTTTCTTGGCGCTCTCAAGAAGGCACCGTTGCCGAGGACCAGGGCGAGGTAACGGGGCCCGCCATGCGCGCGTTCGAGCGATGCCTGCCGATCTGGGTTGCCTTGTGCATCGTGGTCGGCGTCGCTCTCGGCGATATTTCCCCGGGCGCTTTCCGGATCATCGGGTCGGCAGAGATCGCCAGGGTCAACCTGCCGGTCGCGGTGCTGATCTGGCTCATGATCGTTCCGATGCTCGTGCGGATCGATTTCGCGGCCCTTGCGCGGGTGCGCGAGCACTGGCGCGGCATCGGCGTCACGCTCCTCATCAATTGGGCGGTGAAGCCGTTCTCGATGGCCGCGCTCGGCTGGTTCTTCATCGGGTATCTTTTCAGGCCGTACCTGCCTGCGGAGCAGATCGACAGCTATGTCGCCGGGCTGATCGTGCTCGCCGCCGCGCCGTGCACGGCGATGGTGTTCGTCTGGAGCAACCTGTCGCACGGGGAGCCGCACTTCACGCTCAGCCAGGTTGCGCTCAACGACGTGATAATGGTCTTCGCGTTTGCCCCGATCGTCGGCGTTCTGCTCGGGCTGTCCGCCATTACGGTGCCGTGGGAAACCCTGTTGCTGTCGGTCGCGCTCTATATCGTGGTGCCGCTCATTCTGGCGCAGGCCATGCGCAGTTTCGTCGTTGCGCGCGAAGGCCAGCCGGGGCTCCAGCGGCTGCTCGGCAGGCTGCAGCCGGTTTCCCTGGTCGCGCTGCTGGCGACACTGATACTGCTCTTCGGTTTTCAAGGCGGGCAGATCATCGCGCAACCCGTGGTCATCGGGCTTCTCGCCGTGCCGATCCTGATCCAGGTCTATTTCAACTCGGGCGTGGCCTACCTGCTCAACCGCGCGGCCGGCGAGGCTCACTGCGTCGCCGCCCCGTCGGCCCTGATCGGCGCCAGCAATTTCTTCGAGCTGGCGGTGGCGGCGGCGATCAGCCTGTTCGGCCTGGAATCGGGCGCCGCGCTTGCCACCGTCGTCGGCGTGCTGGTCGAGGTGCCAGTCATGCTTTCAGTGGTGAAGGTCGTGAATGCGACGCGCGGCTGGTACGAAGGCCGCGTTGCCCCGCGCCGCCTCGGCCGCGCCCTCGGAAAATAGCGCGCAACCTGCGCCGGGCTGCGATGGGCTCTTGCTCGAGGAAGACATGACTCAACGCGCTACCCATGTCCTGTTCCTGTGCACCGGCAACTCCGCGCGGTCGATCATGGCCGAGGCGCTGCTCAATCACCTCGGGCCCGGGCGCTTCCGGGCCTTCAGCGCCGGCAGCCATCCGGCGGGCAAGGTCAATGCCCACGCGCTCGAGCAGCTGCGGCGCGCCGGCATCGAGGCGGAAAACCTGCGCAGCAAGAGCTGGGACGAATTCGCGCAACCGGGCGCGCCGGCCCTTGATTTCGTGATCACCGTATGCGACAGCGCCGCGGGCGAGGTCTGCCCGGTGTGGCCGGGCGGGCCGCTCGCGGCGCACTGGGGCGTGCCCGATCCCGCCGCTGTCACGGGCACCGAGAACGAGATCCGGCACGCGTTCGCCGTGGCGTTCGACCAGATCAGGCGCCGTATCGAAGCGCTCGTCGCCTCGCCGCTCACCGGCCTTGACCGGGCCGCGCTGCAGCGGGCGCTCGACGCCATCGGCAGGCTCCCGACCTGAGGCGCGCCCGCAGCGAATCCGATACACTGGGAATTCGTCCGACTGGCGTGCGGCGAATTCCTCAGCGCATGAATTCCACGATCCCGGTTCCCGGCGGCAAGGAAGTCGCGACGCTCGCCGGCGGCTGTTTCTGGTGCCTGGAGGCGGTGTTCGACGAAATGAAGGGCGTGGAGTCGGTCGAATCCGGCTACATGGGCGGTCGCGCGCCCAATCCCACCTATCACGAGGTCTGCAGCGGCTCGACCGGCCACGCCGAGGTGGTGCGAGTCACCTTTGATCCCGCGGTGATTTCGTTCCGGGAGCTGCTCGAGGTCTTCTTCGTGATCCACGATCCGACCACGCCCAACCGCCAGGGCAACGACGTCGGAACGCAGTATCGCTCGGCGATTTTCCATCACTCGCCGCAGCAGAAGGCGGTTGCCGAAGAGGTGATCGCGAGGCTTGAGGCGGCCAAGCTGTACGACCGGCCGATCGTGACGGAAGTGACGCCGGCCTCGGCCTTTTACATGGCCGAGGACTATCACCAGGAGTACTTCTCCCGCAATCCCGGGCAGCCGTACTGCCTGTTCGTCGTCGCGCCGAAAGTCCAGAAATTCCGCAAGGAATTTCTGGCGAAACGCAAGAAGAGCGGCTAGGAATTTGTCGGGCCCGGGCCCGACAAATTCCTGAACTGGAAAAGGGATGCGTTCCTTTTTCCTTGTCCCGATCGTGATTCGGGGTTCGGCCGCAAGGAGTTTTCCTCTGCGTGCTCGGCGTCCTCCCCGTTAGAGGCCGCGCCTCTAACGGGGTCCTCCGCGGTGAGAGGCGGTCTCGTCACGCGCCAGCCGGCTAGACCGCGACCTCAGGGCTGCCGTCGGCGCGGATCACGCCGCGATACATGCGTTCGGTGTTGAACACCATCGCGAGCGCGCCGCCGCGGTCGAGAACGATGGCGCCGCCGCGGCCGCCGCCGGCGGGGACTTTGCGCAGGATCACTTCCTCGGCCGCCCGCTGGACGGTCCACCCGCGGTAGCCGACGAGCGCCGCGATGTCGTGCGCCGCGACCGTCCGCATGAAGACTTCCCCGACGCCGGTTGCCGACACCGCCGCCGATGCGTTGTCGGCGTAAGTGCCCGCGCCGATGATCGGCGAATCGCCGATCCGGCCGACCGGCTTGTTGGTGAGCCCGCCCGTCGAGGTCGCCGCCGCGAGATCGCCCGCCTCGTCGAGCGCGACCGCGCCGACCGTGCCGTATTCGGTTTCCTCCTCCGCGCCCTCGCGCGCCGCCCGGGCGGCGCCGCCATGATCGAGCTCGAGGCGGTGGCGCCTGCGCGCGCGCTCGAGCTGCGCGTAGCGCTCGTCGGTGTAGAAGTACGCCGGCTCGACGAGTTGCGCGCCGTGCTCGGCAGCGAAGCGCTCGGCGCCGGCGCCGCACAGCAGGACGTACGGCGAGCGCCGCATCACGAGGAGGGCGGCTGACACCGGGTTCTTCACGTTGGTGACGGTCGCCACCGCCCCGGCCCGGCCGCTCGCGCCGTCCATCACCGCGGCGTCGAGCTCGTGCGTGGCGGCCTGCGTGAACACGGCGCCGCGGCCGGCGTTGAACAGCGGTGAATCCTCGAGGACCCGGACCGCAGAAACCACGGCGTCCACTGCCGTGCCTCCGCCCGCCAGCACCGCATGGCCGGCGCGGAGCGCGGCCGCGAGATCGGAGCGGCGAGCGGCCTCCTGCTCGGGGCGGGTGCCGCCGCGCGGGGCGGCACCGGCCCCGCCGTGGATCGCAAGCGTGATCGGGTGAGGGGTCATGACCGACGCACCGCCAAGGCCGGCAGGCTGTCAGCCTTGAATTTCGACGGATAAGTCCTTGACTTCATGGCGTGGGGGGATTGTAGCGCGCGGGGACGCGGGCTGCGCCAGGTGCGCGGTTTCCTCGGGCGCTGCGCCGTCGCGAGCGCGATCCTTGCCGCGAGAAGCGGGCGGCGCAGCGGACGGAGCACTGCCGCTGCCCCAAAATACCTCTTGCAAGGTTGCATGGACATTGGCATCCTCTACTCGCCGAATCCGTCGTATGATGATGTTTGTAACCACCCGCGCTCAACCGGCGCAATCAACGGGAGATCGACATGGCCAAGAGGAAGAAGAGCAGCAAGAAGGCGAAGAAGGTTCGCAAGGTGGCGCGTAAAGCCGCGCCGAAGAAGAAGACCGCGCGCAAGCCGAGCGCGGCGTTCATGAAGCCGATGAGCCCGGACTCCACGCTCGCGGCGGTGGTCGGGGGAAATCCCATGCCGCGCACCGAGGTCACCAAGAAGCTGTGGGCCTACATCAAGCGCAACGGCCTGCAGGACAGGGTCAACAAGCGCATGATCAACGCCGACGACAAGCTGCGCCCGGTGTTCGGCGGCAAGTCGCAGGTGTCGATGTTCGAAATGACCAGGCTGGTCAACAACCACCTGCGCTAGGAATTTGCCGGACTTCGTTCCGTCAGGTTCCCGGGCCGAAACGGCCTCGAGAAGGAGTCGAAAGGGATTACCGGGGCCGACAGGCTGCCAGCAGCGCATTTGAGATCAAGGCCGGGGCTCCGATATCGGAGCCCCGGTTTTTTTTGGCACCGAGCATGTCGATGCCGGCGCGTTGGCGCCGGCATTCGATCGCACCTTTCAATAGGAGTCTGCCGTCCGAGAGCGCGCCGGAGTCCTAGCGCACCATCAGCACCGGCACCTCTGCGAGGTGCAGCACTTTCGTCGCGATGGAGCCGAGCATCAGGCTGGAGGCGGCGCCCATGCCGCGGGTCGCCATCACGATCATCTCGCAATGATGGCTCTTGGCGAAGCGCACGATGGTCTCCGCGGTTTCGCCGATCTCGACGTGGCAGGAATGCGTGATGCCGGCGCGCTCGAGCAGGGCGCGCGCCGGGGCGAGTGCGGCCTGCCCGGCCTCGCGCAACGGCTCTTCCAGCCGCTCGAGCTCCGAAGGCGTGCCCCCCAGCAGATAAAGCCTGGCGGGGACCCTCGGCTGGACGTTGAGCAGCAGCACTTCCGCCCGCGACTGCAGGTGCGGTGCGAGGCTTGTTACCTGGCTCACCGCGTGGAGCGCGCGCTCCGACCCGTCGCTCGGGACCAGCACCCTGAACATCGCCCTTTCCCTCGTGGCACGGCCCGAATAAATGATGCGCGCCGCGCACGCGCCCGGCCTTGATCCTGATCAACTCGAACCGTGAATCGCAAGTCGTGAATCGTGAATCGAAAACGAGGCGCGCCTGGGCCTGGATTTCCCATTTCGTATTCCCGCGTTCCTCCGCGTCCTCCGCGGCGAAGCGCTTGCGGCCCGGCGGCGATCGCGGCGAAGGGCAGGTTCGAGGTAACCGCCGCAAAACGGCGCCAGCCCTCGCCCAGCGTCGCGGCCTTGGGGCGATCCATCCAGCCGAGCGTCGCGAACGCGGCGAGGCTGCAGATCCCGAGGCAGCCCTTCTCGCCCAGCGCCCCGGCGCGCTTCGCCCGCGGCGGCGTGCTGGCGACGTAGTGCGTCGCGAGGGAAGCGGCGCAGGCGCGGAGCAGGTTCGCGAACAGGCTCACCGGGTCGAGTCCCGCTGGATTGCGCGCATTCCATCGTGACCGCAGCCGAAGCGGTTCTGGCAGCGGCGCGGGTTGCCGCCAGGCGGCCAACGCAACGCCGAAGCAGGTGACCACGATGCCGACGATGGAAAGCGCGCTCGGGACGACGCCAAACATGGCGCGGCGTCGAGCCGGGGTTGCTTCGACAGCGGGATGTTCATAGGGGTGCGCCCGCTCACCGGGATTCCCGATGCCCGCCGCGCCTCAACCGGCGCGCCGATTATAGATGGCCGCACGCGGCCGTCTATCGGCTGACCTGGTCGCGGCCTTTCTCCTTGGCGCGATAGAGCGCACGGTCCGCCGCCTGGATCACGGCGCCGGGAGTCTGCAGCCGCTCGTTGCGCTCGGCGACACCGATGCTCACCGTGACCGACACCGAATCCTTCCCGCGCCATCCGCCCGGCTTGCGCTTGTCGCCCCTGGTCTTGCGCGGCCGGTCCGCGCCGCGCAGCGCGAGCCGGTACGCCGCAATGTTCTTGCGCAGCGCTGCGAGATGCGGGAGCGCGTCCCTCACGCCCATTCCCGGAAACAGCACCGTGAACTCCTCGCCGCCGTAACGGAACGCCTTGCCGCCGCCGCCCACGCGGGCGATGTGCGCGGCCACCATCTTCAGCACCTGGTCGCCGAGGTCGTGCCCGTAGGTGTCGTTGAACCGCTTGAAATGGTCCACGTCGAGCATCGCCACCGTGTACGCGCGCGGCAGCGCCATCAGGCGCTCGTTCAGCGCGCGCCGGCTGGGCAGCCCCGTCAGCTCGTCCCGGAACGCCATGCGGAAGGTGTCCTGCAGCACCCCGACCATGACCATGAGCTCCGCCATCGCGGTGAACAGCGCGAACGTGGTGGAAGCGGTCGGGACGTGCGCCGCGACGGCGAAGGCGGCGATCGCGCCGGCGAGGCTCGCGCCGATGGCGGAGCGGGTGACGAGGGCGGCGATGATCGCGGCGACGAAGCTTGCGGCGAGCGCCGCGATCCCGAGCTGCGGCATGCGCGGCGCGCCGAACGGCCACGGATCGAGGAGCTTCTGCCAGGCCCACTCGGCGATCGCGCTCTGGCTCGCCGCGATCACCCAGGCGGTGAAAGCGGCCTGCGCGAGGAGCACGGCGAGCCGGAGCGCGCCGTGACGGTTGAAGGTGCCGCGCTCGGGCAGCGTGGCGAGAGCGGCCAGATTGAGCGGCACGAACACGGCCAGCGCCGCGTAGACCGCGCGCGCCGCGAGGGTGCCGAGTCCCTCGACGAGCCACAGCTGCTGCGCGCCGTAGGCGGCGGCCAGCACGGCGAGCGCGAGCACGGCGCGGCCGCGGTTGAAGGCGAGCGCGAGCGCGGCGCCCGCCGCGGCGAGGAGGTAGGGGCCGTAGACCTTGAGCCCGGCGAGCGAAGCGGGCAGCGCGGCGCTGTAGAGGACGAGGACGAAACCCGCGCCGAGCAGCGCGGCGTGGACGGCGAACTGGGCGAGGACCCGCAGCAGCGCGTGCATCAGGGCGCGAGGCGCTCGATCCGCCAGCGGCCGTCGCGCGCGCGGCGGTAGAGGATGCGGTCGTGCAGCCGGTCCTCGCGCCCCTGCCAGAACTCGATCGCCTCGGGGACGAGGCGGTAGCCGCCCCAGTACGGCGGCCGCGGCACCTGCTCCGGGTATTTCTGCGCGAGTTCCTCCAGCCGGCGCTCGAGCACGTGCCGATCGGGCAACACCTCGCTCTGCGCGGAGGCCCAGGCCGCAAGCTGGCTGCCGCGCGGGCGGGTCGCAAAGTAGTCGTCCGATTCGCGCCGCGGCACCTTGACGATGCGCCCTTCGACGCGCACCTGGCGCTCGAGGCTGCCCCAGTAGAAGAGCAGGCTCGCGCGCGCGTTGTTCTCCAGCTCGCGGCCCTTGCGGCTGCGATAGTTGGTGAAGAAGACGAATCCCTGCGCGTCGAAGCCCTTCAGGAGCACCATGCGCAGCGAGGGGCGGCCCGACCGGGTCGCGGTGGCGAGCGCCACCGCGTGCGGCAGCGGCTTCTCCACGCCGAGCGCGCGCTCGTACCACTCGCCGAACTGCGCGATCGGATCGTGCGCAATGCTCGCTTCATCGAGCGAGGCGATGTTCTCCGGCACGCGCGGATTGTACCGCGTTACGATGAAATCAGCCGCCAAGCCGCCTTTGGGACCGGTGCGGGCTTTCCGCGGAAAGCGAGCAGCGGACCTGACGCAGCGGGTTGTCCCCGCGGGCCCGACCGCATGGACGCCGGGAACCCGGAAGGGCGCCTCGCCGCTCAGGCGGCCGGCGGGCCGCAGCAAGCGATGGCAGCTCGCGGAACCGTGGTTCTTCGGCTGCCAGGTGCCCCATCTCGTGCAGGATCCGCGCGGCGCCCGCAACCGCGTCTGCCAGGGCGTCGCTGCGGCACCGCGTGGCCGGGTCGTCTATCCTGTTCAGCGCCCGCCGCGTCCCGAGCGCACGCCGTACTTGGTGCGATAGTGCTTGGAAAGAATCCTGCGCGTCTGCGCGGAGAGGTGCGGGTTCGCCGCGGGCCGAAGGTGTTTCCTCGTGCTCTTCGGGCCGCGATCGGGGTGCTTGCCGGTTTTAGGTGAGCGGGAGGCCATGCGCGGCGAGCTGCGAGTTCAAAGGTTCAGCGTTCAAGGTTCCGGCCTCGGGCCCCCGGCTGTGGATTTGGAACTTTGAACTTGGAACTTTCAACCCGGCTTCAGCCGCAGGCGCCGATCGCCCCGCACGCCGTGCAGAACTCGCAGCCGTCCTTGTAGATCACCGCCATGTTGCCGCACTCCTTGCAGCGCTTGCCGTAGAGCACGGTGTAGCCGGGGCGGAAGCGCTCCCGGTCGTACTCGGGGATCTCGAGCACGCCCATCTCGGAGAGCGGGAAGCCGCGCTCATCCAGCACGCCGAGCATCGCGTAGCGGTGGATGATCAGGCGCGCGACGTAGGCGATCGTGCTCGGGAAGTTCTGCTGCCGCTGCTCGCCCGGCACGCGCGCCATGAAATCGCCCAGCGGCTCGGAGTAATTGAGCAGCTTCCGGAGCTTCATGCCGATCCACGCCGGGTCGATCACCCGCATGTCGAGCGAGAGGAGCTTGCACAGGCCGTCGAGCGCGCGCGGGTATTCGCCCGCCATCCAGACCGAGTAGGGGCGGCGCTGCCCGGCGGGCAGGACGAGTTCCTTCAGGATCAGCACGAAGTCGTCGCCCGCGCGCGGGTTGTGCACGTCCACCGTCCAGGACATGGTGCCGTCGGTGCCGGTCTTGGGCTCCTTCTTGGTGAAGAGCGCATCCAGCACCGGAGACTTGCCGTCCTGTTTCGCGAGCGCGCCCAACTGGTCCACGCGGTAGCGCACGATCCGCGCGAACGCCGCGACCAGGCTCGGCATGCGCTGCACCGCGCCGTCGGGCGGCATCGGGCAGTCGAAGGCGTCGTCGCCCGCGGTGCGCGCGAGGATGTCGAGCTTCATCTTGAGCCACGCCTTGTCCTGCGCGCGCATGTCCATCGAGAGCGTCTTCGCGACCGCCCCGAGGCCGCGCGGCTGCTCGGTGCCGTTCACCCACACCTCGAAGGGGTGTGGCTCGCCGTTGTCCACCTGCCCGACGAAGATGGCGAACTGGCCGAAGGGCGACTCCACCATGTAGGTCCACGCGAGATTGCCGGCGGCGAGCTTCGGCCGTCCCGGCCAGCGCAGGCTGTAGAGCGCGGGCTGCGGCGCGGCCTCGAGCCGGATGCGCCGGTCGGTCTCGCTGGTGTCGAGGTCGTGCGGCTGCTCGGCCTGCGGCGTGACCGAGAGCACCGCGCCCAGCACCGGGTTCGGCCGGTAAGTGGTGATGCCCTTCAGCCCGGCGTGCCACGCCTCGAGGTAGAGGTCCTTGAAGTCCTCGTAGGGATAGCGCTCGGGGACGTTCACCGTCTTGCTGATCGCGGAATCCACGTAAGGCGCGACCGCGGCGACCATGCGCATGTGGTCGAGCGCGGAGATGTCCATCGCCGTCACGAAATGAGGCGGCAGCTTTTCCACGTCGCCGCCCAGGTGGCGGTAGAGGCGCCACGCGTGGTCCTCGACGTCGTAGGTCTTCATCGAGCCGTCGGGCATGCGCTTCTTGCGCTGGTAGGTCCAGGAGTAGGGCGGCTCGATGCCGTTCGAGGCGTTGTCGGCGAAGGCGAGCGAGATCGTGCCCGTGGGCGCGATCGAAAGGAGGTGGCTGTTGCGCAGCCCGTGCTTGCGGATGTCGTTTCTCAGCCGCTCCGGCAGGCGCGAGGCGAAATGCGGAGCGGCAAGGTAGCGCTCCGCATCGAGCAGCGGGAACGCGCCCTTCTCCTGCGCCAGCTCAACGGATGCGGCGTACGCCTCGTCGCGCATCGCCTCCGCGATTCTCGCCGCCATGCGCCGCGCCTCGTCGCTGTCATAGCGCAGGCCCAGCATGATGAGCGCGTCGCCCAGCCCGGTGAAGCCGAGCCCCACGCGGCGCTTGGCGCGCGCCTCCGCGTGCTGCTGCCGCAACGGCCACACGGTTGCATCGAGCACGTTGTCGAGCATGCGCACCGAGGGGCGCACCACTTTCGCGAAGGCGTCGAAGTCGAAGCGCGCGCGCGCGCCGAAGGCCTCGCGCACGTAGAGCGTGAGGTTGATCGAGCCCAGGCAGCAGCAGCCGTACGACGGCAGCGGCTGCTCGCCGCATTGCCCGGTGACCAGCCCGTTGAAAATCACCGTGTTGTGATCGGCTTGCGTGGTGTCGTACACCGCCTCACGCCCCACGTAAGTGATTGCCGCCACTTTGGTCACGAACGACTGGGACTTGCGCGACACCTTGTCCGTCACCCACTGCCGGTACTTCGCCGTCTTGGACGCGGAATGGAAGCCGATTTCCTGCACGAAACGCTCGCGCGACTCCCCGTCGATGATGAGCTCGTAATCGGCGCGGCAGGCGTACAACCGTTGTCCGCCCTTGCCGTCCGGCATCCGCCGGCTGCCCGCGTGCCGCCGCTTGCGGATCCGGCAGAAGATGCCGAAATTGGCGAGCAGCACCTGAACGTCCTTCAGCAGGCCGGGCTCGCTCGAGGCGAGACGGACCGAGCAGCTCTGGCTTGCCCCGGAAATATTGACGGTGCCATCGGCCTGGAACAGACCGCGCAGGTAGCCCTTTACGCAGTCCTCGGTCCCGCGCCAGATAACCTCGGGCACTCGCAATTTCGTGGCGGCGGTAAACCCGTAATGCTCGAGGAAACGGGCGAGCGGCACGGAACGGAGGAAGACCTGGTTTCGCGCGGGGATGGCGACCGGTGCGACTTGGTAGGCACGAGGCCTCAACGCGAGGCCCGCGATCGCGCTGTTGACGCGGGCGGCCACCGCGGAGGCGAACTCGCGATCCTCGCCCCAGAAATTGACGATGGCTGCTTCTTCCCCATTCCCGCGGTTCGTAAAGTGGCCGTCACCCGTGATCAAACCGATCAGCAAGCCGATCTCGCCGTCGCCCTCGCTCCCGAACTGTCCCTTGCCGGACTGAACCAGCAATTCATCGCCCGGTTTGAGGTCCTTCAGCCTGATTTTGCCGCGGGTGGTATAGAAATCGTGCCAACTGGTCGCTTTGACTTCGTAACCGTCCACCGTCTCGACGCGATATACGTCCGCCGCGCCCGCAGTCATGAACGCTGGTACGGCTGGCCGCCGCGTCACGCCGCGGCCGTTCTGTCCCAGAGCGCGCACGTCCACCGTTGCTTGCAGCGGAACGCCGGTCGCATGCAGGTCGCCCATGGAGACGAGCCCGTACTGGGTGTGCAGCCGCGTATCGGCCGTCACGCACGGGTTCGTGCTCTCGATCGCCTCGCAATAGGCGAGGTTGTTGTCGGCGTTCGCGCGGTCCACGAAGAACACGCCGGGCTCGGCGTGGTCGTAGGTGGATTCCATGATCAGCTGCCACAGCTCGCGCGCCTGCAGCGTGCGGTAGACCCACATCCCGTCGCCGCGCTGGTGGGGGCTGCCGTTGTAGCCCTCGCCGGGCGGCGCCTTGTGCACGAGCTCCCATTCGGCGTCGGCCTCGACCGCGCGCATGAAGGCGTCGGTCACCGCGACGCTCACGTTGAAGTTCTTCAGCTCGCCGTGGTCCTTGGCGTGGATGAAGTCCTCGATGTCCGGGTGATCGCAGCGCAGGATTCCCATCTGCGCGCCGCGGCGCGCGCCGGCGGATTCCACCGTCTCGCAGCTCTTGTCGAACACGCGCATGTAGGAGACGGGGCCGCTCGCCGTGCTGTCGGTGCCGCGCACCTTCGCGCCGCGCGGCCGGATCGGTGAGAAGTCGTAGCCCACGCCGCCGCCGCGGCGCATCGTTTCCGCCGCTTCCATCAACGCGACGTAGATGCCGGGTTTGCCGTCCACGGTCTCCGAGACCGAGTCGCCCACCGGCTGCACGAAACAGTTGATGAGGGTGGCCTGCAGCGTAGTGCCGGCGGCGGAGTTGACCCGCCCGCCGGGGATGAAGCCGTTCGCGAGCGCTTCGTAGAACACCGGCTCCCAGCGCGCGGGATCCTTCTCCACCGCAGCGAGCGCGCGCGCGACGCGCCGCCGCACGTCCTCCACGCTGCGCTCTTCTCCCTTGGCGTACTTCTCCAGCAGTACGTCGAGCGTCACCTGCTGCGGGGGCAATGCGAGGCCGGTGTCGTTGAGCTTCATGTCCTCTTCCGGAAGTTTTCTGTTGTTGCCCGGTTCTGGGCCGGGAAAACTGATGATACTCCGGTTGAGCAGCGGTTTTTAACCCCTTGTTTAATCGGTTTGATGCAAGTCAAGAAAAAGGGCGTGGCGTCTGCCGGGACGCCGCAGCCCCGGGCCTATCCCCGCAACGCGCCGGATGCCACCGCGCCGCCGTCAGGACGCCTTGCGGCCGAAGGTGCCGAACAGCGCCGGAAACTGCTGCGGCGCCGGCTGCCCGTGGCTGCGGGCAGGGTGTTGCCGCGCTTGCGCGGGCTGCTGAGGCTGCGGGCGTTGCGGTTGCTGTCCCGAGCGTTGTCCGTGAGCGGTAGCGTGCGGCTCGTCCCGGCGCCTCTGCCGGTCTCGTTGCCTGTGGTTGCCGCCGTTGCCCTGTTGCGGCTGAGCCACACCCTGTTGCCCCCGTCCCTGGCGCCGGTGTCCACGGCTCTCCGGCGGGCGCGCCGGCGCGTGGAAAGATTGCCCGGGCTCGAAGCCGGCGACGATGCGCTGCTCGATCCGCCGGTTGGTGAGGCGCTCGATCGCGGCGAGCAACGGCCGGTCCTCGCCGCACACCAGCGACACCGCCTGGCCCGATGCGCCGGCGCGGCCGGTGCGGCCGATGCGGTGCACGTAATCTTCCGGAACGTGCGGCAAATCGTAGTTCACCACGTGCGGCAGCGCCTCGATGTCGAGCCCCCGCGCCGCGATGTCGGTGGCGACCAGCACCCGCAGCTCGTTGTCCTTGAAGCGCTTCAGCGCGCGCGTGCGCGCGCCCTGGCTCTTGTTGCCGTGGATCGCGTCGGCCTCGATGCCGTCGCGCTCGAGGCTCTGGGCGAGCCGGTTTGCGCCGTGCTTGGTCCGGGTGAACACCAGCACCTGTTCCCAGTCGCCGGTCTTCACGAGGTGTGCGAGCAGCTCGCGCTTGCGGTCGTGGCTCACCGGGTGCACGAGCTGCGAAATGAGCTCGACCGGCAGGTTGCGCCGCGCGACCTCGACCGTCGCCGGGTCGCGCATGAAGGAAGCGGCGAGCTTGCGGATCTCGTCGGGGAAAGTCGCCGAGAACAGCAGGTTCTGGCGGCGTGCGGGGAGCAGGGCGAGGATGCGGCGGATCGCGGGGATGAAGCCCATGTCGAGCATGCGGTCGGCTTCGTCCAGCACCAGGACCTCGACCTGGCGCAGGTCGATCGTGCGGCTCTGCACGTGATCGAGCAGGCGCCCCGGCGTTGCGACGACGATGTCCACGCCGCGGTTGAGCTCCGCGATCTGCGGGTTGATGCCCACCCCGCCGTAGATCGCGATCGAGCGCAGCTTCACGTGCCGGCCGTAGGCGCGGACGCTTTCTTGCACCTGCGCCGCGAGCTCGCGGGTCGGCACGAGGATCAGCGCCCGCACCGGATGGCGCGCGGGGGAATAGCTCGCATTGGCCTGCGCCGCGAGCTTCTGCAGCAGGGGCAGGGTGAAGCCGGCGGTCTTGCCGGTGCCGGTCTGCGCGGCGCCGAGCAGATCGCGCCCGGCGAGCACGACCGGAATGGCTTGCGCCTGGATGGGCGTGGGTTCGGTGTAACCCTGCTCGGCGAGAGCGCGGAGCAATTCGGCCGACAGGCCGAGATTCGAAAACGAAGTATTAATGGCAATCTCCTGAAAAATCGGCCAGCAGCCTGTCGGTATTGGCCCCGACAGGTTGCTAAACGCAAGACCGCCCGAAGATCTGGGATCAAGCGGAAACCCATGGCCCCTTGCCGCCCGTCGATCCAGACGCGAGCGGGGTCAAGCTCGTACCTGCCCAGTCGTTTCTTGCCGTTTTCCTCCCGGCGGTGTTGCATAAGGATTTTGTCGGACCAAGGTCCGACAAAATCCTAGCCTTCCAAACCGGTTCAGGCAGACGTGCTGCGTTGAAAAATTCGAGGGACCAAGCAGCCTGTCAGTGAAATTGTGACGGGCTGCTTAATGTAAGGAATTTGTCGGACCAAGTCCGGCAAATTCCTGCCACGAAGGGGCTGAGACGCTAACCGGGTGACGCGCAACAGAAACCTTGGCGCGCACTATACACGAGTACGGGGCGGGTGTCCGATTCTTTTTCGCCGGCATGGGAAAGAATGACATGCCCATGCGCCGCGCATCACGGTGAGCGGCGAGACGGAACCTCGATGCGCAAGGCAAGCCCCGCTATGCGTGCATCGTCGAGCTCGAGAATCCGGACGTGCTCGCGAGCCCCGCATGGGCGAAGGCAGTTGGCGCGGGACGCTGGCCGCCGCACGTGCGGCCCTATACACGCAATCGTCATCACACCCTGCACCGCGTGATGGGTGACGCGAGGGATGAGGGATGAGGGCCGAGGGATGAACGTTTGAATTATTCTCCGCGCTCCTCGGCGTCCCTTGCGTTCTCAGCGCTGAGAGGTCCGGGTCTTTTATGCCGGCGCGGTCGACGTTGCGCCGCGCTCGGCGAGGAACCCGGCAAGGATGCGACCGGTGTGGCTGCGCTCTTTCTTGAGCGCCACGGCCTCGGGCGGGCCCTGCGCGACGACGCGGCCGCCGGCGTCGCCGCCTTCGGGGCCGAGGTCGATCACCCAGTCCGCCTCGGCGATGATGTCGAGGTTGTGCTCGATCACGACCACGGTGTTGCCGGCGTCCACCAGCCGGTGCAGCACGCGGAGGAGCTTCTCCACGTCCGCCATGTGCAGGCCGACGGTTGGTTCGTCCAGCACGTACAGCGTGAGTCGTGAGTCGTGAGTGGTGAGTGGATCGGTGCTTCGCACCTTGGAGAGCTCGGTAACGAGCTTGATGCGCTGGGCTTCGCCGCCGGAGAGCGTCGGGCTCTGCTGGCCCAGCGTGAGGTAGCCGAGCCCCACGTCCTGCAGCAGCGTGAGAGCGTGGTGAATCGAGGGGTGCGCGGAGAAGAAGCCGGCCGCCTCGTCCACACTCATGCCGAGCACCTCGCCGATGCTCTTTCCCTTGAAGCGCACCGCGAGCGTCTCGGGATTGAAGCGCGCGCCCTTGCACGCCTCGCACGTCACCTTGACGTCGGGCAGGAAGCTCATCTCGATTTTCTTCACGCCCTGTCCCTCGCACGCCTCGCAGCGGCCGCCCGCGGTGTTGAAGGAGAAGCGCGAGGCGGTGTAGCCGCGCATGCGCGCTTCGGTGACTTCCGCGAAAAGGCGGCGGATTGCGTCCCAGAAGCCGACGTAGGTCGCGGGGCAGGAGCGCGGCGTCTTGCCGATCGGGGTCTGGTCCACCTCCAACACGCGCCCTACCAGGTCGGCGCCGGCGATGGCGCGGCAGCCGACCCAATCGAGTGACGAACCGGCGCGGCGCATCGCGACGAGCCGCGTCAGGTTCGTGTAGAGCACGTCGCGCGCGAGCGTGGATTTGCCGCTGCCCGACACGCCGGTGACGACGACGAACCTGCCGAGCGGCACCCGCGCGTCCGCAATGTCGAGGTTGTGCCGGTGCGCGCCGATGACGCGCAGCCAATCGGTGTGGCCGTTGACGGCGCGGCGCGGCTGCAGGGGGTGCTTGAGCGGTTGCGCGAGGAAGCGCCCGGTCACCGAATCGGGGACGCGCTGGAGGTCGGCCGCCGTGCCTTCGGCGACGAGCGCGCCGCCGCGCTCGCCCGCCCCGGGGCCGAGGTCGATGACGTGGGCCGCGCGGCGGATCGTCTCCTCGTCGTGCTCGACCACGATCAGCGTGTTGCCCTTCGCCTCGAGCTTCGCGAGCGTGTCGAGCAGGATGCGGTTGTCGCGCGGATGCAGCCCGATGGTGGGCTCGTCGAGGATGTAGGCGACGCCGCGCAGGTTGGAGCCCAGCTGCGCGGCGAGCCGGATGCGCTGCGCTTCGCCCCCCGAGAGCGTCGGCGCCGCGCGGTCGAGCGCGAGATAGCCCAGCCCGACCTGCTTGAGAAAAGCGAGCCGCGCGCGCAGCTCCGTGAGGACATCGCGCGTGATCTCCGCTTCTCGTCCCTCCAAGCGGAGATTAATGAAGAATTTCTCTACATTTGAAACCGGCATCCGGCTCAGATCGGCGATCGACATCCCGCGAAACCGGACCGCCAATGCCGTGGGATTAAGCCGATTCCCGTCGCACGAAGTGCAGGAAATCGGCTCGCCTTCGTACCATTCGTTCCACCAGATCTCCTCGCCCGTCTGCTCCTCGTCGAACCCGGGGAGCTCGAGGCCCGTGCCGTAGCAGCGCTCGCACCAGCCGTGCCGGGAGTTGAAGGAGAACAGCCGCGGGTCGGGCTCGGGAAAGCTCGTGCCGCAGGACGGGCAGGCGCGCTTCACCGAGTAGATCCGCTGCTCGAGCGCGACCTTGCCGCCGCCGCCCCTCGCCATCGCGGCCTCGAGCGCTTCGAGCGGCGCGAGCACGTGCACCACCCCTTTGCCGTGGTCGAGCGCGCGCGCGAGCGCGGCGCGGAGCTGCCCTTCGTTCCCGGGCGCGATGCGCACGTCGGCCACCGGCAGCTCGATCGTGTGCTCGCGGTAGCGGTCGAGGCGCGGCCATTTTCCCGTCGGGACGAAATCACCGTCTACCCGCAGATGGGTGTAGCCCTTGCGGCGCGCCCATTTCGCGAGCTGCGTGTAGTAGCCCTTGCGGTTCGTGACCAGCGGCGCGAGCAGCCCCACGCGGCTGCCGCGATGGAGCTTCAAGAGGCCCGCCACGATCGCCTGCTCGCTCTGCGGCTCGATCGGCACCTCGCAACGCGGGCAGTGCTGGGTGCCGAGCTTCACGTAGAGCAGCCGCAGGAAGTGGTAGATCTCGGTCAGCGTCGCGACCGTGCTCTTCCTGCCGCCGCGGCTCGTGCGCTGCTCGATCGCGACCGTCGGCGGGATGCCGAAGATCGCGTCCACGTCGGGGCGCGCGGCGGGCTCGACGAACTGGCGCGCGTAGGCGTTGAGCGATTCGAGGTAGCGGCGCTGCCCTTCCGCGAACACGATGTCGAAGGCGAGCGTGGACTTGCCGCTTCCGGAGACGCCGGTCACGACGGTGAAGCGGTTTCTCGGGATCGCGACGTCGAGGTTCTTCAGGTTGTGCTCGCGCGCCCCGTGCACATGAATCGCGCCGTTTACGCGGCGCGATTCATCAACGGGACAAGGGGGCGATTCAATCGGGGTCTCGCTCCCTCTCTTGGTGACCGTGCCGGCGGTTTCATCGGCGGGCCCCCTGCCGAGAGCCGCTTCGTATTCACGCAGCGCTCTTCCGGTATGTGAAGCAAGGGACGCCGCAACTTGTCGGGGCGTCCCCATGGCCACGATCTCGCCGCCGCCGTCGCCGCCCTCGGGCCCGAGGTCGATCACCCAGTCGGCGGCGCGGATGACGTCGAGGTTGTGCTCGATCACGACGAGCGAGTGCCCGGCGGCGAGCAGCTTGCGGAACGCGCGCAAGAGCTTCGCGATGTCGTCGAAGTGCAGGCCGGTGGTGGGTTCATCGAACAGAAACAGCGACGGGTGACGAGCGACGCGTGACGGCCTCGCGCCGCGGCCTGCGGCCGCCGCCAGGTGGCCGGCGAGCTTCAAGCGCTGCGCTTCGCCGCCGGAGAGCGTCGGCACCGGCTGGCCGAGCCGGAGGTAATCGAGGCCCACGTCCGCGAGCGGCTGCAGCGCGCGCCGCACGTCCGGGCAATCGCGAAAGAACTCGACCGCTTCCGACACCGTCATGTCGAGCACGTCCGCGATGCTTTTGCCCGTTTCTCGTTTCTCGTGACTCGTTGCCCGGGGCGCGGCAGGAGGCTCGAGCTTGACCTCCAGCACCTCCGGCCGGTAGCGCCTGCCGTCGCAGTCGGGGCAGCGCAGGTAAACATCGGAGAGGAATTGCATCTCGATGCGCTCGAAGCCGTTGCCGGCGCAGGCGGGGCAGCGCCCGGTGCCCGAATTGAAGCTGAACGTGCCCGCCGTGTAGCGGCGCTCGAGCGCCGCCGGCGCCCCGGCGAAGAGCTTCCGGATCGCGTCGAATGCGCCAACGTAGCTCGCGGGGCTCGAGCGCGTCGTGCGCCCGACCGGTGACTGGTCCACCATCACCACGTCTCCCACGTAGTGATGACCGTGCAGGGCGCGATGGGAACCGGGAGCTTCGGTGGGCCGCCCCTTCCCCTTCAACAGGGCCGGATAGAGCACGTCCCGCACCAGTGTGGACTTGCCCGAGCCGGACACGCCGGTCACGCACACCAGGCGCCCGAGCGGGATCGTGACGTCGATGGCCTTGAGGTTGTGCTCGGAGGCGCCGCGGATCTCGATGGCGTGCTTCGTGATTCGTGAATCGTGATTCGCGCCCGGCGCGGCCACGCGCTTGCGGCCGGAGAGGTAGTCGCCGGTGAGCGAGTTCGGCGCGCGCTCGAGCTCCCCGGGCGTGCCGAAGAAGACGATCTCGCCGCCGCGCTCGCCCGGGCCCGGCCCGAGATCGAGAATGCGGTCGGCGGCGCGCATGATCTGGGGATCGTGCTCGACCACGGCGAGCGAGTTGCCCGCGTCGCGCAGCTTCTTCATGACGCCGATCACGCGCCCCATGTCGCGCGGGTGCAGCCCGATCGAGGGCTCGTCGAGCACGAACAGCGTGTTGGTGAGCGAGGTGCCGAGCGCGGTCGTGAGGTTGATGCGCTGCACTTCGCCGCCGGAGAGCGTGCGCGACTGGCGGTCGAGCGCGAGGTAACCGAGCCCGACCTCGCAGAGATAGCCGAGCCGCCCGCGGATTTCGGCGAGCAGGAGACCGGCGGCGTCGTCGAGGGGCGCCGGCAAGCGCAGCCGGGCGAAGAAAGCGCTCGCCTTCCCGATCGGCAGCAGCACGAGCTCGTGCAGCGACAGGCCGGGCAGCGTTGCGAGCCGCGCGGCGTCCCATTGCACGCCCTGCGGGAGGAAGCGGGCATCGGGCGCGAGCACCGCGTCCGCATCCTCCTTCGTGCCCACGCGCCACAGCAGCGCGTCCGGTTTGAGCCGCGCGCCGCCGCACGCCGCGCACGGCGTGTAGGCACGGTAGCGCGAGAGCAGCACGCGGATGTGCATCTTGTAGGCCTTGGTCTCGAGCCACTTGAAGAAGCGCGAGACGCCGTACCACATGCCCGGCCACGACTTCCGCCAGCTCACCCAGCCGGGCTCGCCCTCGAGCACCCACTGCTTCTGCTGCGCGGTGAGGCTGCGCCACGGCGCATCGAGCGGGATGCCGCGCTTGTCCGCGTACTCGACGAGATCGTCGTGCCAGCCCCGGTAGGACTCGGTCTGCCACGGCCGCACGGCGCCCTCGCGCAGCGTCTTCGATTCGTCTGGAACGACGAGCCCGTAGTCGACGCCGATCACGCGCCCGAAGCCGCGGCAGGTCTCGCACGCGCCAAGGGGCGAGTTGAACGAGAACAGGCTCGGCGTGGGCTCCTGGTAGTGGATGTCGCAATCAGCGCAGTGGAGATCAACGGAGTATCTCCACGGCGCGTGACTCGTGACTCGTGACCCGTGACCCGCATCCCCGCCGTCGGCGAGAGAGTAAACGTTGACGCGGCCCTGGCCCACGCGCAACGCCGCTTCCAGCGCTTCGATCACACGCGCGCGCTCGGCGGATCCGAGGCGGACCCGGTCCTGGAGAACCTCGATCAGGTTCCCGCGTTCGGCATGAATGCGCGTGTAGCCCTGCCTTTGCAACAGTTCGAGCACCTCGGCCCGCGAGAAATTCCTCGGCACCGCGACCGGGAAGGTGATCGCGAGCCGCGGGTCGCCGGCCTCGCGCGCACGCGCGGCGAGGTCGGCGTGAATCGTCTCGGGCGTGTCGCGCGCCACCTGGCGCCCGCAGCCGCGGCAATAGAGGCTCGCGGCGCGCGCGAAGAGGAGCTTCAGGTGGTCGGTCAACTCCGTCATCGTGCCGACCGTCGAGCGCGAGGTGCGCACCGGGTTCGTCTGGTCGATCGCGATCGCCGGGGGAATGCCCTCGATGGCGTCCACCTGCGGGCGGTCCTGGCGCTCGAGGAACTGGCGCGCGTAAGGGCTGAAGGTCTCGACGTAGCGGCGCTGGCCCTCGGCATAGAGCGTGTCGAAGACGAGCGAGGACTTGCCCGAGCCCGAGACGCCGGTCACCACGACGAGCTCGTTCGCCGGCAGCTCGAGCGTGAGGTTCTTGAGATTGTTCTGGCGCGCGCCGCGGACGCGGATCGCCTCGCGCGGCGCGGGGGGCGCGGACGGCGCGCCGTCGGTAGCGGTGCGAAAGAGGGCGCCGCGGCCGTTGTCCGGGATATCCATGCCCCGTTTCAGGGTCCCTTGGCGCGCGCGCCGGCAACAAAATCCAGGGTGACCCCCGTCGCACGCACGATCGTGCCCCTCAGGCCGTAGAGGATCGAGGCCGCGTCCTCGAGCTGGCCGATGCCGGCGAATTTGCCGCTGGCCTCGACGAAGCGGCACGCCGCCTCGACCTTGGGCGCCATCGAGCCCGGCGCAAATTGAAATTTCCGCAGCTCGGCTGGCATCGTCTCGCGCACGGGGCGGGCTTTGTCCCCGCCCCATCCGACATACACCGCATCGACGTCGGTGAGCAGGAGCAACGCGTCGGCCTCGAGCTGCTTGGCGAGCAGCGCCGCCGCGAGGTCCATCTCGATCACCGCCTCGACGCCCCGCACCGCCCCGGTGGGCGAGACCACCACCGGGATGCCCCCGCCACCCGCGCACACTACCACCGTGCCCGCCGCGAGGAGCAGGCGGATCGCATTGAGCTCCAGGAAGCGCAGCGGCTCGGGCGAGGGCACGACGCGCCACCACTTCGGGCCCTCGGACACCATGTCCCAGCCGCGCACCTGTTCCAGGCGCCGCCCGTCCTCGGCGGAGTAGGCGGGGCCGATGCGCTTCGCGGGCAGCCTGAAGGCGCGATCGTCCTCGTTCACCGCGATCCGGGTGACGAGCGCGACGACCTGGTGGTTGGGCAGCAGGCTTTTCAGCTCCTGCTCGATCAGGTATCCGATCAGGCCCTCGATCTCGGCGAGGAGCGCATCGAGCGGGTAGGGCTTCGTTTGCGCTTCAGCCTCGGCTTTCAGCGCGAGCAGGCCCGCCTGCGGCCCGCTTCCATGGAGCAGCACGACCTTGTGAGCCCGCGCGATTTCGGCCAGCGTCGCGGCGGCGCGCGCGATGTTCCGCCGCAGAATTTCGGGCGCGAGCGGCTCGCCGCGCCTGAACAGCGCATGGCTGCCGAGGGCAATCACGACTTTCATGGCGCTGGTTCCGGTGCCGTATCGGCGAGAGAGCCCGACGGTTTCCCGCGACCCCGGCGTTGCGGTCCTGACGCAAACGCAACCCGCGGGGACCGCCGCGCGACCGCATCCGGCGTGCCGCGGGAAGCCCTATTCTAACCGACGGCGAGCCCGCTTCCTGATCCGGATCGAGACGGCGCGAAAGGGCGCTTTTCACCCGCGCTCGCGGCCTCCGCGCAACCGGATCTCACCCGCGCGCGAGCTCGTGGAGCTGGAAGGCGACCATCGCGACCGACAGGAAGAACCCGGCGACCGGCACCCACCGCGGGTAGGCGCGCACGCCATGAGGCGGGGGACGACGGCGCTTGATGGCCGCGAGCGAGAGGTGGATGAGCGAGAACACCACGAGGATGATGAAGCTGGTCGCTTTGGCGAGCGTGAGCAGCGGGAGCGCGAGCGCGAGCACGAGCACCGCGGCGGTCATGAACGCCGTCGCGTGGTGCGGCGTGCGCCGGCGCGCGTGCACGCGCGCGAACCAGCGCGGCAGCCATCCGGCCTCGCTCATGCCGTAGAGCACGCGCGCGCCCATGATGATCTGCACCAGCGCCCCGTTCACCACCGCGAACAGGCTGATCGCCCCGATCACCACCGGCGCCTGCCCCGTCGCGCGCTCGAACATCAACGCGAGCGGCGCGGCGCTGCGCGAGAGCTCCTCGAGCGGCAGCGCGAGCACCGCCGCGGTCGCGACCGCGAGATAGAGCGTGGTCGAGATCGCGACCGCGAGGATGATCGCGCGCGGCAGGGTGCGCCGCGGCTCCTTCACCTCCTCGGCCACGTTCACCATGTCCTCGAACCCGATGAAGGCGTAGAACGCGAGGAACGCGCCGGCGGCAATGCCGCCCCACGCCGCGCTCTCGAACGGGGGTGCGAGCTCGGGCAGCCGCGCCGGGAGCGTGGCGATGCTCTCCGTCGAGACTGCCACGATCAGGATGAGTCCCGCGATCTCGATGACCGTCGCCACCGCCGCGGCCGCCGCCGACTCGGCGATGCCCCACGCGGCGAGCGCCCCCAGGGCGGCGACGAGCAGCGTGATCACCAGCCAGTCGGGCAGCTCGATGAAGAGGTCGAGGTAGCCGACGAAACCTTTCGCGAGCGTGGCGGAGGACACCAGGCCCGAGAGCACGAGGAGGAGGCCCACCGTGACCGAAAGCGGCCGCATCCCGAAGCCTTCCTGCACGTACACGGCCTCGCCTGCGGACTTCGGAAAGCGCGAGGCGAGCTCGGCGTAGGAAAAGGCCGTGAGCGCGGCGACGAGAGCGGCCGCGAGAAACGCCACCGGCGCGTAGAGGCCCGCGACCCCGGCGACCTTGCCGACGAGCACGTAGATCCCGGCGCCGAGTATCGTGCCGAGCCCGTAGAACGTGAGGAACCAGAGGTTGAGCGCGCGTTTGAGCCCGACCTGCTCCGTATGTTGCATGCTCGCCGCTCTGGCCAGAACCCGTCTCACCAATCAAACCCGTGAATCGTGAGTAGTGAATCGTGAATCGTGAATCACGAACCGGAAACCCCTGTCTGCCCGGCGTTCCTCCGCGTCCTCGGCGCCGAGAGGGGGTCTTGCTTGGCGGCCTTCTTGGCGGTTCAATGTTCTTGCGGCGCCTCAGGCGGCGCGCACGATGGTGCCGCGCCGTCCCGCCAGAATTTCGGCCGCGTCCTCGAGCCGCCCGATGCCGGCGCGGCCGCGCGTCGCCTCGACGAAGCGGCACGCCGCTTCCACCTTCGGCCCCATCGAGCCGGGCGCGAACGCGTGGGCGCGCAGCTCGCGCGGGGTCGTCTCGCCGAGGGCGCGCGCGCCGGGCGCGCCCCAATCGAGATAGACCGCCTCCACGTCGGTGAGCATCAGCAGCGCGTCGGCCTCGATCTCGCGCGCGAGCAGCGCGGCGGCGAGGTCCTTGTCGATCACCGCCTCCACGCCGCGGATCCCGCCCGAGGCGGTAACGATCACGGGGATGCCGCCGCCCCCCGCGCACACGACGGTCACGCCCGCGCCCACGAGGAGCCTGATGGTGGCGAGCTCGAGGATGCGCCGCGGCTCGGGCGAGGGCACGACGCGCCGCCAGGCGGACCCGTCGAAGCCCACCACCCATCCGCGCGCCTGCGCGAGGCGCTGCGCCTCCTCGGGGGTATAGGCGGGACCGATCGGCTTCGTGGGCCTCATGAAGGCCGGATCGTTCACCGCGACCTCGATCTGGGTGAGCAGCGTCGCGATCGGCCGGCCGGGCAGGCGCGAGGCGAGCTCCTGCTCGATCAGGTAGCCGATCATGCCCTCGGTTTCCGCATCGAGGACGTCGAGGGGATAGGGCGGCACGCGCGCGGACTCCTCGGCCTGGAGCGCGAGCAGCCCCACCTGCGGCCCGTTGCCGTGGGTGACGACGACGGCATGGGATTGCGCGACGCCGGCGAGCGCCTGCGCGGCGAGCGCGACGTTCCTGCGCTGCACCTCGGCCGTGGGCGGTTCTCCCCGCCTGAGCAGCGCGTTGCCGCCGAGCGCGATGACGACCTTCATGCGGGGCGCTTTCCTGGACGCCTGAGGCGGGCAGTCACTGCTCGCGGCATGCCAGGCCGGCGCGCTCGAGGTAGGCCTCCACGATGGCGGCGAGACCCCGCTCCTCCGTTTCGGCGAATTCGTAGCGCGCGCGAACGAGCGGCTTGTTGAGCGAGACGAGCGCGGAGAGATCGATGGGTGTGGCCGCGACCACGACATCGGCCGGTGTCGCGTCGATCGTGCGCTGAAGGGCCGCGATCTGCGCGGCGCTGTAGCCCGTCGCCGGCAATACCGGGCCGAGGTGCGGATACTCGCGGTAGATCTCGGCGATCTCGGGTGCCGCAAAGGGCCTCGGATTGACGATGGCCGCGGCCCGCGCGCGCGTCGCCGCGATGTAACCGGCGCCGTACGGCATGCCGCCGTGGGTGGTCGTCGGCCCGTCCTCGACCACCAGCACGCGGCGCCCGAACACCGCCTGCGGGTCGTCGAGGCGGATGGGCGAGGCGGCGCGGACGACCTGCGCGCGCGGATTCACCTTGCGCACATTTTCCGTGACGCGCTGCACATCGGCCGCGGCGGCGGCATCGGTCTTCGCGACGACGATGACGTCCGCCATGCGCAGCACCGCTTCGCCCGGGTGATGCGTCGTCTCGTGGCCCGGGCGCAGCGGGTCCACCAGCACGACATGCAGATCCGGGCGGATGAACGGGAAGTCGTTGTTGCCGCCATCCCACAGGATGACGTCGGCCTCGGCCTCCGCCTGCCGCAGGATGCGCGCGTAATCGAGGCCCGCGTAGACCACGTTGCCGGCCGCGATATGCGGCTCGTATTCCTCGCGTTCCTCGATCGTGCAATGCGCCGCCGCGAGATCCGCGCGCGTGGCGAAGCGCTGCACCGCCTGGCGCTCGAGCTCGCCGTACGGCATCGGATGGCGCAGCACCGTGACCCGCAGGTCGTGGCGGGCAAGCAGCCTCGAGATCCAGCGGACCGTCTGCGATTTGCCGCAGCCGGTGCGCACCGCCGAGACCGCGATCACCGGGACCGCCGCCTTGAGCATGGTGCGCGCGGGGCCGAGCAGCACGAAGTCCGCGCCCGCGGCGAGCGCGCGCGAGGCGACGTGCATCACGTGCGCGTGCGGCGTGTCGCTGTACGCGAACACGACCTCGCGGGCGCCGCGGTCGCGGACCACCGCCTCCATTTCCGCTTCGGGGAGAATCGGGATGCCGTCGGGATAGAGGCGGCCGGCGAGCGCCGGCGGATACCGGCGTCCCGCGATGCCGGGGACCTGGGTGGCGGTGAACGCCACCACCTCGGTCGCGGGGTCGTCGCGGTAGACGACGTTGAAATTGTGGAAATCGCGTCCCGCGGCGCCGAGGATGACGACGCGCACGCGATGCTCGGGTCCGGGCACGGGATCAACCGCTTCGCATGAGGCGACTCGCGGATTTGACCACGGCGGCCCGCGGCATGGGTTGCGCTAAATCAAATGCGCTCCGCGAGCGGACGTGATCGCCCGCGCCCGTCACGCCCGCCGGCGCGCAGGGGAGCGCGCGGAGCCGCCTCAATACTTCAGCACGAGCGCGTAGATCAGCACCAGCAGGATCGCGAAGTTGGTCACGGCGAGCATGGAAAGGTCCTGCCGGATGTTCCAGATGTGCCACCGCAGCTGGCGGTCGGACGGCGGCTCGCGCGTCTCGTGCTCCTTGAACTGGATGTCCCGGTTGATGTAGCGCCTCGCGAGCACCTACGCGAGCCACGCCACGATCCCCACGATGAACAGGATCTGCGCGAAGAACTTCTCCATAGTGCCTCCCTCCTTGTAAGAACCAAGACCGGGAAACTGCCCGCGTAGGCTACGCGCAACGGCGATCGCTGCCAACCCGTTCCCTGCGTATCGCGGCTGGCGCCATTTTACCCGCCCTGCCCGGACCCCGATTCCGTCCCTTGATGGCAGCGCGCGGGCTTGCAGGCAGCTCGCGCGCGGAGCCGGAGGGGCTGCCTGTTGTAAGATTCGCCAGCAGCCTGTCGGACTTAGCGCCTCGACAGGCTGCCTAAGGAGCTTGCATGAAAGCGATGGTGCTGAAAGCGAAGAACACGCCGTTCGTGCTCGAGTCCGTGCCCGACCCGGTTCCCGGTCCCGGCGAAGCGGTGGCGAAAGTGCTCGCGTGCGGCGCGGGGCTCACGATCCATCACACCCGCGCGGGGCGGGTCGCGGTGAACTACCCGCGCATCATCGGCCACGAGATCACGGGCGAGATCGTCGCGGCGGGGCAGGGCGTCACCGGGTTGAAGACGGGCGATGCGGTCACCGCCTACTTCTATCTCACCTGCGGGCGCTGCTACTGGTGCCGCGTCAACCGCGAGACGCTGTGCGAGAACTTCGGCGGCTACGTGGGACGGGAAGTGGACGGGGGCTACGCCGAGTACATCAAGCTGCCGGCCGGAAGCTTCATCAAGCTGCCGCCCGGGCTGGATTGGCGCGGGCATCCCGCGGAGATCGGCGTCATCTGCGATGCCATCGCGACGCCCGTGAAAGTCATCCGCAAGGCGCGCGTCACGCCGAACGATACCGTCGCCGTGTTCGGGGCGGGCGGGGGCCTGGGCGTGCACATGACGATGGTCGCGCGCTGGGCCCGCGCGCGGAAAGTCATCGCGGTGGACGTGATGGCCTCCAAGTTCGAGACCTGCCTCAAGGCGGGGGCGGACGCGACAGTGGATGCTTCCGACGGGCGCGTCGCCGAGCAGCTCCTCGCGCTGACCGGCGGCAAGGGCGTGGACGTCGCGATCGACTTCGTGTGCGCGAACGGCACGCAGGAAGCCGCGATCGCCGCGCTCGGGCGCGGCGGCAGGCTCGTCGTGCTGGCGGGCCATGGGCAGCCGTTCCAGGCCCAGTCGAGCGCGTTCCTGCGCAAGGAGCTGGAGCTCCTCGGCAGCCGCTACGCGACGCGCCAGGAAGTGCTCGATTCGCTCGACCTCGTCGCGCGCGGGGAGTTTTTCCCGATCGTGACGGAGAAAGTGCCGCTCGAGCAGGCCGAGGCGATCCACCAGCGGCTCGACAAGGGCCTCGTCACGGGGCGCGCCGCGATCGTGATGGCGTGACGAGGCGAGGAGAGGCCGGTTCCAAGTTCCAGGTTCAAAGTCCGGTGCAGAGCCTGTGACCTTGAGCCGCAAATGCTCGCGCCTTGAACCTTGAACCTGGAACAGCCCCTCATCCCTCATTCTTCGTTGGGGGCGAGCCTACGAGCCCTTGACGATCGCGAGCCGGTTCTCGACCGATTTCACGCCCTCGACGCCCGCGGCGGCTTTCGCGGCCTGGTCGCGAAGCGCGGCGGTGTCGGCCGTCCCGAAGAGGGTGACGGCGCCGTCCTTGGCCGAGACGTCGATGGCGTGCGCGTTCAGGCCCTTTTGGGCGCCCAGGGCGGACTTCACCCGGGCGGCGAGCGCCGCATCGGCATCCTGCCTCGCTTTCTCGGCGGCCTGCCTGGCGGCTTCCTCCCTCGCCTGATCGGCTTTCGCCTCCGCCTTGGGCGGGGCGGGTTGGGCCTGGGGCGCCGGCTTGACGACGATTTCGGCGGGCTTGTCGCCGCACGCGGCCAGCGCGAGCGCAAACAGGCCCGCCAATAGGACGGAGCGCGCGCGGGGGCCGGGATTCACGGATCGGGCTTTCATGGTTTCCTCCTCTCGTATGATCGGGCAACGGGCGCGACTCCTCATTAAACCACTCTGACGCGACCGCGTGCGGGAAATTCCGCTGCTTGCCGCCGCGCGGAAAAGCGAAGCCCCCGGTACGGCACGCGCTTTCACCTGTGCTATCGTAAGCGACCGCGCGAACCTGCTTCAGGCGAAACGATGACGGGCAACAAGAAGAGACTGCTGCTGCCGGAGACGATGGCGCGCACCGGCTGGGATTTCGTGAAGGGGCGCAAGGACGTGGAAGCCGTCGCGTTTTCTCCGGCCATTGCGGCGCCCGAGTTCCGGCGGCTCCTGCGCGACGCGGACGGCGTCGCGCTCACGACCACCCCCTTGCGCGCGGCCGACATCGAGGCCGCGCCCCGGTTGCGCGCGGTCGGCCGCATCGGCGTGGGCTACGACGCGGTGGATGTCGAGGCGCTGACCCGCCGCGGCATACCGCTCATGACCTGCGGCACCGACAATTCGCCCACGGTGGCCGAGTACGCGCTCTACATGATGCTCGCGCTCGCCAAGCGCGGCGCCGTGATGGACGCGGTTCCCCGGCAGGGCCGCTGGGCCGAGCGCTACGCCGAGCTGCCCACGGAGCTCCTCGGCAAGACGCTGCTCATCGTCGGCTTCGGCCGCATCGGCACGCGCGTCGCCAAGCGCTGCCTTCCCATGGAAATGACGGTCGAGGTCTACGATCCCTACGTCCCGGCGGAGGCGGTGCGGCGGGCGGGGTGCACGCCGGTCGCCGATCTCGACGCGGCGCTGCCGCGCGCCGATTTCGTCAGCCTCCACTGCCCCAAGACGCCCGAGACCGCGGGCATGTTCGATGCCGCGCGGCTGGCGCGCATGAAGGCCACGGCCCGGCTCATCAACACCGCGCGCGGCGGCATTGTCGACGAGGCGGCGCTCTACGCCGCGCTCGCGGCGGGAAAGCTCGCCGGCGCGGGCATCGATGTCTTCGCTCCGGAGCCGCCACTCACTGACAATCCCCTTTTCACGCTGCCGAACGTCATCGTCGCGCCGCACATGGCCGGCAACTCGCGCGAATCGCTCGATCGCAAGGCGCTCACGACCGCGCGCAATCTCCTCACCGTGGTGGACGGCGGCGTGCCGAACGCCGAATACGTCGTCAACCCGGAAGCGCTTCGCGGCCGGAACTGAGAGGGACAACCCTGCCATGGACACCAGCGAACGCACCACTGCCAGGACGACCGGCGCGCGCGCGCTGGTCGATGCCCTGCTCCGGGAAGGGGTCGACCACGTCTTCGGCATCCCGGGCACGCAGAACCTGGCGTTTCTCGACGCGCTGCGCGGCACCCCGCAGATCCGCTTCATCCTGACGCGGCACGAGCAAGGCGCCGCGTTCATGGCTTACGGATTCGCGCGCGCTGCGGGGCGCCCGGCGGTGGTGACGGCGACCGAAGGACCGGGCGTCACCAATCTCGCGACCGGCATCGCCGCTGCGTATCGCGGCTTCGCGCCGGTGATCAGCGTCACCGGCGTGCAGGAGAGCTGGGTGCGCGAACGGGACGCTTCCCAGGACATGGATCAGACCACGTTCTTCCGCCCGATCACCAAATGGGCATACAGCATACCCAATGCGGCCAAGGTGCAGGAAGCGATGCGCAAGGCGTTCCGCGTGGCGCTCGCCGAGCCGCAGGGCCCGGCGCACGTCGAGGCCCCGAGCGAGGTTCTGCTCGGGGAGACGGCGATCGAGGCGATCGAGCCGGCCGCGTACCGGAACATCGTGTTGCCCGCCTGCGACGGCGCGCAACTCGATCAGGCCCTCGAGCTCATCGCCCGCGCGGAGCGGCCGGTTTTCCTCGTGGGGCGCGGCGTGCTGCGCGAGAACGCCACCAGCGCCATGGCCGAGCTCGCCCGGCGCACGGCAATCCCGGTCGCCGCGTTGCAATATTCGCCCGACGCGTTCCCCGCGACCGATCCGCTCGCCCTCGGCCCGCTCGGCCGCAACGGCTGGGGCAGCGCCAACCGCACCGTGCCCAAGGCGGATCTCATCATCGCGGTCGGCGCGCACATGGACGTCTTTTCGACCCTGTTCAGGTACGGCATCTTCAGTCAGCAGGCAAAGCTCATCCATCACAGCGCCGCGCCCGGGCAGATCGGCATCGTGTTCCCCGTCGCGCTGGGTGTCACCGGATCGACGCTGAGCTTCGTGACCGGGCTCGCCGAGCGCGCCGCCCGGACCGGGCTGCGCCGCGCGTGGGTCGACGCGGCTAAAGTGCGTGCCGAGTGGGAGGCCGAGCAGCTTGCCGCGGTGCGCGCCGACGCGGAACCCTTGCAGCCGCAGTTCGTCGCCCACACGATCCGCAAGGTGCTGCCCCGCAACGGACTGCTGGTTTCCGACGCGGGCAACGCCGCCAAGCACACACGCGCCTACTTCAAGAGTTACGAGCCCGGGACTTTCATGTTCATCGACGACTGGGGTGCGGTGGGCGGCGGTTTCCCGATGGCGCTCGGCGCCAAGCTCGCGCGCCCCGATCGCCCGGTGCTGTGCGCGACGGGCGACATGGGCGCCATGTGCAATATCGGCGAGCTCGAGACGGCGCTGCGCGAGAACATTGCCGTGGTGCTCGTCGTGTTCAACGATCAGGGCCTGGGCAACGAGCGGGCGTTTCAGCGGGAACACTATGGCGGACGCCTCTTTGCCGTGGATTACCGGAACCCGGATTTCGGGGCGCTCGCGCGGGTATTCGGCGCCCACGGCGAGCAGGTGCGGCGGCCGCGCGACCTCGAGGGCGCGCTTGCGCGCGCGCTCGACTGCGGCAAGCCGGCGGTGGTCGAGGCCGTCATCGACCCGGATTCGCTTGCGCCCGTGGTCTATAGGCCCTGATGGAGGAGATGAGATGGTGTTCAGCGACGAGGCGCCGCGCATCGGCGGCACCGACCGGCATCCCTCGCCCATGTCCTAATCCGCTATCAGCCGTCATTTTTTTGTTTACAACAAGGGAGAAGAGCATGCAGCACCATATCGAGCCCGCCCACACAACCACGACGCCGCCCGCCGGCATCGCCTTTACCGGCTGCGACTTGCCCGGCGCCGCGCAGGCGCAAGCTCAAGCGCAGCCGGCCGCGCGGGCGAAGGCGCGGGCAAAGCCGGCCGGGCGCCGCCGCGTAGTCAAGGTGGGCGGCCGCCGCGTGAAGACGATCGACGTGCACGCGCACTGCGTCATCCCGGAGGCGCTGGCCCTGCTGGGGAAAAGGCTCGAAGACCAGCGCGGGCCCGGGATCGGCGAAGTGGGCTCGAGGCGCATCCGCGAGATGGACGAGCAGGGCATCGACGTCGAAGCGCTCAGCATCAACCCGCAGTGGTACCACGCCCCGCGCGATCTCGCGGCCGAGGTGGTGCGGATCCAGAACGAACGGCTCGCCGAGTTCTGCGCGACCTACCCGGAGCGCTTCGTCGCCTTCGCCTCGGTGGCGCTGCAGTTTCCCGACCTCGCCGTGCAGCAGCTCGTGGACGGCGTGAAGCGGCTGGGGTTGCGCGGCGCCGCCGTCGGCGCCAGCGTCGCCGGAGCCGAGTTCTCCGACCCGAAATTCCACCCGTTCTGGGCCAAGGCGGAGGAGCTCGGCGTGCTGATCTTCATCCATCCGCAGAGCACGCCCGAGCTCGCCAACCGCTTCAAGGGCAACGGCTGGCTCGCGAACACCATCGGCAATCCCCTCGATACGACGATCGCGCTCTCGCACCTCATCTTCGAGGGCACGCTCGACCGTTTTCCCGGGTTGAAAATCTGCTCGGCGCACGGCGGCGGCTATCTGCCGTCCTATGCGCCGCGCTCGGACAATTGCCTGCGCGTCGCGCCTGAAATGGACACGGGCGTCAAGCTCAAGAAGAAGCCGACGGAATACCTGCGGGACATGTACTACGACACGCTGGTCTTCACGTCCGAAGCGCTGCGCCACCTCGCCGCGGAAGTGGGCTCGAACCGGCTCGTCATCGGCACCGACCATCCGATCCCGTGGCAGAGCAGGTCGGTGGACCATATCCTCAAGACGCCGGGCTTCAGCGACAAGGAGCGCCGGGCCATGCTCGGCGAGACGGCCGCGAAGCTGCTCGGCATCGAGCCGTAGCCCGGCGGGCCGAACTAGCGCCCTCCTGGCCCCCGCAAGCCGTCGAGCGCCACGTCGGAGGGAAGCTCTTCCCGGAATCCGGGCTGATCCCGCTCGAGCACGACACCGGGCTTGACGCTGTTCTTCTTCGGGCGGCCGGGCCGGCTCGTGACGTAGAAGATCTTCAGCGGGGGTACGGCGGGCGGTTTCTCGAGAAACCGGCAGTCGGATTCCGTCGGCACGCTCACCATGGCGCCGATCCGCGTCTTGTCGAGATACACGGTGTAGAGCAGCATGTGCATTGCATGCGGGATGGGCCGCGCGATCACCTCGTACTTCCCGACCATGAAGCGCGTGCGCGCCATGACAGGAATGGTCATGCGGTCCCGCCTTTCTCCGGAGTCTTCTTCTTGCGCGGCCGGGGAGCGCCGCTCCTCGACTCGGTGCCGGAGCCGCCCGCCCGCGGCCGTTCGCCAAGCACCGCATCGCATCGTTCCATGATTTCCGGATCGTTGAGCCTTTCCGCGTTGGCGCGCAACTGGCGCACTTCCGGCGTGCTCAGGGCAGCGATTCTATCCTTGGTCCAGTTCACCGACCGGGTCGGTTTGATGAGCGTCATGGCGATATTGCGTTCCGCGATTGAACTCGAAATGCAAACCAAAAAGCCCGGCGGGGTTCCGGGCCTTGTAATTTCACATTCTAACGCAAAAATCCCTTGAATCCTAGAGACTTATCTCGAGTGCGCCGACAGCGCGTGGCGCTCCGGGGGATGCGGGAGCAGGGCTGCGAGGTCCTTTGACATGGGCACCGTGAGCTTTTTCCTCCCGCAAGCCGCCCGGAAGCGCCAGCCTGGCGATGCGCTGGAGGCGGGCTTGCCGGGTCGGGAGCTCGAGCCTGCCCGTGAGATAAAGCAGCAGGTCCTTGGTCGAGTATCTCGAGGCGGTTCCCGCGCGCCGGAAGCCGCGAGCCAGGGCTGGAGGCGGTCCGCGAGTTCGCGCCGCAGCGCGGCCATGGCGCCATCGTCCGGAAAGGGGCGTATCCCGTAGAGATGGAAGAGCTCGTAATCCTTCCCGCCGGCCGGCGTCACCCCCGATTCGATGAACGGCGACGCGACCGCTCCCGGATCCGGGAACGACCATGCGATCCGTTGATCGGGCAGCTCGATGCCGACCTGGATCTCCAGGGCGTCGTCCGGACTCCCGATGAGGAAATAGTGAACGTAGCCGGCCTGTCCTGCGCCGGTCCCCGTCGCGGTGACGAGCGGCTCGATGCCCGCGTGGGCGAGGTGGCGGGTGAGCCCGGAGCTCACGGGCCCGGGCCAGCGCGTGGCGAGCGCAATCCGGGTCGCGCCCAGGTGCCGCAACGCCGCGACGTGCGCTTCGAAATCCGTGTCGCACGGTAGTCACCAGCATCATGCCCTCGGGGGCGACGCGGTAGAACTGGCAGGCGTCGAGGTCGGTATCAAGGCGAGGAATGACGTAACCCAGCTCATACCACGGGCTGATGACGTTCATGAACCGGTGACCGGTGACTCGTGAAGGGCGGTTGAGATTCATCACCCGTATCTCGCCACCGTTATCTCCCGACCCTGTTACCATGGCGGCCGCGAACGGTTTTACTCCGGCGTCCACATAATGATCGAGGTCAGCGAGCGAATCGAGGTGCCATCGGCGCCGCGAATCGTATGGGACGTGCTGTCGGATCCGCACGCCGTCGTCGCTTGCGTCCCCGGGGCGGCGCTCGGCGACGCGCGGGGGGATGGGTCGTTCGATGCGACTCTCACCGTCAAGTTCGGGCCCGCCAAAGTGACCTTCCACGCGCGGATTACGCTGGAGCTCGATACCGCGTCGATGGTCGGGCATGTTACCGCGAAAGGCAAGGACAAGCAGGGCGGCACGCGGGTTCGGGCCAAGATGACCTTCAGGGTCGCGGAGCAGGCGGAACCGCCGGGCTCGGCGGTCCCCATCGAGGCCCAGGTCGAAATTTCCGGCCGCCTCGCCACGCTGGTGGAGGGCGGCGCGGCGCTGGTGGTGAAACGCATGACCGGCGAGTTCTCCGAGCGGCTCGCCGCGCGCTGCACGGGCGCGGCATAGAATCAGGTGATTGGTGATTGGTGAATAGTGATTGGATTGAACCGGCGCGCCGGCGCCGAGATTGATTTTATCCACTCACGATTCACCACTCACCATTCACGCATTGCAAGCCAGGGAGGAAGCATGAAGGTATATCAGAGGCTGGCCAACGCGTTCGCTGCGGAAGGCGTGTCCGCCATCTTCGGCATCATGGGCGACGGCAACATGTACTGGATGCACGAGCTCGACAAGCTGGGCGTCAAGATGCTCGAAGTTCGCCACGAAGGCGCCGGGCTCGGCATGGCCGACGGCTGGGCGCGGGCGACACGCACCCCCGGGGTCGCCACCGCGACTTGCGGTCCCGGCGTGTCGCAGCTCGCGACCGCGCTGCTCACCGCGAGCCGCGCCGGCTCACCGCTCGTCGCTTTCTGCGGCGAGCAGCCCACGAACGACGACGAGTACAACCAGCGCCTCGACCAGGCGCGATTCGCCGCCGCCTGCGAAACCGGTTTCATCCGGGTGGCGACGCCCGACAGCGCGGACGACGCCGTTCGCAAGGCGTTCTACCTGGCGAGGCTGGAGTCTCGCCCCATCATGCTGAGCGCGCCGATGGACGTGCAGCAGATGCCCTTCGACGACGACGAGCCGTACCAGCCGTCCTCCACGCTGTTTTCGCGGCCGGCCGTGCGTCCGGATCCCGATGCGCTGGAGCGCGCAGCCGACATCATCGCCGGGAGCCAAAAGCCCGTGATCGTCGTCGGGCGCGGGGCGATGTGGTCAGGCGCAGGGGAGGCCGTGCTCAAGCTGGGTAATCGCACGGGAGCGCTGATCGCCACCACGCTGATGGCGAAGACCTGGCTGAGCGAGGCCGACTATCACGTCGGCGTCTCCGGGACGTACGCGACGCGGACCGCCATGCAGCTCTTCGAGGAAGCCGATTGCGTCATCGCGGTGGGCGCCAGCATGAACCGCTACACCACCGAGCATGGCTACCTCTACCCCAACGCGCGCTTCGTGCACATCGATACCAGGCCGCACGTCATGATGCACGGGGGCCGCGCCGCCGACTGTTACGTTCAGGCCGATGGCCGGGCCGGCGTGGAAGCGCTGGAGAGCCTGCTCGCGCAACGGTCGGTCAGCATGACGGGCTTCCGGACCCCGGACGTCAAGAAGCGGCTCGCGCACAACTTCGAGGACCGCGCGGAGTTCCCGGTCGAGCCCGGCACCGTCGATCCGCGCGAGGTCTGCGTCGCGCTGGACGAAACCGTGCCGGCGGATGTGGCCCTCTACACGGGCAGCGGCGCGACGGCGGGCTTCTCGAACATCCTGTTCCGGCGCCGGCGCCCCGCGGTGCTCGCCAGCCATTTTTTCGGCTGCATCGGGCAGATGCTGCCCGCCGCGATGGGGGCGGTCGTGGCCTCGGGCAACAAGCCGGGCCTGCTCGTCGATGGCGACGCCAGCATCATGATGCACCTTGCGGAGTTCGAGACCATGGTGCGCTACGACATGCCGCTGCTCGCCGTCTGCCTGAACAACGAGGCGCTGGGCTCGGAGTATTACAAGCTCGACGTGAAAAAGATGAAGGCCGATCTCGCGACCATTCCGACGCCGGATCTGGGCGCCGTGGCGAGGGCCTTCGGCGGGAGGGGCCGCCTCGCCCGAAGCGTGGAGGAGGTGCGCGCCGCCGCCGCCGAGTGGGTCGCCAGGCCCGGCCCGATGATGATCGACGTCCGGATCTCGCGCAACGTGCTGACCCTGCCCTACCGCCGCATCCACTACGGCCGGGACGAATGAAGACCACCTGACGATCGGCCCCGCGTCTATCGGGCTTCGGGGGCGCCGGTATTTTGGAGACGGGGGACGAGCGACGAGGGACGAGGGATGCGGGAGAGGCCCGACGCGTCGTGACCGCAAGCGTTCCCGTATCCGCCTTGGCGTTGTCTTCGCGCCCTTGACCTTATTGTTGAATCCTTCGCGTCCTTTGCGTTGAGGCTGTTGTTTTCCTCCGCGTCCTTAGCGGTGAAGCTCTAGCCTGCCGTCACTATTTCTCGTCACCAGTGCTCGTCACTTGTTTAGGAAACCGGCGCCGCGCGCGGGCGCCAGGCGCTCCGGCCGCATCTCGGCGAGCGTCGTGATGCCGAGGAGCGCCATGTCGCGGTCGATCTCGTCCCGCAGCAGCCTGATCGCGTGGGCGACGCCCGCCTCGCCCGCGATTGCGGCCGCGTAGAGGAACGGCCGGCCCACGAAGACGAAACTCGCGCCGAGCGCCAGCGCCTTCAGCACGTCGGTGCCGCGCCGGATGCCGCTGTCCATCATCACGGTCATCGCGCCGGCTTCGGCGGCGATGCCGGGCAACACGCGCAGCGGCGCGACCGCGCCGTCGAGCTGCCGCCCGCCGTGGTTCGAGACGATGATGCCGTCGGCGCCGCTCTCGCGGGCAATGCGGGCGTCGCCCCTGTCGAGGATTCCCTTCACCACGAGACGCCCCTGCCACAAGCGCCGCATCAATTCGAGGTGCTTCCAGGAAAGCCGGTCGCGCAACCCCCGCTCGCGCTCCCGCGTGCGTGAAAGGAGCGGGACTCTCGGGCCCATGTTCTCGAAGTGCGGCATGCCGTGCAGCAGCAGCGTGCGCAGAAACATGCCGAAGAGCCAGCGCGGGCGAGTGATGCCGTCCCAGGCGAGGCGCAGGGTCGGCCGCAGCGGCGTGTGAAAGCCGCTGCGCACGTTGTTCTCGCGGTTGGCGAGCACCGGCACGTCGACCGTGAGGCACAGGGTGTCGTAGCCCGCGCGCGCCACGCGTTCGACGAGCTCCGTGATCGGCCCGGTCTCTCCTGGAAGATAGGCCTGGAACCAGGCGCTCGGCCCCGCTTCCCTCACCCGCTCAAGGGGCGTCAGCGAGGCGCCGCTCAGGATCATCGGGACGTTGGCTTGCGCGGCGGCGCGGGCGAGCACGAGGTCGCCCTGGTAGGCGGCCATGGCGGTGCCGCCCATCGGCGCGATGCCGAAGGGCGCATCGTAGACGCGGCCGAAGAGCGTCGCCTTCTGCGTGCGTGCGGAGACATCCACCAGCGCCTTGGGGACGAAGGCGATCTCATCCCACACGGCGCGGTTCGCGCGCAGCGCGGCGTTCGTCTCGGCGCCGCCCGAGACGTAGCCGAAGATGGGGCGCGGAATGCGGCGGCGCGCCGGCTCCTCGAAGTCGTCGAGCGCGAGCATCCGGCGCAGGATGCGCGGCGGCTTGCTCTGCGGTCGGGCCGCCGCGCCGGCTCCGCGCGGCGCGATCGCTTCTGCGGAAGGGATGGAATGGGTCAGTTCTTGTTTGCTGGTGGACATGGTGAGCGGAACCTCCTGCTCGTTTTCGGGGATTCTCCGAACTTTATGTTGAGGAATTTGCCGGGCTCCGGTGCGACAGATTCCTAGAGCGCTTCGCAGTGGCGCTCGGCGAGCCGCAGGTAATCCCGGCCGCGCTCGGTCCATTTCACCTGCTCCGCGGGATGGAGGTGGTCCTTGAGGTGCCAGACCGAAACCTTCGCCCGCAGCATCGCGCGGCATGCCTGGTAGAAGTGGATGAGCGCGCCCGGGGGATCATCGCCGGCCGCCCGCCGGTAGGTGTCGAGCACCACGTTGCCCACGGCGGGCGCGCCCGCGAACTCGCATTCCAGCGCGAGGTAGGCGAGCTCGTCGGCGGGATCGAGGATCCGCATCTCCCGGTTGAACTGGAGGCAGTCGATGAACACCGGCTCGCTGGAAAGGCACACGTGCTCGGGCCGCAGGTCGCCGTGGCCCTCGAGGATCCTCCCTTGCGATACGCGGTGATCGAGCATGCGCGCGTGGCTCTCCAGAAACGCCAGCTCCGCGGCCGTGACCGTTTCGAGCGCCGCCCGCGGCATCGCGTACTCGGGATGGCAAAGCTCGCGATGGTTGTCACGGATGTCGCGCGCGAACCGTTGCCGGTACTCCTCCGCGCTGATCGCGACCGGCTCCGAGCGCCGGTAGAAATCCGCCAGCACCAGGGTGAAGCGGCGGATGTCTTCGTCGCTCACCGCGCCCGCGCGGATCGCCGAGTCGAGCATGAGCCGCTTGGGGAGCTGGCGCATCCTGACGAGCCATTCCACCGGCTCGCCGTCGCCACCGAGGGTGAGCCCGCCCCGCGGCGCGAGGGTGAGCGCCACGACGCCCAGGTAGACGTCGGGCGCGAGCCGGCGATTGAGCCGGACCTCCTCCTGGCAGTCGCGATAGCGCGCGTCGAGCGTGCTGAAATCGAGAAAGTGATAGCGCACGGGCTTCTTGAGCTTGTAGGCGTGGGTGCCCGTCAGGAACACGAACGACATGTGGGTCTGCACCACCTCCACCGCGGCGGGCCGCTCGGGATAGGTTTCAGGGCGGCTCAGGCAGGCGACTTTCGCCTGCAGGTCGAGGGCGCCGCTTTGCGGCAGGGGCCTGTTTTCCACGATGCGCGTCAGTCTAACGATCACGCCGGCTCTGTTCCAGCCCGCTTGCCGCCCGCGGCTCCGGGAGTCTCCGCGCGGAAATCCGGATCCGGGGCGGCGTGAGGCCCGGTTCCGGGTTGCAGGTTTTTCACGATTCGCACCCTCGTCAGGTCCTCGGGCACCGAGCGCACCTCGAAGCCCAGCCCCTGCGCGAAGCGCATCATCGCGGCGTTGCTGCGGAGGACGAGCCCCTCCATGGTTGCGAGCCCGCGGTCGCGCGCCGCGCCGATCAGCGCCGCCATCAGCAGCCCCGCGATGCCCGTCTTGTGCCACGCGTCGGCGATCATGACGCCGAACTCGCAGCTCCTGCCGTCCGGGTTTATCTGGTAGCGCGCCTCTCCCACGACGCGCTCGCCATCGCCGGCCGCCACGACGCACACGAAGGCCATGTGCCGGTCGTAATCGACCTCGGTGAGGAAGCGGATCAGGCGCTCCGAAGGCGCGTTGACCCACCTGTGAAAGCGCAGGTAGCGGCTCTCCCCGGACAGCTCGTCCAGGAAAGCGCGTTCGCGGGCGGCGTCCTCTGCGCGGATCGGCCGGATGGTGACCGTCCTCCCGTCGGACAGCCGGTGCTCGCGGACGAGGCCGGCGGGATACTCAGCCATGGAGATGCGCCGCCTCCTCCTTCAACTGGCGGCGGAGGATCTTGCCGATCGGCGTCTTGGGCAGCTCGCCGCGGAACTCGATCACCTTGGGCAGCTTGTAACGCGCGAGGTGCGCCGAGCAGTGCGCGAGCAACGCCTCGGCGGTGAGGGCCGCGTCCTTCTTCACGACGAAGAGGGCGACCGCCTCGCCGCTGTGCTCGTCCGGCATCCCGACCGCGCCCGCCTCCTTCACGCCCGGGTGCAGCATGACGACGTCCTCGATCTCGGCGGGATAGGCCTTGAAGCCCGACACCACGATGACGTCCTTCCTGCGATCGACGAACTCGAGGTAGCCGCGCCGGTCCATGCGGCCGATGTCGCCGGTGCGCAGCCACCGCTCGGGCGTGAACGCCGCGGCGGTCTCCGCGGGCGCGTTCCAGTAGCCGCGCATCACCTGCGGCCCGCGCACGCAGATCTCGCCCGCCTCGCCGAGCGCGACCTCGTTGCCGCGCTCGTCGAGAATCGCCACCTCGGTCGAAGGCAGCGGCAGGCCGATCCTGCCGGTGAATTCGGGCGCGTCGAACCGGTTCACGCAGACGTTGGGCGAGGCCTCCGTGAGCCCGTAGCCTTCGACCAGCGCTACCCCCATCACGCGCTGCCAGCGTTCCGCGACCGCCCGTTGCACGGCCATGCCCCCCGCGACGGCGATCTTGAAGACGCCGCGGCTGGCGGCGGCGACCTCCTCGAAGCCGGGGGCGCCGAGCAACGCGTTGAACAGGGTGTTGACGCCCGTCATCGCGGTGAAGCGGGTCTTCCGCAGTTCCGCGACGAAGCGCGGCATGTCGCGCGGGTTCGTGATGAGCAGATTCCTGCCGCCCAGCTTCACGAAGGTGAGGAGGTTCGCGGTGAGGGCGAAGATGTGATAGAGCGGCAGCGCGGTCACCACGGTTTCCTCGCCTTCCTTCAGCACGTCGCCGATCCAGGCCGCCGTCTGCTCGACGTTCGCCACCAGGTTGCCGTGGGTGAGGATCGCCCCCTTCGCGCGCCCGGTGGTGCCGCCGGTGTACTGGAGGAAGGCGATATCGTCCGGCGTGAGGCTCGCTTCGTCGAGGATGCGCTGCCCGCCGCGGCGGAGCGCTTCGCGCAAGCTCCTCGCGCCGGGGATGCGCCAGGGCGGGACCGTGCGCTTCAGGTATCTCACGGCGGCGTTCACGAGCCATCGCTTCCCGGCCGGAAAGAGATCGCCGATCGAGGTCACGACGACGTGCCGCACGCGCGTGCGCGGCAGCGCGCGCTCGAGCGTGTGCGCGAAATTTTCGAGCACGACGATCGCTCCCGCGCCGGAGTCCGCGAGCTGGAACTCGAGCTCGGCCGCGGTATAGAGGGGATTGACGTTGACGACGGTCATGCCGGCGCGAAACACGCCGAAGAGCGCGACCGGGTACTGGAGGCAGTTGGGCAACATGATCGCGACGCGGCTTCCCTTGCCGAGCCCGGGCAGGCCCTGCAGGTACGCCCCGAAATCGCGCGAGAGGCGCTCGAGCTGCCCGTAGCTCATCTCGACGCCCATGTTGACGAACGCCGGGCGCTCGGCGAAGCGCCGGCAGCTCCGCCGGAGCATGTCGGTGAGCGAAGGGTAGGGGCGAACGTCCACCTCGGCCGGCACGCCGGGCGGGTAGGAAGCGAGCCAGATTTTCTGCATCGGCACCCCCGTCTCTGCCTACGGTAGTGGCGCGCCATCGGGGGCGCGTTGACTTGGGTCAACCCGCCCCGCGCCGGGAGCTTGTCGGACCCGTGTCCGACAAGCTCCTTAGGCAAAACCGCTTCAGGCACCTCAGGCCAAAAACCCCCGCTGTGCGCCCCCGATTTGATCCAAATCAAAAGGCCCATCGGGGCGGGCGCTTACCTTAGCAATTTGCCGGACCATGGTCCGGCAAATTCCCGGGCACACAAACTCCCGCCGATCGGGCGAGGCCATGACCCCACCCCAGAGCTTCATCGCGTTCGCGCCGTTCGGCGTGGGGCTGATGTGCGCGCTCATCTATACCGAGCGCGGCGCCGACGTCTACGGGTGGTGGACCGGAGCGCGCGACTCCGAATACCACTCGGCCTACTTCAAGCTCGAGAGCTTCTTCACCACGAAGCCGACGCGGTTCTACGCCACGGACGGGATGGACCTCTACGGGGGCTGGAAATTCCTCTATTCCGCGCGCGAGGCGGCGCTTGACAAAGTAGTGCCGGTCGAGGACGAAGTCGCCCACGAGCTCGACCGGCTGCAGGGCCTGTTCGTGGCCGAGTGGCTGTTCTTCGACGACGACGAGGAGCTCAAGGCCGAGACGCGCGCGTATGACGAGATGGGCTTCCCGGTGCGCCACGTCAACATCCGCAGCAAGCGGCTCGCCAAGCTCGACGAGAGCCAGCCGGTGTGGATCTACCGCTCGCGCGACTTCGACGCTGCCGTGCTCGAGTACCTGCAGCAGCACTGGCCGCTCGACTACCGCGGAACCTGACATGAAGCTGCCGATCAGGGACCGGGTCTCGGCGGGGCGCGCGCTCGCGGCGGCGCTCGCCCGCTACCGCGGCCGCGACGACGTGCTCGTGCTCGCGTTGCCGCGCGGCGGCGTGCCCGTCGCCGCGGAGGTGGCGGGCGCGCTCGGCGCCCAGCTCGACCTCATGATCGTGCGCAAGCTCGGCACGCCCGGCCAGCCCGAGCTCGCCATGGGCGCCATCGCGAGCGGCGGCATCCGGGTGCTGAACGAGGACATCGTCTCCTCGCTGCGCATTTCGCACGAAGTGATCGAGCGGGTCGCGGGCCGCGAACAAGAGGAGCTCGAGCGGCGCGAGCGGGCCTATCGCGGCGAGCGGCCGAGGCCGGCGGTCGAGGGCAAGCACGTCATCCTCATCGACGACGGCATCGCGACCGGCGCGACGATGCGGGCGGCGATCGCGGGACTGCGCCGCCAGCGGCCCGCCAGCATCGTCGTGGCCGTCCCGGTCGCTCCGCCCGACACGGTCGAGCTCCTGCGGGCGGAAGCCGACGAGGTGGTGTGCCCGGCGACCCCGGAGCCGTTTTTCGCCATCGGGCGCTGGTACGTGGAGTTCCCCCAGTTGACCGACGAAGAGGTGCGGGGCGAGCTCACCCGGGTGTGGCAGGCGGGCGAGCAGCCTGCCTCCTGCAAGGAGTAGCGGGTCGTGGCGCGCAATCGCGCGAAAACGGGCCGGGACGAGCGCGGGGCCGCGGCAGGGGCGGGCAAGCCGCAAGCCGCCGAAGTCATCGTGCAGGCGGGCGAGGTCGCGCTCGAAGGCACGCTCACGCTTCCCGAGCCCGCGATCGGGGTCGTCGCCTTCGCGCACGGCAGCGGGAGCAGCCGCTTCAGCCCGCGCAACCGGTTCGTGTCCGGATTTCTCAACGAGGGCGGCTTGGCGACGCTCCTCTTCGATCTCCTCACCGCGAGGGAGCACGAGGTCGATGAGTGGACGCGCGAGCTGCGCTTCGACATCGATCTCCTCACGCGGCGCCTCGTCGGAGCGGTGGACTGGCTCACCGCGCACCCGCAGGCGGGAAAGCTTCGCATCGGCTTGTTCGGCGCGAGCACGGGTGCGGCGGCGGCGCTCGCCGCCGCCGCCGAGCGGCCCGAGCGCGTCGTGGCGGTGGTGTCACGGGGCGGCCGCCCGGACCTCGCGATGGCGGCGCTGCCGCGGGTCAGGGCGGCGACGCTGCTCATCGTCGGCGGTCTCGATCAACCGGTGATCGGGATGAACCGGGATGCCGCCGCGCACCTCGAGGTCGAGCACCGCATCGAGATCGTGCCGGGGGCGACGCACCTCTTCGAGGAGCCGGGCAAGCTCGAAGAGGTCGCCCGCCTCGCGCGCGAGTGGTTCCAGCGGCACCTGCGATAAGCGCCGTGGAGCTCAAGCTCTTCACGCTCAACGCCGGGCGCGAGTTCGGCGAGAAGGTCGCCGCAGCGCTCGGCGTGCCGGTGTCGGCCCACGAGGAGCGGGAATTCGAGGACGGCGAGCACAAGGCGCGCCCGCTCGAGAACGTGCGGGGGCGGGACGTGTACGTCGTGCATTCGCTCTACGGGGAGGCGCAGAGAAGCGTGAACGACAAGCTGGTGCGCCTGCTCTTCTTCCTCGGCGCGCTCAAGGATGCCTCGGCGGGCAGGGTGACCGCGGTGATCCCGTACCTGTGCTACGCGCGCAAGGACCGCAGGACGAAGTCGCGCGATCCGGTTTCGAGCCGCTACGTCGCCGCGCTGCTGGAGGCGGTCGGCGCCGAGCGCATCGTGACGCTCGACGTCCATAATCTTGCCGCCTACGAGAACGCCTTCCGCATCCGCGCCGAGCATCTCGAGGCGCGGAAGCTGTTCGCGGAGCACTTCGCCGCCCTCGTCGGGGCCGAGGAGGTGGCGGTCGTTTCTCCCGACATCGGCGGGGTCAAGCGCGCCGAGGCGTTCCGCGAAGCGCTGGAGAAGCGCCTCGGCCGGGCGGCGGGGCAGGCGTTCATGGAGAAGCGGAGGAGCGCCGGGGTGGTTTCCGGCGAGACGCTGGTCGGCGAGGTGTCGGGGCGGACCGCCATCATCATCGATGACCTCATCAGCAGCGGGACCACGATCGCCCGCGCCGTCGCCGCCTGCCGCGCCGGGGGCGCGCGGCGCATCCACGCCGCAGCCTCGCACGGGCTGTTCATGGGAGGAGCGGGCGCGCTTCTCGCCGACCCTGCGCTCGAGCGGCTCGTCGTCACCGACACGGTGCCGCCCCTCCGGCTCGACCCCGCGGTGGCGATCGCGAAGCTCACGGTGCTCTCGGCCGCACCGCTCTTTGCCGAGGCGATCCGGCGCCTGCACACCGGCGGCTCGCTCGTGGAATTGCTCGAGCCGTGATCCCCAATCGGTTGATCGCGCGTTGAGCGGTGCCGACAGCCGGTCGAATTCAAGCTCGGCAAATCCTGGACCGTCCGCTCCAACGCGCGAGGTTGAAGCCGCGCTCCGCGTCCGCTTGGACGTTTCTTTAGCGTGACGCTCACTCCCGGCGCATCCATGTTGAGGAACACGGTCTGCGGTAGGCGTCCTCGAGCACTTCGAGGATGCGGCGTTCCCCGGCGGAGTTCGCCCGGGGCGGGCGGGATTGCGGAGTCGCGACAGGTGTTTTCCGTGTGGTTCCGTGGCCGGGGCTTTCCAGAGTTTCAACGGGTCCCTGAGGCCGTGCCGTCGTAAGGAGTCTGCGGGGCCAGAGTCCGGCAAACTCCTCCGAGCATGCCGCGCATGCGCTCCCAGTGCGAGCCCTGCCAGTAGATGCGGCTGCATCCCGGACAGCGCACGAATTCCGCATAGCGCTCGGCGATGCGGTCGGGCACGTGTCCCGCCACCGCGGCCTTCTCGATCGCTTCGAGCCGCAGGTTGCAGTGCAGGCACAGCGTGAAGGGCTGCATGTGGCGCTCGAGCGCGTAGCGCGCCGCGATCTCGCGCAGCTGCGCCTCGGGCTTCACCGCGTGGACGAAGCAGCCGCGCATCACCTCCCGGCATTTGAGCAGCTCGCGGTCGCGGGTGAGGAGAACGCGCCCCTCGCGCGCGGCAAGGGCGAGGAGATCCCGGTCGTGGATGGCGTTGTCGTAGAGCGTGTCGAAGCCGAGCATGCGCAGCAGCCGCGAGAGCCCGCCGAGATGCGCGTCGGCGAGGAAGCTGGGCGCATCTCCCGTGACCTCCCCGGCGCCGTGGGGAAAGACCTCGATCGCGTCGCCCTCGCGCACGATGCGCGAGAGCGTCGCGGGCTGTCCGTTCACCGTGAGCCGGCCGGCCTCGGTGTGCGGCACGCCGAGCGCCTCGATCGCGTGCTTGACGGTGGCGGCCCGGGCGCAGGCCTTTTCGAACGCGATGCCCCTCAGCTCGCGGGCGAGAAAATCCGCGAGCTCGCCGTGGAAGCGGAAAATGGCGCTCACCATGGTGATCGTGCCCCTGCGGCCTCTTTGATCCCGGTGCTGCTCCGATTATTATGCTTCTTCTTGCGCGGAGGGCCTTCACTGAGGAATTTGGGCGGGCGACAGCCCGGAAATTCCTGGGGCGGCGCCCGGCCGCGGCCCGGGTTGATTTTCCCGCCGGTTTGCCGGATTCTGTGCGTGCCGGCTGCGCAGTCCGAACCATCGCCGGAAAAGGAGGCTCCATGATCCGTCTCGCCGTGGCCGCGTTTCTTGCATTCGGCCTCGCCGCTCACGGTACTGCGCAGTATCCCGAGCGGCCCCTGACCATCCTGGCCGGCTACCCCGCGGGCGGCATGGTGGACATCGTGGCGCGCCTGCTTGCCGAGGGCATGAGAGGCAAGTTCCCGAAAGGGGTCGTGGTGGCCAACCGCACCGGCGCGGGCGGCGGCGTGGCGGCCGGGGAGGTCGCCACCGGCAGGCCCGACGGCTACACCATCGCGCTTACGCCGCTCTCCACGCTGGTCATTCAGCCCCAGCTCACCGAGCTGCGCTTCAAGACGCCCGACGACTACGAGCCCGTGGTGAACGTGGTGTCGTATTACCCGCTGCTCGTGGTGCGGGCCGATGCGCCGTGGAAGGACGCCAGCGAATTCGTGGCCGAGGCGAGGGCGAGCCCCGGGAAATTCCGCGTGGGCTCGCCGGGCGAGGGCACTTCGAGCCACCTCAACCTCGAGCAGCTCATGCACGTGTCCGGCATCAAGCTCACGCACGTGCCGTACCGGGGATGGGGCGAATCCTCCCCGGCGCTCCTCGGCGGGCACATCGAGGCGCTCGTTGCCCAGCCGGGCGAAGCGAGGCCGATGGTCGAGGCGAAGAGGATGCGGGCGCTGGTCGTCTTCCAGAACGCGCGCCATCCCGCTTTTCCGGACGCGCCGACCGCCAAGGAGCTGGGGTGGGAGGTGGCGAACGGCGTCTGGTTCCTGCTGATGGCGCCGAAGGGAACACCGGCGGCGGTGGTGAAGTATCTGCACGACGCCGCGAGAGCGGCGATGGAGGATCCGGCGTTCGGAGCCGCGATGGGCCAGCGCGGCGTTGACGTGGATTACCGCCCGGGCGATCGGCTGCGCGCGGAGCTCTGGCGCGAGTACAAGCTCCACACCGCGATTCTGCGCCGCATCGGCATGATCAAGCCCTAGGAATTTGTCGGACCGCCGTCCGACGAATTCCTCAAAGGCATCTTGAGAACGACCGGCGGGAAGGAGCCACGGAAACACGCGGAAGTCACAGGATGCCCGAAACAACGTCGGCTGCCGCGGCGGGAACCATCCGGCTGGGCGATCTCGCCGTTCATCGCATGGGCTTCGGCGCGATGCGGCTTTGCGGGCCCGACGTATGGGGGCCGCCCGGGGACCGCGCCGCCGCGCACCGCATGCTCGCCCGCGCGCTCGAGCTCGGCGTCAACTTCCTCGACACGGCCGACAGCTACGGCCCCGAGGTGAGCGAAGCCCTTATCGCCGAGGCGCTGCGCCCTTATCCGCCGGGGCTCGTCATCGGCACGAAAGGCGGCCTCGTGCGCCCGAGCCGCCACCGTTGGGACCGGGACGGCAGGCCCGAGCATTTGCGGCACGCGCTCGAGGGAAGCCTGAAGCGCCTGAAGCTCGAGCGCATCGACCTCTACCAGTTGCACGCGCCCGATCCGCGCGTGCCCTTCGCCGAATCGGTCGGCGCGCTCGCCGAGCTGCAGCGCGCCGGCAAGATCCGCCACCTGGGCGTGTCCAACGTCTCGGTGGCGCAGCTCGAGGAAGCGCGTCGCATCGCGGTCATCGTTTCGGTGCAGAACGAATACCACCTCGAAGACCGCGCCTCGGACGACGTGCTCTCGGCGTGCGAGCGCGCGGGCATCGCGTTCATTCCCTGGTACCCGCTCGGGGCGGGGCGCTGCCTGCGGCTGGCGAAGGTGAAGCGCGTCGCCGCGCGCCACGGCGCGAGCGCGGCAGCGGTCGCGCTCGCGTGGCTGCTCGCGCGCTCGCCGGTTACGCTGCCGATCCCCGGCACCGCGTCCGTCGCGCACCTGGAGGAAAACGTCGGCGCCGCGCGCCTCACGCTCTCCGCCGAGGACCTCGCCGCGCTGGGCTGACCGGATGTAGTTTCAAAAACCCGTGCGGAACCGCAGATACACGCAGAGCATGCTTTGCGATTCGTGAAACGGGTGCCAAGGAGGGCAAGTTGAAAGTCGGCGTAATCGGTCTGGGGCTGCTCGGCACGGCGATCGCGAAGCGCCTGATGCAGGCGGGCGTCGAGGTGGCTGGCTACGACGTGGACGAGGCGAAGCGCGCCGCGATCGCGCAGCTCGGCGCGCGGCCGGTCGCATCGATCGGGCAGGCCGTGCGCGAGTGCGCGGCGCTCGTGCTCGCGGTCTTCAACACCGAGCAGGTCGAGGAGGTGGTCGAGGGCCGGGCCGGCATCCGCGACACGATCGGCGAGAGCCGAACGTCCCCGCTCGTGATCTGCATGAGCACGTGCGATCCGGACCGTCTCGCGGCGCTCGCCGCCCGCGCCGGACCCCGGGGCGTGCGCCTGCTCGAAGTCCCCGTCTCCGGCACCAGCCGGCAGGTTGCGCAAGGCGACGGCGTCGGCCTCGTGGGCGGCGAGCGCGCGCTCATGGAGGAGGCGGCGCCCGTGCTCGATGCGATTTGCCCGCGGCGCCATTACCTCGGCGCGACCGGCAGCGGCTCGCGCGCGAAGCTCGCGGTGAATCTCATCCTGGGTCTCAACCGCGCCGCGCTCGCCGAGGGGCTCGCCTTCGCCGAGCGTCTCGGGCTCGACCCGGTCGCGTTCCTGGAGGTTGCGCGCGGCTCGGCGGCCTATTCGCAGGTGATGGACGTCAAGGGCCCGCTGATGGCGCGCCGCGAGTTCCGCGACCCGCAAAGCCGCGTGGACCAAAGCCTCAAGGATTTCAAGCTGATGCTCGCGCAGGCGCGGGCCGCCGGCCAGGAGCTGCCGTTCGCGGCCTTGTACGCGCAGATGCTCGAGGATTGCATGCGGCGCGGCGAGGGCGAGTGGGACAACGCGGCGATCATCGAGGCGATACGCCGGTGCCGGGCCTCGTGAGCCCGCGCCCACACGGCGCGCACAGCTTTAGCCGCAAGGACACGGAGCTCACGGAGGAAAAGCGTCAACCTCTCACCGTCGAGGATGCGGAGGACGGCAAGGAGCGCAGAAAACAACAACTGGTGCAAGGAGCCGGGCTCGATTCTGAATCCCGAATCCTGAATCCTGGAATTCCACGAACTCTGCGCGCGAGGGGCTGCCGTCGGGCACAATACCTGCGGCGTGCTCACCGCGAGCGCACGCAGCCTCTTGCCCATGATGTGCGGCACAGCCGTGACATCAATGGCGAACATCAGCTGAATATCCCCCGAGACCATATCGACCAGCGCCGGCCCGCCGCCCTTGTACGGCACGTGCGTCATCGGCAGGCCGGTCTGGACGCGGAAGAACTCGCCGGCGAGATGGTCGAACCGGCCGACGCCGGAACGGCCGAAGCGCACGCTTTCAGGGCGGCTTCCTGGCCCATTCGATGAATTGCCGGACGATCTGCACGCGGCTGAGCCGATCGTCCGGCAGCGCCCGGTCAATTGTCGATTACAACCGGCTGGCCCATTTGCGCCGTGAGTTTGGCCTACCGTGCGTCCCATGGTGTCCGCAGCGCCGGCGGCCGGGAAGGGAATCGGCGCGCGGATCGGGCGCACCGGGTGCTTCTGCTGCTGCTGAGCGGTCGCGACCGAGGACACCGAAAGGCCCGCCACGCACGCGGCAAGGCCAGGCAACGCTTTCGCCCCGATGCCGCCCATCTTGATCGTCTTGATGTTGGCGCCCTGGATCGCGCCCGTGCGGTGGAGAGCGAGGATGGCCGCGACGCTGCCGATCGACTCGTCGCCGGCGAGCGGAATCGGGCTCTCCCGCGCGAGCGCCGCCATGCCTTCGAAATCCTCGGCCTCGAGCGGCTGCTCCATGAAGGGCAGGTTCGCCTCGCGCCCGTTGCGCGAAAGCCCGCGCATCGGCGAAGCTCATGCCCGTCCCCGCGTCGGCGCACAGCGCCACCGCCTCGCCGAGGGCGCGGCGCGAGATGATCGTTGACCGCGGCCACCCTGCCGGGCAGCACGTCGCCGGTCATGAGCGGCGCGGCGGAAGCCTCGCCCCAGCCGACGAGCCCGTTCGCCGCCTCGACCCGCACCAGCAGCAATTGGGAGCGCTCGATGCGCTCGCCCGACATCACGACTGCTTTCTTCAGCGGCAGCGCGACCGGTATCGCTTCGACCCGCTTGATCGCGAGCGGCAATGCAGCGCGCCCGGCGTCGGGCGGCGCCGGCCGCGCCGCCGCCG
>Ga0073934_10000907_pt1 | contig 77449 bp, 65 predicted proteins | sample LarsenN4metaG_FD_76834 | JGI IMG/M metagenome (GOLD analysis project Ga0073934, IMG submission 76834) | Hot spring sediment bacterial and archeal communities from British Columbia, Canada, to study Microbial Dark Matter (Phase II) - Larsen... ...
ATCATTACTGTTGAAGAAAAAGAAGTTATTTTAGGTCGAATAACGCCCTCAACGGATCTCGATGATCTGGCGAAATGTTCACTGGTGGTTGAGGCAGCCACAGAAAACTTTGAAATCAAGCGGCAAATTTTCGAGCGTCTTGACACAATCACCTCTGCAGATGCAATACTGGCATCAAATACTTCCTCAATTTCGATAACCAAAATAGCTGCGGTAACGAAAAGGCCTGATAAAGTAATCGGAATGCACTTTTTCAACCCGGTTCCTCTTATGAAGCTTGTAGAGGTGATTCGCGGCATTGCCACATCAGATGAAACATATGAAACAGTAAGGAAAATTTCCGTTGACATGGGCAAAACACCCATAGAATGCAACGATTTTCCCGGTTTTGTCTCAAACCGGGTGCTGATGCCAATGATAAACGAGGCAATCTATGCACTTTATGAGGGTGTCGCAACCCGTGAAGCGATTGATGAAATAATGAAACTTGGAATGAATCACCCGATGGGGCCGCTTACTCTTGCTGATTTTATCGGATTGGATGTCTGCCTTGCGATCTTAAATGTTCTTTACGAAGGACTTGGCGATCCAAAATATCGTCCTTGTCCAATGCTTAAAAAGTATGTGGATGCCGGATGGCTCGGGAGAAAATCAGGACGCGGTTTCTACGATTACTCCAACGCCTGAAATGTTTGGTTTCGACCTGACTTTTTAATTTATAAAAGGTCTGGGCTTTTCGCAGAAAAATATATGAAAAGTATTTTTGCCGCCGTAATAGGTCTGTTTTCGTGTGCTTTATTGGTTTTTGCTCAAGTCCGGCCTCCTGTACTTCCGATAAAGCAACGCACGCTCCAGAATGGTCTGCGCGTCGTTTCGGTTGAAGATCATACAAGCCCGACCGTTTCGGTACATGTCTGGTACAACGTCGGTGGTAAAAATGACCCGCCCGGACGTTCCGGTTTTGCCCATATGTTTGAGCACATGATGTTTAAGGCCACAAAGAATATGCCGGATGAAAAGATGGATCGGCTGACGGAAGACGTAGGCGGGTTCAACAACGCTTCTACATGGCCGGATTTTACAAATTATTATGAAGTTGTGCCATCAAATCATCTCGAACGCATTCTTTGGGCAGAAGCCGATCGGATGGTAAACCTTAACGTTGATGAGAAAAACTTTGCATCGGAACGAGACGTAGTCAAAGAGGAGTATAGACAAAGCGTTTTAGCTCCGCCCTACGGACGTTTATTTTGGCTTCTTGACAATCTGACATACCAGAAACATCCATATAAACGCGGTGTAATCGGTAATCTTGAGGAACTTAGCGCAGCTACTCGTGAAGACGCTGAAAAATTCTATAAAACTTATTATCGTCCGGATAATGCCGTTCTGATCGTGGTGGGCGATTTTGATCAAAGGCAATTAGACCAATGGGTTGATAAATATTTCGGCAGCATTCCGCGACCCGCCGGCTCCATTCCCCGCGTTACTGAAGTCGAACCGGAATGGACTACCGAAAGGCACTTTTCAGAGACAGGACCGCGCGTACCATTTCCCGCAACTGCAGTCGTTTATCGTGCTCCGCTTTCTAAGGATCCCGATGTTCCCGCCTTGCGTCTGGCTGCGGCGATACTTTCCGGCGGAGACAGTTCACGGCTTTACAAATCCCTTGTTCGCGACCTTAAAATCGCTCAACAGGCCGAGCTGGATCTTGAGCTTAATACTGAAGGCGGACGGATTTCCTTTATTGGGATTGCCTCCGAAAAGGGAACTTCGGAAGCTCTCGAGCGCGCATGGCTCGATGAATTGCATAAAATTCAGCAAAAAGGCGTTACGCCCACAGAATTGTCCAAAGCGAAAAATCAATTAATCTCACGGACAATCCGATTGCTCGAAACAAATGACGGAAAAGCGATTGCAATAGAACGCGCGATAGCCTATCTCGGTGATCCACTTGCTGTAAACATGGAAATTTCTCGCCTTCAAAGAGTCACGGCGGCTGATATAAAGCGGGTTATGAATAAATATTTTCGCGATAACAACCGTGTTGTGATTTATTACAACCAGACCGGGACGGAGGGGGCATCAAAATGAACAGAAATCAAATATATTTGTTGCAGAATACAGGAGCTCACGGAATTTTACGTCGAGCTATAAAGATTACTTCATATTTCATTTATGTCCTCCTCCTAATCAACGGTTTATATGGTCAGGAAAATCTGCCGCCCGTCGGACCTGCCAAAAAAGCTCAAATACCTGAAATCAGGGAATTCACACTTGCAAACGGACTTCGCGTCGCAGTTGTAGAAAAAAGTGGAGTGCCGCTTGTAACCGCTTATCTGCTAGTCAAAGCAGGTGCACGGGACGAGACTGAGAATCAAGCCGGACTTGCACGAATTACGGCGACAATGCTGACACGCGGTACAACAACCAGATCAGCAGAACAAATTGCCGATGACATAGAGTTTCTCGGCGGTTCTATAAATTCCGGAGCGGAAAGGCTTAACTCCTTCGTTACAGTTACTGTTACCTCAGACAAAATCGCATCGGCCATGCGAATAATGTCCGATGTTGTGTTAAATCCTGGTTTTGATGAAAAGGAGATGGATTTATTGAAAGCGCAGACATTGGATGAGCTGAAATTCAATTTGACACAACCGGGATTTTTGGCAAATTACGTCGCATCTAAAGCGGTTTTTGGAGAGCACCCTGTCGGCGGCACACCCGATAGTATAAATTCAATTTCCCGTGCAGATACCGAATCATTTTACCGCAGTGCATTTCGGCCTGATCGTTCGGTACTGATATTTGTCGGCGACATCTCAGTTGCAGTTGGCAGGAAATTAGCCGAGATTAATTTCGGTCGTTGGAAAGGGGATTCAAAAGCAAAAAACAGAGATTTTCAAAATGGCTCAAATAATCATTCCGTTGACAACCTGAATGATGCGGTACTTGTCATTGACATGCCTGATTCAGGACAAGCCGCTGTGAATTATTTCAAACGAATTGACGGACTTAAACGCAATTCCGGTGATTATTACACCGCGTCTGTTTACAATTCCGTTCTTGGCGGCGGTTATTCTTCCCGCCTTAATCAGGAAATTCGTATCAAGCGAGGCTTAAGCTACGGTGCGGGTAGCGGTTTTGCCTGGCGGCAGGAATCAGCAAACTTCAGCGCAAGGGCACAGACAAAAAACGAATCTGCAGCCGAAGTTGCACGTCTGATGGCCGATGAAATCAACCGCCTTGCCTTTGACAAAGTTGCAAATACGGAACTCGTCCCGAGAAAATCGGTTCTGATAGGTTCATTTGCACGAATTCTTGAAACGAATGCATCCCTGGCAGGTTTGTTGGGCGATTTATATGTATTCGATATTCCGGCGTCTTCGCTGGCTGAGTATATGTCCGGGATAGATGCCATAACCGATGCGGATATTGAAAAATTTGCGCACAAAATACCGTCGAAGGGAACTTTTATTATTGTCGGCGATTACGCCAAATTCCGCGATGCATTGCAATCTACTTTTCCTGATCGTACGATCAGGGTAATTCCTGCTGCAAAAGTGGATTTGTCATCTCCGGGGCTTTCCAGGTAATTGTTTAACAGCCCGTCGTTACGGTATGCACGTAAATCTTCGTTCTTTTATTGATTTGCTGCAAAAGGAAGGTGAGATCTGCACGATTTCGGCCGAAGTAGATCCATACCTTGAAATTGCGGAAATTCACCGCCGTGTTATTGCCGAAGGCGGCAAAGCGCTTTTGTTTACAAATGTTAAAGGCTCGAAGTTTCCTGTGATCACAAACCTTTTTGGTAACAGGAAAAGAATAGATCTTGCATTTGGCAATAAGCCGGAACAATTTGTAAGACGCGTCGTCGAGTTTGTAGAAAATGCCATCCCTCCGAAGCCTTCTATTCTATGGAAAAATCGGGATCTTTTATTACAATCTCTAAGAATTGGAACACGTCAATCCCATTTTGGACCCGTTATAGAATCAAAGCAGTCTCCCGCGGATCTAACAAGTCTCCCGCTTCTACAACTTTGGCCCGATGACGGCGGCCATTTCATTACGTTGCCGCTTGTTTACACTAAAAGTCCGGTTGACTGTAAGCCTAATCTCGGAATGTATCGTATCCAGCGATATGACCGCAACACTGCCGGAATGCATTGGCAAATAGGCAAAGGCGGCGGCTTTCATTACTACGAAGCCGAAAGGTTGAAAAAGTCCCTGCCCGTCACTATTTTCCTGGGCGGGCCGCCGGCATTGATTGTTTCTGCCATCGCACCGCTTCCAGAGGGTGTTCCGGAAGTACTGCTGGCTTCGCTTATTGCAGGAAACAAGATTGATACGGTAAACGACCCGGCGGATTCGCAACGGCAGCTCTTCGCCGAAGCTGAATTCGCAATTGTAGGTGAGGTGCCTCCTTTTGAACGTCGGCCTGAAGGACCTTTTGGAGATCATTACGGTTACTATTCGCTTGTTCACGACTATCCGGTATTTCACGCTAACCGAATTTACCATCGTTCTGATGCAATTTATCCCGCTACGGTCGTCGGCAAACCACGACAGGAAGATTTTTTTATCGGAGACTACCTGCAGGAATTGCTGTCACCACTTTTTCCGCTTGTTATGCCGACGGTTATCGATCTGTGGAGTTATGGCGAAACCGGTTTTCATTCACTTGCTGCTGCCGTGATCAGAAACCGTTATTCGCGCGAGGCAATCTCAGCCGGATTCAGAATTCTTGGCGAAGGGCAGCTAACGTTGACTAAATTCCTTTTACTTACCGATAGTGCCTGTGATCTACGGAATTTTCGCAATTTGTTTGAACACATCCTGGCACGTGTCGAGTGGACGAAAGATTTTCTTATATTCGGTGAAACTGCCTTTGATACACTCGATTACGCCAGCGGTAAGATCAATCATGGCAGCAAAGCTATTCTGGCTGGACTTGGTCCTGCTATTCGTGATCTGCCACGTCAATTTTCAGGCAATCTTCCTTCCGGAATCGCTAGAGCCGAAGTTTTCTGTGCCGGATGCCTGGTAATAGATGGAGTTGCTTACAGGGATGAGCCCGATTTAGGAAAACGAATTGCTGAGTCATCAACGTTGGACGGCTGGCAGATAATTGTAATCCTGGATGACGCTACAGCCGCAACTGATGCGAGCCGATTCCTTTGGAGTACCTGGACAAGATTCAACCCCGCCACAGATATTACGGCCCGAAGCATGGAAATCATCAATAATCATATTGTCTACCAGCCTCCGATTGTCATCGACGCACGAATGAAACCATGGTATCCCGCAGAAGTAACCGCAGATGACGCAACAATTGAACTTGTAAATACACGTTGGAGCAAATACTTCAACCAGTGATGGCATTTTTCAGACATCGAAAATATTTGCTCTTGTCTTCTATAGGCATTTTTATCCTTGCATCGCTTTTTTATTCATACGTAATTGAACCGAGACGTCTCGTCGTTACCGAGTCCACCATTGAAATCGAAAAACTCGATCCTGCATTAGATGGATTGAATATTGTAGCGATATCTGATTTGCATTGCGGCTCAAATGCGGTAAATGCGGAGAAACTTCGTGACCTTGTAGCTCTTGCAAACGGGCAAAATCCGGATATTGTTGTTTTACTTGGCGATTTTGTTTCTGAGTATGAAGGTGGCACTAAATTGCGTATGCCGCTCGACGAGATGACGCAAAACATTCGTGGTTTGAAAGCCCGCTACGGTGTTTTTGCAGTAATGGGAAACCATGATGATTGGTATGATAGTGAATTGGTTAAAAATGCCGTACAGGCGGCCGGTTATCGTATTTTGGATGATGAAATAGCAACACTTGATATTAACAATACTAAATTGAGATTGCTTGGATTAAGAGACCATTTAAGAATAAAGTCCTGGAAAGCATTTTCAGAACAAACCAGACATCTGATAGATACCGACGGTGGCAGCGGGGATATAATCGTTTTAGAACATAGTCCCGATGTGCTGCCAATGATTACGGGCGAACTAAGCATATCGCCTGATACCAGGTTAATGCTCGCTGGCCATACACATGGCGGGCAGGTCTGGCTGCCGATACTCGGACGGCCGATAATCCCTTCTTCTTATGGCCAGAAATATGCCTATGGACACATTAAAGTTCAAGGCTTAGATATGTTTGTAACCTCCGGGGTGGGTACAAGTATTCTTCCGTTTCGATTTCTGGTGCCACCGGAAATAGCCGTTATTACGCTAAAACGTAAAGCGAATTAACGCAACATTTTTTTGACTCTTTCCAGATTACCGTCATTTGGAGCCGGACGTAAACCTAAAATCCGGCACATCAGATTATAAACCTCGACATTTTCGAAAGGTTCTGCAAGAAAGTATTTCCTGAATGCCGGTCCCGCGGCGATGAATATAGCCCTCATAGATTCATATGCATTATCATAGCCGTGTGCTCCACGTGGAGAATCGAAATCAGGTCTTTTCTGAAAAGCTGAAAATTCATCTCGCGTTAACATTATCCAGCCTTCATCCGCAGAACACACAATCGGTGCAATTCGCGGACTGGCACTGTAATGAAGTCTTGCAGGAATTTCATTTTTAGCCCAGCATCTGGCATTGCGTATATCCTTAAGCCGGCTGATTATGACATCGAATTTTTCAGGTTTGGGAAAAATCTGCCAAATTTCGCCGGTTGTCAATAAGGCTTCTGTATCTTCACGCCGGAAAAAGTCGTCCATTATCACGGCATTTCGCCGATAGACTGTTGCCATACCGTGATCGGATACTATAATCATATTAACTTTTTTATCGATACCGCGATTTTTTAGCCCCGTAAGTAAAAGTCCAATTGCAGCATCAACTCTTTTGATTGCCTCTTGAACTTCTTTTGATTCAGGTGAAAACCAGTGACCCGCATCATCTACATCACTGAAATATAAAGTATAGATTTGCGGTCTTTCGTTTACCGGCAAGTCCAGCCATTGCAGGATTTGATCAACGCGGTCGAAATTGGGAACTTTTCCATCATACTCACGCCAGAAAGTAGGTCTGTGGCCTGCTATTTCAGTCTCGGTTCCCGGGAAAAAGAATGCTGCAGCCCTCACGCCTTGTTTTTCAGCGGTGGACCAGATGGGCTCACCTTTCCACCAACGTGGGTTCTGCACTTCTTCGCGATTGCTTAACCTGAAAATAGTGCCGAAATCCCTGATATTGTTTTCGATAATTCCGTGATGCTCAGGATATAGGCCGGTGGCGATTGTGTAATGGTTAGGAAATGTTTTGGTAGGAAAAGACGGCGTCATCCATTTAGCCCGGACGCCGCGGCCTGCAATGTGAATCAGGTTTTCCGGCTTATATTTATCGATGTAATCATATCGCATTCCATCTATCGATACCAAAATTACCGTCGGGCGCAGGTCATGGATTTTAGTTTGCGCAATTGCGCAAATAAAACTTGCCGTCAGAATACAAACTATAAATAGAATGCGTTTCATAAATGACGTTTTTAGTAATCAAATGTTTGCTTGGCATTCTGTTACGGACGTAACCGGTAAAGCATTCGAGGAAAAGGAATTGTTTCACGTACATGCTCAATACCTGCCATCCATGCCGTGCAACGCTCAATTCCCATACCAAAACCTGCATGAGGAACGGTTCCGTAGCGACGAAGGTCAAGATACCATTCAAAAGCTTCACGCGGCAGCCCATGTGCTTCGATTTGCTTTTCCAGAAATTCAAGTGAGGACGCTCTTTCTCCGCCGCCTATGATTTCTCCATAGCCTTCCGGAGCAAGTAGATCAACCCCGAGAGCAAGTTCCGGCCTTTGTTTATCTACTTCAAAATAGAAACCTTTAATGGCGGCGGGGAAATGATGTACAAATACAGGCTGTCCGAATTGTTTTGAAAGATATGTTTCATCAGGGGAGCCAAAATCACCGCCCCATTCGAAACGATTTTCTAACTCTCCCTTTTCATAACCTTCCTGCAACATACTGACAGCTTCGTCATAATGCAGGCGTGGAAAAGGTCTTGCGATGGATTCCAGTTTTGAAATATCACGTTCCAGTGTTTTTAATTCTTCTTTTCGTTCGCTTAGGACTCTTTCTATGATTGCCATAATCAATCCCTCGCCCAGATCCATCATATCTTCATATGTTGCATAGGCTACTTCCGGCTCTACCATCCAGAATTCGGTCAGATGGCGTCTTGTTTTCGATTTTTCCGCACGGAAAGTAGGACCGAAAGCATATGAACGACCAAATGCCGCAGCCGTGGCTTCATTGTATAACTGCCCTGATTGTGTTAAATAGGCTTTTGCATCACCGAAGTAATCAACTTCAAAAAGTGTCGTTGTCCCTTCACAGGCCGAAGGAGTGAAGATAGGCGTATCGGCCAGCGTAAATCCATTGTTATCAAAATAATCGCGCGTTGCACGAATTACCGTGTGGCGTATCTTGAGAATAGCGTGCTGGCGACGAGAACGAATCCAAAGATGGCGATGATCCATCAAAAATTCTGTTCCGTGTTCTTTAGGCGTTATCGGATAATTATGAACGTTTTGAATTACTTCAAGGCCAGTAACGTCAATCTCGACACCAATTGGAGATCTGCTATCCTCTTTAACGGTACCTTTGACAATTATGGACGATTCCTGTCCAAGAGATTTTGCCGTTTCAAAGACTGTTTCATCATTTCCTTTGAAAACGACACATTGCACTATACCGGTCCCATCGCGTAATTGCAGAAAAACAAGCTTGCCGCTCGATCTGGAGTTGTAAAGCCAGCCTTTCAGGGTAACTTCCCGGCCGATGTGCTCTTTAAGACGATCTATGTAAACCTGATTCATTGTATAAACAAGTTGTTCCGGATTATAAAAAGTTAAATTCGGGCAAAACAAATAATAAGTTTACCATAACAATAACCGTTTTACGGAGAACGGGTGCGTACATGGAATTTACCGCCGAAGAAGTACTTTTTAGGTGGCAATTACCGGCATAAACCTTGTAAAACAGGCATATTTCGTCGTATAACATCCTACAGACTATGTCCAAACCACAATCTTACGAAAACCACACACGTTGGTTCCCGCTCCAGCATTTTGTCATTGCTCCACTTCTTTTGATATTGCTTTTCTACCGCATTGTGAGGTTTTATCACAATCCGGATTCGGACAACGGAGTATGGATTGGAGTTGTTATATTACTTGCACTCATCAGCATTTCAGCAAGGCTTCAGGCTTTGCGTGTGCAGGATCGTCTGATAAGGCTTGAGGAGCGGCTCAGATATAAAGAAATGCTAAATCCGGAGCTTCTGAAGCGGGCCGAAAATTTAACTCTTGATCAGGTAATCGCGCTAAGGTTTACTTCTGATGAGGAACTTCCGGTTCTTCTTGAACGAGTCCTCAACGGTGAATTTTCAAATTCAAAGGAAATAAAAAAATCTGTCAGAAACTGGCGGGCGGACGATCTGAGAGCCTAGCTGATTCGCGGTCTAAGAAACCGACAAGCGCAGGGAAATGACCAAACGAACGGGCCGCATTGGCGGCCGTTTCAAGCATCGGTTCGATGTAGAGAAGATAACCCGACTTGCCGCGGACCGCTGCCTGGTATGAAAATGTGCCTACAGCCTTAAGACACCTCTGGATCGCCTGCAAACGAAATTGCTTATCGAATTCTTCCTGATCCAGATGCGGAAGTCCGAGCTTCAGGCGTTCAGAGAGTAATTCTGCTTGCTTTTCGATTATCCAGTCATAATCCGGTGGCTTCGCGACACGATCAAGCAACAATGAAACCAGATCGTATGTTGGCGACCCGAGGCGCGCATCCTGATGATCAATTATCCGCAGTTTACCTTTGGAATCTATCATCAGATTGTAAGAGTGAAAGTCCCGATGACACAAGACGGCAGCATTTTCGGCAAGTTTTCTGGCAATTACCTCAAACTCTCGATAAACGGCATTTTTAAGATCATCGGATAATGAAAGTTTATTCAAAGTGGATGTGTAGTGAGTAAAAAAGAATTCCAGTTCCCACATCAGCTTCTCGAAATCGAATTTTTGCCTGCCTGCAATCGAATCAATTGAGACCGCCAGTTTTGTCGCATTTTGAATTTTTGCAATTAGTGCAATTGCCTCACCAATCCGACATTCTTTTTCCTGGCTCGAGGCTGTTCTGATATGACTGTTGAGTGAAATGTCACCCAGATCCTCTTGAATTATTACTCCTGCATCAAGGTCGAAATCCAGAATTTCAGGCACGGGCAAATCCGATAGTTTAAATAAATGCGTCACATCTAAATAAGCGGAAGCAGCCGGATCATCAGCCTTTGGATAGACGCAGGCTACAACAGTGCCCGATTTATTTTTTATGCGGAAATACTCGCGGTTTGAGGCATCAGGGTTTATCGTAACGATGTCGTTTGCCGGATAACCGCGTTCTCGAAGAAATTTTGTAAGTCGTGGCAGTACGTCAGACATTGCTTAAAACAAAATCAGATCTCAGGCAAGAGCTAACGGTACAATATAGTTATCGCCCTCAAAATAGCCTTTTTGTGCCTTTTCCGGGATTTCAGCTGCTCTTTGTAACATATCTGCCCGGACTATAGCTGCATTTTCATAAATTGAATTTTCCGGAATAGTTACACCATCGGATATGACAACTTTCGAAAGCCGAGCACCGCTAAGCACCCTTATGTTGTCCCATAGAACCGCATTGGAAACATCCGTGTTCTCAGATATATCGCAACCGGTGCCTGTAATCACCGTTTTTGGCGACATCATTGCAAGACTAATATCAAGATAACGTTCGATTGTAGAGAGTTCGTACCAACGGCCTTCCGCTACATATGCTGCAATAAATTTTCCATCCGCGATCGCGGGAAGGTAAAATGTCGGAACAATATCAGAATAAACGCCTCGCGGAATATAATCGAAAACTTCGGGCTCAAGTATCTGTATTCCGGTAAACATCAGGGGAGCATTTTCTCGATGCTCATTTTTTTCCGGGAAACCTCCGAAGCCGACCACTCTTTCATTCTCGGTCTTAACTATCGTAAATCTTTCTCCGGCAACATTTGGCAATAAAACCATAGTTGCAACCGCACCATTTTCCCGATGAAATTTTATTGCTTTTATCAAATCAATATCAGTAATTATTTTCCCATTGATAACCAGAAAAGTTTCGTTAGCCAGTTGATCACGAACGTTATCAAGTGCTCCGGCAGTTCCAAGAATCGCCGGCTCTTCTCTGGAATAGGTAATTCTTACACCATACTCCGAACCGTCACCAAGAGCTGAAATTACCGAATCTGGCTGGTGATGCAGATTAACTATAATTTCATCAAAACCGAATTTTTTAAGATATTCGGCAACATAGCCAACCAGCGGCTTTCCAAGAAATGGTATGGCCGGCTTCGTACGATCTATAGTTAACGGAAAAAGCCGCGTGCCGAAGCCTGCGGCCAGGATCATAGCTTTCATCAATAGTGCGAATTTTACAATAATGCGGCGTTTGAGACGCTCCTGGATACTTTAAACCTTGCGGTTTGAAATTACAAACCTCTTAAATTTGAATTGTTGCAGTAAAAAAATCCGCCCGAACCCATCCGGATCCGGGCGGTGTATTTGTTGCTGTCAACAAACTAAATTACTAGTGAACCTGCCAGTTGGCCACCGGATAATCTCCTGCGATTCCCCAGGGGAACAACTGTACTGCACCGCCGCCGGACGGAGCGATCCAGAAAGTGCCATTATTTCCTCCGGAGCCAGGGCGATAGGTAGCAATGTCAGTTTTTCCGTCTCCGTCATAGTCACCCGGCACACTCTGATCGCCGGTAAGTCCAAACTGTATGTAGGAAGCCCCTGTTCCACCGCCGGTTCGTGTCAGGATATAGTACCGATGAGTGCCTGAAACGGTACGACGTACACAGAAATCGCTCTTTCCATCACCGTCATAGTCACCCGGAATAATGAAATCATTGTTCAACCCCCAGGGGATATATTCAGCAGCTAAATCGGAGGAGCGAAGAAGTACGAACAAACCCTGTCCGGGGAAGTTTGGATGTGTTGTCTGGAAACAGAAATCATTTTTGCCATCGCCATCGTAATCACCCGGAGCAGCGAAAAGGTCAAAATTCGTGCCATATCCCCATGGAACGTAAGTTACCACTCCACTAGGATTAGCTACGCGATCCAGATAGAAGAAATAGCACTGTCCGGCCGGTCCTGGTCCAGGAGGGCAACGAAATACTGCCGGATCTGCTTTTCCATCACCGTCATAATCGCCAACAAGCGTCGGGTCATCTCCGGTCTGACCGAAATTAAATGTCTGTACAGTCAGATCCGAACTTCTAAGGACAATGTATTGAGCTGATCCAGGAGCACCAGGACGCCAAACTGCTACATCGGCTTTCAAGTCACCGTCGAAATCGCCGGGAGTCAGGAAATCAGTATCGGCATTTCCGAATCTCCAAACATTGACGTTAAACGTGGTCTGAGTGGCAATCCACCAGTCTATTACGTTTGCATTAGGTGACAGAAGATCTACGGGATGCTCCGTGTCATATTTCAGACGTTCCCTTACGGATTCGAATCGAAGGCGATTTTCGGATCCTGGAGCAAAAGGCACGGTAACAGCTCTACCGATTACAAAATCGCTCTTGCCGTCACCGTTGAAATCAACATTTTTCGCTTTTGGCGTGACGCCGGGCGTTAATGTGAGCGATGCGGCACTAACGGTTCCGGTATCGCCACTACAATGATCCGTAAAACGTAGTGTCCAAGTTCCGTTCGAGGTCGGAATTGAAGCAAATGCCGGATTCAAATTTGTTACGGCACCTGTCGAGCCGGAACCGCCAAGCTGTGAAGTTCTGTAACTTCCGGCAGTTAAAGCCTCCGAACCAGTTCGGGCTTGAGCCTCAGCCCACCAGTTGCCTGTTGCAGCGTCATTGAAACTGTATGGTCCCGCAAGATCAGATGAATCACCAAATCCTGTAGCTGTTGTTAATCCGGTTTGGCCGAAAATTACGAAATTCGTCCCATTTGGCGCAATCAAAACAGCACGGACGTCACCGGCCCAAGTGTGTGCCGGACTAAAAGTCATACTGACAGAAATATTACTGGGAGGACCCGAGATCCCGGTTACGTTAAACGTTACATCCAAAGGGCTACCGGCAGTCGGACATGATGTGCTAGGACCGTCGGGTATCGGACCTACGCCGCTTCCGGGGAATGTAACCTGTGAAAAGCCAATGCCGGCCAAAAAGCAAAAACAGGCCAAGAGCAAAGACGAAATTCTAAGTGTACTCCTCAACATTTTATAAATACGGCCTCCTCTAAATCTCAGTTTTAGTACTTTCCCATGTATTAATGGGCCAGCACTTAAAAAATTCTCATTTACGAGCAAAATTACTCGGGTGGTGCAGCAAAAATAATATATTTTGGGCTGTAAAGTCAAGATTTATATAACTTTTCAATTTTGGGACAGCTATTATTACATAAAATAAACACATTTCCATCGGCGATTGGCAATTTCCGGTTTGGGCAGTTAACATAACTCCCTGAAGGCAATCAATTACATTGGATTTAGCGAACGCTAAGGCTGAAATAAAGCCTTTTTAACAAGCAAATGAGCGAATATTTTCCCAAAAATAACCGAAAAGAAATTTTCGGCTGGATGATGTATGACTGGGCGAATTCGGCTTTTTACACGACAGTTGTAAGTGTTTTGGTCGGACCTTATCTGACATCTCTCGCACAGGCTGATGTCGGTCGTGGCGGACGTATTTTATCGCTTGGCCCGTTAGGCTCGATTACGGCTGAAAACCTTTTTACCACGACACTGGGCATCTCGATTTTTCTTCAGGTATTTCTTCTACCTATTCTGGGTGCAATTGCGGATTATACCGACCTGAAGAAAAGAATGATGGCCTTTTTTTGTTATACAGGCGTCATAGCAAGTTCTATTTTGTTTTTTGTAAAAGGTGACTCCTATCTTTGGGGCTGCATGTTGCTTTTGATTGCAAACATTTGTTTTGCTGCCGCCAATGTTTTCTATAATGCGTTTTTAATTGACGTTACTACCGAAGATCTGAGGGATAAAATTTCAAGTTACGGTTTTGCCGTCGGTTACCTCGGCGGTGTTTTGATGCTGGTACTTAATTTTGCATTGATTTTTTATGCGGAAAAGCTTGGAATCTCGCAAAGCCTGGCCGTTCGTATCTCGATGCTTATGGCATCGCTTTGGTGGGGTGTTTTTTCCGTCATCACATTTTTACTTGTTAAATCACGCAGCCCCAAAAAGGGAAATATCAGAAAGCGCGAGCTGGTAAAAATAGGTTTTCGCGAGCTCTGGCTTACACTGCGTGAATTATACGGCCTGAAATATACATCAATGTTTCTACTGGCTTACCTTTTTTATAATGATGGAATTCAAACCGTTATTTTGAATTCATCCGTGTTTCTCTCTCAGGAACTTTTTGTTTCCCGCGGCATGGAGACAAGCCAGACTTTTCTGATTGGAATTTTTTTTGTTGCACAGATTGCCGCCTTTGTCGGAGCTATCTTTTTTGAGCGTGTTTCGCGTTTTTTAGGAGCAAAAAGAACTATCCTGCTGAGCCTTTTTATCTGGTGTGCAATCGTCTTTTACGCATACGAGTTTTTGGAAACTCAATTTCAGGCTGTAATCATGGGTATTTTCATTGGCCTGGTTCTCGGCAGTTCGCAGGCCCTTTCCAGATCGTTATATTCTCAAATGATTCCAAAAGAAAGGGAATCGGCATTTTTTGGCCTCTATGAGATTTCGGAAAAGGGAACATCTTGGCTGGGCAATCTTGTTTTTGCGGTTGTAGTTGGTCTTACCGGCTCCTACCGGCAGGCAATTCTTGGGATTATAGTTTTTTTCGTCGTTGGCAGCCTGCTGTTACTGCTCACCGATACACGAAAGGCAATTCATCAGGCAGGTAACCTTACTCCTGAGGAAGCTATGGAAAGTGATGATTTGAGAATGGTTTCGGCTTAGATATAATAACTAAAGATTATTGGTAATATTTGCATTTCGAATAAATACAGGGGTTCAAAAAAGTGGCTGATTCAGCTTCGGGAAAAATTATTACAATTTTTGGCGGATCCAAGTGCACAAACGGTACTTTCGAATACCGGGAAGCAATGGAACTTGGTAACAGGCTGGCAAAAGCGGGCTTTACCATTTGCACAGGCGGTTATCTCGGCGTAATGGAAGCGGCCTCCCGCGGCGCACGTGAGGCAGGCGGGCGTGTGCTTGGAATAGTGATGAATCAGTTTAAATCAGAACCAAACCGTTTTCTCACTGATAAGGTAGCTACTGACCATTTTTACGACCGTCTTCAAAATCTAATAACCCGTTCGGTTGGCTTTGTAGCACTGCGCGGAGGAATGGGAACAGTAACTGAAATCTCGCTTGTCTGGAATAAACTTCAGACAGGAGTGCTTGATCGCCGGCCATTGGTTTTGATTGGCGAATGCTGGCAAAAAGTCGTTGCGGCATGGGAAGAAAACCTTGTTGTATCAAAATCGGACATTTCTCTGCTTGATTTCGCCAAGGATGCAAATGAAGCTTGCGATATTATTATTAAAAAAACTAGTGGAGTATCCGTATGAATTGCCCGCGTTGTAATGCTTTGGTCCAATCTGACTCGCGTTTTTGCGGATCCTGTGGGTTTACCCTGTCCGGGACGTCAGGTAGCGGCCCGAATACACCAATAATGCCGCCCGGCGCATTCCACTTTGACACAGACGGACGTGGAAAAGGCCGTGGCTATACTTGGGAGATTGAACATCAGGGTTCATTTGCACTTGCCGTAGTCAAGCTCGAAATGAATCAGTCCATCAATGCAGAAGCCGGCGCAATGGTCTCGATGTCAGCAAACATTGAACTAAAATCTGAGCTAAAAGGCGGTGTTTTAGGCGCTCTGAAACGAGCGGTCGGTGGCGAATCCGCATTTGTTTCAACATTTACGGCACTTGGTGGGCCGGGTGAAGTAACCTTTGCTCCCGGTATGCCGGGCGACATCGCCGGAATCGAAATGAGCGGCCAGACCTTTTTGGTGCAATCGAGTTCTTATCTGGCAGGGGATACAAGTCTAAACGTTGAAACAAGGTTCGGCGGTGCCCGTTCATTTTTTGGCGGAGAAGGCCTTTTTCTTCTTGAAATTTCAGGAACCGGTCTTTTGCTTGTATCCTCGTTTGGTTCCATTCACAGAAAAGTATTACGCCCGGGAGATCGTTACGTGGTGGATACGGGGCATCTTGTTGCCTGGGAAGGCCACATGCAATACCACCTGAGAAAAGCCGCCAAAAGCGGTTTTTTCCGTTCGATGCTTAGCGGCGAAGGTCTCGTGGCCGAATTCAGCGGACCGGGCGAATTACTTATTCAAACGCGAAATCTTGCCGCTTTTGCCGGTCTTTTGAAACCATTTTTCCCGTCTCAAAGCGGCAGCGGTGGTTTCAGCTTCGGAAGCTGAATCAGATCTGTTTCATTTTTTCCTTTTTCTATCTCTGAAATGTCGTCGGACGCCGTCAACAACAATTCGCTATCTAACGGCCGCCGTGCGGCTTTTACATCAGAATTCACACTTCGCGGAAGGCCGGTCTCCCGTGGCGTGGGTATTGGAAAGATAATCTGCCTTTTTGGCGAAAATCGGCAATTTTACCGTAAGCGAATCGAGTCAGGAGACGTAGAACGCGAAATAAGGCGTTTTGGCGTCGCCCATAGGATTGCATGCCGGCGTCTGGAAAGAATCAGTTCAGCCGCAGGCCGCCGCGGCGACAATTTTTCAGCCATTTTCGATGTTCACCTGTCCATACTGGAAGACTCCTCTTTACGAGAATCAATCGAAAAGGCAATCAGGGATAATCTTTTCAATGCGGAATGGGCAGTCAAGGTCGTAACGGATTCATATATAGCGAAATATCGTGCCATTCCCGATGAGCATTTTCGTGATCGCTATATTGATGTCGAAGATATTGCTGAGCAATTACAGGCGGCTCTTGGCGGCGGACGGCATCGTCTGCAACTGGAAAAAGGTTCGATTGTAGCCGCGCGCGAGCTGCGGCCATCGACTCTGGCCGAACTTGCTATCAACCCTCCCGCCGCAATAATTACCGAAACCGGCGGCTGGACTTCGCATACTTTTATTCTGGCCCGTGAATTGGAAATACCAGCAGTTACAGGACTGAGAAAACTCATGCGCCGTATCAGCTCCGGCAATAGAGCAGTGGTTGATGCCTACACCGGAACCGTAATTATTAACCCGACAGAGCAAACTATCGATAAATATGCGAATACAACTAAACAGCCGCGATCTGCCGATACAGTTTCAGAAAAATTTCCCGCCGGTGAAATTTCTACACTCGACGGACGTAATATCGCCATACGACTTAATTTTGATGTTCCGGCCAGTTTTTACAAGGCAAAAAAACTAGGTGCACAAGGCATCGGCCTGTACCGATCCGAATATCTTTTTAACAGATTCAAGGGATTTCCAAGCGAATTGGTACAGGCAAGGGTATATCGTGAGATTGCCGAATTTGCCGGCGAATACCGTGCTCGTATTCGCACTTTCGACCTTACCGCAGGGCAGACTGTGGAATTTGCCACCAGACGTGAGAGTAACCCCGCTCTTGGTCTTCGTGCCATTCGCTTAAGCCTGACTGCAGACAAACATTTCAGGACGCAGATCAGGGCACTTTTGCAGGCAGCTTATGATACAAACATTGACATTATTCTCCCGATGGTAAGCGGAGTCGATGAAATATTGGCCGCTAAAGCTATTTTAAGGGAAGAAGCTGCCAAACTGGCTAAACGAGGTGTAGAATACGGATCTCCGCGTCTGGGGGCGATGATAGAAGTTCCTTCCGCAGTACTCTGCATCCGGCAGATTTTAGATGAAGTTGACACCATTCTTCTGGGAACGAATGATCTTGTCCAATATATTCTTGCCGTAGATCGCGATAATGAAGCCGTTTCCGGTTGGTTCAGGACACTGCATCCTGCCGTTCTCCTTGCACTTAAAACAGTAATCGAAGCGGCCAATAATACTTCAAAACCCGTAGTAGTTTGCGGTGAAATGGCCGGATCGCCTTTTTATGTTCCAATTCTGGTCGGGCTCGGCGCCGGCGAACTCAGCATGAATCTAAATTCAATTGCCAGGGTCCGAAGAGTTATTGAAGGCGTTGCGTTCGAAGAATGCCGGCGTCTCGCAAACACTCTATTGGCATCAAAAACCGCTGATGAGGCCGAATCAGTCGCCGAACAATTTTTACGCAGTCATTGGTCACACCTTTTTCTTTCCGGACTGCCGGATCTTCTCAAAGCCTGATTTTTTACCGGCCGTTTTTTCTTTTTGCGCATTTTTTGAACTTTGCGTTTAAATGTTCAACATCTTTTGTTATAATTGACCTTGCCGTGCAGTGAAGCGCGCCGGGCAGTCGCTTTTCGCATTTTATGCGAAAAGAGGAAAGTCCGAACACCGTAGGGCAGCGGGCCGGATAACATCCGGGCATTTGCCTGTTTAGGCGGATGACGACAAGTGCAACAGAGAACAGACCGGCCTCCGGAACACCGGAGGTAAAGGGTGAAACGGTGAGGTAAGAGCTCACCGGCGGGTGTGGTAACACGCCCGGCCAGGTAAACTCCCCGTGGTGCAAGACCAAATAGGAAAACGCAAATGGGTTGCCCGCCCGATTTTTCTGTAATTAATTGTTGCAGAAGGCGTTTTCGGGTAGGTCGCTCGAGTTTTCGGGTAACCGAAAGCCTAGATGAATGATTGCCACCCTTTCAAGGGGTACAAAATTCGGCTTACAGGCGCGTTTCATTTGCCAACGGCGGGCATTTCAAATTCTTTCAGGAGCTCACACCCATAAGATTATGGTGAACAGAAAAGGCGTATTTATTGGGGCTTACGTTCCGGTAGAACTCAAAGAGTCTTTACGACGACGTGCGGCATTGGAACACAGGACACTGTCTCAGGAAATTACCAGAATATTGATTGAGGCGGTCCATGGGAAAACATTACCTCCCGGCAGCATTGATCGCCGGAATCCGCAAGCTTCTGTCCCCCGTCGTAGGGCAACCGATCCACCCGAACGTCGGCGTGCCGAAGATCTCCCATACATTCCCCCGGGAAATGATAAAGACGATAAAAAATAGATTTTTAATTTAAGGTAGTTTTTTCTTGAGTTTTTCATCGTCCGTCAGAGGCAGAAAGCGATTTCTTCCCCGGCGGACGATTTGTTATTATTTGCCCTGATGAATCGTAATTCGATCTTGATTGCAGCCGTAAGTCTCATTTTAGGTTTTGCTGCCGGATTTTTGCTCGCAAATTCATTAAACCGAAATGAGATAAACCGCCTTATGTCAGAGGCGAAATCCGGTCCTGCAAATTCCTCATCACAGGCGACTGGACAGCAGGGGGCATTGCTTTCCGATGAGGAAATCAATGCAAAACTCAAAGAAGCCGAACAAAATCCTGAAAACTTTGCTTTTCAGAAAGGATTGGGGCTTGGCTTGTACCGTTACGGAACGCTCCGTAACGACACTTCAATAATAGAGCGAGCGATTCCGGTTCTGGAACGAGCAAATGTCCTGAATCCTGACGATTACGATGTTATCGTTGGGCTGGGCAATGCATATTTCGATGTAGGTTATTTGAATAAAGAGAACGCGCCGCTTGAAAAAGCAAGGGTTTATTACCTGAAAGCACTTGATAAACGCCCCAGTGATGTTGATGTAAGGACCGATCTGGGGCTTACTTTTTTCCTGTATCAACCGCCTGATAGAAATACCGCAATTGCGGAATTTCGTCGAAGCCTTGCCGAATCGCCGCGACATGAACGAACTTTACAGGCAATGATAGAAACCCTGCGTGCGGACGGAAAAGACGCATCGGAATATATGGAAAGGCTCAAGGCGGTCAATCCAAATAATCCACTCATCAGTGCCGGTAATGCCGCATCAAACACCGTCCCATCATCGCCAGATACAAAGGATGGGAAAAACATACCGTGAGAGAAGTTCTTTTCATTCTTCTGATTATCGCTCTATTGTGCGGACTTACGGCACTGCGATACCGTCGTCAGTTTTTTGCCGTCTGGAAGATTTGGCGGCAACTGCGCGATAGCCGCATTTCTAACGTTCAAATACCCCAAAATGATAAAAAATCGGATATTTATATCGATGATCCATTGGTAAATTGCGCAAAGTGTGGCAAATGGCAAAATGAGAGCAGTGCAATCCGTTTAGGGAAAAAAACCTATTTCTGCTCAACAAACTGTATGGAAAAGCACAGCCAAAGGACTTAAAATGCTGACAGGTACCAATCAAGGAATCTTTGACCAAACAGCAGGGAAATAATTGCACCGGCGCCAAGAAAAATTCCGAAAGGGATCTGTTGCTGCAGGTTTCTTTCTTTTCTGATTACTATAAGGGAAATGCCGGTTACGGCACCGGTAAACGCAGCCAGGAAGATGGAAAACAGCGTCAGCCTCCAACCGAGCAGAGCACCTACTCCAAACATCATTTTGACATCGCCCAAACCCATCGCATCTACACCGCGAAGGCGTTTCCAGATTTCACCTACCAGCCAAAGTGAACCTCCGCCGGCAATTGCTCCAAATGTTGCAAGCACAAGGGATGTAGTAGTCTGACCATAGTTTAACAGCAAATATGACGGCCAGATTGTATCGTCAGGAAACATTCCAATGCCAAAAAACGCAGGAATAAATAAGCGGGCTGCCATTACAAAAAAGAAAAACGGATACGTGATGACATTTGGCAGAATCATATGTTCGGCATCAATATGCATCAGAGCAATCATCACAGAAGCAAAAACCAGCAAAACAGGCAGAATCGGCGAAAAACCCGCATAAAGGTAAATCCCGAGCCAAAGAACTGCATTGAGTAATTCAACCGCAGGGTAACGAATGGAAATGGATTCTCCGCACACCCGGCATTTGCCGCCAAGTATTATCCAGCTAATGATCGGTATGTTGTCGTAAGGACGGATTGCAGAACCGCATTTCGGGCAGTGCGAATTTGGAAATACAATGGATTCTCCTCTTGGTACACGATGAATTACCACGTTCAAAAAACTTCCGACCAGTGCACCTAAAATGAAAATTCCTAACAGGGCTATCAACTCTGGAAGGCCGGTAAATTGTTGAAAAGATTGAAAAAAAGCCATTGGAGACAAGTTAGAAGGATGCGATTGCCGTGGCTAAGAACCGGGATCAGAAGACCATCCGGTTGTTAAATAATACGTATTTTTACCAATTTTTCCAATAGCGTTGAATAATATTGATCTGATTCTGGAAAAATAACGGGTCGTAACCGATTGTCCCTGCAATACTTTCGATTTAATATCTGAAATATTTCTTTTAAATTGCGGTATTTCGCTAGTAAAGCAGAAAGCATTTAAATTAGAATTATTCTGCATACGGTTGTGTTATTGAATCTATTAATCTGGCGCAACCGTATTTAAGTAGAGGCGAGGTAAACCCCGTTTGAAACCGACCAATATCCAAGACCCGGAATATTTTCACAAAGTAGTTGATTGCCAGTATGCCTGTCCCGCGCATACGCCCGTTCCCGAGTATATTCGTCTGATTGCAGCCGGGAAATATACCGAAGCGTATATGATCAACTGGGATTCGAACGTATTCCCGGGCATTCTTGGAAGAACATGTGACCGCCCCTGCGAGCCGGCTTGTCGCAGAGGCCGTGTAGAGGCGGAACCTGTGGCAATATGCCGTCTCAAACGCGTTGCTGCGGATTACAAAGGGGAAGTGGAATCATTAATGCCAAAAGGTCCATTCCCGCCAAACGGGAAAAAAGTGGCATTGATCGGTGCCGGACCCGCAAGCCTTACCGTTGCCCGCGATCTTGCACCGCTCGGGTATGAAATCCATCTTTTCGACGAACAATACAAAGCGGGCGGATTTATGCTAAGCCAGATTCCGTCCTTTCGACTACCTGAAAGCGTTCTTGACGAAGAGGTAAACTATATACTAAGGCTCGGCATCCATACTCATTTCAAGCATTACGTATCTTCGCTTAAAGCAATACTGGAACAGGATTATGACGCGGTTTTTGTGGGCACAGGGGCACCACGCGGCCGAGATCTGAAAATTCCGGGTCGCGAAGAAGGCGGAGCAAACATCCACATCGGAATAAACTGGCTGGCAAGCGTAGCATTCGAACATACACACAGCATTGGCAAGCGTGTAATTGTTCTGGGTGGCGGAAATACCGCAATGGATTGTTGCCGCACCGCACGTCGGCTTGGCGGAGAGGATGTGAAGGTGATTGTCCGTTCTCCATTTTCCGAGATGAAAGCCAGTCCCTGGGAAAAAGAAGACGCAATGCACGAGGACATACCGATAATTGATAATCACGTTCCGAAGTCTTTTGTTGTCGAAGATGGCCGGCTGCGCGGTGTGATGTTTGAAAAAGTAAAAGCAGAATATGATGAAAACGGCAAAAGGTCTCTGATCCCGACGGGTGAGCCCGAGGTATTTTATCCCGCAGATGATGTTCTCGTTGCAATAGGACAGGAGAATGCCTTTCCCTGGATAGAGCGGGATATCGGAGTAGAATTCGATAAATGGGAGATGCCGGTCGTCAACCGTCAGACTTTTCAATCTACTCACCCAAAGGTTTTCTTTGGCGGTGATGCAGCGTTTGGCCCGGAAAACGTAATAACAGCCGTTGCCCACGGTCATCAGGCTGCAATCTCGATAGATCTCCTTTGCAGAGGTTTGGATCTGGTTGCCGATCGTCCTGCACCATATGTAAACCTTATAACTCAAAAAATGGGTGTCCATGAATGGGCATATGACAGCGAAGTCGTCCCGGATAAGCGTTATCGTGTCCCGCAAGCGGATAAGTCCATAACATTACGCAATAGAAAACAGGAAGTAGAAATCGGATTTGACACGGCCGCCGGTTACAAGGAAGCCGAGAGATGCCTTAACTGTGATGTTCAAACAGTTTTTACCGCTCCCAAATGTATCGAATGCGATGCATGTATGGATATCTGCCCGACGAGCTGCATTACCTTTACGGCTAACGGCGAAGAAAAAGAATTGAGAAGCCGTCTAAAAGCACCTTCGCTAAATCTTTCTCAGGATTTATACGTAAGTGAAACACTGAAAACAGGGCGAATAATGGTTAAAGATGAAGATGTCTGCCTGCACTGCGGCCTTTGTGCCGAAAGATGCCCGACCGCCGCCTGGGATATGCAGAAATTTTTCTACAACATAACAAAGGCGGGTGGAAAGACCTATGGTTGTAATGGAAATGCCGTTTAATTTTGTTCTTTTCATTGGATTTTACGTATTTGGGAATTCTTAAAAATAATGAACGGTCTCAAAATAAATGATTTTGTAGTTCGTTTTGCTAATGTAAACGGAACAGGTTCGGCAAGTGCAAATGCTCTGTTTACAAAGGCGGTTTTTCGAATGGGCGTTCCGGTAACGCCAAAAAACATTTTTCCTTCAAATATCCAGGGATTGCCGACGTGGTATGAAGTGCGCGTTTCAGAAAAAGGCTATCTTGGCCGCAGGGCAGGCGTTGACCTGATGGTTTCAGTCAATCCGCAATCAATCAGAAAAGATTATGCAGAAGTTAAACCTGGTGGTTATTTCATTTATGACAGTACGAAGCCGCTGGCTCCGGAATTTAACCGTTCAGATATAAAGCATATCGGCATTCCAATGACAGCGCTTTGCAATGCTGAGTTCTCGGATGCCCGTCAAAGGCAATTATTCAAAAACATAGTTTACATCGGTGCTCTCACAACGCTTTTCGGCATTGAAATGTCAGTGCTTGAAAGACTTGTTTCCGAGCAATTCAAAGGAAAAGAAAAACTTATCGAGCCAAACCTCAAGGCTCTCAACCTGGGTGTCAACTTTATTAAAGAAAATTTTAACGAGCCCTTTACTTTGCGAGTAGAGCGACGTGATTTGCTCGGCGATAAAATTCTATTCAGCGGTAACTCGGCATGTGCCCTTGGTGCAATTTATGCCGGTGCCACAATTGCGGCATGGTATCCCATTACGCCTTCAACCTCTGTTGTTGACGCTTTTTCGAAATATGCCGCAAGGTATCGCATCGATCCGGAAACAGGCAAAAATCGATACGCAATCGTTCAGGCTGAAGACGAATTGGCTGCCATTGGAATGGTTATGGGAGCGATGTGGAACGGAGCCAGAGCCTTTACTGCGACAAGCGGGCCGGGTTTATCGCTGATGCAGGAATTTCTTGGCTTAGGATATTTTGCGGAAGTGCCTACGGTATTGATTGATGTGCAGCGGACAGGCCCTTCTACGGGTATGCCAACCCGGACACAACAATCCGATCTGCTTCTGGCCGCTTACGCTTCACACGGAGATACCAAACATCCATTGCTTTTTCCGGCTACGCCAAATGAGTGCTTTGACATGACCGCTCTCGCATTTGATCTTACTGAAAGGCTTCAGACGCCGGTGATCGTAATGACGGATCTGGATCTTGGAATGAATGACCACGTAAGTGAACCGCTGAAATGGGATGATTCGAGGAGCTTTGATCGTGGTAAGGTGCTTTCGGCCGCACAGCTCGAAAGCATTTACAAGAGCAATAATGACGTTTCCGTTGAATCAAATGGTCTCAGGAATTTTCATGGTAAATATGGACGTTACCTCGATGTCGATGGCGACGGAATTCCATATCGTACCATTGCCGGGACTCATGTCACTAAAGGAGCTTTTACTACCCGCGGTTCAAGCCGTGATGAATATGCAATTTATACCGAAGACGGCGAAGCTTACCGGCGTAATATGGATAGACTTGCGAGAAAATGGGAAACAGCAAAGAAGCTCGTCCCACCACCGGAAATTCATATTTCATCTGATGCAGATAAAGATCCTAACACTCCGGGAGTTGTTTTCTTCGGCACCTCTACTTATGCCGCCGTAGAAGCATTGGATATGCTGGCCGAAGATGGTATTTTCCTTGATTCAATGCGTGTTCGGGCATTTCCGTTCGGTAAAGAATTCTGTGAATTTATCGAACGACATAAAAAACTTTTCATTATAGAACAGAACCGCGATGCACAGTTTCGAAGCCTTGTTCTCATCGAGACAGGAGCGGAACCGGATAAGCTGATTTCGGTTCTCAACTATGACGGAACACCGATTACCGCTGACTTTATTTACGAGCAAATCAAATCAAGATTATGACTTACATCCGACCTGGATTTCGCCATCCGGCTTTGCCAAAAAACGCACTCGGCTACACGATCGATTACTACGAAGGCTCGCTTTCAACATTATGTGCCGGTTGCGGGCACGATTCGATCAACGCCGCTATTGTCCAGGCATGCTGGGAATTGAATATCGAGCCGCACAAGGTTGCGAAATTATCCGGAATCGGCTGCTCTTCCAAATCTCCGGCATACTTCCTGAGTAATTCGCACGGTTTCAACTCTGTTCATGGTCGTATGCCATCGGTGGCTACGGGTGCTAACCTGGCAAACAGGGAGTTAATTTACTTTGGAGTTTCCGGCGATGGTGACACCGCCTCAATCGGAATGGGACAATTCGTTCACGCAATCCGCCGAAACGTCCGGATGGTCTATCTGGTTATGAATAACGGCTGCTATGGTTTGACAAAAGGCCAGGATTCGGCAACGGCGGATGCGGGTTCAAAAAATAAGGCCGGCCAGGAAAACCTTTTCGAGGCGATAGATCTTGCAGGTCTCGCTATTGAATTGGGAGCGACTTTTGTTGCCCAGAGTTTCTCCGGTGATAAACAACAATTGGTTCCCATGATCAAAGCCGCAATGCTTCATAATGGTTTTGCATTGTTAAACGTAATTAGTCCTTGCGTAACTTTTAACAACAATCCGGGCTCTACAAAATCATATGACTATGTCAGGGAGCATATGGAGACAACCGCACTGTTGGATTTTGTGCCTCTGATGCGTGAAATAACAACAACTTATGAGTCCGGAAATATTGAAGACCTTGTTTTACACGACGGATCTGCCATTCGCCTTCGCAAACTTGCAAAAGACTGGGACCCATTTGATAGATTTTCTTCCGTTAAAGCATTGCAGAAGGCAAGGGAAAACGGCGAAATACTAACCGGGCTGCTTTACATAAACGAAAAAGCTCCTGACCTTCATTCACTGCTGAATACTGTTGATAAACCGCTTAATAGCCTTACTGAGGCGGAACTTTGTCCGGGAAGGGAAGTAATAGAAAAGATTAACGCTTCTTTGCGCTGAAAAAAACGGTTTTTTTCCGAATAAAATATTTAATTTATGATCAAATTAAGTTGTAAACAAAGATTTGGAGGCGGCGATCGGAATCGAACCGATGAATAAAGGTTTTGCAGACCTCTGCCTTACCACTTGGCTACGCCGCCGGGAGTTGTAATATGAAAGGCTAAAGGACAAAGGCGACGATCGTTTTCCTTTATCCCTTAGCCTTTATCCTTGAAAACTGGAGCGGGAAACGAGACTCGAACTCGCGACTTCAACCTTGGCAAGGTTGCGCTCTACCAACTGAGCTATTCCCGCGTCGCAAATTGTAATTTTAGCCTTTGCAAAAATTTTGTCAAGCGTCCGCAAATCGCTGCGGTATCCAGCTAATTTGTTGAAACAGTAACATCCTTTAGAAACGTCCAATCTCCGCTGGCCGACATTTTGATGTTACCGAGCCTTTTATTTGCTATCACGATATTTGCCGGATACCAGAGCGGGAATAATGGAAGATCATCACTAATCTGATCCCAGGCCTTCACATACAGTTCTCTTGCGATTTCCTGACTGGTAGAGTTTATGGCGGCATCCAAAAGGCGATCTACATCCGGATTGCTATAGCGGCTTCTGTTACAGCAGTTAACTCCCGCGCCGGGAATCTGTGCCGTAGAGAATAAGTCTCTTAGGAAAATCGGATCCTGATTCCCACCTATCCAGATGCCGATATTCATTTGAAATTGACCCTGATTGAGCTGCTTTGTCAGTGTTTGCTTGTCAATAGTTTCAATCTGAACATTCAATCCGCTATCTACAAGCGAACTTTGGATTACCTGAGCTAAACTGTTAAAAGCTGAGTTTCCGGCTGAATATTTAAATTTTATGGGCTGATTTCGATATCCCGCTTCCTTCAACAATTGTTTCGCTTTTTCCGGGTCAAAGGTATATTTTTTACCCTGGCTGTATGCCCATGACCCATCGGGTAGAATGGAATAAGCTATTTTTGCTTGTCCTAAAAGCAATTCAGATATGAGCTTTTCGCGATCAATTGAATAAGCAATTGCCTGCCTGATTCTTTTATCATCCAGCGGAGCAGATGTTGTATTAAATCCAAGATATAAGACATTTGAGCCTTCGAACTGCTGAACACTAAGGTTTTCAGCAGTTCCCAGCTGTTTGATTGCATCGGGAGGAAGGTTAGACGGCGCGGGGGCGATATCAACCCCGCCGGTTCTTAATTCTGCCTGCATCGCACTCGCATCTGGAACTGTTTTTATGCGGAGAACCGGAAATTTAGGGGCTCCGTCCCAATACTCTGTATTTGCAGCGAGTTCAACAATGTTTTGCGAACGATCATAGGAAACGAATTTAAATGGGCCCGTGCCAATGGGTTTTTCAGCAAGTTGTTCAGCCGTTCCTTCCGCGATGATTGGAATGGCAACCAGATTTGAAAGCAGTTTATGGGTCAATGAAGGCCTTGACACAACAAAAATTACCGTTTTCGGGTCAGGTGTTTCGAGACTGACAATATGTGGTTGCCGCTGATTATTTATTGTTTCAAAATAAGCGCCTGCTTTGTAGCCATTGCTGGCAAAAAGCGTATCGAAAGTATAACGAACATCTGCAGAGTTGAATTCCTTGCCATTGTGAAACCTTACTCCGTCGCGGAGTTTTAGTGTAACAGTTTTACCGTCCTCACCGATCGTGTATTCACTTGCCAGGTCGCCTACGTATTCAAAACGCTCGTTTTTACGAATCAATGAATTGTAGATCAGGCTGCGAATTCGCTCCGCGGCGGCATCAGAAGCAGACGTGGATGTAAGCGTGTCAAGCGTAGAGAATGGTTCAGTCAATGCAGCCGTTAAGGCATCTGTCCGTTGGCGTCTGCAGCCGGCGGATATAAGGAGGAATAAAATCAGAAAAAAAGCAGCTATGTGTTTGATGTTCATTGTTTATCCAGGTTATTGATTATTCACAGTTCAGATTTGAATTGGCGTATTTCTTCTGAAATTTCAGAAAACGCACTTAACGTAAATTCCATTGGCCGTGCGACTTGGGCCGAGAGATTGTCAATTCGTGTTAACGATTCGGCAAGACGATTCTTAGCAATAACACCATTTTCCAAAGACTCAATTACAGCTTGAAAACCTTTGCGAATTGCCGAAGTACCGGCACATATTGCTACCATATCCTGCCCGGCAAGGACTGCTCGTACACAGGCGTCACCAATCCCGAAATTGCGGGTAATTGCTCCCATCTCCAGGTCGTCCGTAATAGAAACTCCGGTAAAACCAATTTCATCGCGTAGTAAACCGCCAATGACATTCGGATTAAGTGATGCGGGTAAAATTTCCCCTTCAGGATTACCAGGCTGTAATCCCGCCTTGGGATATGCACAATGTGCGGTCATTATCATAAACCTATGCCCGCTGCCAAGCAATTGCGTGTAAGGGTAAAGATCTTTTCTAAAGAGTGTTTGAAGGTCGATATCCACTACCGGTAGATCTTCATGCGAATCGATCCGTGAAGAGCCAAGACCCGGAAAATGTTTCAGGCATCCAATAATGCCATTAACCTCAAGTCCGGCAAGAAATGCTTTTGCCAAATCAGTCGTTTCCTGTGCTGAAGTGCCGAAATTCCGTGAATAGAGCCCATTTGATGCAGAGGAACGTTCATTATCTATGACATCAACAACGGGAGCAAAGTCAACATTGATGCCCAGAAGCCGCAATGCGCGACCAATCAATTGACCATGTCTTGTTGCCTGTTCAGCTGATTTAATACTACCGGCCGCGGGCATGGGTTCTAAAATACGTCGCAATCTGTCAACGAGTCCGCCTTCCTGATCAATACTAATCAGTAAATTATCTCCAAGCAGTTCCCTTAGGCTGTCGGTTAAATTACGCGTTTGCTCGGCCGATCTGATATTTCTGGCAAAAAGACATATTCCGCCCGGTTTTATTTCCCGCAATAAATTTTCAGTATCTTTATCAATCTCGGGTCCCGGAATGCCTATAAAAAAAAGACGCCCGACATGATTATCTTTTTCTAATTTGGCAGCATTCTTCATTAGTAAATTAAAAAGTCGCGTTATTGGGGCATTTAAATCAGTTTAGTCCGCAGTCTTTTCAGAAACTCCCGACATTCAGCATCGCTAAGGGCTGCCGGATCGATTTTCAGAATTTCATCGATTGCTTCGCGGTTAACAGGTTCAAACAGAGAATATTGAACTGCGACACTTTTTCCGGCGGCAGCAGAAAATGCGTTTGCTTCAACATTTCCGAATACGGCAAGTTCATATTGTTCAAGCCGTCTGAGAACTTCCTCAGCTCGCTCTATAACCTCTGTGGGAAGGCCGGCTAATTTTGCAACGGCGATTCCATAAGATTTCGAAGCCTTGCCTTCAATCATTTTATGGAGAAAAACCACCTTTCCATCTGATTCAGAGGCTGCCATTTGGTAATTTCGCACTCCTTCGAGATGCTCCGCGAGTTCAGTCAATTCATGATAATGAGTTGCAAACAAAGTTTTTGCCCTGTGTTCCGGAGAATTATGCAGATATTCCGCAACTGCCCAGGCGATGGATAATCCATCAAAAGTAGAAGTGCCGCGTCCGATTTCGTCTAGAATAATCAGGCTTTGCGGAGTTGAATTATGCAAAATCATCGCTGTTTCGGTCATTTCGACCATAAACGTGGATCTGCCGGAAGCAAGATCATCCGAAGCGCCGACACGCGTCCAGATCCTGTCCACGACGGGCAATTCCGCTCTATCTGCAGGGACAAAAGAACCGGCCTGGGCCAGGATTTGTATCAAAGCGACCTGTCTGAGCAGAGTAGATTTGCCGCCCATATTAGCTCCGGTAATAATTAAAAGGCGATCGCCGGAATTGTTCAGATAGGTGTCATTTGGGACGAAACGGTCTTCAATATAGGCTTCGACGATTGGGTGTCTTCCGCCGCGTATTTCAAGGTGGTCAGCCTCGTGAATAAGCGGTTTGACATAACGCCGGCGCGCAGCGATTTCCGCAAAATTGGCTAATACATCCAGTGTGGCCAGAGCCCTTGCGGTTTTCTGGATTTCAGAAGTATGTTCACGGGCGAAGCTGACGATTTGTGAGAACAATTCGGCTTCCAGTTTTATTGCGGCGTCCTCGGCACCGATTACGCTTTGCTCCCATTGCTTAAGTTCTTGTGTGGTAAAGCGTTCTGCGTTTGCAAGCGTTTGCTTTCTCTGATAATCTTCCGGGACTTTGGAAAGCTGAGCTTTGGAAACTTCAATATAATACCCAAAAACATTGTTGTAACGAATTTTAAGGGATGCGATACCTGTTCTCTGCCTTTCGGATTCCTCAAATAATGCAATCGCTTTTTTGCCGTCACGTGTAAGAAGACGCAGCCGGTCAAGTTCGGCATTGAACGCTTCGCGTATTACACCGCCATCGCTGATATTTGAAGGCGGTTCATCAGCAATAGACTTCCGGATAAGTTGCTGAAGTTCAGGGATGTCAGCGAGGTTTGCGGCAACAATGGCAATAAGATCGGAGCCGGAACCATTAAGACGCTCCCGTAATTCAGGAATTGCGGCAAGCGATCCGGCGAGGGCGACAAGGTCACGAGGGCCTGCAGTTCCAAGGTTAATTCGACCGGCAAGACGCTCGAGGTCTGACATTTTCTTCAGGTCAGATCTTACCGCACTACGCAAAATGGAATCGCCTAATGCCTCGACAGCTGAGAGCCTTGTCTGTATTTCTTCCGACTTAACCAAAGGCCTTGCTATCCATGCACGAAGCAGCCTTGCACCCATTGCCGTAATCGTTTCATCAATTACATCAAGTAGGCAACGCCGCTGTGAATCATTCCTTTCACGAAAAATATCAAGATTTCTCAGCGTAATGCTGTCGAGAATCATTCTGTCTTTATTTTCGAGATAACGGATGGCCGAAATATGCTGAGCGGCGGATTTTTGCGTTTCCCTGGCATAGCGAAGACAGGCACCTGCGGCACTAACGGCAAGCAAATGGCCGTCGAATCCGAAGCCGGCAAGCGAACCGGTTTCGAAATGCCCGCATAACAGGCTGTAATTTTCTGCTTTATCGAAAAAGGCGGATTCCAGTCGGGTAAAAGCAAACGGCAATCTACCCGTATCTATAGCCGTTGAATCAGAAAATAGTCCGTTTTGCCCCGATAACTGAAATTTTTCAGACAAAAAGTCTTCAATATCCGGGGCAAATAATATTTCACGGGGTGAAAAGCTATCCAACAGTTCTAAAACCGATCTGCCGTCACGCCCGGCCGTAACCTCAGTAGCAGAAAAATCGCCCGTCGAAACATCCAAAAAAGCAATTCCGAATTGATCTTTTTCACGACATATTGCAGCAAGGATGCAGGATTCCCGGTCTTCAATAAGATTTTCGTCGATGGCCGTGCCTGGTGTAATAACTCTGACGACCTCACGTCTAACGAGTTTTGAATACTTACCGGCTGGCTCTGCCTGTTCGCAGATTGCAACCCGATACCCCTTTTTGACCAATTTTGCAATATAATTAGCAGCGGAATGATAGGGTACGCCGCACATTGGTATCGGACGTGCAGAATCCTTTTGTCTTGCGGTTAATGTAATGCCAAGCTCCCGCGACCCGATCAATGCGTCGTCGTCAAATAATTCATAAAAATCGCCCAACCGAAAAAACAGCAGCGTGTCGGGATACGATTTTTTGATTTCCAGATATTGCCGGAGCATTGGCGTCGCATTTTCCATAAGCATGCAACTGTGGGCTAGAAAAGTTTATCGAATTTGATGCAGCTTTCAAAATTGCGGGTTTTCATATGACCGTTTGATTTGCTAACATTCAAGATGCTCGATATTTACATGTCGGGGCAGGATTGTGCCCGGACCGCTTTCCCCCGAATTTTGTAAAACCCTGCGGCAATGCCCGCATGGATATGGATTATGAGAGTTACAGCAAAAACATCATTGCTTGGATTGCTTCTGGCCGTCCTGAGTTGTGTCGCCCTTTCACAGACAGTTTCACCGGGAGAGGAAAGGTATCGAATCGGTTATCAGGACCGTATTGCCGTACAGGTATTTCGTCATCCGGAGCTCTCGCAAACCGTAGAAGTAAATACCAACGGCACAATCACACTCTTTCGACTCAATGAGCCAATTGTTGCAGTCTGCAAGACGGAACGTGAACTTGCCGACGCAATAGCAGAAGCCTATCGTAAAGATTACCTCAGAAATCCTGAAGTCAATGTAGTCGTAGTGGAACAGCGTTCACAGGCATTTGCAGTAATTGGCGCCGTCGTCAAGCCTGCCAACTATATCATCAACCGACGTGTCAGGCTTTTAGAACTCCTTGCATATGCCGGAGGCCCGTCTAAAGAAGCAGGTTCCCGGCTTATCGTTGCCCGAACTGGCAGCACTTCTAATTGCAAAATGGGCGACTCTTCGGAAAAAGACGACTATGCCGTTATGGAGTACAATTTAAAGGACGTTCTATCGGCAAAAGAAAATCCGGAGATGCAGCCGGGAGATATTGTTTCGGTTCGTGAGGCAGATAGTATTTATGTCTATGGCAACGTTGTAAAACAAGGCCCGGTTACATTCAAGGAGCCGATAACACTTATACAGGCCATAAGTTCCGCTGAAGGTCTAAAATCTGCTGCAGATAAAGGGAAGATCCGCGTATTCAGACAAAAGCCGGGGTCCATCGAGCGTGAAGAGCTGGTTTTTGATCTTAATAAAATCGCTAAAAAACAGGAACAGGATCCTTATCTGGAACCGAATGACATAGTTGCCGTCAGTCAGGATTCGGCCAAAAATATAATACAAAGCATTGGCCGCTCGATAACCGGCGGGATTCCTTCTATTTTCTACCGGATACCATAAAACATAGCGTAATTTCAGATGAAAGAAAGCCGAGAAATATTGAAAAAACCGGTTTCAGAACCGGTTGATTTGGAAAAAGTTCTTGAGACACCACTGCCGATTGGCCGTTATCCCGCCTATCGTGAATTTTATGAACCTGACGGCTTTCAATTTTTGGAATATTGGCGTGCAATACGCAAACGCCTGTGGCTGATTGCTGGTATTTGCGTTCTTGTTACTACGCTTGTTGCTATTTACATGGCCCGAAAGCCAAATATTTATCTGGCCAAGGCTACCATACAAGTAGATCTCGAGCAGATTAACCCTGATCTTGTTACAAGTGACCGCCAGCGCCCGGTTTCAAATCCCGACCCTTCTTATTTCAATACTCAGTTGCAGTTACTTGGCAGTGACGCTCTGCTCAGACGTGTAATTAAAGAGCATAATCTGGATACAAGCAAAGAACTGCAAGCTGAAAAAAACAATGCAGGCTATTGGCAAACTTTGATGCGGACGCTCGGTTTGGCCGGTGACGGAACAAAGAAAGATGATTCCAAAGACAACGCCGATCAAATTGACGCATCGCTGCTGGCTAATGATGAGGTTGCAGACGCAATGCGTCTTGCACCATATGTTGAATTAATTAAACCTAATCTAAGTATTGAGCCGATTCGTGAATCGCGAGCAACATTCAAGGACACACGTCTTATCGAATTATCCTTTCGGCATACAGATCCAAAATTTGCTGCGTTTCTCGTAAATGCCATCGGAGAGACTTTTGTCAAGGCCAACTGGGAAAAGCGCTCCGGAGTCAGCCGAAAAACAAACGATTTTCTGCAACAGCGTATTGCCGAATTACAGGCTGAAATACGAAATGATGAGCTAAAACTCGTTGAACTCAAAAAGACTGCCGGCATTCTCAAAACAGAAGGCGAGCAGACGATCGTACTAGACCGTCTCTCCGGTCTTAATCGTGATCTGCTTGAAGCCGAAAACGCCCGAAAACTGGCTGAAGCAAAATACAACTCTGTTCTAAGTTCGCCGGATAATGCCAGGGCTCTAACCGAAGAGCGGATGGCACGCTATATCACGGAACAGGAAAACAGCCTTCGTGAATTGCGAAATGAAACCCAGAAAAAAATAGCCGAGCTTAAAGCTAACCGCGCAAAACTCCTGGAGGAATATAAGGAGTCCGCACCTGAAATCCGTGAAATTGACACTCAAATAAAAAGTCTGGAAGATTCAATAGCACGCGAGGTTCAAAAGAATAAAGCTGAGCTTGACGATTTTCGTAAACGGAGTACCCAGGTGCTGCTTGACAGCCTCCGAACCGATTACGTGCAGGCAAAGGATCGGGAAGATAAAATTCGCAAGGCATATAACGAGCAGTATAATCTTGCACAAGGGCAAAACGTCGGCGCCGTTCAGATCAGATTACTCGAACAGAATATCGAGACCAATAAAGGTTTTCTTGATAACCTGCGAAAACAACAAAGCGGTAACGATATTGCGAGTCAGGGATCGGATAACAACATCAGCATCGCTGATTATGCAATCCCCAATGAAACACCTGTTTCGCCACGCCGTTTGATGACGGTTTTTGCAGCATTTTTCCTCTCATTGCTTTTCGGGGTTGGTCTTGCTCTTTTCCTTGAATATCTGGACGATACAATCAGCTCGACCGAGGAAATCGAGACTTATTTACAGCTTCCGGCTCTGGCGGCAATTCCTATGATGGAATCTGCACCTAAAAGGAAATTGCTCCTTGTCGGCTCCGGTAATTCTGAAGAATCTGAGGAACGACAGCGGTCTGAATTGCTTATTTATGCAGATTCCCGTTCATCACTCGCTGAGGCATACCGCCAACTTCGTACTTCAATTCTACTTTCCAGCGCAGGCCACGCTCCGAAATCCCTGTTGATTACTTCCAGTCTTCCGTCTGAGGGCAAAACCACAACTGCCACAAACACTGCAATAAGTCTTGCCCAGACCGGTGCCAGAGTTTTAATCATCGATGCTGACATGCGTAAACCGCGTGTCCATTCAGTTTTCGATATCACAAACGACGAAGGCCTGAGTACTGTTCTTTCTAGTAATCTCAGCGATCGTGAGATTCTGGACATAATCAAATATGACGAACGTACTAAATTGAGCATCCTTACATCCGGGCCGATTCCACCCAATCCGGCGGAGCTCATCGGTTCGGAGCAGATGACAAAAATCCTTGCACTGTTTCAAAATCATTTCGACCACGTTGTCGTGGATTCTCCGCCGATTACCTCTTTTACCGATGGCGTTTTGATTGCCTCAATGGTTGATGGAGTTATTCTGGTCGTACACGCCGGCAGAAGCTCGCGGCAGATTGTCCGGCGGGCTCGTCAGTTAATTAATGACGTAGGCGCCAAAATTTTCGGCGTTGTTTTGAATAACGTAAATCTCAATTCTCAAGATAACTACTACTATTACCAAAGCTACTACAACAGCGATAATTACAACGCTGAAAATGAAAAATAACTTGCAGTTTTTTTTATCTATGACTAACGGAAAACGTGTCTTGGTTACGGGTGCGGGCGGTTTTATAGGCAGCCATTTGGTAGATTATCTCAAAAAAAAAGGCTACTGGGTACGCGGCGTAGATCTTAAGTATCCGGAATTTTCTCCGACATCTGCTGATGAATTTTTGATAGGCGATCTCCGGCAGCGGGAAGCAGCTGATATTGCTACACGCGAAATGGAGGAAGTTTATGCGCTTGCCGCAGATATGGGAGGGATGGGATTTATTTCCTCTCACCATGCCCGGATACTTTACAACAATGCTTTGATTAACTTAAATACTATCGAAGCTGCCCGTGAAAACGGAGTTTCCCGTTATCTTTACACAAGTTCAGCCTGTATTTATCCCGAACATCTTCAGACAGATGCTGATGTCAAGCCGCTGAAAGAATCCGACGCATATCCCGCTATGCCACAGGATGCCTACGGCTGGGAAAAATTGATTTCTGAAAGACTTGCAATTCATTACAGAGAGGACTATGGACTGGAAACCCGTATTGTGAGGTTTCACAATATTTTTGGTGAGAAAGGAACCTGGCAGGGCGGACGTGAAAAAGCCCCGGCAGCGCTTTGCCGAAAGATCGCGCACGCTAAATTAACCGGCAATCATGAAATCGAAATATGGGGCGATGGTGAACAAACCAGATCTTTCTGTTACATAAATGACTGTGTTGAAGGGCTATACAGGCTTATGAAATCTGACTTTCACGAACCGATAAATCTCGGCCAGGATCGTATGGTTTCAATAAACGAACTTGCCGACATTATTGCCAAAATTGCCGGAATAGAAGTTCGAAAAATTCATGTCGAAGGGCCACAGGGAGTCCGTGGCCGTAATTCTGACAACACTCTTCTCCGCGAAGTACTAAATTGGGAACCTCAAATTTCCCTTGAAGAAGGATTGGAAAAAACTTACAGCTGGATTGAGGAACAGGTGCGCCTGAGTCTTACTTCGACGGCTGCCAATATCGCAACATCCTAGCCTTGGCCCATGAGTGAAGTGAAAGAAAAGGCGGCACTGGTTATCCCGGTCTATAATCGCCGCCAAACTACATTGCGTGCGCTTCGCAGTCTCAGCCGGATATGTTCAGAAGGTTTAGAGGTGAAGATTTTCATCGTTGACGATGGCTCAACAGACGGCACCTCAGAAGCAATTGCCCGTGAGTTTCCGGACGTTGTTCTACTTTCCGGTGATGGCACTCTTCATTATGCAGGGGGGACAAATCTGGGAATTACTGCCGCTCTGGAATGGTCTCCTGACTACATTGTTACAATGAATGATGATGCCGTGTTTCATAAATCATTTCTTGTACGACTAGTTGAAACAGCAAAAAAAAATCCACGTTCCGTAGTTGGATCCCTTCTATTACTCTGGGATGAGCCTCATAAGGTATTTCAGGTAGGGCAGTATTGGCGTACTTTATCCGGCGGTTGGATCATTCCTGATGAACTTACTGCATTCAATGTGCCTCAGCAACCATTTGACGTCGAATGTATTGTTGGTAATTGTGTTCTCTTTCCCGTAGATGCGGTGCGTGAAGCGGGAATGTTTGATGCCCGGCGATTCCCATATGGCTGGGGTGATGCACAATACCTGATGAGATTGCGGCGGCTTGGCTGGCGGCTTCTTATTGATCCGAAGTCGCGCGTGTGGTGCGAACCGAATACTTATCCGCCTCCGCTTCATACTCTGGGTACGGCAAATGCGTTGAAAATTTTGTTTTTCAATGAACGTCATCCTTTGAACCTGAAACGCCAGTTTGTCGCCCGATGGTTTTCCGCGCCATCAAAGCCCGCGGCAGTTGCGGCTTTTTTTATTTATCTATTGCAGATTGCACACAAGGCAATAAAATACGGTATCCTTTCGCGCATAATCCGTACCAATGAATGAATCGCAAGTTTTTGCTAATAAACAAAAAAAACAATCCCTCCAGCCCAAAAATATTTACTTTATATGGAATTACACAAACTGGGGCGGTGCCCAGATCTATTTTCTGGCCATAATGAAACGGGCAGGATCCGTACGAAAGGTTAAGGTACTATTGCCTGTAAATTCATCACCCGATCTAATTTCATTTATTGAACAGTCCGGCGGTGAAATTGATTTTCTCAACTACCATCTGATATCAGAAACACCGGTATCTCTGTCCGGTAAAATAAAAAGGCAAATTCGGAGAATATTATCTGAAATTGAAATTTTTTCTGCAGTTTTTCGTCGTGACCGCCGCAATAGCGTATTCCATATAGAGCTTGCTCCATGGCAATCATGGGTTTTGATTTTATTCCTGAGAATCATCAATACCAAACTTTTTATTACAATACATAACCCGTTACCCGAAGCATCAATTTTTCGTAATTTTCTTTGGCGGTTTAGGCTGGCGATAGTTTCGCGCCTTAGCGGAGTAAGGTTTTTTCCATCCAACCATTTTACAAAATCAGAAATGGCAAAATGGATGAGCCCGAAGGCCATTGAAAAAATGCGGGTAACATATACAGCCGTCGATCCTGATTTGATTAACATTGCTCTTGAAAACAACACGCAATTAGATGAAATGCGTTTGAAATTCGGCTTGGATGACGGCCGGAAAAATATACTCTGCGTGGGTCAATTTATAGATCGAAAAGGCCGATGGGTTTTTTTAGAGGCCGCTTCAATACTGCACGAGAGCTTTCCTGATCTGCGGTTCATATGGCTGATGCCATCATATCCCAGTTCATCTGACCAGAAAAAAATAGAATCTTTTGGACTTGGGTCATCCTTTATGCCCGTTATTTCTTCAGATGTTGGCCGCGAACGTATTTCAATTCTTACTTTTATGCGGGTGGCTGATATTTTCGCGCTTCCAAGTTTTGTTGAGGGTCTGCCTATCGCTCTTCTTGAGGCGATGGCTCTTTGCATTCCATGCATTTCAACTTCAGTTTATGCAATTCCTGAAGCCGTTATTGATAACAAAACAGGGTTGCTTGTGAGCCCGGGCAATGCTCAAGAGCTGGCCGAATCAATCAGTAAACTATTATCAGACAAGCATTTGGCTGAACGGATAGCTGGAAGCGGACGTGAATTTGTTATTAATAATTTTGACGAACGTAAATCGGCAGATCTGGTTTTGCAAACTTACGAAGAGGAATTTTTGAATGGGTGATACGCCCAAATCCAGAAAACAATCAATAGCTGCCAATTCTTTATTCAGTGCAACGGCATGGCTCGTCCCGCTGATTATCGGGTTTATTGTCACACCGATACTTATCCGAGGATTGGGCACGGCTGAATATGGCCTTTTCGCACTTTTGTCCGGCTTTATAGGTTACTCGTTTGCTTTCAGCATCGGCAGGCTTGTAGTCCGCTACGTGGCTGAATATACAGCTGATAAAAACGTCCAGGGCATCAACCAGATCGTTTCGGCAGCGTTAATCATTTCGTTAGGCGTCGGTGGTCTTGGAGTGTTGCTGATTGGTTTTGCAACGCCTTATATCGTATCTAAAGTACTGCGAATAGATTCGTCCTTGCGTACGGTAGCTGAATACTCATTTTATCTTGCAAACGTAACAGTCTTGCTAACAATGCTGGGACAGGTGTTTCAATATGTCTTACATGGTTTTCAGCAATTCGGAAGGTTTGTAATTATCTCGACTGTTTATGCAGTACTTTTTGGGGTCGGCAACGTGCTGCTTGTCAAATACAACGCAGGCATTATCGGACTTCAGATATGGAGTCTTTTTCTTTCCGCCGCACTGGGAATAGGTTATTTAATTGCGGTGAAGCGTGTTTTTTCTGAGTTTCGTTTTACCCTTGATGTACCCGGCTTTCTCTGGAGATCAGCGATTCACTATGCGGCAAGCATAATTTTATATCAGATTTTCGGTAATTTACTTTTCATTTTTGAAAGAGCCTGGATAACAAGATACTTCGGAACCGCAGAAACTGGACATTTTGCCGTAGCAGCCCAAATTGGCATATACGCACAGACACTTGCTGCAAGTGTTGCCGCCGTATTTCTACCGGTAATGAGCGAATCTTATCGAAATACTGAATTACTTCGTTCTCTTTACACAAAGACTACGAAGATCCTTTTATCAGGGCTTGTATTCTTTATCATTTCGATTATTTTTCTTGGAGATTCAATGCTTTCAATATGGATCAGCCCTGAGTTTGCCGCAGGAACTTATGACTTGCTGGTACTACAGAGCTTTTCTTTTGGAATTATCTCTTTGTTCGTCGTCGGCTGGCAGTTGAATGAAGCCGCACGGGCACCCGGACTGAACACCTTGATTTCAGCTGTCTGGCTTATCATTGCAGTTATCTCGACATTTGCTTTAACCGATACATTCGGTGCCAAATCTGTTGCAACAGGACGCTTGATCGGAGTTACGGTAACCTTGCCCGTTATTTTATTTTCTGAAAAGCGCTTTCTGGGCAAAATACAGTTGTTTTTCTGGACAAATGCATTGCTCCGGCTCGCTTTACCGCTTGCGGTATTGTCAGCGCTTCTATATTTTTTGAAATCTTATGTTTCCGGCTTCGTCAGTCTTGTAATCGTTGGGCTTCTGGGAGCGATGGTTTTTTTCGCAGGTTTGTTGATTGCAGGTTATTTCACACGTGATGAATTGGAGGATTTTACAATAATACGTAGGATTTTACGGGGAGGCAGGTCTTGAAACATTTTGAAAATCTCGCATTGGTACAGCGTTTGGATGTTATTAAAACCTTATGCAAAGACCGGAGTGTTCTGCATTTGGGCTGCACGAACTATCCCTACACGGAAGAGGCAATCTCAAACAATATGCTCCTGCATTTTGATTTACGGGAGATTTCTTCTGAACTATATGGTTTCGACTCCGATAAAAAAGGGCTGGATATACTTTCAGATTATGGCTTTACAAATTTATTCGAAGCGGATTTGGAGCTTTTGAATAATGTGCCGCTTGAGAGAACTTTTGATGTGATTGTCGCGGGGGAAATTATAGAACATCTCAATAATCCGGGGTTGTTTCTCAGCGGCGTAAGGCGTTTCATGCACCGTGATTCAAAGCTTGTCATAACGACCATTAATGCTTATTGTGCAATGCGCTTTTTTGTTTACGCCCTTCGCGGCCGTCGCGGCATCAATGAATTTGTTCATCCCGACCATGTTGCATATTATTCATATTCTACACTCCGCGTTTTGCTCAGCCGATACAATTACGATATTGAAACCTTTTTATTCTACGATATTGGCCGCGAGCACAGACCTCATAATATGCGGATTCTAAACCTTGTCAATGACTTTGCTGTCTTTTTTTCATCGCATCTGTCCGACGGCCTGATTGCCATTTGCAGGTTGCCGGATGACGGCCTAAGACTTGCGGACGCCAATGGCGAATAGGTTTTTACCAAAAGGAACGGATATTCTGTTTTCAAATGTTTTCAATACGGGAACGGCCAAATTGTCATAAAGAGCAACTAATTTCCCATTCATTGAAAGCGATCCGAAAAGACGGTATGTGATTAGCCAGGGTAAAATTCCGAGACTGTCAAACCAACGCATCTCAGCGATTTCGAATCCCGCAGAACACATTTTTTCTTTTAATTCACCTGCCGAATAACGTCGGTAATGGCCTAATTCACGGTCAAATTTACTATAGAGAAACTCCATTGCGGGAACAAAAATAAAAATACGTCCCCCGGGCGAGAGTGTTTCAAAGACGCATTTTAATTCTGCCAAATCATCTTCAATGTGCTCAAGAACATTTACGTAAACTACAGAATCAGGACAAAACTCACTTTTGATTTCGGCCGCAACATTCGGAAAAAAATTGTTAAAGTAACTGATCTGTCCGTTGAATTGTGCCAATTTTGGATTTTTTATCAGTTTCTCATACATTCCCGACGGTTCGATTAATGTCAGAACTTCAGGTTTAACATCCAAAAGCATTTCAGAAAATGAACCTCGGCCTGCGCCAACTTCGGCAATGCGTTTGCCCAGCTTTGGCCGCATCAATTCAAAGATCCATCGATGGTAACGGACAGCGAAATGCATTGCTTCCAGATCGCGTCCGGGATAATTTGTCTTCATTGACGCTAACTTTCCAACAAAGAATTTTTAATCTGTGACGATTTTGACGCTAAAGCGGGAAGATTTGTAAAAGCTGCAGATTTAGTGCAGAAAAAATTGTATCGAACGATATAATAAAATGCTGCCAGGCCATCGAGATATGTAATTTTCTTGCCCTCTTCATAAGTCCGGCCGTAGTAACTTATCGGCACTTCATAAACGACACACCCAAGTTTTGCAATTTTTGCCGTAACTTCTATCTCAAAACCAAAACCCGATGAATTTATGCGCATATTCCGAATAATTTCACCGCGAAAAGCCTTGTAACAGGTTTCTACGTCTGTTAAATTCAGGTTTGTAAACAAATTGGATAGAAAGGTAAGTCCTTTATTTGCAATGTAGTGATAAAAATATAAAACACGCGTTGCTTTTTTAACCATAAAACGCGAGCCGAAGACCACGTCGGCATAACCGTCGAGAATCGGCTTTATTACATCTGGAATTTCTGCGGGATCATATTCTAAATCTGCATCCTGCACAATTACAATTTCGCCTTTTGTATCGGCAAAACCGGTTCGAAGAGCAGCCGTTTTGCCTGAGTTTTTAGTGTGATGCAAAACCCTGACAGGCTCAAATTCGGCTGCCAGAGAATCGGCAATCGTCCCTGTTCCATCCGTTGAACAATCGTCAACAATGACTATTTCCAGCAAATTTGGAACACAGAGAAGCCTTTCAACTATTTTAGGAAGTGTTTCCGCCTCATTGTAGGCAGGAACGACAACCGAAAGACAGCGCCTCTGCTCGTTATTGATAAGGTTATCCATAAACATTAAAAATCAAAACGCTTTAAAACACGCACTTCACCCACGGGGCTGACAGACGTTACATCGTAATATTTCAGTAAAATCGAATCAATCTCCGGATCGTTTCCGAAAACTACAAAATAGTCAATTCTGTTCCTTTTTGTTGCTACGGTATCCTGCAGTATTGCCAGATTTTCCTCATAACTCCTGAAACGATCCAATGGCCCGAAAACTGCCGAAGAGGAAAGCCGATAAGCAAAATCCTTATCTTCGGGAGTTTTTGCAAAGACCGGAAATAAGTAATGACCTAACTCGTAATTATCCCATACGATAACATTTCGATTAACTCCCATAAAACTGCTCATTTGTGTTGCAGGCAGACATCGGAATTTTCCGGCACCCGGTGAAATGATAACTGAAGCAAGCGAGGAACCATTTGGCAGGGCATCTGCTACGCTTACGAATTCACGGGTTTGCAAATCCGTATAACGAGCAAATTCAAATAAAAAAGCTGTCTGAATAATTAAACCAAGCGATAGCGCTGCAGTAATTATCCCTTGCATCAGCCGGCTGCTGCCTGTATCGAATATTGCAACCAAAATAGTCAGGCCGCCAATTAGAAAACGCTCTCGAAGCACACTGCCATTAGCAATGCCGAAATCTCCGGGCCCGACAAAAGCTGCTAATATCAATACTAAGAAAAATAAAATCATCGGCAATAATTTCCCAAAACTTCCCGACGGATCGAATTTGCCGCTTCGAAGTGTGAAAAAAGTAATCAAAACCAAAAGCAAAGACGCAATAAACAGCAATGAGAGCGGCGAAATCAAAGCGAAAAATTGCGATTGATTCTCAATAAATGGAAGACTTTTCCTGCTTGCCAGAGCAAAGGGATCCGATTGAGAAAAATAACGAAGCCAAGCCATTGGATCGTACCAATCATCCAGGTCGCGCCAGTGTGGAATAAACGGTTCTCCATTTTTGTTTCCGTTGAGAATGTGTAGGAACAAAAGCGGTAGCGCCGGAATAATTGCCGCAATAGAATAGGCAAGCGAGCGAAAAGCATTTTCACGCTTTTGAATAGCTGCGATAACTAAAATTCCGGCAACAAGAATTACGAAGCTGACCAAATGGCTGAAATATACAAAAAGAACTACGATTGACAGAACAGAGGCTTTAAAAGGCGATAAATTTTCGCGCCAACGGTAAGCAAGGGCAATTCCAAAAGCAAATCCCGCAGCTGCCAGAGTCTGGTTGTATCCGCCTTGAAACCAGAACCAGTTCAGTGAAAGTAAGCCGGCGAACAACGCCGCTACCGACGGTGAACTTTTTCCAGTTACCTGAAGGCGTAAAAACAGAACCGAAATGAAAAAAGCCAGAAATGTAACCGTAAGCATCAATTTCGTCACCATCTCCGGCGGCATAAAACCCAGAAATAGAGCAATCAGCCAATGCCCTGTGGAATTTGGCAATGAAAATGAATTGAATTCAAAGTATCGTGAAAAAAGATCATTCCCCGCAATAAGTTGACGCATTACATAACCGATATACAAATGTCCGGAGCCGTCATTATTGGAAAAGAACCGGACGCTGTAAACAGGCAAAAGAGAAAATATGGTAATCGCCGCGGGAATAGAGTAAAAAGAGATTGCCGATAATCGTTCGTCCCGTTTTATTTGCATTGCCGGAATTTCAGAGTTCATTAATGAAAACAAAGAAATTCTAGCATTGCAGATGCCGGAATTTCGAACGGCACTATTTTTCGCCGTATAGTGCGAGGTATGTTAAAATCCATAATGCTAACGTTTAGACGCATCTAACAAAAAGTTTACAGAGCTTATAAGTAAATCAGGATCGGCAGTTCCGGGCAATTATGGCGGTTTCAGAACGTAATCATTTCAGAGGCATCGATAGGACGCGATTCAATTTCATTTTCGCTATTGCTTTGCTATGGGGAATTGTGGCTGCCATCTCGGGAGCTTTTTTTCTGAGTGAATATGGCTTTTCCTCAAAGGACAGTAAATACTATCTTTTCCCCTGGTGTCTGGCGACCGGTGCTGCAGCCGCCTTGCCAAGCGTAATTCTCGCCTATAAAGGAAAATTCAATCCGCTGCATCCATTGGTTTATTTTGCCTGGACTTTTTTTATTCCATCGTGTTTTTTGGGTGGGATTTTTTTCGCTCTTGGTATTTCGGACGCATACTTTCAATCGTATATTCAGGATGAGTCCTACAACCTGCCTTTAACGTTCTTTTACATAATCGTAGGCTATTTGGCGATGAGTCTCGGTTACGCGCTTCCGTACGGACAGATAATCGGAAAACGCCTGGCCAATGTGCTGCCAAAATGGAATCTTTCAGACCGCGATTTGCTCGTACCGGGCTATATACTTCTATTTCTTGGTATTGCAAACACGCTTCTGGCATTTGCTCTTGGCAGTTTCGGTTTCCAAAGAGTCAGGGAATATACCGAATACGACGGGCTGGTATATTTGCTTTCGCTGTGGTGGCAACTGGCCGCTTTTTTGCTATGGCTATACGTGTTTCGCCAGCCTCGAATCAACACGAAAGTTGCAATAACCATCTTTTTCCTGATAACTACGGCACTCGGAAAAGCTGCGTTTCAAGGTAACCGTGCGAGCCTCCTGCCGCACCTGATAATGATAGGTTTCGCTTTTATACTATCGGGTCGTCGCCCGGCCTTAAAGCATTATATCTCCGGAGCCGCATTATTGATTGTAGCGGTCTTTGCCGGAATGATTTACGGTACAACATTTCGCAATATCAAACAGACAGAGGAACAGGTAAGTTTTGGGCAATATGCCGAGATGGTCGGTACAACATTCTCGAGGCTTTCCGAACAGGATATTGGTACAACAATTTCGCTCGGGCTGAACGCTTTTGCGAATCGGATCGACGCCGTAAGTTCTTTAGCCGTGGTTGTTTCCAATTATGAAGCGCTTGCTCCATATGAAGAACAGATTGGTATTGCAAATAACATTTGGGTTGATACAGTTACATTTTTTATTCCACGTCTGATCTGGAAAGATAAGCCTGTCGCCATCGAACCGGCAAAATATGCCGACCTGTATTTTAATTTCAGCGATAATTCATTCACCATGACGCCGATTGGCGATCTTTTACGCAATTTCGGACCGCTCGGAATACCAATCGGAATGCTTATTCTCGGCTTGTTTTTCCGTATCATGTACAGGTCGTTGATTGACGGTCAGCCTTTTTCATTCTGGCGATCAGCGATTTTCTATATGACCATTTCGATTACGACGTTTGAAGGGACTTATGGATTGATAGTCCCGAATATGTTCAAGGTAGGGACAATCTCGCTTGCAGGGCTGATTTTTGTTATCGTTTTAACAAAACTGCGTGCCGGCACCGAAAAATTATATAGATTTTAAGTTCGCTCAACTCAATGGAAACCATAGTATTTACCAACGGCTGTTTTGACATACTTCATCCCGGTCATATAGATCTTCTGGAGCGGGCCAGGCAGCTTGGCACAAAACTGATTGTAGGCATAAACAGCGATTCGTCCGTTCGTGCAATCAAGGGACCTGACCGTCCAGTACTTAATGCCGAAGCACGCAAGAGAATGCTGCTGGCGCTTCGCCCGGTTGATGAAGTCATTATTTTTGATGAACTTACACCCGAAAAGTTAATTCATGAGATTAAGCCTGATGTTCTTGTCAAAGGTGGAGACTGGAAAACAAGCGAGATTATCGGGGCCGATTTTGTAATCGGGAGAGGCGGGAAAGTCGTTTCGCTTCCGCTTTTGGATGGGTTTGGTACAACTGCGATAATCGATTCATTAAAAAAACCGAAACAAGGCAATGCGGACCGGAAAGTTAATGGCACTGCTGCCGCTTCAATTAACCAACATCTCGAAGTTTTCTCCGGTATCAGGCACAACTGTCTGGAGGCCATCGAAAAATCCGCTGCGGTAATAACAGAAACTTTGAAAAAAGGCGGAAAAATCCTGATCTGCGGCAACGGCGGCAGCGCAGCCGACGCACAGCATCTGGCTGCCGAGTTCGTAGGTCGCTACGAAGCGGAACGACGTGCACTTCCGGCAATAGCTCTTACTACCGATACTTCCGCTTTGACGGCCATTGCCAACGACTACTCATTTGAACGTGTCTTTTCCCGGCAGGTGGAATCTCTCGCAAAGCCCGGCGATTGTCTTATAGCTATCAGTACCAGCGGTAATTCACCAAATGTTATTGCTGCAGTGATGGAAGCACGCCGTCTGGGCTGCAAAATAGTAGGTTTGACCGGTGGAAAAGGTAAAAAACTCGCATCGCTTTGTGACGCGTGTGTTTTGATTCCGTCCGAGAGAACGGCACGGATACAAGAAGGCCACATTACCATTGCGCATATCTGGTGCGAGATTGTCGATTCCGAGTTTCATAATCAGGCAACGCTTAAATGATTAATCTTGATATCTTTGATAACCGAAAAGTTTTGATTGTCGGCGACGTTATGCTCGACCGATATTGGTGGGGTTCTGTCAGCAGAATCTCTCCTGAAGCACCTGTCCCGGTGATACTGCATGAAAAGACAACCTCAGCACCGGGCGGAGCCGCAAACGTCGCAGCAAATGTCAAAGCACTTGGAGCAGAGCCGATTTTGGTCGGGTGCGTCGGAGACGACGAAGAATCCGAAATTTTATCCGAATCATTGAAAAAGATCGGTGTTTCTCCGCAGCATCTGGCTATCTCCGATGGCCGCCCGACTTCCGTAAAAACCCGCATTATCGCTCACAATCAACAGGTTGCGAGAGTTGACCGCGAAATAACCGCCGATTTATCCGAATCCGACGCAAAAGCTATAAATGACGTCATTGCGGCCGTCTTACCGGAAACCGAGGTCGTTCTGATATCAGACTATGCAAAAGGAACTTTGTGCGGCGCCGTTCTTAAAACACTGATCGAATCTGCAAACTGCCGCGAAATACCGGTTCTGGTAGATCCAAAAGGCAAGGATTATTTGAAATATCGCGGCGCTACAATTCTGACTCCAAACCGCCGTGAAGCTGCCGAAGCATGCAAGCTCGATGATCATTTACCGAATATTTCGCTGCTTGCCGGTAAGAGACTTATTGAAGACGGCAATTTCCCGAATGTATTGATTACCGAAAGCGAAGACGGAATGACATTGTTTCAAAAGGGACTGGATCCGATACACTTTGATGCCAGGGCACACGAAGTATATGACGTTACGGGAGCCGGAGACACTGTAATTGCAACACTTGCCGTCGCCGTGGCTGCCGGGCTTGATTTTACCGAATCGGCTCGAATTGCCAATATCGCTGCGGGAATAGCCGTTGGCCAGATAGGTGCCGTAAGTGTCAGCCGCGGGCAGATTCTTGCTTCAATCGAAATGGGTTTTTAGCAATGCTGCGACGCAAAAAAAATATCGCGCCGGAGCGAATTTTGGTTTTCCGTATTGGCAGTCTCGGCGATATTTTGATCGCTATGCCGTCATTCTGGCGTTTAAGGCAGGCATATCCTGAATCTGAACTGATTTTACTAACGGGCACTTCGCCTGATAATGCGAAGATGATATCTGCTACGGCAATCTTGCCGAAATCCGGGCTTTTCGATGGTTATTTGACTTATCCGGACGCTGCTTCGCCGGCCGAAGCCGCAAAAATGCTGCTGGAGGTATATAAGAGCAAAGCGGAAACGATGGTGTATTTAATGCCGCGAACGCGTTCGGCCAATGCTATTTGGCGTGATCGTTTTGCATTCCGTCTGGCCGGAATACGCCACTTTATCGGAATGCAACACCTTTCAGGCAATCTTTTGCCTGTAAACGCAAGTTATCCGGCGGAAAAAGTATCTCGTGAAAGTGATTTCCTTTGGGACTGCCTGACGGCGGATGAGGTCCCGGGTGACGATTGGCAACGTCGGGCAGACATCGGTATCCTTTCGGGAGAAAAACAATCTGCCGTTGCTTTTCTTGCTGAAAACTACGGCTCAAATATTGACCGGCGTTTGATGTTAGCGGTGGCACCGGGAAGCAAGTGGTCTTCAAAAATATGGCCGGCAGAACGTTTTGCAGCAGTGCTCTCTGAGTTGAGAAAAATTTACCCGATAGTTCCCGTCATCGTCGGTGACCGGTATGATTTTGAGACAGGCGAACAAATCCTGAAACGTTTAGGAGACGGAATAAACGCCGCCGGCAGGCTCGATATAAGAACGACTGCTGCTGTTTTGCAGATGTGCGCTATGTATTTAGGCAATGATACAGGTGCAATGCACCTTGCGGCCAGCGTCGGCACATCCTGCGTAGCCATTTTTGCAGCTATCGACTGGCCCGGACGCTGGTATCCGATAGGCGATGGTCATGCAGTTATACGCAAACAGGTCGAATGCGAGGGATGTCACGCGCCAAATTGTCCATATGAAAACCGGTGTCTGCAAATGATTGAACCTGAAGAAGTTATAAATGCGTGCAAGGAAATTCTAAGCAGAATTACCAATTGAAATCAGATAATACGGCTAAACCTATAGTTACTCTTTAATTGTTGAACATAAGACATTTAACGCAATACGTGAAGAATTTAAGATGAGAGTTTTGATTATCGGCGGCAACGGAATGCTGGGACACAAACTGGTTCAGGTTCTCAGCCGGCGCTTTCAGGTTTACTACACAATTCGCGGAAAAGCCGTTGATCTGCGGAAATTCGGCTTTTTTGATCCGGACCGTGCCGTCGAAAATATCAATGTCAAAGAAGAATCCGCAATTCTAAGGGCGATTCAAACCATCTGCCCGGAAGTTGTCATAAACGCAGCCGGCATAGTCAAACAACGGCCTGATTCGTCCGACGTCATAGAAACCCTGCTTGTCAATTCCATTTTGCCGCATAGGCTATCCGGACTGACGGTAAAGTTTGGTTTCCGGCTCATTACTATCAGTACAGACTGTGTTTTCAGCGGTCGGAAAGGCAATTACTCAGAGACGGACGAAACGGATGCCACGGACGTCTATGGACGGAGCAAGCAGCTCGGGGAGCCGGTCAATGAAAGGACTTTGACCATTCGTACTTCGATTATCGGTCGCGAACTCGACACACGGCACGGATTGGTTGAATGGTTTCTCGCGCGGTCCGGAGAACGAATCAACGGCTACCGGAATGCCATTTTCAGTGGTTTTCCAACTGTCGTGCTTGCGGATATACTTTCAGGTTTGATTACTGACTTTCCGTATCTTTCCGGGCTGTATCATGTTTCGGCTGAACCGATCTCCAAATTCGATCTTCTCGGGTTGATCAATGAAAAATTCAAGGCAGGCTGTGAGATTATTCCCGTTGATGAGCCAAGAATTGACCGTTCACTGGATTCTTTGAAATTCCGCTCTGCTACAGGTTTTAAGCCACTGTCCTGGGAGGAAATGATCGGCATGATGTTCAGAGATGCGGAAGAGACTGAATATGTCAGGCGTCCGTAAGAGCTTAACAACAAGATACTTTGTGATTTGATTTTATGAAGATAATGACCATTTTCGGCACGAGGCCGGAAATTATAAGGCTAAGCCTGATAATGAAAATCCTCGATCAGCATTGCAGGCATATAACCGTCCACACCGGCCAGAATTTCGATGCGAACCTGAGCGATGTTTTTATACGTGAAATGGAGGTTCGCAAACCGGATATAGAGCTTGGCGTACGTGCAAACGGTTTCGCGGAACAGGCCGCTGCGATTTTAGCTGGCGTTGATCACGCAATCGAAACTGAGAAACCTGACCGTATTTTGATTCTCGGTGATACAAACAGTGCGCTTTCGGCTATTGTTGCCGCACGAAGGAATATCCCGGTCTTTCATATGGAAGCCGGTAACCGTTGCTATGACGACCGTGTTCCGGAAGAGGTAAATCGTCGGATCATTGATCATTCAAGCACGATCTTGCTGCCTTACACACACCGAAGCAAAGAGAATCTGCTTCGCGAGGGCATTCCTGCGGAAAGAATTCATGTTATTGGCAATCCGATTGCTGAAGTGCTGCAAAATTTTGCTCAGCGGATAGATTCAAGCAAGATTCTGGAAAAATTAAAGGCAAGGGCTTTTGATTATTTTCTCGTTACTCTTCACAGAGCCGAAAACGTTGATTTACCTGACCGTCTGGCGAGCATTTTCGACGGTCTGGCCAAAATTACGGAAAAATACGACAAGCCGATGTTTGTCAGCGTGCATCCCAGAACTGCTGAAAAACTAAGACTTTTCGAGACTCCCGTCAAAGATGAGCGGATCAAGTTGCTCGAACCTTTCGGCTTTTTCGATTTTGTGAAACTGGAGAAAAACGCACTTGCCGTTTTAACCGACAGCGGTACCGTGCAGGAAGAATGTGCAATCTTCGGTGTGCCGAACATTACGCTTCGTGACGTAACGGAAAGACCGGAAACGCTCGAATGCGGAAGCAATATTTTAAGCGGCGCAGATCCCGAAATGATCGTTTCGGCTGCAGAGCTGGCCATCGCACAACCGTCTAACTGGTCCCCGCCGGTCGAATACAAAGTAACGAATACCGCCCAGATAGTAACTAAATTGCTTCTCGGATACCTGAGTATTGCCAAACACGTTTAAATGAAGCGAAAAAAGATACTGGTTTTTTGCGATTACTACTTGCCGGGCTACCGGAGCGGCGGCGGGACGCTCTCGGTCGTAAACCTTGCGGCACGATTCTGTGACAGGTTTGATTTCTATGTGGTTACGAGAAATCATGATGGTCCCGGTGATTGTCCGCCGTATGAAAACGTAGCAACGGACAAATGGAACCAACTCGCAAACGAACGTGTTTACTACGTACGTAAAGGCGGATTTTCGATTGGGACGGTATCGAGACTCTTTGCTGAAGTAGAGCCGGACGCGGTTTATCTAAATAGCGCTTTCAGCTTGCCCGTAAGAACATTTTTAGAAGCAAGAAGAAAAGGGAAGATACCGGCTTCGGTCCCGGTCATACTTGCTCCGTGCGGCGAATTTTCCGCCGGAGCCCTTTCGCTCAAGCCTCTGAAAAAAAGACTGTTTCTTGCCTATGCGAAAGCTTTCGGTTTGTATCGCGGCGTAATCTGGAAAGGCTCTTTTGAACCTGAAGCAGATGAAATCCGCAATTTGATGGGAAGCGATATTGAGGTTTTTACCGCGCCTGATCTTGCTCCGAAGACAATCCTGCCCGATTATGACCCGGCGAAAAAACCTCGTAAAGAAAGCGGCTCAGTCATTTTCGGCTTTCTTTCGCGCCTCTCACGTAAAAAAAACATTCATTATTTTCTGGAAAGACTCCGCGGGATTCGAAACGGCGATGTCCGATTCGTAATTATCGGCCCGCTGGAGGACAGGGAATATCTCGAGGAATGTCGCGAAATTATTACGGGACTCCCTGATAACGTACGCGTAGAGATGACCGGGGCTTTCGAGCGGCACGACGATGCGCTGCGCCGTTTATCGGAATGCCATTTTTTTGTACTGCCGACATTAAATGAAAACTTCGGCTATGTATTTGTCGAAGCAATGGCCGCCGGCTGTCCGATGCTGATTAGCGAAAACACGGTCTGGGAATCAGCGGCAAAAGCAGGTGCAGCAAAGATATTATCGCTTGGCGACCCCTTGAAATGGATTGCCGAAATCAATCATTGCATCGAAATGGACAATGCCCGGTATTCTTTGCTATCGGATAACGCACGCCGATTTGCACTCGAATGGCTTCGGCTGCCGGAGCATATGGCAGCAAATGCCCGGGTCCTTGAATACGCTTTGGAGAAAAAACATTCCGCAATCGGAAGATGAATTCACCGATAAACAAAACTAAAGAACGCCTTTGGATAATCACCGAATTGTATTACCCGGAGCTGACCTCAACAGGTTACTATATGACCGAAATCGCAGAAGGTCTGGCAGAGCAGCGTCCCGTAAGCGTCATTTGCGGACAGCCGAACTATTCCGCGCGCGGTGTAACGGCTCCGCCCAAAGAGTTCCGAAACGGCGTTGAGATTTTCAGGCTGCCTTTTGCGCGATTAAACAAAAATGTCTTTCTCTTCCGGGTAATCAATATGGTCACGCTGGCCGTCGCGGTGCTGTTTTCTGGGTTGAAAAACCTCAATAAAGGCGAGCGTGTACTGGTGGTTACAACGCCGCCGTTGCTGCCTTTTGTTGCTGCTTTTGCTTCGCTTGCGCGCGGTTGTCCCTACACGCTTCTGATTCATGACGTTTATCCTGACCTTGCTGCGGCTGTAGGTAAAACGCGACCCGGTTCGATTATTTTCCGGTTTTCAGATTTTGCAAACCGCTGCCTCTACAAGCACGCATCGAAGATTATCGTTGTCGGGCGTGATATGGCCGATAAAATCAAGGAAAAATCCGCCGGACTCGATCCCTGTATCGAATATATTCCGAATTGGGCAGAACTGGAAACAGTCGAACCTCGTCCACGCGACGGTAATGAATTGCTTGCGGCTCTCGGGATTGAGGCCGATCTCGTACTCCTCTACGCCGGAAATCTGGGTTATCCGAATGATATCGAAAGCATACTGAAAGCTGCGGAAATTCTTGCGAAAAGTAAAGCGGCGGTGCATTTTCTCTTTGTCGGTGATGGTGTCAAGCGAAGACTGGTCGAAGCGGCCGTTTCAGGTAAAAACAATGGAAACATAACTTACATAGGCCCGAAACCGCGTTCTGAACAGAGTATTTTTCTGAATGCCTGCGATGCAGGTCTGGTGGCTCTGGTTCGCGGTATGCTTGGCGTTTCGATGCCGAGCCGGACGTATAATCTGCTGGCGGCCGGACGTCCGATTCTGGCCATCACCGAGCCAGGATCGGAAATTGAACGGACAGTTACGGAAGCATCGGCGGGATGGTGCGTCGAGCCCGGCAATCCCCAGGCCCTTGCAAACAAAATACTGGAAATTTTATCCGAAAGGGAAAAACTGCCCGAAATGGGGAGGCGTGCCCGTGAGGCTGCTGTCGGGCGATTCGGTCTTACAATGGCGATCGTACGATACATGGAAGTTTTGGATTAACGTTGAGCGGTAAAAAATGAATGATTTTATTGCTGCATTTGCGGTTTTTTTCGCAATTTTTGCCGGCGTCGCGGGCTATCGTCAGGTAGCCGAAAGGATCGGCGCCATTGATATCCCGAATGAGCGAAGTTCGCACCGGCGGCCGGTTCCTCGCGGCGGCGGAATCGTAATTGCGGCCGTCTGCTTAATTTTTTTCTGGATTTTTGCCTGGAATTTTACGCATTTCCGGCATTTCTGGCATATCTGGAATTTTGGGCTGGTAATTTCGGCGATAGGTTTTTATGATGATCTACGCCCGTTGGGAATCGGGCTGCGATTGGTTATGCAGTTTTTGGTCTCGGCATTGTTTTTATCGGCATTATTTTACGGTGCGGCTCCCGTGTTTTCACCCGTGATTTTTTACCCTCTGGCTATTGTGTGGATGATTGCGGTGATCAATGCTTTCAATTTTCTTGACGGAATTGACGGGATGATTGCTCTTGCGGCGTTTACCGGCGGGGTTTTTTGGCGTTTTTTCGCAATTTCTTCCGATTTACCGATGGTTGCCACTGCTTCGACGATAACTTCCGCAGCCGCTTTGGCATTTTTTCTTCATAACCGGCAGCCGGCGCGTATTTTTCTCGGTGATTCGGGCAGTATGTTCTTCGGATTTGTTTTTGCCGCAATGCCTTTTGTTGCTTTGCAGGAATCAACAGGTGAAATTTCACCGCAACCTTTTTTTGCCGGTGCGATTTTTATTTGGCCGCTGCTTGCCGATGCATTTTTGACAAGGCTCCGGCGGGCGCTCAAGGTAAAACGTTTCTGGGAGCCAAACCGCGACCATTTTTATCAAAGGCTGGTAGATTCGGGGCTTTTGGTTCAAGGCCGCAGCCATCGTTTCGTATCGGCTCTTTATGCGGCGGCGGCCGCCGTCGCTTCCGCGATCTTTCTTTTTTTCGAAGCACAAAGCGGAAATCTTCCGGTATTGACCGTTTTGTTTGTTACGGTAAGCATCATCGCAGGCATATTTTTGGCTGTGAAAATCGGAAAAAGTTCTTTGACCGTAAAGGATGTCTGACATTATGTTTGCCGACAAGGTTCAACTTTTTGATGCATCAGATGGCGATGTGAACAATATTTCGCCATTTGACGGCGAACAATTACCTGATTTCGCCTTTGAAGCCTATGGCGTGCGTGTTCATTTGTCTGCTGACAATGATGAATTGCTGGAAATCGGGATCCGAACGGCAAAAAAGGCACTTGTCGGACGTCTTAAGGAGATAGAATGCTCCGGGCGGGATGCCGATCACCGTTTTTCGGTTCATCGGGATTCAAACCGTGGCTATTATTTTCGCGATGAAGGCGAGCCGACAACTCCTACGCCTGATGAAACGGATTTTTGCCGCCTGCTGAATACGATGATCAGGATTCAGGTAGCGGCCAAGGCGAAACGCTATGTTTTTATTCACTCGGGCGTAGTCGCCGTCAATGGTCGTGCAATCGTTTTGCCCGGCGACAGTTATGCGGGCAAGACACGATTGGTAGCTGAATTGATTCGCCGTGGTGCGGTTTATTTTTCGGATGAATATGCGGTACTGGACGAATACGGCAAGGTACACCCTTTCGAGAGAAATCTCTCGATGCGTCGGGACGGCGGTCATATTCCGTATGAAGTAGAACCGGAGGACCTTGGAGCAGTCCGCGGTAAAATTCCCGTACCGGCCGGAATGCTCGTTTTGACCAAATACGAGCCCGGCTCGAACTGGAAACCCGAGCAGATTTCTCTCGGACAGGCGATTCTGGAGATGGTGCCGAAGGCCATTGGGGTAAGAAATAATCCTGAATTTTATTTAACCGTCTTGAATACAACATTTAAATCTGCTACAATCCTGAAATCGCTGCGGAGTGAAGCGGCCGAAACGGCAGAGCGCATTCTCGAGGCTTTTTACAAATTGCCGGTCTCAAAGGATTCCGGGTGCATTTTTTGACTGTTTTTTGGAGGAGATGATGAACAATTCGCTGTTTCCGAGTGCGCGGACTAAGGGATTAGTCGTGCAGGAAGTGCCCAATGAAGTGCTGGTCTATGATCTGGAAACGGACAAGGCCCATTGCCTGAATGAGACCGCAGCTGCCGTCTGGCGTGCCTGTGACGGCAACCGCTCCGTCAGGGAAATTGCTGATTCCGTGGGCCTTATGCTCGGAAAGGAAGTCTCTGACGACCTTGTCTGGCTTGCCATTGACCAGCTCAATGAACACGGTTTACTGCAGCGGAATGTCGCGACAAAATTCAACGGGCAGTCGCGCCGCGAGGCACTGAAAAAAATAGGCATCGCATCTATGGTCGCGCTTCCGATAATCGCCTCGCTGGCCGCTCCAAAATCGGTAATGGCAAGCACATCTTGCCAATGCACTCTCGGTCCGGGACCATCCGGAGACTTACAATGTCAGGCTCAGACCGGCTGCGGGCCTACCTGCGGCACTAACTCATTCTGTCAATAATCTGTTTTTTCCACACAATTTTATTTGTCAAAAAAACGGGCCGGCAGCCCGTTTTTTTTGCAAACTATTGAAAATATTGTAATAAAACGTTTATAATTCCGATTGGTCCTTAACCGGACTTTGATTTTTGATTCCTAACACGGTTTTTAACCGCAGAATATGAACACTCCCTACTTTCCGAAAGCTCGAACCGGCGGTTTAGTCACTCAGGATTTCGAGAAAGAAATATTAGTTTACGATCTTCAAACCGATCGGGCTCATTGTTTGAATGAGACTGCCGCAGCCGTCTTACGTGCCTGCGATGGAACGAAATCAGTCAATGAAATCGCAGCCGCCGTCGGACGCAGTCTGAAACAAAAAGTTAATGAGGATCTGGTCCTGCTTGCCCTGGACCGATTGGGCGATAACGATTTGCTGGAAAACCGTCAGGAGTGGCAGTTTAAGGGCATTTCCCGCCGCGAAGTTATCCGACGGATTGGCTTTGCCTCAATGGCGGCACTGCCCGTAATTGCCTCAATGGCAGCACCTGAAAGTGTCTTTGCTGCCAGCTCTTGTACGTGCCAGGGCCAGCTTTCATGCGTATCGCAGCCCGGCTGCCCGACATATTGCAATCAGCGGATCGACCTGTGCGACACGGCACCTTAAAATCAACGGCTGAATTTAGTGCCGATAGCCGCTTCGTTGTATTCTTCTGTTAACCATGGAAGATGCGGCGCAGCGCTGGCACGCGCTCCAAAGTAAGGTTAACGAATTACGCCTGGCCGAAACGGTGAGGTTTTATCGCGCAAATGGGCTCGAGCCTTTGGTAATCAAGGGCTGGTCGCTGGCGCGATTTTATCCGCCGGAGGAACCGCGGACAGCAAGCGATATTGACCTTGCCGTTGCGCCTGAAGATTTTGACAGGGCGGTCAGGCTGAAAAATGCGCCCGAAATCAGAAAAATCAATCTGGATCTGCATTGCGGCTTGCGATGGCTTGATCCAACGCCTTGGGCTGATATTTTTACCCGCTCGCGGCTGGTCCCGCTGGAAGAGGAGCAAATAAGAGTTCCGGCAAATGAAGACCTTTTTCGAATAGCGGCCGTTCACTGGCTTACGGATTCGGCTGCACGCCGCGACAGGCTGAAGGATTTCGTGTATCTGCTCGTCAGTTCGGAAGATTTCGATTGGAAATTGGCTGTAGAAAGTACCGGTGAGGTGCGAAAGAGCTGGTACATGGCGGTACTTGCCGCGGCGCGCGATTACGAAAATTTACCTTCCGGTCTATTACCAGATTGCTTGAGGGATTATCGTTTGCCGGATTGGTTTCGATCTGCCCTCGAGCGTGAATGGAAACGGCCGCAGATTCAGCGCGGTAAAATACTCGCCGCCTGGAAACATCCGTCCCTGTTTTTCCCTTTATTATTCAGGCAATTGACCGAAAGCCCCGTCGGACAATGCATACTACTCGAAGAGCCGATAACAAATCAGGCACCGGGATTTATTCGGATACGGGCATTTGTGAGAAAATTGAAGCGGGAAACCGGATTGGATGAAAAAAAGTAAAATTGTTAGCCCTTGCGTTATACTGGCAATCGAATCAGCCATCGGACAGGGAAGCATCGCCCTTGTAAGCGGCAGCCGGATTCTTGCGGAAAGCCGCGGCGAAGCATCACGTTCGGAAACCCTTTCGGTTGAAATCGAAAAGCTGGCGGATAAACTGCCTGCCGGACTTGATTCGATAGGGCGAATAGCCGTTTCCAGCGGTCCGGGAAGTTTTACCGGTCTGAGGATCGGAATCGCAACGGCTCTCGGGCTTGCGCGTGCCCTCGATGTTCCGGTATCGGGTATTGCCCTGTTAGAAGCCATTGCGTCACAGACAGCCTTGGAAACGGATTTTATGGTTGCAACGTCATTGGGGAGATCCGATGTCTGCTTTCAGTATTTTTCACCCGGAGGCATTCCTGCCGGTCCGCCGCAGGCGCTGTCTTTTGTTGAATTTACTAAGTTTACCGCCGGTCGGAAAAATCCGCTGATAGCTGAATCATCACTTTTCGGAAGAATTTCCGGAGAAACAGAGGCCCTCGGGCAATTGGAACTGCTTCGGGCGCCTGAAAATCTTGCTGCGGTAATCGCTTTCCAATCCGAAATCAGCAGCGACCGGGAAGGCAAAATCGAACCTATCTATGTCCAGAGTCCGCGAGCAATCTCAGTATTTTGATCACGTGGCCATACGCAGAGCCGTTGCATCGGACATAGACGCCGTTTATTCCATTGCCGCAGCAGGAAAACTCGAAAGCTGGAGCCGCGGGTCATACGTGAATTATACAAGGCGGGAAAATGCGGTTTTTCTGGTTGCCGAAACGGATAAAATTTGCGGTTTTGTCGTAGCCGGTGTTTTCCCGGCCGCAAGGGAAGCAGAAATTCATAATATAGCTGTTGCGCCGGAATATCGAAGACGCGGAATTGCAAGTCAACTTTTAAGGGAAATTTCCAAATTTCTGGCGGCAGGAAAGATTGAAAATCTATTTCTCGAGGTACGCGAATCCAACATTCCCGCAATAAAAACATACGAAAAATGCGGTTTTGAAATAATAGGACGACGTCCCGATTTTTACGCCGACCCACCTGAAGATGCGTTCATAATGCGTAAATCGTTGACCTGCAAGACGTTATAATAATCTCCAAAATGCTTGATTTTTTTGGTCAGGTTGGGTTAAAGTGAAGTTTAAGCCTGCCCTTCAATGCCATACCGAGCCGCGAACCGCAGGCGAGATTCTTTTGACAAGTGAGGAACAAATCGCTATGGACCTTTCAAAGCCTGATGTTGTGCGGGACGAATTAATGAAAACAAATCCAACCTTTCGTGAACTTGTCCAGCAACATCAAAATTTCGAAGCCCGTTTGAACGAACTCGCACATCTTACCTACCCCAACGAAGAGGAACAACTCGAAGAAATTACATTGAAGAAAAAGAAATTGATGGTCAAAGATGCCATCTATGAAATGATGCACAATTACGAAATTTCACATTAGCGGTCCGCGTGTTTCCCCTGAATCATACGGCAGGCTTTCGACGGCCTGCCGTTTGTATTTTTGCACCGCATTCGGGCGAGAAAATTGCCAATCCCGTAGTTGAGGCAATAACCAGGCGTCCGGCGGCGAAAACAGGTGCAATATTAAGCGGGCTGCCATCACCCGGAACAGTTATGCCGTCAACCAGACGGCCATTTTCGGCTTTAATTACAAAAACCTGCCTTTCACCCACAACGGTCGCGGCAATCGTCTCATTATCAATAACGGCAAGTTTTTCGATTCTGCCCGGTAAACGCGTTTTCCAGCGGACACTGCCGTTATCGGAATCAAGAAGGTATAGGAAATTATCGGCTGAGCCGGCCAGAATCCGGCTGTGAACTGCCAATAACTGCGTAACCCGGCCGCCGGTCTTGAAACGCCAAAGAGATTTGCCACCAGGTGCATTTAATGCATGGATACGTCCCGTAGAATCGGAATAGACAGCCCGCATTCTGCCAAGCAGCAGGCCGGCAGCTAAGGGAGAATTTGACTGCTTGCGGAAAAGTGTTTCGCCTGTTACCGAAGATGCAATTACCGGTCCCGAAACTACCGAAGCCATTAAACCATGAGGCGAAACGGCAGGCTCAAACTGCAAAACCCCGCCAAGCGAAGACCGTCTCATGATTTTTCCGTCCGAAGTATTAAAAAACAAAACATCGCCGCGATCTGAAATCACCAGACCGCCAATAGCCGTTTGATAAAGGAAATAGCGCGATGCCGCGGGCAATGCCTCGCTCCAGACCGGCAAACCCGTATTGGAGGAAAGAGCGAAAAGGCGAGGCGAAGGCTCAACGGACATGGCTATCAAGATCACGCCATCTGCCACGACCGGAGACGATGCCGCGGAGCCGCCAAGCTCGGCAATCCAGATTGTCTCATTAATGGAAATATCTACTGCGGCAATTTTTCCTTCGGTCAATGCAGCATATACGGTGCGTCCGTCGGAGGCAATCCCGCCGTTGCCGTCAATAACCAGATCCAAAACCTTGCAAACCTGAAATGGCTTTCGATCGGGATTTTTTTCATTTTGCTGAGCGGAGATTTGAAAAATAAAGAGAAATATAATGCCTAAAGCCGCAGCGAAAAAAACATTTCTTAAAAATGAATTGGACATTATCGCAATCTTATAAACGGTCGCAGAGGGATTTTTGCGTCCCCGATAAATACGATCTTAACATTAGTTGTTGACCGCACTACATTGATGAATGTAACATTGCACGCAGTTGCAAAAAACTACCGTAAGTTTTAACCTTGGAGCCATAGGTTATGTCATTCAATAAAATTATTCTGTTTGGAAATCTCGGGCGAGACCCGGAATTAAGATACACCCCGCAGGGCGTTCCCGTATGCGATTTCACAATGGCTACAAACGAACGAAGACGTGATAAATCAGGTGAATATCAGGACGTGCCAATGTGGTTTCGGGTTACATTGTGGAGAAATCTAGCCGAAAATGCTTCAAAATATCTTAAAAAGGGAAGCCCCGTTTATATCGAAGGCCGTTTGACAGTTGAAGAATGGACGGATCGCGACGGAAATGCCCGTCAAACGCTTTCAGTACAGGCGACGGAAATGCACTTCATCGGCCGCGGCGGAGGGAGCGAAAATTACCCGCCCGGTGAACAGGTTAATGAACCGCAATACAGCGGAGCACCACGACAAAGCAATGCTGCCGTAAGCGAAGCCGCCGAAGAGGATGACGACATTCCATTCTGACCCGGAATTACGGAAATAAAAGACTTTTCGGGCCGCCGGACATTAAAAGGCGGCCTTTTCTTCATTTAAGCTCAGCGAATTTACCCATTGAGCGAAATTTCCGATAACGATCCCGAATAAGCTCGTCCTGGTTTTTAGCTTTGAGTTCCTTTATATGTGCCAGAAGCCGCTGTTTAAGATTTTCGGCAATCTTGTCGAAAGCGGCAATGGATTTTTCATCTTTCGGGTTTTTTATCGTCCAGGGCATCGGCTCGGGGATAATTTCGTCAATCAGTCCAAACCTGTTAAGGTCTCCGGCTGTCAATTTCAGAGCCTCGGCGGCAAGATCGGCCTTTGCGGCATCTTTCCAGAGTATGGAGGCACAACCTTCTGGAGAAATTACGGAATAAACGGCATTTTCCATCATAATGACGCGGTCGCCAATGCCAATCGCCAAGGCACCGCCGGAGCCGCCCTCGCCGATGACTACGACGATTACGGGTACACGCAAACCGGCCATTTCGCGAAGATTGAATGCGATTGCCTCGGCCTGTCCGCGCTCTTCGGCATCTATGCCCGGATACGCACCGGGCGTATCGATAAAAGTGATTATCGGACGACCAAACTTTTCTGCCAGACGCATTATCCGAAGCGCTTTTCTATAACCTTCGGGCTTGGGCATACCGAAATTTCTCATTTGTCGTTGCTTCATATCACGACCTTTCTGTTGTCCGGCAACGCAGACTTCAAATTCACCCAAACGGGCAAACCCACAAACAAGAGCAGGATCATCGGCAAAACGACGGTCGCCGTGCAATTCGATAAATTCAGTGAAAATAGTCTGAAGCAGGTCCAGCGTGTATGGACGTTCCGGATGACGCGCAATACGCACTCGCTCGATTGCACTTAACTGCGGATTTTGACTCATATAAAAATTATTGCTTATTGCCATTCGACACGGCAGCCACGCTCTGCAAGAGCAGACTCTATCCTTGTCGAACCTTCAATACGAAAAATTTGCGATTGAAGCAAGACTTCGAAATTATCCAGCGGAACGCGAAATACCACATCACATTGTCCCGGAGAATCGCAAATAATAGAATATACATCATTTAGAAAATCTTCGCCGCAATCTGCCGCCGGAAGTGTAACGATAACCTTCCGGGCAGCCTTAAGGCTTGCATCTGCAAGATTTTCCGCAGATTCGACGATAACCGTTACATCCTGTCCGTCAACCGCTTCAATACGACCTTCGATAATCAGAAGCCTGTCATCTGCCAATAAAGAGGCAAGTTTAGTATGAGCATCAGACCAGACAAGGCATTTGACCCCGCCACCGGTGTCCTCCAGCCGAAAAGTCGCAAAACGATTGCCTTTTTTGCTGTATCTTACCTGCATTGCTGATACAACTCCGGCCATACGGAATTTTGCGCCGGACGTGAGGTCTCCAATTTCGTCGAAAGATTTGATCCCGAGTTTCTTAACCGTTTCAAGATAAGGGTCAAGCGGGTGAACCGAAAGATAAAACCCGAGAGCCTCTTTTTCACGTTGTGACAACTCGGCCTGTGTCCATGGTTTAACGGCCGTTGCGGGCATCGGGTGATCCGCACTATCCTCAGCAAAACCTCCAAAAAGTGCATTCTGGCCCGATTCGCGGTCAGACCATTTTTTCTGCCCGTATCTGACAGCCTCGTCAATTGCGGCAAATAATTCTGCCCGCCATTCGCCGGCGTTTTTACCGGCCGGCATCAGCGAATCCAGCGAGCCGGCAGCAATCAGGCCCTCAAGCGCTCTTTTATTGATAACGCCCTGATTCAATCGACCGACGAGGTCAAACAATGACTTGAAGTGGCCGGACTTTCGGGCCTCGATTATAGCCCGGACTGTGGTTGTGCCGATGCCTTTGATAGCACTCAAACCAAAGCGGACAGAATCATCTGTAGGCGTAAAACCTTCGTCGGACAAATTGATATCAGGCGGCAAAAGATTCAGCCCCAATGAGCGTAATTCGTTTGAATATTTGTAGATTTTTGCACTATCGTCAGATTCGTGAGACAGTACGGCGGCGAGAAAATAGGTCGGGTAATGTGCTTTGAGATAAGCGGTTTGAAAAGCAAGATATGCGTAAGCCACGCTATGGCTTCGATTGAAACCATAATCCGCAAACTGTGCCATTAGATTGAAAATTTCTTCGGCCTTTTCACGCGAAATACCGCTGGCTGCCGCGCCGGAGACAAATTTTTCCCGGTGCATCGCCATTTCTTCGCGTTTCTTTTTTCCCATTGCACGCCGCATCAAATCGGCTTCGCCAAGTCTGTAACCGCCAAGTTTTTGAGCGATTTGCATTATCTGCTCCTGATACACCAGGACGCCGTATGTATTTTTCAGAATCTCTTCCATCTGCGGAACAAGGTACCTGACCTTTTTCTCGCCTCTGCGGCGTGCAATGAAATCGTCTATCATTCCACCATCGAGCGGGCCCGGACGATAAAGAGCGTTTAGCGCGGCCAGATCCTCGAGGTTTTCAGGCTTGAGCTTTCGGCAAATTTCCTGCATTCCTGACGATTCAAACTGAAAGATCGCATCGGTTCTGCCCTCAGCGAAAATCTGCATGGTTTTTGCATCATCGAGCGGTATTTTGCTCCAATCAATTTCAATTCCGGCTCTCTGGCGAAGCGTTTTCAGGCAATCGTCAATAATCGTCAAGGTCGTAAGAGCCAAAAAGTCCATTTTCAGCATACCGACCTTCTCCAAATCCGTCATCGAATACTGGCTCGTCAATTCGCTTTTGGCCGAGACGGCAACAGGAACGATTTCTTCCAACGGTTTAGGAGAAATGACAACACCGGCCGCATGGACTGAGGAATGTCTTGAACAGCCTTCCAGACGCAAAGCAAGGTCAATCAAATCCTTGACCTTAGGGTCGCTCTCTACTGCGGCACGAAGCTCCGGCACACGCTCTAATGCCTGGGAAATGCTTGTGTTTCTGCCGCGAAAAGGCGGCGGTATCAACTTTGCTATCCGCTCTACCTCGCCATAAGGCATATTAAGCGCGCGGCCTACGTCCTTAATTGCCGCTTTCGAAGCCATGGTGCCAAACGTGATTATCTGGCAGACGGATTCGCGGCCATAAACCTGCACAACATGCTCTATGACCGCCTCACGCCCACGTATGCAAAAATCAATATCAATATCGGGCATTGATATCCGTTCAGGGTTAAGAAAGCGCTCGAAAAGCAGGTCGTACTGAATCGGGTCGATGCCCGTAATCTCGAGACAATAGGCAACCAGAGAACCGGCAGCCGATCCGCGCCCGACTCCGACAGGTATTTTTTGTTCTACCGCATAGCGAATAAAGTCCCATACAATCAGGAAATAACCGGCAAATCCCATTTGCTTGATAATGTCTATTTCCTGTCTAAGACGCTGTTCGTACACTTCCAGCGGATACTTCAGCCTTCCGGCTTCAGCCATTGGACGCAAGACGCTTGAAAGCCGCTTTTCGAATCCCCGAAAAACCACCGCTTCGAAATAATCATCTATGGAATCGCTGCCGAAATCGTCCGGAATAGGGAAGACAGGCAGCTTATTTTCGCAATGCGGCGATAAATCCAGATCACAAAGAGTTGCTATTTTTAGCGTATTAGTCAGGGCTTCGGGTAATTCATTTCCGAAAATTTCCCACATTTCCGCCGCAGAACGTACATAAAAGGTAGGCGTTTCAAGAGTATAACGGCCATCGGTCAATGTCCGCCCCTCACCGATACAAAGCAGGACTTCGTGTGCACGTGCATCTTCGCGGGTCAGGTAATGCGCTTCATTTGTAGCGACTAAAGGAATCGAAAGTTTTTTTGAAATCTCAAAAAGCTCTTTATTTGCACGTCTTTGCTCGTCAATATCGTGATCCTGAATTTCCAGATAGAAATTATCAGGGCCAAAAATCTCTGCCATTTCGCCCGCATAGGCCTCGGCGGCCGCCCGGTCGCCTCTAATCAGCTTCTGCATAACCGCGCCATCCGAGCCCCCGGAAAGCGCAATAATCCCGCCGCAATAACGTGCTAATAACTCCTTATCTATCCTAGGTTTATGATATAATCCTTCAGTAAAAGCTTTAGAAGCCAGTCGGACGAGGTTTTGATATCCTCTGTAATCTTTTGCCAGAAGTATGAGGTTGTAAAATGGCCTTTCGCCGCCGGTCGTGGCTGAAGATTTTTCAAACCTTGAACCGGTTGCTACAAAAGCCTCATAACCGATAATCGGGCGGATGCCGGAGCCCTTCATCGTATTGTAAAACGATATGGCTCCGTACATATTCGCATAATCCGTAATGGCGCAGGCTTGCATTTCCATTTCGGTGAGTTTTGCAGCCAGCGGCTTTAGTTGGATTGCACTCTGTAAGAGGCTATAATCTGAATGCAGATGCAGATGGACGAAGTCTTTCTCTTTGAATTGCAGGCTAACCATTTTCTCCAAGATATATGAAAAAAGTATTTCTGGAAACCTTTGGCTGTCAAATGAACGTCTCGGACTCCGAGCGCGTTGCCTCTACACTTGCGGCCAAAGGTTATCAGATAACAAAGCACAAAAATGAGGCAGATGTTGTCTTAATCAATACCTGCTCCGTTCGTGAAAAAGCTGAGCAGAAACTTTATACGGAAATTGGGCGTGTGCGTACAAAAAGTTCCAAAAAACCAATTATCGGTGTAATGGGCTGCGTCGCACAACTTGAAGGAGAGACGCTCTTTGATCGTACGGATGGAGTAGATTTTGTAATCGGCACAAGGGCAGTCGGACGCGTGGCCGATGCAATAGAACGCGTCGTCGATGGAGAAAGATTTTATGTTGATCTTGGTGAAAGGGAAACGGATTACGATTGGTCGGTTGATGAATCAGCCCGGCATTCTCCCTACGTAGCTTATGTACCAATCATCGAAGGCTGTAATAAATTCTGCACATACTGCATTGTTCCCTTCTCTCGGGGCAGGGAAGTGAGCCTTTCGGCCTCGGAAATAATCAGAACTGTCCTGCAGCTGCGACGTGAAGGCGTCAAGGAAGTTCATCTGATCGGACAAAACGTTAATTCCTACCGCCCTGCCAACGAAAGCGGGCTGGAAAATTTTGCCGGAAAGACGCCTTTTTCCAGATTGCTGCGGGCGGTTGCGGCAACCGGCATTGAAAGGATAAAATTCAATACTTCGTTTCCCCGCGATTTTCATGATGACATTGTTGATGCAATAGAAGAGAATCCGAACCTTTGCAATTGGGTACATTTGCCGGTTCAATCAGGCAGCGACCGTATTCTCAAGGCGATGAAACGCCTGCACACAATCGAAAGATACAAACGAAGAATTAATAGAATAAGGTCATCGAAAAGGGAAATCGCTTTAACAACAGACATAATCGTAGGATTTCCGGGCGAAACGGAAGAAGACTTTGAAAAAACGGTCGAGCTGTTTGAATATTGCAAATTCGACTCTGCCTATATTTTCAAGTATTCGCCGCGATTTGGTACGCCGGCATACAAAATGACGGACGACGTATCGCCCGAAGAAAAAACAGAGCGATTTCTGCGTCTTGAAAAAGTGCAGAAAAGATTGCAGGCAGAAAGCCTTTCCCGTTGTGTTGGCCGGACTTACGACGTTTTGGCTGAAAAGTTTTCTGCCAGGTCTGACGAAATCTTGAGCGGACACACTACGTGTCATCGTGTGGTAAATTTTGTTGGCCCAAAGGATGCTATGGGGAAAATTTCCCGTGTCCGCATCCTGGAAGCCAAAGCAAATTCGTTATTCGGAGAGGTGGTTTGAAGTGTTCGAAAATAGCGACGAAGATTTGATAGAAGTAAAGATCGGCGCCCTGATAATGGATCCGAACACGAATACTCCCATCGTCGTGCTTAAAGGAGTCGATTCGGACGCAGTTTTACCGATATGGGTCGGCTCTTTCGAGGCTAATGCCATTGCACTGGAGGTGGAAAAAATCGTTCCGCAGCGTCCCATGACTCATGACCTGCTCCGAAATCTGATTTTAGAACTCGGATTATCCGCTTCGCGCGTCATTGTTACGGATTTGCTGAATAATACTTTTTACGCCTCGATCGAGCTCATAAACAGCGCAGGGGATCCGGTAATTCTTGATTCGAGGCCGTCGGACGCAATTGCGCTTGCATTGAGACTGGATTGTCCGATCTATGTCAAGCAAAAGGTTTTGGACCTTTCCGCATCTTCCAGAAAAGACGATTCGGACCCGGATTCCGGCGATCTCGGGCCTGCGCCGGACGACTGGCCGGAACTTATCGGATAGTTTTATCTTATTGACGACTGATTCTTTACAATGATTATTGTAATCGCCAACCAAAAAGGAGGCGTCGGCAAGACCACCACAGCCATTAACCTTGCCGCAGCGCTCGCGCAGCAGCAGAAAAGGGTTTTGCTGATTGACCTTGACCCGCAAAGCAATTCGACTCTTTCCTTTCTCGAACCGGAAAGAGTCAACGGCGGTGCTTTCGAACTTTTCGCTGACCCCGATTACCCAGCGGATGAACTTGTTTATCAAACCGCAGTTGAAAACTTATTTCTTATACCGGCAAGAATAAGCCTTGCGAAATTAGAAGCCAAATTAATCGGCGATTTCGATGCAGCTTTCAAACTTCGCGATAGAATCGAACAAATCAAAGGGAAGTTTGACATCATTCTGATTGATACGCCGCCGACACTGGGAATCCTGACAGTGAACGCCATGGTCGCAGCCGATCATATAATTATTCCGATCCAATCATCATATTTTGCACTTGAAGGTACCGATGATCTGCTGGAAACAATCGAAAAAATAAAAGCACGACCGAATCCGGAATTGAATTTGCTCGGTGTAGTTGTAACACTTTACGACAAACGCACCACAATCTCCCACGATGTAGAAAAACATATCCGCGGAGTCTTTGGTGACAAGGCATTCAAAACTGTAATTACACGAAGTGTGCGGTTAGAGGAATCGCCGGCTCACAAAATGTCAATCTTTGAATATGCACCGAGATCGTCCGGAGCGATTGAATACGAGAATCTTTCCAGGGAGGTGCTTAAACGTGTCTAAAGCAGGTTTACCGGCCGGATTGAAAATGCGGCACGATGCTCACTACGTCGAACAAATTGCAAAAGCCAGCCGAACGGTCGGCCGTATGATACCAATTGAAAAGGTATTTCCAAATCCGGAACAGCCCAGAAGCGAATTTGGCGACCTGGATGAACTTACGGCGTCAATTCGCGAAAAAGGCGTCCTCGAGCCGCTTTTAGTCCGCCCGAATAAGGACGGCACTTTTATGATAGTCGCGGGGGAAAGACGCTGGCGTGCCTCCCGGGAAGCCGGATTGTCAGAAATTCCCTGCATAGAAATGGATCTCGATGAGCAAGGTGTTGCAGAAATTGCACTTATTGAAAACCTTCAGCGGAAAGATCTCAACATCTGGGAAGAGGCTGACGGTTTGGCTGCCTTATCCGAAAAATTTGGCTATACGCAGGAACAAATCGCTGCAAAAATAAGCAAAAGCCGGACAACCGTAACGGAACTGCTTACTATTGCCGGACTTCCGCCGGATATAAGAGACCGTTGCCGCGATGCAGGCATATCCTCAAAAACAACTTTACTGGAAATTGCGCGTCAATTTGATGACGCGGCAATGCATGACTTCCTGGATAGTCTGATTTCAGGAAAAATCAAACCGAAAGCCAAAAAATCAAAGTCTGAAAAAGTTTTATCCGAACCAAACTCCAAAAATGCGGCAAATGCAAAAAATGAAGATCAAAATCAACTCAAAACCATGACTTTCAGCAGTCAAAACGGAAAATATGAAGTTATAGTCCGTTGTCCGCAAAATGAGGCTTCGGGAGCGAGAGTTGAAATTCTGAAATTGCTCAAAGAAGCGTTTGAAGTTATTAAAAAAGACGATTCGGCATTCAGGGATTGATGGATCTCTTGGCCAACTTTTCCGGTTTAACCGGCTGCTTTTATAAACTGCACGATTTCATGCGGCCCGGAAGCATACCATTGCCATAATTAACTCGTAAGACAAAAAGCATATAAATTACATAATCCTTATTATCAGACGCGGCGTGTTTATTGGTAACACTTTACGTTTGGGGGTTTTCCATCTTCGTCTGTCTGTTTTTCTTCAAGCAAAAACTCTCTTTTATGCAAATTCCCTTTATTTGCAAATGCCCGGAGCGGCCGACAAAAAGTGAATTATCAGATATTCAATTCATCTCGCATAAAGAGATAATTAAGTATTTGTTCACGCGAAATTATACCGTGCAGTTTTCCGTTTTCGACTACAGGCAGTTGATTTACTCCATTTTTGCCTATCAACTCCAAAGCCTCTACCGCCGGTAAATCCGGATCCACCGTAACGACGCCATCAAATGATTTCATTACTTCTGAAGTCGTTTTGAACTTCCATAATTTTCTCTCTACCGCTTTAACTTCATTTGGGGTTATAAGTCCTGCAGGTTCGCCACCTTGTAAAACGATAAAACAGCGCGAGGGGCTGCGTAGCAGATGCTCGTCAACAAAGCTTTCCAGATTCGTATTTGCATCGACAACCTCACATTCCGGCACCATTAAATCCCGCACTTTTACTCCGTGCAGTTTTTCTTTCAATTCGCTCTGAAAATAAGTAGCTTTTGCGGCACTAAGAAGAAACCAGCCGATAAAAGCCAGCCAGAGCCCGCCGAATCCTGCCCCACCGAAAAATTGCAGCAAACCGATGATAATAAACCCGATGGCTATTATTTGTCCTGAAACGGATGCGACCCTGGTTGCCTTTGCCCCATCTCCCGTAAACCACCAGACGATTGATCGAAGCACCCGCCCTCCGTCCATCGGGAAACCCGGAATTAGGTTAAATATTGCAAGCCCAAGGTTTACATAGCCAAGCCAGACCAGCATTGCGAGCAGAGGTTTTACCGGATCCGTGCCCGGTGCCCAGCCGGAAAATCTTGCGGCCACAAGACATATGATTCCAATTAATGCACTCGTCAGCGGCCCGACAATGGCCATCCAAAATTCGGTGTTGGCATCTTCGGGCTCCTCCTCGATATTAGCAACGCCGCCAAGGGCAAAAAACGTTATTGTGTTGACCGGAAGGCCGCGTCTGCGTGCAATTGCCGCATGTGCAAGCTCATGCAACAGAATCGCTATAAAAAATGAGATAGCAGTTATTATCGAAACGGCCCAGATCGTAGATCCTCCCCAATCCGGGTGCATCTGAGAAAAGTAACCTGACAGTGATAGCGAAATCAGTACGGCGATAATAATCCAACTGTAATGAAGTCCTATCTGAATTCCGAAAATACGTCCGAGTTTAATTTGAGATTCCATATCCCGTGTCCGGCGGTAATTAAATTTAGAAAGAGTTTGTAAAGCCTACATCCAAAATGGTTTACGGTCAATTTAATCCGGAAGCAGATAAAGTGCCCGAGCACTTACCCGAACCTAACCTGATAACCAGTTTTTTTTATTTTAACCGGTATTCATTAACTTTAAAACACGCTTCGATTTTGACAGCATTCCTGAAAAAGCGGTATTATTTGAAGTTTGAACCAAATAATATAACTTTTACGTAATCACGAAACAGGAGTACCATATCACATTGAGCACAGGCAATTTCCTATTTACTTCCGAATCAGTTACTGAAGGCCATCCTGATAAAATTGCAGATAACATCTCAGATGCCATTCTGGATGCGATTCTTGAACAAGACCCGATGGCACGCGTTGCGTGTGAAACGCTGGTTACGACCGGTGTTGCATTCATAGCCGGCGAAATCACTACTACCGCTAAGGTTAATTATAAAGAAATAGTCCGTGAAACCATCCGCGAAATAGGTTACAGCGATTCCGCATATGGTTTCGACTGCCACACCTGCAGCGTTGTGGATCTTATCGGGACGCAGTCACCGGATATTGCCCAGGGCGTTGATACCGGCGGAGCCGGAGATCAGGGGTTAATGTTTGGTTTTGCGTGTAACGAAACTCCTGAATTGATGCCAATGCCGATCCAATTGGCACATAACCTCACACGAAGGCTTTCTCAGGTTCGTCGTGACGGAACGCTTCCCTATCTCAGACCCGACGGCAAATCACAGGTTTCCGTCGAATATCGTGATGGAAAGCCTTTCCGCGTCGAAGCAGTGGTAATTTCAACCCAGACCGATGATCGCGACATCGAAGAAATCCGTCGCGACGTTATGGAGCATGTTATTCGACCGGTTATTTCAGCCGATCTTCTGGATGACAACACGAAATTCCACATAAACCCGACAGGGCGTTTCGTTACCGGCGGGCCGATGGGAGACGCTGGACTGACGGGCCGCAAAATCATTGTTGATACTTACGGCGGCTATGCCCCGCACGGCGGCGGCGCTTTTAGCGGCAAAGACCCGACGAAGGTAGATCGCTCCGCTGCATATATGGCGCGGTATATTGCAAAGAATATTGTCGCTGCAGGTCTGGCAGATAAATGCACCGTACAGCTCGCTTATGCGATTGGCGTTGCCGAGCCTGTTTCGGTTTTGATTGACACGCACGGAACCGGAAAAGTGGACGAAAACCGCCTTTCTGAAGCAGTCCGCAAGAATTTCTCTCTGACACCTGCCGGTATCATTGAGGAACTTAAACTACGCCGACCTATTTTCAAGAAAACCGCTCGTTTCGGCCACTTTGGACGCAGCGATGAAGATTTCTCCTGGGAGCGTACTGACAAGGCAGATGCTCTTCTGAGATCTTTAAGTGATGCCGCTGCGGTTTGATTCTAATTGAGTTAAGGGCATTTATGAATCACGTTTTACCGGTGATTTATTCCAAAGGCCGCGTTTTTATGAATCCAAAATAGTTTTGCAAACGCGGCCTGATACATTGAATTCCAAAAGGTTACAGAGTTTTTATGGCAACAGAACAACCATCTGTCCGATACGATATCAAAGACATTAATCTTGCACCGCAAGGAAAGCAACGAATCGAATGGGCTGACCGCGAAATGCCTGTTCTAAGGCTGATACGTGAACGTTTTGAAAAGGAACGTCCGCTTGAAGGTGTCCGGCTTGTCGCTTGTGCTCACATAACAACTGAAACTGCAAACCTCGCAAGAACATTAAAAGCCGGCGGAGCCGAGGCATTATTGATTGCCTCAAATCCGCTTTCAACACAAGATGACGTCGCCGCATCCCTCGTAGCGGATTGGGGCATTCCCGTCATGGCAATCAAAGGCGAATCCGTAGAAACCTACGTCAGCCATGTTCGCGCAGCGCTTGAGACAAACCCAAATTTGATCATTGATGACGGATCGGACGTCGTCGCTACAATGCTCAAGGAAAGACGCGATCTTACCGAAAATCTGATCGGAACAACGGAAGAAACCACGACCGGTATCGTCCGCCTGAAAGCAATGCAAAAAGCCGGGATGCTGAATTTCCCTTCAATTGCAGTTAATGACGCACAGACCAAGCACTTCTTCGACAACCGCTATGGAACAGGCCAATCAACTCTCGACGGTATCATAAGAGCCACGAATATACTGCTTGCCGGCAAGACGATAGTGGTTGTAGGCTACGGTTGGTGCGGAAAGGGCGTAGCAATGCGGGCACGCGGTATGGGTGGCAACGTCGTTGTTACTGAAGTCGATCCGATCAAGGCAATCGAGGCCGTAATGGATGGGATGCGTGTGCTCCCGATGAACGAAGCAGCAAAAATCGGCGACTTTTTCATCACTGTAACCGGCAACCGTCACGTAATCGATAAAGAACACTTCGAGCTTATGAAAGACGGTGCCATTGTTTGCAACAGCGGGCATTTCGATCTCGAACTTAATCTGGACGCTTTAAGGGAAATGTCTGAACCGCCCGTAACCCGCAGGCCTTTCGTTGAAGAATACCGAAGCAAAGATGGTAAGAAGAGCATTATAGTACTCGGCGAAGGACGACTTATCAATCTGGCCGCAGCTGAAGGTCATCCGGCAAGCGTTATGGATATGTCATTCGCAAATCAGGCACTGTCGGCAGAATATCTTGTAAAGAATAAAGGGAAACTTCCCGCCGGCGTTCATGTATTGCCTGCGGAAGTTGATCAGGAAATTGCAAGCCTTAAATTGCGTGCAATGGGTATCTCGATCGATACTTTGACTCCTGAAATGATCGAATATATGTCGAGCTGGGAAACCGGCACCTAATTATCCTTATTAAATCCAGACAATTCAAACTGTTGCAACCCGCCCGAGGCTGGCCATTTGGCCGGCCTTATTTATTCATTGCCATCGGCGTTTGCGGCGGTTTGCGGCAAATCGTTGTCTTGATCCACGGATTTGGGCGATAATAATGGTTATATGAATAGATTGATCTCGCTGGCCGCGCTGGTTATTTTGTCCGCTTTTGCCGTTTTCCCGCAGTCTGATTCTGACCGCGAATTTTTGAACGAAAAGTTTTGGTCTGCGCTCGGTAAACCATCCGAGGGCCCCCGCGGCTTTTCCCTTTTTACCCGCGATCTACAACCGAAAGGAGATACTTTTTTTGAATTCTGGCTTAAGATCGTACCTGCCGAACCTGCGGCCTTTGCCCGACGGTATTCCCTCGCCCGCGAGACCACGGCAATTGTTCAGTACACTAGCGTCGATTGTCGAAAAAAAATCGTTTCTGCCGAGCGTGTCCGGGCATTCTCGGCCGATCTTGAGCCTGTTTCCGTGAAAGGTTCGGCATTTGCGCGTGACGAAAAACGCGTCCGTGCCGGCACAATAAATGAAACTGTATTTCAGCGTATCTGCTTAAGTCTGGAATGACGAAAAATTACCGGCAGCCCGCGTTCCGAAAATCATAGAGGTACCACGACACGCCGGCAAATAAGACGGATGCCCGATGTCAACGCCGCTTTAATCTCCTTAATCCGTTGGCGGAGCAAATAACTATTGCCAGTAAACGTGATAGTGACATCGGATTATGTGCGGACTCTCGAAAGGAAAAAAATTCCAACCATCGCAAAAATTACCGGCGGGGCACCGACGGCAACCGACGCAGGTAAAAGCCCGCTCAATCCCATCTGCTCAAAAACTGAACCCAAGCCGATAAAAATCAGCATGAGGGCAATTGCATAGCCTATCGTCATTACTCTTCCATGGCGGCCCAGACTCAGAGAAAAAGGCGCTGTAAACAATGCGATTACGAACGGTAAAATAAGAGTAGCCCATTTTTTTGCTACCGCTATTTCAAAAATACGTCTTTCCACATCAGATTCGCTCACCCTTGCACGTTCCATGGTTTCAAATATGTTCAGGTGTGACGGCTTTTTGAGTGTCTCCTTGAAAGGATTTGATGAAGTCGGAACGCTTGCAGAATAAAGCTGAAAGTTTTCTGTCCGTCCGTCTTTCAATTTAGTAACTTTTACGGGAGTTGAAAATTCTATATATCCTGAATTCCATTTGGCTGCTTCGCAGCGGTACACGGTTTGCAATTCCGGCGTTTTATTAGAAAATTCATAAACGACCACCGATCTTGCGCTGTAATCGTTATCAGACCCAAATTCTTTGGATTTAAAGGAAATGATTAAATTTCCGTCTGCCACCCAAAACCTCTCATCTGAATTTATTGGCCGCCCATAATTTCTGATTTGCTCACGCAGCTGATCCTGTTTTTGATTTGCATAAGGAGCCGCTAATTCCTGAATGGTAAAGTTAATAATCCCAAGCCCGACTGCAAACATGAAGCATGGGATCAGTAATCGGTAAATGCTCTGGCCGGCAGCAGTCCAGGTTACAATCTCATTGTTTCTTGATTTCAGAACATAAGTAGCCAAGATGCTTAGCAATACGCTGGCAGGAGCCAACGAAATATAAACAAAAGGAAGTAAAAACAGGAGATATAACAGCAGTAAATAAGTCCCGCCATCAATATTTCCGGCAAATCGCCAGAGATCAAATGCAGTGAAAATCAGATAAATGGAAGCCAAAAAGGAAAGTGAAAATATATAATAGCGGACAAGATTCAGTATTATTTCAAAATCGCGCAAACCTGCCGTAACATCTATCAGATAACTGTGTTGACCAAAGTCTCCTAATCGGATTTTGATTGATTCGATTACGCTGCTAATCCTTTCCCGGATTACACGGCTAAAATGAGTCTGTTTGCCGTAAAGGAGCCAGATCGTAACAATCAGGCTCAGTCCTAGCGGTAAAAAACCTGAAAATAAAGGTGAGATTTTACCTGTTCGCGCCAGTTGCTCACTTAAAAATGCAGCCAGATAAAACGTTATCAGACCCACAAATGACAGCAGCACTCCGAATCCCCGCCCGCCGCGTCGAAATCTGAGCACCAATGCGGAACCGAACAGACAAAGCACTATCGGTGTAAGCCCCAAAGTTAGCCTTCGCTGCAAAAGTATCAAAGCCTCTATCGCTTCATTACCACCACGAGACGTTGCAGCCTGGGCAAGCTCTGCAATGCCAAGTTCGTCCAATGTTACTTCGGCACGGTTCAATTTTTCGATGATTTCATCGCGCCTGGTTCGGATCGCTAACCGTATCTCGCCGATTTTTTCAGAAACAACTTTTTCCTTCTCACCGGCGGTAGCTATCAGGGTCGAAACGCCGCTTTCCAAAACTAACTCGGAAAATTGCCCCGTCGTATCAATCCGCCCGGCGTCGGCCGTTATCAGACGCAGTGTGCCGTTTACTCCGTCTTCTGAAACAAGAAATATGCGCCTCCATGTCCCTGCTTTCAGATCAGCGTCTTTAACATAGATTGTGTAACCGGCAACCTCAGTATTAAAAACTCCTGGCTCTATGGGCGACTCGAGCTTCATCACCGCCGTCTGCATCGCGACCCGGCGGACAATTCGGGATGCGTATGGAACTCCGTAAATATTTACGATAAAAGTAATTAATGACAAGAATAGGCCGATAACAATGACCGGTATCAAAAACTGACTGTTACCGACACCGGCAGAACGCATTGCAATAACTTCCCTGTCACCCTGCATTTTAGAAAGACCGAGGACGACCCCAACCAGAGCTGACATCGGTGCCGTAAAAGCAATTACATTCGGCATTAAAGCGATTGCAAGTTGCCAGATGGCAGAGCCAGGAATATGTATGCTGAAAAATATATCCGCAAACCTCCAAGCCTGTTGAACAAACAAAATTACACTTAACAGCAACCAGGCAAAAGCCAAGTAGGGTAAAACCGTCTTCAGGATATATCTGTTCAACGTCCGGCTAAACTGCATTTTTATGTTTTATTAGGCCTTTTGTTTTCAAAGAAGAATATGTGTCCAAAGATTCCCTTGCAACCCCGGGCGTCCCGACGGTGATCGTTATCAGACGCGAAGTGAGGTGTCGCAGCTTTAAAATAGTTTCAATATAACCCTTTGAGATTTTGACAAATTCCGATGGCCCGAGTTTTTCCACATTGTGGAAAACTTCCAATTCCGCTTTCCCGAACTTTTCCAATGTTGCACCCGCCAAAGTCTTGCATTTTGAACAAACAAGCGAGAAGCCTGTTATTATTGTAGCCCCCGACATCTCTGTACGCTTTATGCGGCATAAAGAACAATGCCGCCAGTCAGGAAGATAACCGCTAATTCGCAGCATCCAGACATCAAAATATAACTGCAAGGCGGATAGTTCATCTGCGTCATTTCCGGCCGAAAGACAAGAATCCAGCATTCGAAACAATATCTCGTCTGCGTCGTGAGGGGCTGCAAATGTGGTCAGCAATTCTCCAAAATATGCAAATATGGCAAGACGCGCAGGATCGCTTGCCACTTCAAAGCGCGAATTCAAAAGTTCGGCATCGCGAATCGAAACCAGTTCCCTGTCTTCTTTCTGGAAAAAACTCAACTTGATCTTTGAAAAAGGCTCCAAAGTGCTGCCGAAGCGACTGCCGGGACGTTTGACTCCTTTCGCAACACCGCGCACTAAGCCGAATGACCTTGTAAAAAAAACGACTACCCGGTCTGCCTCTGCCAGATCATAAGATTTAATGACGATAGCTTCAGTTTCACGTAATGGCATTAAAACTGAGGAAAGTAAATTGACGTTGGCATCAAAAAAATGCTCATCACCAAGGAATAAAATATATTAACCATGCAATTGCGAGGCTGATAATTACAAACTGCAGAAATGATTTGATGCCGTAACGGACTTTCGTTTTGGTATCACCATCAGATATTCCCCCAAAAAAAACGGAAATGAAAAAGGAAAATGCCAAAAGATAAGCAAAATGAATCATTTCTTTCTCCCAAGAAAAATATCGGACGCATCAAGCATCGCAAGATAATTGAGCAGTCCTGCAATCTCAACCATTCTGCCGCCGTATTCAAAGGTTGCTTTTGCGGCTGCGGCGGGTGACGGTTCTACGGAGACGAAAAAGGCAATCACGCAGCCGAGGCCATTTCCTAACTTTGCAAATATATTCAATAAATAAAGCAATGAGCCGTCTTTATAATCAAATCCCGGATAGTAAGCGCCGCCGCTTAAAATACCGATAAAAAACATAAGCCAAATCGCAGCGCAAATAATGGCCGCGCGGCGTTTTCTGCCAAGGATGAAATGGCCTGCACCGGGAAAAAACCAAGCTGCCAACTGGATCAAAAATTGATTCTGCATAGATAATTACTAAACCTTATAAAAAAA